>ERZ1026858.20-NODE-20-length-80984-cov-115.033696_pt1 | contig 80984 bp, 53 predicted proteins | sample MGYA00380159_ERZ1026858 | MGnify/ENA primary metagenome ERZ1026858 (study PRJEB33269, sample SAMEA4719795) | human gut metagenome | biome: human-associated habitat; feature: organic feature; material: feces | place: Cameroon | collected 2013-10 ...
CCTGAGCCAGGATCAAACTCTACATTGTAAAATATCTTTTACCAACTCTTACCGAGGTAAGCGTTGTTTGTTTGTATCTGTTTCAGAATGCCTCGTTTATTCAAGTTTCTTAACCTTCAACTTAAAGTTGATGAATTAAACGGTTCGTAAATTACCCAAGAATCAGATTGCTCTGAATTCTTGCTTCTTGTACTACTTGTCTGTTTATGTAAATCTTTTCAAAGAACTCTTTCTTTATTTAACGCCTTCTTAACACAACCGTAACTCGTTTTGCTTGATGTTTCGTTTGTTCTCGAAAGCGTTTGCAAAGGTATAGCAAAAATGTTAATCCTGCAAGAGTTTCAATAAAAAAGTTTGCAAAAACTTACACTTTTTAGTCTTAAATTGACTAAAATCAAGGCGAAAGCACATTTTAGGGCGCTTTTACCTTGATTTTACAACATTAATGCCAGTATCTGACCTTTACTTCCTTTCCGTGCTTATCCTCCACTTTCAGCCTCAAGTCGCCACCATTATGATCGAAATAGAGCACACGGATGGGATGAAGACCCTTTTTCATAGCATGCTGACCCACCAATTCACGCGCATCATGCATGCCATCGTTGTCAACAACCATCACTCCGTCTACCGTAAGCTGGCTTCCATCGTCCGAATAAAGGCGGAAAGTGAAAACTCCGTCTTCAGGAACTTCCAAGTATCCGGTTATGACCAGACCTATATTTTCCTTTGCTTCCTTAGGTATGCAGACACCATCGGTGACGTATTCGCCTTTAAGCGGCGCCTCCTCTATGCCCTTACACCAATCTCCCGGATAGTCATACCATAGATTGGAGAGTCCTGACTGAAGCTGCTGTTCTGTGTTTACAGCCTCATGAAGCCTATCTTTCACAAAGTCAGAGCGGAAAGCGTCACCCTTTCTGCCGTCCCTTCCGAATGCACGGAACACGAAATGCGTGGTCTCAGACACAGCCATCGGTCCGGTATAAACCGACGATGTCTGCTGCGGCATCGTACCGTCCTTAGTATACCTTATTGTAACAGACGGATCAATGCAGAACACCTTCACCGTATCCGTAGAGACGAAAACATTTCCACGATTCAGTCCGGTAAGGTCAGGAAGCCTATACTTCACTCCCATCGCCTCAAGTCTGGGCAGCTGCATGAGCAATCGCTTCGTAAAGTCATCATAATTCATACGCTCCGGCATACTCCATGCCTTCTCAGCCACCGCAGTGAGTCTGGGGAAGAGCTGATACCACATTCTCTCCACAGAAGCCACCCTTTCTCCCCAGAGGCAAGAATGGATGCCCTTCACAAGCTTAGCCTCGTTGTCGTTAAGCGTTTCGTAGGGATTGAAGTTATAGATGCCGGGCAACTTAGTGTCGTCCTCCCTTGTACTGAGATAGAAGAACGACACTGGTACGTCAATAAGATCATTGCCATGCGACGTCGCCTTCTTTGGTCCCTTCGGCAACCATGATCGCCACCACATCACAGTGGTATACGGCGACAGTCCTCCATCTATGACATCATCCCATGCTATCATCTTCTTGCCGTTCTCACGGAAGAAGGCTTCCATGTAATGATTAAACCAAGTCTGAAGCTGCGGTTCCGTGGTAAGCCCGTTGTCCGCCATTCTCTTCTGGCAGTCCGCACACTTCTTCCAGTTCTTCATATCCACCTCGTCGCCTCCAATGTGCACATACTCGAAGGGGAAGAGAGCGAACATCTCCGTCCAGACATTGCGGCAGAACTCCAGCATCTTGTCCTTTCCCGGACACATCGGCGTGGTGAAGAGTCTGCCCCACCCCGTATGCTCGAAGCAAGAGAGTCCGTCATAACTCTCGATGGCAGCGAGGCTATGCCCCGGCATATCTATCTCCGGCACCACATCTATGCCTCTCTTGGCAGCATACGCCACGATGTCGCGCACGTCGTCCTGCGTATAGAAGCCGCCATACTCCTGCGTTCCGTCCTCCGTTGTCCTTATCTTCGACTCCGGCAGCAGCAGATTGGGCATATCCTCCTTAGCGGCATTAGCCATACAGAGCGAGTCCTGATTGTTGAAGTGTCGCCATGCTCCCTTTACGGTCAGCAACGGATAACGCTTCACCTCCACTCTCCATCCCTGGTCGTCCGTAAGATGCCAGTGAAAGCGGTTGAGCTTATAGTAAGCCATCACGTCAATGAGCTTCTTCAGCTCGTCAACGGTATAGAAATGTCGCGAGCAGTCGACCATCAGTCCGCGCCATCCATATCGCGGACGGTCGCTGACATTAATCTTCGGCAACACCACCTTCTCTCCCTTTACCACGGGCAGCAACTGTCGCAATGTGGCAATGGCGTTTATCATTCCCGTATATCCAGAACCAGACATGGTGACTCCACCACGCTCCACCTTCAACGAGTAAGCGCCCTCTTCACCATCCTTTGCGAGGCAAAGACGGATGTCGCCACCCTTCGAAACCACCTTCAGCTTCGTTCCGGTCTGAGCCTCGAAAGCGTCAGAGAGGTATTGCGCCGCCGGCATAAGCGACGCATCGTCCACTTCAACCGTGGGTTTGGCACCAAGCGTAACAGTGCCTTTCTGCTGATCTATGTGACACGGCTGAGGGATAATCGCTACGTTCTGAGCGACAGCCATCGCTGACACCAGCGACACAGCAGCAAGAATGAATATGTTTTTCAGTTTCATCATTGTGATACGATATATATAATAATGTATATGTTATCTATATATTATATAATGTACGCGTAAGGGAACATTATTCCACAACCACCTCGTCAAGGAAGAACCATGCAGGATAGCCCACACCATAATGCCAGTCGGGGCACAGACCGAGAGTCTTCACCACCACACGGATGTATCTTGCCTTGACAGGTTTGTCAAGACTTACGACGGCAGGAACGAACTTCACGCTGATGTCGCGGTCTTCCGCAAACTCACGAGTGCCCATCAAGCTATACGTCTTGCCGTCCTCGCTGGCATAATAAGCCACGCTCTTAGGCAGCAGAATCCATGCTCCGAGCTGATGCAGGAAGTCGGTGCTGACCTGTCGCACGGTCTTAGTCTCGCCCATATCAAGGACAAAGTCGGCATCCTCGCCGTTCCATCCCACCCAGCTCTCCACGTAGGTGGTGCCTCCGTAGAGTCCGTCGGTAAGAGCCTTGTCTGCGATGGGCTGGTATTTCTCCTGCGGCGGAATGTTCCACATCACCTTTGCGCCAGCCGCCTTGTTCTTCACGTCGCTCGGCAGGAATCGCTCACGATAGAGTCGGCAGTAGTCGTCCACATTATTGTTACGTTCGTTCAGCGTCGTCACGCCGTACATGGCGCAAGTCTTCTGGAACGTATCGAGCGCCTTCTCCACTTCAGCCTTGTCGCCACCGTTCTCCGTACGTGCAATCTCCAGCTCGCTGTATCTGAGCGGCAGTCGTGCAATGCGGACATGCGCCAAGAGTGCCGAGTCAGCCTCCACCGCCTTCTCCGCCTCATCGAAGAGTTCGTTGTACGCCTTGCGCAGGTTGGCGTTCAGCATACCGTTCTTATGAGTTATCGGCGAGTCGTAAATCCACAGCGGCGTGCCTGACGAGAGCAGCGCTCCTGTCAGCATCTGCTGATACCTATATAAATATGTGGCAGCCGGACCGTAATATCCCTTCATGAAAGTCTTCATCAATGAGTCGGCGTCCAGTTCTGGATTCCACATCAGCTTACCAATCATATAAGCCCTCATCTCCGAGAAGTCGGTGCCGAGCGAGCCGTTCACCTGTTCGAAGAGCATCGTAGCGTGATTGCGCTTGAAGAGCTGTATGTTCTTCTTAAGGATATGGAAGTTAGGGAACGGCGCCACCACATTATCGAAGTTGATGCCATAGTCCCACACAAAGATGTTGTTGGATATCTTAGCCCAACCCTCCATTGCCTTTACGAAGTCGCGTCCCGACTCATTGTCCGTGAGCGGCACCTCGCGCTTGCAGTCGATGTCGCAGAGCATGATGTTGACGTTAGGCAGCGGCTTTACATGCTTTGGCGGGTGCATGGTGAAGAGATAGGCAAGCGTGGAGAACTGCTTGTCGGGGAATCTCTCTGCCAACTTATTAAGAAATCTTATGTAACAACCTGACGGCGAACCCTCATACTCGTTCACCTTCTTACATTCCGGGCATTGGCAGTAAGTGTCGTTGCCGTCGTTCTGGCTGACGGAAATGGTGTTGCGTCCGGGATTGGCCTTGAAAATGGAGTCGATGCGACTGGCCACGATTTCGAAAATCTCCGGATTGGTGAGACACCACTGGCTGTGATTGCCGGGACGTCGTTCGCCGCTAATGAACGAGTAATACTCCGGATGCGCCTTGCCATACACCTTCGACGGCAGGAGTCGGTCGAACGTGTGCACCCACATATTGTTGGCGAACAGCTCACTGTGATCCTGCAGCCTCATCCAGTCGCGGTAAGTGCTGTCGTTGTTGGAATAGCTGAAGGTCTGGCGGAAACGGAACGCCGGGCTTTCCGCCACGTGCATCTCCGGAATGCGGATATCCGCCGACGGAGTAAGCGTATAGAAGTCCTTGGCGAGATAGTCCACGCCCAGACATTTCTCCAGCAATGCCGACACGCCGTATATGGCACCCTTGCCGCCTGCCGACTTTATGGTGAGGGCGCCACGCGTGCAGTCGATGACGTATCCGTCGTCCGTAGCCTCCGTTGTCTTTCCGCCTATCACCACGTCGTTCTTGGCGCGTTTGGCTGTGGCTGTGATGTCAAGTTCGGCACCAGACGTCTCGCGTACGAAACGCTGCAACATCTTCGCCGCCTTGCGGTTCACGTCGTTATCCTCTGCAAGGACAATGCGTCCCTGCGGTTTGCCTTTGCTTACAAGGCACACCTGTGCCGTTGCCGCCGTCGGTGCCATAAGGCATGCGAGGAGCAGCAGTCTGTTGAAAATCTTTGTCATTGTAATAGTATGATTATATTTTAATTAAAAAGTTTGTTCACGTCTTCTACTGACGAGCATATTCCGCAGGAGTGATGCCGTATGCCTTCTGGAAGCACTTCGAGAAGTAGCTGGAATTAGAGAATCCCACCATATACATCACCTCGGACACCGAGAAGCGTCCCTCACGCAGCAGTACCGAAGCACGCTGCAAGCGTATGTGGCGGATAAACTCCACGGGCGTCTTGCCCGTCATCTGCTTCACCTTACGATAGAGCAGCTTCGATCCTATCTCAAGCGACTCCTGCAGACGGGTTACATTAAAGTCAGAATCGGCGATATGTGCCTCCACCATATCCGTAATCTTGGCAAGCAGACGGGCATCCACAGAGTCAGCGTCGTTCTTCTTCGCAGCCATCGGCTTGCTGTCAGCCGCCTCCTGCCCTGCGCTTTCCACGTATGCCGAAGCGAAAGTCATCGTCACATCCGTGCCTTCGTTGTCACTATCCACCGTAGCCTGTGCCCCGTTCTGCTTGGCAAACTCATTGACAAGGGCGAGCGTATTGACGTCGGCTGTCTGCGCGTTGCCAACAACGGAAAAATAGCGGTTGAAGACGAAGGGCATGTCAGCCTCAGCTATTGTCAGTCCGGGAATGCCAACCACGACATCCACCTTATCCTTGTCAGCCGACACGGCTATGCTGACAGCAGAATCGGCAGCACGATTACGAGCGGCAAAGTCGATAAGCTGGTCAATGACAAGTTGCAAGCGAGCGACATCCAAGTCAGCATACACCTTCGGCACATTGGTGCGATAACCGATATCAACCGTCTTGCCATACTTGGCGCGTGCGTCCTCGGCAGCACGTCGGCAGAAATCGGCAATGTCAACGGTAGTGGTAGCCACCGATGCGTTATGGTCTGAGGTCTGCTGCATATCGAGAGCCTTATACATAAGCGAATTGATGTCCACCACATCGCGACGCATATTCTCAAGAGAACGCATATTGGCTGTGTCGTTCTCAGCATGGAGCATATTGAGCACCGCGCCGAAGAGCGACGTGAGCGGCTTCTTCAGCTGTACAGACAGATTGTCGAAGAACTGTGAGCGGGCAGCCGACTCCTGCATGATACGCTCCTTTGCCTCACGCTCCTCACGCAAACGGCGGCGCATCATCCAGAACTTCATCACCCATACCACTAAGCATATTAATATAATAAGGTATACTATCTTTGCCCAAACCGAGAGATACCAGGGCGGCAGGATGGTAACGCCGAACGCCATAACCTCTTCCTTCGCCTCGCCCAGTCCGTCCACCAGACGCACCTCCAGCGTATAGTCTCCCGGCGGCAGGGCGTTGTAACTGATGTCCATCCGTTCGCCGTGCATATACTGCCACGTGCGGTCCACTCCCTTGAGGCGGTAAGCATAGACGCACGGCTGCTGACCTGACTGCGGAAGGTCGGTCAGCTGGAACGTCACATTGTTCTGTCTTGCCGTCAGCGTCATTTCAGAGAGATACGTAGGATAACCTTCGTAGGAGGTGAACTGCTTTCCGTCCACCATCACACCTGACAGAAACAGCTTGCCTCGATGTCCCTTATCCGTGCCGCCATGAATGACGTTGGCAATGGGTATGCTCGCCACAGCATCGTTGCCTCCAAGCAATACGCTGCGCGACACGGGGTCATAGCATATTGCCAGCGGACGGAATCCGGGCACGGCAAAGCGCGTGGTCTTGCCGTCCTTGCCTAATATGCAACAGTCCGAACCCATGACAGCCCAGACATTGCCTTCCACCTCACACAGCATGGCAGCGTCCGCAGCGTCATATCCGGTTATGTGCAGCGAACGGTCAGCAGCCGACTCCGGTCCGAAGCAACGCACTTCGCCTTTCATCGCCGCCCACACGTTGCCCCGTCGGTCGACAATGAGGTCGTTGACAAGACGGTCCTTGCCCACAAGATGCTCCACCCGCATTGTGGCGGAACTGATGCGGTCGAGTCCGCGGTCGTACATACGTGCATATATTCTTCCGCGTCCGTCCTTCACGAGTTGCCACACGTGCATGCCCTGCAGTTCCTTCAGAAAATGTCGGTCAGCCGTGACGGTGGGCGTAGTGGCGCCGAGCAACTTCTTCTTGCTTATCACAAACACGCCACCCATGTACGAGCAAATCCAGTAACGGCCTTTTCCGTCGTCAATAATGTCATAAACCCAAGCCGTGGTGTATCGGCGTGAACGATCGGTGACGACCACGTTGCGCATCTGGCGTGTCTGCGGATTGTATATGTTGATGCCGTGGTCGGTGCATACGAGCACACGTCCGTCCGTATCGGTATACACCCGTCTGACGCGGTTGTGCGACATATAGTGAGTCGGCGAACTCTGTCGGAACCACGTAATGCCGCTCATGTCGTCGGGCATATATCCGTGTGTGGCACCGTAAGTGATCAGTCCGTTGGTGCCACCGAGCCACATCCTGCCGTCCGAGCCACGATAGATGAGATGCAGGCAGTTGCCTTCGCCAGTATTGGTCAGGTCGCTAAGCGGTATGTAGTCATAAAAGCGGCGTTTCCTCAGGTCGGACACGCCCTGGTCGGTGCCAGCCCAAAGATTGCCCCATCGGTCAGAGAAGACAGCCCACACGATGTTGTTGGCGATGGAGTGCGGCGAACGCGAGTCGTGCAGGGCATGCTTAACGGTCTTGTCCTTCTTATTGTATATATACAGACCGTTGTCCGTACCGGCATATATAAGACCCGCGTATGCCGAGAGCGACTTCACCGAATTGCCCGACAGCGGGCTGATGGTCTCAAGACGCTTTCCGTCGTATCTGTAAAGAGCACCCTCCGTACCGATCCATGCCGCTCCGCCGTCGCCAAGAAGCGCATTGACGAGCGGCTGGCTCCCCTCCCCTATGCGTATGGGCAGAGCCTTGCCGTTACGCAGGACGGTCAGACCAGTCAAGGTGCCGACAAGCAGACCATAACGTGTAGGCAGCAGCGAATATACATTATGCAAGCATGAGTTCTCCGTTCGCTTCGTGCCTGTCTGCAAGTCACGGCTGAAGAGTCCCTGCGCACCGCCATACCACAGGCGTCCGCCGTATATCGTCACGGCACGCATCTCGCCCTTGTCGCCAGATGACCGCTCGGCATAACGTCCCCGGCGGATGTCGTACGCCATCAGTCCGCGCTCCGTAGCCATATAGAGCATATCCTTGAAGATGCACATAGAGTGGACACGCGTGTTGACAGCCGTTCCGTCCGCATCCGTATTGTGCGGAATTGATCGGTAGCCGTCGTAGGCGTAGAGTCCGTGGTCAGTGCCGAACCACAGTATGCCCTGCTCGTCCTGCGCTATGGAGCACACGGTGGAGGCGTCGGCAATGCTGACATTATGGAAGCTCTGGGCAGCAGCCAAGGATGGCATCAACAGCGAAAGAAGGGTGAGGAGGATAATTGTATATAGGTTTTTCATTCAGTTTTGCTCTTAATAGTGACGTATTGCTTAACAGGGCGTTAAATTACAAAAAATATGTCAGATATCGAAACTTGAGAGCGAGAAACTATAATTGTTTTCTTGCCGTTCTGCATTTTAAACGTTATATTTGCAAAACGTAATAACAATCCATTATTCAGATATGTGATGGCTATGACAGATAATCATGAAAGAAGAAGACTGCCCGTTGGCATACAGTCGTTCAAGGAAATAAGGACAAACGGTTATGTCTATGTAGACAAGACTGACTTGATTTGGCATTTGGTCAACTTTGGAGATAAGTTTAATTACTTTAGCAGACCTCGTCGTTTCGGTAAGTCAATACTTATCGATACGCTACAGATGTATCTTGAGGGAAGAAAAGATCTGTTTGAGGGGCTAAAGATCATGAGCATGGAAAAAGACTGGGCGAAGCATCCTGTCATCCGTTTGGATATGAGCAGAGGCGGCGCATCTGCTGATGAGATAAAGTCATACCTTGACAGAACATTCGCTTCTTATGAGCAGGAATACGGCATCAACATAAAGCCAACCGACTCATTGGGCAATCGTTTCGACATGATCATCAGAACGGCATATAAACAATCAGGTCTGCAAGTGGCTATCCTTATAGACGAATACGACTCACCCTTGCAACACTCCTGGAACACTCCAGAACACGATGGATGTACGGCAGTTTATCGGAGCGTCTTCGCCATACTGAAAGCAGACGACGAATTTGAAAAATTCGTGTTTATCACCGGTATCACAAAATTCACACAGATATCATTGTTCTCTGTTCTAAACAATCTCACCAACATCAGTTTCTCCCCTGAATACGTGGCTCTTTGCGGCATTACAGAACAGGAAATAGCAGAATATTTCCATACAGAGATGGAGAGTATGGGAAAGCTGAACGGATGGGATATGCAAGAAACTCATGATCACCTGAAAGAATATTATGACGGATATCATTTCTGTCATAGGAATATGACGGACATATACAATCCGTACAGTCTTATCAATTCTTTAAATACTGGAGAACTGAGAAACTATTGGGCATCATCGGGAGCGACATCGTTATTACCTAAATTCGTCAAAAACGTGGAACTGAGAATGGGTAAGTTCGAGAATTGCGCCATAATGAAAAACATCATCGAAATGTCTGATGTGACTGGAGGCGGTGCAGAATTATTTCTTTATCAGTCAGGATACCTTACCATCAAATCACTGGAAGGCATGGTTTATCATTTGGGATTCCCTAATGAAGAAGTGAAACAAGCCTTGTATGAAATGGTGCTGCCAGCCTTGACACTGCGTGAGGGCGACGAAATTCAGTCCATTCAAGCCTACTTATATCTTGCTCTCTACAATGGCAATGTAGCTGAAGCGATGAATCATCTTAAAGCTCTTATCGCCGATGTACCATACAGCAACAAAAAGATGGCAAGTATGGATATGGAAGAGCGTTATCGACTAATCATCAGCACCATCCTAAACGCTATAGGTTTCAGAGTGGAAGTGGAGAAAATGCTTTCCACAGGCCGAATAGATATTGTAACCACCACACCCCACTTCATATATGTGATAGAACTGAAGCTTTCAAAGAACGGTGGCAAGAAAGCTGGGGCAGAACAAATTCTGCATAATCAATATCTGGAACCTTTCAAGAGTGACAAGCGGCAAACCATAGGTCTGTCTATCGAACTGGACGATTTAGGCAAGGGATTGACGGATTGGGAAGAAATTAAAAGATGATAAAGTAAGGCATGCAAATATCGTACAAAGAGTAAAAACATGTTACAAAATAAAAATCGATTATAGAGTTCCGGATTGCTGTTTTTGGCTGTGTTCTGCGGTAAAAAAGCACATACGCTTAACGATAGCGCCACTTTTACACTGTGAAAGTGCCACTATTAGAGTGTAAAAGTGGCGCTATTGCATGATAAAAGTGGCACTATTGGAGTGTAAAAGTGGCGCTATTGCAGCCATTTGTGCTTGTTTAGCTCAGTCATTCATTACACACTTCTCTTCTTAGTTGTGTAATCCACAGAGTGTCAGCATGCTGCCGCTGCACGCTCAAAACTCAAGAATTTCGCACCAAAGATTTCTTAGTGCGCTCAGCTCATAGTATTGAGCATTAGAAATGCAAATATAAGATACGTCAGAAACAGAAAAAGCTCGGATTATGTGCCACGTACAAGCACACAATCCGAGCTTTTTCGTTCCTTATTCAAACCTCGACTTCTCGCCGTCCAGCAGCAGTCTGAGCGCCGGCTTTTCGCTTATGGCTATTTCCCTTCCGGTATGTTCTTCGATCTTTGTGAACTTCCAGATGAGACGGTTGCGGTCGAAATAATAGCTCACTCCGTACTCCTCATCACACATCGGCGCATCATTACATTCCGCCACCTTTATAATGGTATTTTTGTTTAAAGCATAACAGGAGCATTATTTGATGAATCTTTGCAACGTAGGCTTCAGGTACTCATGCTTGGAATAGTCAAACATCAGACAACGGTTGGCGTCCTTGAATGGTACGACCGCATGATATTCGCCAGCGGCAAAACAATCAATCTGATAAGGATGATACGTCAGAACGATACCCTCCGGCAACACAGCAAAGTGAGTCAAAGGGAAATCTCGTTCTGTGAAAGCCTCCTCGTTATAGCCTTTCCATCCTGCCCATTCATCACAAGAATAATTATGTACAAGTAATGACCGCATTACATCATCCATACCGCCAGTATCAATCATAGGACAATGGAAAGAGAAAATGTTATTCGTAAAACTCTCCCACGAGCTTTCATGTTCGTAGCAGAAATCATATTCCTTCTTCAGACTCTCCAGGACAAGATGACGGAAACGTTGCATCATGGCAGGTTTCACGGAATTGTTGACATCGAGCAATACTCCTCTTCGCTTGTCGTATGTGATGTAATACTCACGAGGAAGGTCATGAATTCCGCCATTGTAAAGGCTTGCCCAATAATAATATGTGGTGTAGTCATCACAATCAGCCACCTTCCTCACTTTTATGTCACAGGTCTTTCTGACCATCAATGTGTCTTCATATTGATATTCAGCCCGACAGAGTTTCTCCCACAACACGCCATATTCATCCAAGGAATGCTGCATTTCTTTCAGCGACGTACACTTTCCGACCGGGATTTCCCTATTGTATTTCAACTGATAGAAAGCATCGTCCGTGATGGCAGCCATCATCCATTCACGGATGGCTTTATCAGACTCTGCATTACCTTTCGGAACATCCAGATCCACGCTAAATCCTGCATACACCCTTTCGTACTTGTTTCTTGGTTCGATGTAGTAGTTCTTCGTAAAACGTCCTATAGAAGCATCCGCTTTACAGCTTGTCTTCTTTGCATTATACAGCTCAGCGAAAGAGACTTCCTTTGCCTGTGCACCGGCAATAAGTGTCAGCATTCCGTTTTTCTTCGACTTGCGACAATATACCTTATCCTGTAGTCCGACACATTTCCCATCAGAGAAGCAAAGCGTATCTGAACTTCCGAAAAGGCACAGATCCTTCCATTTGCCAATATAATAAAGCCAGGAAACGTCGCATGGTGGCGAGAACAATATCTTTTTAGCCTTAATGTCATAGACGTTATTGTCGTCAATGCCCACATAGTTGACAGTATTACGAATGGGAGCGATGCTATTGGCTTCGATTAGCGGATAATAAAAGCCATTACGCTCATACTTCAGGAGATAGCATGGAGCATCCTCTTCTGGATGTTCATTGTTCAGAATCACAAACAGACTGTCACTTATCCACTTTCGTATCTTGAACGTATCACCATCCAAAACGATGACGTCTCCAATAAGCTCACCTCTCACTCCAACTCCCAAGCGCAATCCATTACAGCCGGTAAGGGCAGCAAGTGTAAGGATTATAAACAGCAGTTTCTTCATAACGATTCCCCTAATTCGTGTCGGGCACAACTTCCGAGTTTGTTATCTTATTCTGGGCATTCTTCCCGATATGCCATCCGTCGCACCATGCACATTTGTATACAGAGAAATGCACACCATGCTTCTTACCCATAGCCTCAGCAGCTCTTAATGCCACCTTCTTATTCGGATAAGGAATCTTGGGTTTTCCGCTACGACGAGAAATATGGCTGTATTTGCTGAATATCCCAAAAGCATTGTGCGTGACAAAAACATTTCGCCACGCACCCTTCCTTGTCAACTGATTCCAAATTGCAAGAATACAGTTCCTAAAACTTATTCTAAGTTCATCCATTATTTAAACTTTGTTGTCCTGCCTCCCCAAAGGTCATCTGCAACATGGAGGATGACATCATGGAGCTCGAGGTCTGTCTTGAAGAACTCAGGGATTGCATCATAGCCTACAACAGCTCCAAGGATGTTGCCTGTCACGGCTCCGGTGGAGTCGCTGTCGCCCTTATGGTTGACAGAGGCTATTATCGCTTTCTCAAAGTTGTCGAAATACTTAACCGCACAATAGACAGCAATAGCAAGAGTCTCTTCCGCAACCCAACCTTCACCGATTGCTTCGATGTTGTCCACATCCGATGCTGACGAACCAACAAGACCGAGAGCCTTATCGGTCAAAGCTCTAAGTTGAGTGATGCCCGCACCTTCATTTGGATAAAGAGAGAGCAACATATCGTAGCCTTCGGACAAATAAGCCTTGAAATCATCCACTGCGGGACAGTCCTTCTGCATGATTCTGTAGATAACGTGTGCTTCCAATGCTGATGACAGCCAACCGAGAGGATGCTGATGAGTTATCTCAGCAGCGTCAGCCGCCAACATATCAACATCCTTTATGTTGGAGATGCGTCCTTCAAGAGGCTCACCTTCGGGCGTGTCTCTCCACACAGCACCATAGAGTGCCACAGGAGCTGTACGCATAATGCCGCCACAACCTTTACTATTGTTGTATGGGTCTTTACCCCTAAGGATATCCTGCAAGGCAGTCATACAGGTATTGCCTGGAGCACGACGATTGTTGAGTTCAGGCACATCGCCAATCCAGCAATCCTTATGACGGCTGGATTTCCTTCCGACTTGTGTGTAATACCATTCAAGATATGCCTCGCAAATAGCATACTTTGGGGCTTTGCCCTGCGCTTTTGCATTCAGCAAGCCACAAGCTGTGAACAGCGTCATCTGAGTATCGTCAGAAATCCATGCCTTGCCGCTCTTTTCTTCATCTGGCAGCCACCACTGGGTGGTATCCAGCCGTGTGATGCCATTCTCGCCATACCTTTTCTGTATGCCCTCGTACGAACAGATGAACTCCACAGGATAACCGAGTGCATCGCCAACGGCTCCTCCAACCAGCGAACCGCGTATCTTATCTAATTGTCTGTTTCTATCCATATCTATAAAGCTTGTTCTGTTCATAGTCATATATCTTTTAAGTTATACTTTTTATGGTATAGAGAGAGAAGAAGTCTGAGACAACATTTCAAGCCCTATGAAAGAAGTTGAGAGCTTGCATTGCTCGTTAATGACATCGTCTTCCCTCTCACCCCACCGTATGCAGGGTGGATGTCAGGAATGTTGAGCTTCAGAATTCTGTTGATGTCCATAATGCGATCATTGCCATATTGTTTACATATAGTTCAACGTCTTCAAGTCATATTTTCCTTTATAGAACTTATCAAGAACCTCTTGGAAAACATCATTGGGAGAAACAGCGTCAAACAGGGTCATGCAAGAACGGACCTTCATTGCGTCAAGTCCGCCAAATATCTCAACAGCATCCTTATCCGTATGTATCAGCAAGGCCTTCGTGATTGCTCTCAGCCGTTCGTTCAGAACAGGATGATTCAGATAAGCCTCAGCCTCATCGTACCCGCTGATACCATAATACTTTGCATTATAGCTGTGTCCGAGGATGGCCAGTTGCGGGAATATATACCATATCCAATGCGAACGCTTTCGTCCGTCTTTCACTTCCTGCAATGCCTGTTGATAACAGTGTGACTGTGCGTCCAAGAAGCGTTGCAGATTGAAGACCTCATTGTCTTCAAGAGATTCTATATGATTGGGAGTAAGTCTATCTTTCATAACTCTTTCCTTGTTATTTATACGACATATTATAGCCGTTACAAAATGTTATACTTTTATGATATAGAGTGAGAAGAAGTAACCATTCTATCAGGAAATATTCATTGAACCAACAAATGAGTTATAGATTCCAATGTCTATTCCTCATGAACTTTTTGCATTTAGCACAGAAACATTCCGATTAATCTTAATACATTGTCATCTTCCTCTCCGTCGTCAAACATCGGATAGGCCTCGATTCTCCCCACTCCTGTGTGCGGTCGCACATATCCGGTGCGCTCTTCCCAAAGACATCCGTCTTTCCCAAATTGCGGATGATGGCATTCCATTCTGCCAAAGTCGGTACACTACATCGTATATGCTTGTTGTTATATTGCCGATTAAAGTCCTCTGCAATTTCTAAAATCTCTTGCAAGCTATGATAGCGTTTATGACTACATTCCACATCTGAGAAAGGCAAGAAAAGAAGTTCCTTCTCAGTGCCGCCGAAGACAACACCCAAGACTTGCTCCGACATGGTGTCAGTGACATCTCCATCCTTAGTTATGTATTTTCCTATGTATAACTAACGTAGGGTCTTATCGTTGATGAATCTTATAAAGGATGCGTAATCCCCCTTGAACAGATTAATGTCTATTCTGCCTCCATCATAGCCCTCAAGAACACCCTTGTCGGTTTTCTGCCATAAGTGCCAGTCGAAATTAGCAGGACCTTTCTCCGAATACTTGGCTATCCAGAAGTCGTACTTCTTCAGACGATCATCATTCAGGTATTCGTTACGGATATTCTCCCTTGTATATATTATCGGACGAACATGCATTGTAGACTCAATCTTCCTTAGCCATTGAAGAGTCTTCTCCACCAAAAATTCCTTGCCATATTCCTTTATCTCTGACACCACTTCAATGTCAAGAGCAGGAGGCATATCGCCCGGTGCCCAGTTGGCCGTTTCCACAAAGTTCCTTATCTGTTCATCTATCGGACTGCCCAGATGCAGGAAATGATACGCCCCTTTCAGTACGCCATGACGCTCAGCCTCAATAGTGCGAACACTATAAGTTTCGTCTTTTATAGTGGCACCTTCCGTAGCTTTCAAATAAACGAAAAACACAGGTTGCATATACTTCCTGTCCTTCGGTTTACCACTGTATACATTGCCGTCCCTATCACAATACAGAGCCAAGTTGTCCCAATCAACATCCTTCTGATAATGAGAAAAGTCAACGCCATAGACACTTCCGCCTACACGATAGTTGACTTCAGGTACGGCTTGAAACACACCTTTATCATACCTACCAAAGTCCATACTACCGTCCACCTTGACCGACCGTCCCAATCCTTGCTTGTTATTGTTGTGCCAATTGCCTATGTACGTCTGTACAATATCGCACTCTGCCATCCCTTGCTTTCTCTTCCCATCAATAAAGGCTTCAGAATACTCTATAATTCCGAAACCTTCATTGTTAAGTTCCTTGTCAAAGCGTCCCCGGTATACAGAAGACGACGTAGTACGTTGTCCATACGGCAACTCATCATTACGCCAGTTGCCTTCATACACAGTACTGTCAGCAGTGGTCAACCGTCCATACCCCTGCCTCGTTTTGGTGCCTTTAATGACCGAACCGTCATAACGACTACCGTCCGCAAGCACCAACCCCGCAACTTCCACAAGCTGCTGCTCTTCCTCATCAACCGCCTCCTTATTCAGCCTGTCGAACAAAGGTGAAGGAACCAGCAAGCCAATAATAAACGAAACGATTGGAAGACTATACATAAGCATCTCCTTCCAATCAAAATCCGAACGAATCAGACCTCTAAACTTATCTATTAACATATAATGCTTTCATTGTGCTCACTTATCGAAAAAGTTAAAAATCTTCGCTGCTGTACATAATTCAATGTTTTAAAATCAGCAGCGAAGATACTTATCTCTAATTTAAGCGATAATTTGAATGCTTACGTCAACGTCAGTCCTTTGTAATCTTAAAGCCCAATTTCAAAATGAGTTTAATTGTTTCAACAGACGTATTGCGGTCGTAGGTTTTCTCTTCCTCGCTCAGTTCTTCATACGGCACAAGACACGGATGCTTCTTCTCGGCATCATTGCGTTCATCACCATAAGTCCACCCTTGCGAGATGCGTGTGGTTGCCCACACCTCATGTACGTTCTTCGACATCTCTTCCACCAACGGTTCTAAGCCCTCTGGTAAGTCTACGCTCTTTGTATCTGCCGGATTCGGAATATACTTTTTCATCACATTTAATCTTTTAAATTGTTCAACTTGTATATAATGAGATGTCAAGATGTTTGTATCTATCAAAGAAATTATTCTACTTATTCACCACATACATCAAGCTTGTGATAAGTTTCTTGCTTGACTTTGCAGGATTCTTAAAGTCAATTTGGTCTATATCGGATATATCAAGACGGATACTCTTCGCATAAGGCGCATCGTCAAGCATAAGGGGAAGGATTGGCTTGTTCATATTTACCGCATAGCCTATTTCGCGGATAACATTTATGGAGGAGTTGGAATTTATTGAACTAATGAATATAACAGCTTTAGACACCTCTATTGCATCAACAATAAGCTCTTTATAATTACTGCTGCTAAATATACCCTCCTTATCAATCCAATACTCTATGCCATTCTCTTTCAAGAAATCACAAAGATAATCAGCCACTTCTTGATCTTTTCTGGAATAACTGATAAAAACCTGATGCTTCATGGTACTACGAGTAGGAAGAACAATGTCTTTGTTTAGTGTCATAACATCATGTACCATGTCCTCGGTAGTCACACTCTTCTTATATTCCACCAAAGCAGCCTTTGCAGCAAGGCTTTCGAATAGCGTTATGTAATCCGCTTCAGAATAAAGGTTATATAAGTCGTATAGATATAACTCTACATTCAGTGTCTTGTTGGTACATGCCAGATTATGTGCTATGGCAATAGACATTTGCTCAATCACCTTTTTTATAGGAATACGTGCGGCACCTGCACCTATAGCGGGGAAAGCTATGGATGTTAGGTCCATTGCCAGCATCAGTTGGAAACACTTGTCCACAGCATGCTGAAGAAGATAGTTCAAAACGTCTTCTTCAGTTACCTGACGAGCCAACATCTGCAACCTTTGTTTTTTGTTTATTGTGATACAGTGGTATACATACTTTTGCTTTTCCATCCTACCTGCTGTAGTTACAACCACATCACCGAGAGGCACAGGACACATCTTCTGTGCATCCTTTATAATAATGTCGCCACCAGCTCTAAGAATAGCTCTCGAAACGCCACCACCCATTGTAATATAGCAGTCGTCCGAACTAACAATAACCTCAGCCTTAGTATCAAGAATGTTGCCAAACTTGACCGTAAGCGTAGAGTTGTTGAATATATATTGCCTTGATTCCATTGTTTTCCTGTTGTTTAATTGAAGTTTCGCAAGTGAAAATTCAATTTCTAATTTAAGCCATAATTTGAGTGCTTACAGAAGGTTATGTAGAACAATCATTTTTATCATTTGATATTATTTTCCATATAAGCCAAAATATCGCTATAGAATTTATATCTTAGTTCATCATGATTTCTATATTCAACATAATATTCTTGATGATAATTAAATACCTTTTTCTTTATATCTCGCAATCTTCTATTCATAAAAAGTTCAAATATGCGATTACGTTTACGAACATAAACAAAGATATTTGGAGTACCTGGTTTTATTAGTGAATTGTAGGCAACATTAAACTCTTCTTCTGTAATTTCTCCAGCTGTCGAGTCGAATATGAAAACCACAATATCTGCTTCCTCCTCTATGAATTTGTTATAATCAGCTTGTCGTCCTCTTTCTCGTCCAGTCAAAGATGTCGCAAAATCTTCAAAAGTTAAAGAACGTATATCTATGTTCTTTGTATTTGCGACCTTGCTCAATTGTTCTCGTAACAAAGCACGTTCTCTATTCAGTTTTTTCGCCCCTGCAATAAAAACTTTAGTTATAGGTCTGTAATGTATTCTCTTTAGATTCTCCAATAATCCATAGACGTGTTCCTTAATGTTTATGCCTTCATTAAGATTAAATCTGAAATCTTGCGCAAGCGACATTATAAATCTGACAGCATCAATATGGTTACAGTTTGACAATTCTTTTAGATTCAACCTTGCATAGTTATCAAAATCATAATTCCCATCCGCTGTCATACCAACAATGAGTAATTCACATTCATCATAGTATGTAAACTCACCGTTAGATTTGTTTTCTAAATCTTGAACGATTTCAATAAAAATATTTTCGTCAAATGTAAGTTGTAAATTATGGTCGGCTGCATTACAAACATCGTCTGACTCTTCTGCTCTTTTATATCCAGGCATGACAAAGGTGACATCTCTTGTCATTTTATCAAGATAATTGATTCGAGACAGTATCTCTGTGATTATACAAGAATTGTTCTGAGGATGCGAAAGGATAAAAATATACAGATTCTTGTATGATTTCACATCAGACACAATCATTGAATAATGTTCATGTCTTCGATTCAAATCTTCAATTATATCTCCCAGTTTTGTCTTAAGATACTCGTCTAACCCTGCCAATTCCTTTACTCTACTTACAACATCCCCTTGCTGTTGTTTTATTAGAATTTCTTTGTATTCATTTATAATACAGTCGATATCGTTCTTGGCAGCAATTCTTGATGTGAATGGTGCATTTTTCAACTGCTTTAGAAAAGTCTCAATAATCCAAAGCTTTTGTTCATCAGAATAAGAGTCTATATTCCGAAGAAAATTTTTAATTTCTATTGGGTTTTGTGGAAAATACATACAGCCACAGATGATATTATTTAATAAAGGTATAAACATTTTATCTTTCAATATTCTTTCGGATAATCAGCCTTAAACCTAATCCACTTGTCTTTTTTGTATGATCAGAGGCATATCTTCGAGACACACGACAATTCTTTTCTTTATGCCACCAACTTCCGCCACGACGGATAAAGCAATTGCCTTCAGGCTTAACATCAATTGAATATGAATGGGCTGGAGTTTCTGTCCACTCCCATACATTACCGCACATATCATATAAATCCAATTCATTTGGAAGTTTCTCTCCAACTGGATGGGTACTTTGATTTGCATTGTCTCGATACCAAGCTACATCTTCAATGTTATCACTTCCTGCGAAACGATAATGCTTACTTTTTTGTCCACCACGTGCAGCATACTCCCATTCGTCTTCGGTAGGAAGTGAGAATTGTATGTTTGTCATTTTTGACAAGCGACGAACAAACTCCACGGCTTCATCATGAGTAATATTTTCTACTGGGAAATGACCCTTATCAACCCCTATGTAGTTCTTGTTTATTTCCTCTTTCATTGTTCCATATCCAATGGAGCCAAGTACACCCATAATAGCACCTAAATTCGAACCTGCATAATATGGGGATGTTTTAAGATGTAATGGAAGATTTTCTTCCGCATGTTTAAAATGTGATTTATTATATCCCATGACAACTTCCCATATATTTTGGGTTACTGGGAACTGAGCGATATAAAAAGTCTGAAGAGTGATAGTATGTGCTTGGTATTCATTATTTTCAGCGCAACCTTCTTGCTCTTTCGTTGCACCAATTTCTAAAGAGCCTCCTTCCACACGAATCATCTTGAACCGTATATTTCCCAAACTTACAATATAGTTTTCTCCGCTAATCTTAGTTATTTCTGGCCATTCTTGGTCAGGTATAAACGGCTTGTGTTCTGCCCATTTTATATCTACATCTTTCTCTTCATCAGCATCTATATGATCTTTCAAAATTTGAACTTCCGCTGTAATAGAATTAATGCATTTAAAACGGTAATCACCTTTTCTTGGAACGGGAAGATAAAAAGGTTCGTCAGCCATACCTTCAAGACTACAAACTAATTTGCCTTCTTTCAAGACCTGACAATTCTCATTTGAATAGAACTTAAATACTGACGTTGCTTTGTTATTGATTTGTGCTTCTGCTGTAATATAACCTTTCTCTACCAATTTGTTGAGATATTCCTCGAAATAAGAAAATGAGAACTCAGGAGCATTTTTCAATGTAAGCTCTTTTAAATCACCAGGTAGAATCTCTGCTTTAGGCATTTGATAACCATCATGAAGAATTGGAATGATGTTTTTCTTGTTTTTAAGTGCATGTGCAATTTCTTTGCAAAACCAATCTTCTTCCCATTTTCCTGTTTTACATGCTTCAAGAGACCCTTCTTCTAGTATAACAAATACATCCTTTGCATTTTCAATATAATGCAACAGCTGAACATCGAAGTTGTCTTTCTTCATTTCATCTAAATCGAAGAATGTAGAATATCCTCGTGTTGTCAGTCTATAGTATAAATTGTTTGCAGTTGCAAGACTCTTGCGTTTATAACTGATGAATATATCGTATGTCATTAGTCAATAATGTTTTTATGCCTCAATGCCGTGTTTTATCGAATACATAGTATTAATGTCATACTATAACATAAATACCCCAAGCGACAACATCAATACATAACAAAACAAATCCAATTAGCGACCACTTATTTTGCTGTTTAAGAAATTGTTCCATAGAATATGTATCTTTTCTTTTATTCCATGCAAGTGCATTGCCATAACGTCCTAAATACAAACTCGTCCCAATTGTTATAAAAAAGACAATTATTATAGACATCATAGATCTTAATAGGAAAAAAAGAGGAACAATAAGAAGTGGCCAATATATTTTATTAAATAATCCCCAAATCCATACAAACATGAATGCGCCCCAATTCCAACTTTTTATATTTTTAATATGGTATAAAGTTTCTATCTTTTGAAGGAATGGCCGCAATTTGTAATTAATATTCTTATACTCTGCATTTGATAAATAAGCAGGTTTATTGTTAATGTCTAATTCTATCTTTGTTTTGTTTTCTTTACAGGATGGCGTAATATAGAGACTTTGTATTTCTGAAAACAATTTGTTTTTTTGATCTTGGTCTTTTATATTTACACAATTAACATCTGAATAATCCAATGCAAACCAACCTGTCTGAGGAAGTTTTCCTTCTAATAAAATCGCACGAATTTTCTTTCCATTTCGTTTTCCATAACCTATTTCCTTTTTGCAATATGCTGCATTCAATGAGTTTTGAGAGCAGAAAAATAGGATTGAGTCAGATAAATCAAGTGCTTCTGCAATTATGTCTGGGAAAATATCTCCATAATTTATTTTTGTGACATCCAGCCAACAACTTATACCTAATTGAACTAGATCATTAACAATAGGCTCTACAAGTCTTATATCCTTACGTGAATAGCTAATAAATACATTGTATCTCTTTTCTTGATTACGATACAGACCACTTTCTTTTGACACCGAATTGTCACATGGAAATAATCTTGATATTTTGTTAATTAATCTATTTTTGCCATCTTTTGTCGTACAATCAAACTTAAGGTATTGTCCATAAAGAAATTTTATTATTTCAGAAAATGGAGTAGAATCAAGACTTACAAATATTACACATTTTCTTTGCTTTATTGCATAATTTAGTTCACGCATATTCCAATCTCCATCATAGTCTATGCCAATATAACTTGACGAATACATTAATAGAAATAATTCACATCCTTTTATTTTATCAATAAGACTATAGACTAATGATGTATCGTGTATAATATCTTCACGGTATATCCTACAATCAACACCTGTTTTCTGCTTTATCTCTTCTACGACAGGAAGAACCTTATCCTTGTCCTGTCGCTTATATGATATGAATATTTTGTCCATAACAATTTATCATATATTTAATGAGGTTTATTATTTATGAACTGGAAGAATATTTTTTCCTAAATATCGTTCTCCCTCAAACCAGCAATTATCTGCAATGCTATATGCAAATTCATGAGCCTTATGGTTATCTGTACAAAGAGAAGATGTCCAAAAGCAGACATAACTCTTTTCTCCTATTCTCCTATTCTCTTCAATTTCACCATTTAAATTTAAAAATAATGTATTGTTATTGGGACCTGTTAATTGTAATCCAAGAATTCCGTTGTAGAGTACAAATTCTTTTTTGCATTTATCAAACAATTCGCGACTTTCTTCGTACGTTGGCATTCTCCATCCGTGTTGACAGATGATTGCTGCAATATCATCTTTTTGCTGTAGTAAACAGAAAGTATCTTTATTATTAGAGTATTTTTCAAATACTCCGTTTTGGAAATATTTGTAATTGTTCAACAAATAAACATCTTTTTCGTGTACTTCACCCCAAGAAAAGAATGCATCTCCACCTCGTTTTGATGAATAAATAAATTTGGCAGACCATTTAACCGACAATCCTAAATCTATTGCTTCATATGTGCCATATAACGTTCCGCCAGAAATTGTATTTATAGATTTATATTTAATGTTATTTTTTATAGTATTGTAACGATGAAAAACCAACGATGAACTATTTATAAGAGATAAATATATAAAAAGCATCAAGGATATAGATATAGTAACAAACAATATACGCTTATTCCATTTCCTCCATTTTTTCTTTTCAACTAATGAAATATTATTGTCATTTTTATCTTCATTCTTTGTAATAGAGGCTTTTCTTCTTTCAATAATATTTCGAAATAGCTTTTCTCTTTGAATATCACTTTTCCAATTGACACAGTCCAAGCCACTACAATTAAACTCAAGCCATTTACAATCATATACAGTTGTTCCGTCTATACTGATAGGAACTAATCGCTTATTATGACGTAGTGCATACATCACTTCCTTTTCAGGAAATGTTTGTTTCTTGTAATCAATCTTTCCTGTCTTTTCGTCTTTATACGGTGCGATAAAGTTCTTCGAAAGCATAAAAGCCACGATATCTGCTTTATCTATTGCATAAATGATGACATTTTGAAATTGATCTCCGCTTTCAATACCTTCAAGGTCTATCCAACAATCAACCCATGTTTTCTGCTTTATCTCTTCAACAATAGGAAGAACCTTATCCTTGTCCTGCCGCTTATATGAAATAAAAATCTTTACCATGAGATATTACTTTAGACAGGACAAGATTAGAAATGTGTCATACTTACGGTTCTGAGGATCTAACCTACATAGGTCTCTATAGGAACAAATATCCAAATGTATCTCCTTTGACTTTAACATCTTGTAGTATTTCTGCTTGTCATCATCAAAGAGAAGAGAATATTCATAGTGATGGGTAGCAGTCCATGGTATGAAACCTAAGATTAGTTTCTCTGCCACCCATCTGGAGTGTTCGCTTTGTGACAGATTTCGGATATTCTTCTCTATAGTTTGTTTTATAGTGTCCTCGCTATTCTTGCTGCTCTCCAGTATAGCAAGACGTTGGGGGAATATGTCTGTACAAAAGACATTTGAGAGTTTGTTCTTGACAGATAATTTATCCCACTCCTTGTCTATATCCTTGATGAATGATTTGGACTCAAACTCTCTAAGAGGTATTTCATACATATCAATGTCATCTGGTCGGATGTCTGGCAAGTTGTAAATGTCGTTGCCTATACAATATATATTGTTTGCCATTTGTGCTCTACAGATATCTATGTCGCAGCTATAAACTATTCCTTCGAACATTTCTTCCGACACATTTGGCTTTTCACCATAAGGTTTCTCTTCTACAATGACATCTACATCAAGATAGTCTAATGCCTCCATATCAAAAGTCCCCCAGGAATAATCAATATAGTTACCAAGAAAAGGGGTATTTCTCAGAGTCTTTTGGGTTGCCTCTTTCTGACCTTTGTCACATAACACAACTATGACTGTCTGATTTAACTTAGGCTTGTCATTTTTAGGTTCAACAAAGTCGGTATAATGTGCTCTGAGGATAATCTCTCGGATAATGGCACACATCTGGGATGAAACTCCATCGATTACAAACTTGGGGGCTCCTCCATTGTCTTTTCTACAAAGAATATTATTTAATCTCTGCTCCACGAAGGAACGCGCAAAATACCACTCACGGACAAGGTTCTCCCTTTCTTTTGAAGACATACTGCGAGTAGTACTATCCCTTTCTATAAGCGGAGTGAGAAGGTCTTGACGAACTGATATATTGTTATTGTTCTTCATATTCTTTTTCGTATTTAGCAGGTTTTCTACTGAGATAGATGTTGCTGTTGCTTGTATCAAAACCTGAAGGTCTTTGGAAGAGCTGCAGTCCAAACCATGGTAACGACTCTACGACTTGCTCTATTATCTTAGATTGTTCCCACTCGAATGCTGCGAGCCTCGACTCTGTGATGAAGACATACAACTGAAGAGGCATACCCTCATGAACCTGTTCTTGCCACCTTACTACGAGTCGAGGATAATGAGATACCTTTGTATTGCAGAGTAGCATCTGATAGACGTATTCCCTAAAAGCTGTCATATTTGACTTACCTACATATATATCATGTAACACGAAAGGTTGAAGTGCTGCACTGGCATGTTTCTTGATTTGTATGGTCTCACTCTCTGTCAAAGGATGAAACCAACCGGTATCAATCACAAATGTTTTCATCATCTGACGACCATGTGTCTTGCCCTCCATCATATCTTGACAATTCTTGAAATGTTCTGCATGAAGTATATAGGTGGGAAAGGACGATGTCGTAGTATCCCAATTCTCCACAGTAACGGTTGTCAAGGAAATACGCTTGACCATGCCATCGATTTGATGACGGGGGACTAATATCCAGTCGCCTATCTTTAACAGACCATTCAATCTTAAATAGAAGAAGGCTGCCACGCTTTTGATTGTATCTTGAAATACCCATGCCAAGACAAGTCCTGCACCTCCGAGTAATACAGAGTCTACTGAATCTTTCTTGGGATCTATCATCTTGACGAAAAAGACTATACATAAGCCAATAGATACAAGAAAAAGTATTTGACTCCAAGTGATTCTTGACTCTTGTTTTCTAAGGCAAAATATAGGTGTCAAATAATGAACAATCAGTCCAATGAACACACAGACGAGTGATGAAAAAATAAATGTTATATGCTTTAAGGGAATAGCTCCAAAAGTATCAACTTTTGTTATTCTCTCAGCAAAGACATTCAACCAATCTATATCCCAAACATGATACCTTATTCCTAATATTGCTATTATAACAACGAAATTTAGAGATAAAGTTATAAACACCCACTTGTTACCCTTGTGGATAGATGCCCCAAGATACTGCCAATGGCATTTGTCGCTAGTCAACCATTTCTTATGTATTTCCATAAACGTACTCTGTCACTTGTTTTTAGACTACAAAATACTTTTCTTTATCTCAAATCCCAACTTCTTCACCAACTTCAGTGTCTGCATCGCCATCTCTCGGTCATACAGCTTCTCGCTTTCTGGCAGGTTGCAGTATGGCACCATGTCGGGAGTTTCTTTCTTTTGGTCGTTGCGCTCAGGACCATATTTCCAGCCTTGATCAGTACGTGCTTTTGCCCATATCTCGTGAGCATTCTCTGCAATAGCCTCTTGTAGCTCGGTGAGATTGTCTTCAAGCTGTACGTCATCAAGACAGATGGGGTATGGTTCGTAAACGAAGCGGTCGGTGGTATTGACCACAACGAGATAGTTGTTGGATTGTGCCCATGCATTCAAGAACAATGACAGACTATAAGTAGAAAGTTCCTCCTCGGTATAAGGATTGAAGAGGGTTATCTCGTCGGTTGATAAAGAGACAGAACTAATGGCGACGGCATGGTTGGGTTGTTTGGTATTTTCCACTACATCATGTAGAAGCATACTATTATCAATGACAGCAATCAGTTGGTTGCCGTTGTTCAAGAGACGCACAATATCTTCTTTTGTTGAATCATAACGACGACTGACAGAAAGACTGTTCTTCTCCAACAGTCTACCTATATTATACAGCGGCATTCCCTGGTCTTTCAACCAGAAGTTGCGATAAGCCTCATCAAGGAGAGTCTTATGCGTAGTCTCTATGCCGAATTGGTGCAAAATGAATTCTTCGCACTCTATATCGCAGAGATAGTTCTCTTTCTTATGTGCAGCCATAGCAGTCATAGGGATGGACTTTGACTCTGACTTCATCATAGCCATGTCTTCATCCACCTCTTTTGAGATGCGAATTATTTCACGCAAATCCTCATCCTGCTCCGCAGCTTTCAATACTCTGAGAGTATCTTCCACTGAGGTGTTGCCGTCTAAGAAAGCCGACAACAGTTCATCTGATATAATAATATGATTAACGTTCATAATGCTTTTTGTCTTTAAGTGTCACTTCTGTGAGAGCATGAATTGCCCTACGTTTGATATTATAAAGGTTGTCAACTGTTATTGAGAGCCGTTTCGCAACCTCTTCAGGAGTAATATCCTCAATCATCAATAGCTGTATAACCAATGCATAGCGCTGGTTCTTCATCTTCTGCAATAGAGTCTTCATATCCATCTCGGCTTGCGAACTTTCGGTAGTCGAGATATTCTTTTCACAACTATTAGTAAGAGGTTCTTTACTCTCGTCTTCTATCACTCTTGCACGTTTCTTCAACAGCAGACAATGTCTTACCGCTATTGTCTTTAGCCATTGGAAGAGCGTGCTTTCATACTTAAACGAGCGCAACTTCTTAGCATCGTTCTCCATAAGAAGAACATACAATTCACTGATTATCTCGTCGTAATCAACGATTTGCTTATCAAATACTCGCCTAATGACACTGATGAATAACGGACGGCAATCCTTGAAAAAGAATTGCGATGTCACCTTTGGGTCACGAGCAATGAGGGATGATATTATTTCTTGGTCGGTCATTTATGAATTATTTTTCAGTTAGCCAATTATAAAATTAAAGGAATATATTAATCAGCACAGAATGATTGACTTTTATTTATTTCGGTCTTCCTGCCAATCTTAGTCCTACATATTTGCTACCTTGGGTTAAGTCTATCTTTGCACGTGAATAAACCTTGCAATCATCAGCAGAACTATTGAAAGCTCCTCCTCTAATGACATAACTTTTCATATTGCTTCCATATTCTTGGCATATTTCCCATACATTACCACTCATGAATAATAAACCTAATTCGTTGGGATGTTTAGTGCTACCATTTTCACCATAAGCACTTCTTGGAAACATCATTTTTTTACAATTATCCTTATACCATGTTATTTCTTCTAAAACATTAGAACCACTATACACAAATCCTCGACTATTCATTCCACCTCTTGCTGCCCATTCCCATTCTTCCTCAGTTGGTATGTAAAATTCGAAATCAGATAATTGATTTATCTTCTTTATAAATTCTTCAATCGTTTCGATAGGCATATTTACAACGGGACGGTCTTCATGCATCCCTTTGACAGAATCTCCCATGATTTTTCTCCATGCTGCTCTCGTTACCGTATTTCGGCACATATAAAAATCATTCACTTTGATATCAACATTAAAACTCGGGTCTCCCATCATGTATTGACCACCTCTTATTAATTGCATTGTAAAGCCTAATCCTTCACATATAGTAGCTATTTTAGTCGAAATTTCCGTTGAAATATAAATATCCTTATTGTTCTTTGTTTCATTCGCTATTTTATTAAGTCCTTCTATTATGTCCATTATAATCAGGCCATCACTTCTTTCTATATCATCAATCCTAATAATATTTTTATATATAACTTCTGAAGGTAATAAAACATTACCTAACAGAACAAGACAATATATGGTATTATTGTCTTTGTTTATATGTTTATATATGGATTTGAATTCGCTAAGATTATAATCTTCTGATAATAAAGTCAATATTATCCTTTCTCCATATAATATATCAAAATGATTCTTTAACTCATTGCTATTTATTATTTCATTGAAATTCTGAATAGTAGAACGATTTCCTATTTGTTGCAGCGTTTGAGATAATTGTCTTACAATTCTTGAGTTTGAAATATTGTAGGTAAGAAGATAATTACATGATTTTTGTAGTTCTTGCCTTTGTTTCAATATAAATTGTTTCTGTTTTTCTTCTATTTTTATTCTCTTCTTAATAGCCTCTTTTCTGGATTTTTTAAGTTGTACTTCTATAAAATCAATGTATTCATTATCAGGAATGGTATAATCCATGTCTATTGTGATATCTTCATCATCTATGCTTTCAAAACGAAGTTTATGTCTTCCTTTACGCAATCTAATAAGGCTTCCATATTCTCCATCCTTTTTTTGAGCTGTTCCTATTCTACGTCCATAACTGTATACTACACATGGAATATCTGTTATTACATGGATGTCTGCACCTACATTTTCTGAGTCAATAGTTTTATTTTGCGGATAAACATCTTCCGGTAAGTTTTTCTTAATTTGATATTCAAAAGTAGAATCAAAGTTTTCATGAAAATCAATTATTGCGCAATTAGTTTTTACTAATGAAGCAATTCCTATAGGTAAGTTTGTAACTTTAAAAAGATCCTCATATTTATCTATATCCCCTTTTGGAAGAATAGGAATAATACTATGTCCACATTTTAATACATATTCTAATTCTTTACGTACAAAGTCTTCTTTATAAACACATCGATGAAAACACTCTTTTGATAAAACAAGAACGACAACCTTGGAAATCTCAATAGCTGATTTTATTATCGTTTCAAATTGACCTCGTAAAGCAGCGTCATGGTCAAAGAAGACTTTATATCCCATCTCCTTTAGTTTTTTATTGACCAACCTTGCTTTATCTTCGCCGCCATCCCGTCTATAACTAATAAATATATCGTATTTCATAATAGCTTTTGTCTTATTTGTGTACTATTTTACTATAAGAATACTTACACTCATACTTTTCCTATTGCAACATTCTCACCACACTCCGAGCAAAACCTCTGTCCATCCTTCACTTCTGCCCCGCACTTCGGACATTTCTTCGCATCCTTTGCTTTATCGATGCTACCATCTTTCTTTGCTTGCTTATAGGCAGCTTTGCCCTCTTTCACCATATCCTTGATATTCGACTCATTGATGATGTCACGGATGATGTGTTTGGTGTCATCTGATTCTGCTACGTGCAGAGTGCCATCAGACTGCATCATTCGGGTGATGAGTTTCAGATAAATAATGGCGGAGACGTAAACAATGGTGTAGCCAAGGGCGGCGTTTAGAGCAATGGCGGCGGCAGTTCCCACTCCGGGGATGATGGATAGGATAGATGAACCGATGAGCACGGCAACAAAAGCACCAGCATTTGTTATCAAGTTTGTAACAATGGCAGAGCCAATAAACTTTGCTGTATTCTCAGACATAGAGATGCCGAGAGTCTTGTTGATCTTGACGTATGTTGCCCATACGAAACCAGTTTGCGTCAATGCCGCTGCTACTCCTGCAAAGCATGGAGCCACACCAGCCACGCCACTTGCTACGGCTGCTGCAATGGCATAGTCGCCTATTGTGTCCTTTATTTGTTCTATCTTCGTACCATCAAGTGAATGGCGCATTGATTTGTCAAGGTCTTGTAAAGCCTTAGCTAATATTCCAGGATGTATATTCATAGTGTTTTTGTATTTTATAGTTTATGTCCGCAATGCTGGCAGAACTTCCATGACGCATCTATCGCCTTATGGCAATGAGGGCATACGGGATTATTCTTTATCATATTCTGATAATCTTCGCTCTCTACCCATTTCAACATCTCTCTGACACGAACAGAGGTAAAAGGATGGTCTTGATCCATAACTGCATAGGTTTGCAAAGTCTTGTTCCATAGTCCATTCTTGCAGAAAGCATCATAAAGATCCGCTTGCTCAGCCAGCTCTTCAAGGTTGAGTTCAGAGGTGATTGACTTCGGACCTCCTGCCAAACGCGCCAACATCGATGCTGTCGCCTTTGGACCAACAATATAAGCAGCGGCACGGTCGCAACTCAACTCGCTCTTGCGCTGCCAATACATCAAGGCATAGTGGATAGGTACGGCGAGTTTTGCCAACGCCTCGAACATTCCAGAAGCATTGGCAATAATCTGTGCCAATGTATGATAGAGCATATGACGACAAGCTATATGTCCACATTCATGAGCCACTACGCCTATGAGTTCATCCTCAGACATCATGTCCACCAATGCCGATGTTATGGTGATGGCTGTTTGCGTGTCACCAAAAGCATAAGCATTGGGCGATGGATTCATTTCCAAGTAAAACTCCGGTTCTTTGATTTCCAATCGCTCACAGACTGGTGGTAGAATATTATAGAGTCGTGGCAACTGTGTAGGAGACAATTTCACCTTTGAAGCCATATTCAGTCCTGTCTGTAACTGCTCTGCTCCTACATCCATTACTTTCTTAACGATGGTTGAAAGCATGGGGATAGCCTTCAATGCCTTCAATGCAGCGGCATCTTCCGGGTGTATAAATTCGGTATATTGCATTACTGTTTGTGTTATTTTGTAGATGTGGGGATTATTTGCATAAAGTCATTCGGGATATATGCTGTGGCTATGTTGCATAGTCCTTCTATTTCCACTACCACCCGTTGCTGACCTGCAGCTCTTGCGACCCTTCCCATGATTCCTGTGAAAGCCCCTTCTATGATTCTCACCAAGTCGCCGCTCTTGAAGTGGCAGCGTTCTGGCGGGAGTACCATGATGTGCTCGCTGTTTACGCTTGTCAGGCGGATGAAGTTTATCATTTCGTTGTCGGGGATGGTTACGGGAGGATTCTTGCCGGTTGACCTTTCCACGGGCTTTGTCTTGTCCGTGTAGTATTTTAGCCATTTGGCGGTGGAGGCTGGCTCTTTCACGAAATCGTGAGTTTTATGGCGGGTCATCCTTGCAAAAATAATATTGGGAAGCAAAGGCTCGTGAATGAGCTTTCGCTTCCCGTCTATCTCTTTGATGACATAATGCATCGGCAAATAAGTCTCGACGTTCTTGGCTCGGAGAGCATCAAGAGCCTGACTGGTTCTTCCATAGGTGGCACGCAACACGAACCATTGCTCCTTTTCCTCCTGAGCATAATCCGAGGACACCCCAGTTTGGGAGTTCTCTGCTGCGTCGCTTCGAACTTCGGGGGAGGTGCAGGAGGTTAGTCGTGCACTGGAGGGAGTTTTGCCGCCTCGTCGGGAGTCTGCATTAGGCAATGCTGACGTGTTGTTCCTTGATTCTTTGTTCATAATACAAAGACCAGTTTCTTTACAAACACTTTAAATTTTATGCTGTCAGAATGTTAGCTCCCCTATTTGTGTGATTTGATTTTTAGATTGTTATTGGTGGTTTTTAGGTTCGCCATGTATGTTTTTCACTCGTCAAGCGGTCTATTAGGTTTGTCTACAAGAAAATCTAAGGCAAATGTACGAATAATATTTTATAAGCACAAAATTTTTTAATAAAAATCAGACAAACTTTTTTTCATGCAAATATAATCAATCTGATTTCTTTGCTGTTTTGTAAAAAATTCCCTACATTTGCACCGCAGCTGTTACAAACGGCTTTTACTATAAAAATTCTAATAATTAAAAATTCTGTGTTATTTATGAATCATTCAAGACTTTATTCTTTTGCGCTTATGGTGGCTCTTATGGCTTCAGCCACGACGGTAAGAGCTTATTCATTTCTGGTTAAGCAACCCAGTGTGAAGCGTTTCGTGAAGATCACTTCTGACAATGTAAATCTACGCCGACTGCCTAATACCAACAGCGGCAAGCTGATGAGCTGGAATTCGGATGGCGGATCGTTCGAGACCTATACCAAGATTTTCTTCTCCGACACGGAGGGTTCTAAGTATCGCGCAAATGACATGACGGGGGCCTACGTGGACACGTATAATCCTTACAACGGCAATATATATATGGTGAACAGCAAGCAGCAGGAAGCTCAGAACGGCTGGTACCAGATATTTGTGACGGCTGAGAGTTATGCTGAGAGCGCAGAGGAACCCAACTCCAAAATGGCGTGGGTGAAGGGAGATTTCTGCAAGGTTGTCGACTTGAACGAGGACAACAACAGCGTCACGGGAATGATGATTCCGGCAGCTGTGTATTATGATATGGAGACGGGGGACAACGTTACTGCCAAGGGCGTCAGCCTTTCTGAGACCCAGGCAAGAAAGCAGGGAGAATACGCCAATGTACGTTTCTGCACATACATGTTGCCCGACGGTGAGAACATGCAGGTGAGCCTGTTCCAGAAAGTCAATGCTTTCGTGTATGTTTCGCGCTGCAACATCGAGCTGAATTACGGCGTGCGCCAGAATGCGGCATGCTCACTGAAAGTGGTGCAGGAGGAGAGCGACATGGAGGATGCCGGTGACATGATGGTGCTTAGGGCTTCGCTGAAGGCTCCGAAGGGAAAAGTAGCCGTTGACGCTCTGAACAATTATCTCCTGTCTTGCGGCGATGCCGAGTTCGGAAAAATCGTGGATGTACTATGTCCTGACCACAAACTCCCAACTAATGACGTATATTTCTGCGGCACAGACGGCAAGGTGTATACATTCAGCTACGATTCGTCTACGGTGAAGGATTATGGTGGATTAGACTATAACGTCAACGTATCAAAGTAAAAATATTCTTTTTACGGGAATATGAAAAAAGAGAAATCCCTCGACAATCATCTGTATTGCCGAGGGGATTTCTCTTTTTTTCGTTTTATATTCCTACCATTACAGTATGGCGATGGTCAGGCCTGCCATTACTATGCTTACCATCGACATCAGCTTGATGAGAATGTTGAGGGAGGGGCCGGAGGTGTCCTTGAAGGGGTCGCCTACGGTGTCGCCTACGATGGTGGCCTTGTGGTTGTCGCTACCCTTGCCTTCGAAGTGACCTTCTTCTATCATCTTCTTGGCGTTGTCCCATGCTCCGCCGGAGTTGGACATGAAGACGGCGAGGGTGAAGCCGGCTGCCAAGCCGCCAGTGAGCAGACCGAGGACGCCGGCTACGCCGAGCACCAAGCCCACTACGATGGGGATGACGATGGCGAGGAGCGACGGGATGATCATCTCGCGCTGGGCGCTGCGGGTGCTTATCTCCACACAACGACCATAGTCGGGCGTTGCCTTGCCTTCAAGGATGCCCTTTATCTCGCGGAACTGACGGCGCACTTCCTGCACCATCGATTCGGCTGCACGTCCTACGGCACCCATTGTCAATCCGCAGAAGAGGAAGGCTGCCATCGCTCCGAGGAAGGCACCGACGAGCACCTTGGGATTGATGAGGTTCACCTGGAAGAAGTTGATGAAGTCAATGGTGGTGGCATTGGTCGGGTCGAAGAGGTTGCCGGCAGCGTCAACGTATTGCTTGCCGTTCTCCATAGCCCGAATCATGGCTATCTTTATCTCCTCGATGTAGGAAGCGAGGAGGGCGAGAGCCGTGAGGGCAGCCGAACCGATGGCAAAGCCCTTGCCCGTGGCCGCGGTGGTGTTGCCGAGAGCGTCGAGGGCGTCTGTGCGCTCACGCACTTCCTCACCCAGTCCGCTCATCTCAGCATTGCCTCCTGCGTTGTCGGCGATGGGTCCGTAAGCGTCGGTGGCAAGTGTGATGCCGAGTGTGGAGAGCATGCCGACGGCTGCGATGCCGATGCCGTAAAGTCCGGTGCTGATCGACTTTGCCGAGAGCGACATGTCGAATCCGTTGGCGCAGAGATAACTGAGCATGATGGCTACGGAAATGGTCACCACCGGTATCATCGTGGAAATCATACCCGTACCGATACCCTTGATGATGACCGTGGCAGGTCCGGTCTGCGAAGCCTCGGCAATTTTCTGCGTAGGCTTATAGCTGTGTGAGGTGTAGTATTCGGTGGCTTGACCGATTACTACGCCCGCAACGAGTCCGCTGATTACGGAAAACGAGAGTCCTAACCAGTTTTCGATGCCGAGCAGATATAATATAATAAATGTGGCTACGGCTATAAGACCTGCGCTGACGTTGGTGCCGAGACCGAGCGAGCTGAGGAGTTCCTTCATCGTGGCTCCTTCCTTGGTGCGCACGAGGAAGATGCCGATGAGCGAAAGGAAGATGCCGATGGCGGCTATCACCATCGGAGCGATGACGGCTCGAAGCTGCATGTCGCCGTTCATGGCAAAGGCAGTGGCACCGAGAGCAGCCGTTGAGAGGATTGATCCGCAATAGCTCTCATAGAGGTCGGCTCCCATACCAGCCACGTCGCCTACGTTGTCGCCCACGTTGTCGGCGATGGTGGCAGGATTTCGCGGGTCGTCCTCGGGAATGTTGGCCTCCACCTTGCCCACGAGGTCGGCTCCCACGTCGGCAGCCTTCGTGTAGATGCCTCCGCCGACGCGGGCGAAGAGGGCCTGCGTGGAAGCTCCCATGCCGAAGGTCAGCATGGTGGTGGTGATGGTGACGAGGGCTGTGCTCTCGCCTTCATAGACGGCGTTAAGAACAACAAACCAGATGGCGATGTCGAGCAGTCCGAGACCCACCACGACGAGTCCCATTACGGCTCCGCTTCGGAAAGCAATCTTCAGACCTTTGTCCAGACTCGTGCGTGCGCCGTTGGCGGTGCGTGCCGAAGCGTAGGTGGCGGTCTTCATGCCGAAGAAGCCTGCCAGTCCGGAGAAAAGACCACCTGTAAGGAATGCGAAAGGCACCCACGGATTCTGTGCTTTCAGTACGTAAGCCATGAAAGCGAAGATAAGGGCGAGCACCACGAATACGATGGCCACCACCTTGTATTGCTGCTTCAGATAAGCCATAGCGCCTTTCCTGACATGCTCCGCAATCTCTTTCATTCTGTCCGTACCTTCGTCTTCCTTCATCATCGCGCGGAAGAAGAACCATGCCATTCCCAATGCCACAACACTGGCTATCGGGATCAGCCAAAATACTAATGGGATGTTGTTCATAACGATAGATTTTATAGGGTTTATAATTTTATTCCGTCGTCATCTTCGTCACAAAGTAACGATTCGTAACTAATCGATGCCTTACGTAACGAAAATGCAAATATATGAAATAAATTAATAACAAACATAAAAGAAGAGGATTTTTATTTAAATAAAGTTTCTTAAAAAGGGAAAACATGTCTAAGCGGACGGCGGACGCCATGCAAATATCGTACAAATGGTAAAAACTTGTTACAAAATAAAAATTGATTCTAGAGAATCAAAAAGCTGTTTTTATGGTGTTTTGCTGTGCAAACAGCACCCAAGCTTAACAATAGAGCCACTTTTACACTACAATAGTGCCACTATTAGAGTGTAAAAGTGGCGCTATTGCATGATAAAAGTGGCACTATTGTAGTGTAAAAGTGGCGCTATTGCAGCAAAAAACGGCTCTTTTGCGAGTCTGATTTCATATCGCTTCGTCAGAAAACCTCATAACCTGCTGTGTATAAGCATATTGGCTCCAAACGCTCAAAATTCAAGAATTTCGCACCAAAGATTTTGTTGTGCGCTCAGCTGGCAGTATTGAGCGTTAGAAATGCAAATATTGTCAGCCAAACTAACCGCCAAACAGAAATTTATCGGTGAAATCAGGTTAGGCAGGGCTTTAACAAAAACCTTTATCCACATACCTTTTGTTGTCACACCCTACGGGTTCATGATATCGTTTGGCGAATGGGCTTTACGAGAGCGTTGCTCTCGACACCCATCCTCCAAACGATATCATGAGTGATGCTGGAGCATCACTGTGCCAACAAAAGGAAAAAACATAAAAAACACAAGGTTACACAGTAGAAATTGTGTCTAAACTAAAGAATTACACATCATATAGTATTATAATGTTGTTTTATATAACCTTGTGTTTTTCTTTGTTTTTTCCGATTATGGGCGCGTGCTGTGCACAAATAAAAGGCTTTACATTAGGTTGTCGAGAACTGGTTCTCGTTAGACCTAATGTAAAGCCTTTTATTTAAACCCGATAAGGGTTTGCGCCCATAAGCGGATTGTGGATAAAGGTTTTTGACAAAGCACTGCCTAACGTTTAGGCTAAGTAATACGGCTTCAAGCCGTACCTCCTAACAGATAAACTGCGATTTACAGCTGTAAAGGCAAACCTAGGAGGCTATGGCGTCTCGCCGTAGCCACGCATTCCACGATAATGTTGAGGATGGTCGGTCCCGCTTCGCGGAACCAAGAGAGGGATGAGAGTGCTTATTTCTCCCACAGCTGCGCTCCTTCGCAGCTTGCAGTGGGTTTCTGATAGATACGTGTCCCCTCGGGACACGACGTTGGTACAAAGTTACGTATTACAGGCGCAGATTGATAATCTGCTATGGGAGGCTGCGAGGCTACGGCGGGACGCCATAGCCTCCTACTGTTTGCCTTGTCTGCTTATTTATGACTATCTATAAAGAATCTATTGATTCCAGCTCTATCGGATAACATAGATTCCGTCTTTATTGATTTCTTCGAGTAAATAGGGATTGATATGCTTATGCATCCTTACCACGTCAACAGAACATTGAAGGAGATTTTCCAGGAAACGCTTCAAGCGGACAACCAAAAAAGCTTTGGGTTCCATATCTACACAAACGTCAACATCACTACCTTCCTTCTGCTCATTACGTGATACTGAACCGAAGATGCGCAATGACCTGATGCCGAACAAAGACCTTAGTTCTTCGGCATGAGACTCTATCAATGATATGTACTCCTTGGTTGTTTTCATACATTCAGTTTTCTTTCTTTACAAATGTAGATGTTTTCCGCGAATTGACAAAGAAAAAGACAACATTAATTTATCATCCATTTCTTCCCTCTCCTCTTTACAAATTTGCCAAACCCTTTATTTATCGGGGGTTAGCGAGGGTTTTGTCCGATTTGTTTTGCCATTTGTCTAATTTGTAACGTCGTTTTTTTGTCCGCATTTGTAATTTTGCAGCCGACGAAAAAACCAAACCGTTTCAAATCTTCCAATAAGAAAACGCACATAACTACGTTAAGCCGAACGGATCGAATATTATAATATAATTAAAAACCATAATTTACCTAAACGTATTCAAGACATGAATCAAGCTAAAGGAAACAAAAAGAGCCGTTTCTTCACGCTGATGATAGCTGGCGCACTTTCCGCCGTTTCTCTCTCAGCGCAGGCGCAGAACCGCATCATCAAGGGATGCATCACCGACGCCAACAATAAAGAACCGCTTATGGGTGCCACCATCACTTTGGACGGAGGCAAGACGGGAGCCGTGACCGACATCGACGGCAATTACACTCTTACTGTTCCGACCGGAACAAAGCAAATTACTGTATCTTATATTGGTTACATAGCCAAGACCGTGCAGCTCAAGGGCGACGTCATAAACATCACGCTCGACACTAACGACCGCCAGATTGGTGAGGTTGTGGTGGTGGGTTATGGTACTACACGAAAGAGCGACCTCACCGGATCGGTTTCCACCGTGAAGGCGAAGGACTTCAACAAGGGTGCCATATCGTCTCCCGAACAGCTTATCAACGGTAAGGTTTCGGGTGTGCAGATCATGTCGAACTCGGGTTCGGCTACGTCGGGCAGCACCATCCGCGTTCGTGGCGGCGCTTCATTGAACGCCAGCAACGATCCGCTGATTGTGGTTGACGGAGTGCCTTTGGAGCTTGGCGGCATCTCAGGCGCCGACAACTTCCTCAGCATGATCAATCCGCAGGACATCGAGTCGATGACCGTGCTCAAGGACGCAGCCTCAACAGCCATCTACGGTTCGCGTGCATCCAACGGCGTAATCATCATCACCACGAAGAAGGGTTCTGACTCGAAGCTCAACGTGCAGTTCACCACCACGAACACCGTGCAGACACGTGCACAGATGGTGGACATCCTCAGCGCTGACGAGTTTCGCTCGGTCATCAATGCGCAGGGCACCGACGCTCAGAAGGCTCTGCTCGGCACAGCCAACACGGACTGGTATGACGAGGTTTATCGCACGGCGCTCTCCACAGACAACAACCTCTCGCTCTCGGGCACTCTCGTTAAGGGACTTCCCTTCCGTGCTTCCGTGGGCTACGCCAATCAGAACGGCATCATCCGCGGCGATAAGTCAGAGCGCTTCACGGGTAGCCTGGTGCTCAATCCGAGCTTCTTCCAGGACCATCTGAAGCTTACGCTCAACGCCAAGGGTTCGCTGACGAAGAACTCTTTCTATAACGGCAACGCCATCTGGGCTGCCGCTACGTTCAATCCTACGCTGCCCGTACGCTCAGGTTCGTCGGCTCTCGGCGGCTACACCGAGTCAATCGACGCAACGGGCAACCCCATCAATACGGCAGCCGGACAGCGCAACCCGCGCGGACTCGTCGATATGTACGACGCCGGCAGCGACGTAAAGCGATTTATCGGCAACTTCGACGTTGACTATAAGCTGCATTTCTTCCCCGACGTAAAGCTCCACGCAACGGTGGGCACGGACGTGGCTGAGGGTAAGGGACACACCCGCGTGCCCGACTATGCCGCTTCTTACTTCTTCGACGGCGGATATAACTATAACTACGGTCCGCAGAAGAAGCTCAACAACCTTCTGACCGTATACGCCAACTACGGCCACTACTTCGAGGCGGCTAAGAGCAACGTGGACGCCACCATCGGTTATGACTATCAGTACTGGAAGTCTACGTCACCCGCTACAACGGAATATAACATGGCTGGCGCACAGCTCAAGACACACAAGGCTGAGGACTATCGTCACACGCTGCTCTCTTACTACGGTCGCGTCAACTATTCGTTCGACGGTCGTTATCTGCTCACAGCCACGATGCGTCGCGACGGCAGCTCGCGCTTCGGCAGCGACTATCGCTGGGGTACGTTCCCGTCAGTGGGTCTGGGATGGACCGTCAGCAACGAGAAGTTCCTCAAGGACAACAAGGTATTGAGCAATCTCAAGATCCGCGCCTCTTACGGCGTTACGGGTCAGCAGGAGGTGGGCGGCAACTACAATTACCTGCCCGTCTATACCTACAGCGCCACTGGAGCCGAGGCTTACGTCAACGGTTCATGGATAAAGACTTACCGTCCGGAGGCTTACGTGTCGAACCTTAAATGGGAGACCACCGACTCTTGGAACGTAGGCTTCGACTTCGGATTCATCAACAACCGCATCTCTGGTTCGTTCGACTTCTACACCCGCAAGACCAAGGACCTTATCGCAACGGTTCCGGCAGCAGCAGGTACGCAGTTCGGCAAGACCGTCACCACCAATGTGGGCAACGTGGACAGCCACGGCATAGAGGTGACGCTCAACGCCACTCCAATCCAGACCAAGGACTGGGAATGGAATGTATCGTACAACTTTACATGGCAGAAGATGAAGGTGAAGAACCTCTCGCTCGTGCAGACCGACCAGAAGACCAACATGATGGTGGGTCCGACAGTTAAGGACAACAACATGATTCAGGTGCTGACCGAGGGTTATGCTCCCAACATGTTCTACGTTTACCACCAGCTCTACGACCGTAACGGCAAGCCCATCGAGGGCGCATACGCCGACACCAACAAGGACGGCGTCATCAATGATGCCGACCGCTATCGTTATCACTCGCCGATGCCCGACTATATCATGGGTCTCTCGACGTCGGTACGTTACAAGCAGCTGACTCTCGGCATGAGCTTCCGCGCAAATATCGGCAACTACGTGTATAACGCCACAGCGATGAACACCGGCGCATGGGAGCTGGAGACTTGGGCTGACGGACTGCAGCTCAACAACCTCAACCGCAGCTATATGAAGACCGGATTCCAGACACGCCAGTATCTGTCTGACTACTACGTGGAGAACGCTTCGTTCCTCAAGCTGGACAACATCAACCTGAGCTACAACTTCGGTAAGATAACCAAGTGGTGCTCTCTGTCGCTCTCGGCAATGGTTCAGAACGTGTTCTGCATCACCAACTATTCAGGAGCCGATCCTGAGGTGCCCAACGGAGTGGACAGCAGCTTCTATCCGCGTCCGAGAACATACACAATGAGTCTGGGACTGACGTTCTAAGTATTTAGTATTTAGTATTTATTAATTATTAATTGTCAGATTAAGAAAAACTATGAACAGATATATTCTTGGTTGCATCGCTGCTGCGGCTCTCACTCTCAACACCGCCTGCACCGACGACCTCAACCAATTCCCGCATAACGAGACCACTTCAGAGCAGGTCTACACCAACGTGCAGAACTATGAGGCTGTGCTTGGCAAGATATATGCCTCGATGACTGCCACCGGACAGGAGTCGTCAGGCGTTGACTACTCGTCAAACCACGGCGAGAACTATATGCGTACCTTCCTCAACCTTCAGGAAGGTCCTACGGACGAGATGGCTTACACGTGGCTCACGGGCGACGACATGACCAACATCTCTTTCATGAAGTGGGACGCCAACGACACTTGGGTGAGCGACATGTATTATCGCATCTACTATAACATTACGCTCTGCAACGAGTTCTTGCGCAACTGCTCTGACTCGAAGATTTCGTCGTTCGGCGATTCGGACCAGCAGAAGCTGCGCCGCTATAAGGCTGAAGCCCGCTTCATGCGTGCTCTCTTCTATTATCACGCGCTCGACCTCTTCCGCAACATCCCGTTCGTAACGGAGAACGACCCCATCGGCACGTACGTTCCGCCGCGCTACACGCCGCAGCAGACATTCGAGTATATTGAGTCTGAACTGAAGGACTGCGTCATCGATCTCGCATCGAAGGACGACTGTCCTTACGGCGAGGCTTCGAAGGGAGCTGCCTACACGCTGCTTGCCAAGCTCTATCTCAATGCCGAGACTTACACAGGCACAGCCAAATACACGGAGTGTATCGAGGCTTGCAACAATGCCATCGCACAGGGCTATTCGCTCAACAGCGACTACGCACAGCTCTTCAATGCCGACAACGACAAGCGCACCAACGAGATAATCTTCGCCCTGCCGCAGGATCCCGAACATCTGCTCACATACGGATCGACCACATATCTTATCTGCGGTTCGGCAAGCAGCACGTCCACAGCGCAAAACGCAGCCGACCTTGGCGTGGCTTCGCCTTGGGGCAACTTCCGTTCACGCGGCAATCTGACTGCCAAGTTCGCTGATGGCGACAAGGACCACCGCTACATGTTCTTCACCGAAGGACAGCAGCAGAATATCACCGACTTCACCAACCAGCAGGAAGGTTATCTCTTCACGAAGTGGACCAACCTGAAGGACAACGGCGAGACGGCTTCCAACACGGCATCCTACGGTGCTGCCACCGACTTCCCGCTCTTCCGCCTGGCTGACGTCTATCTGATGTACGCCGAGGCTGTGGTAAGAGGAGGCAACGGCGGCTCGCGCACTCAGGCTCTTGCTTACATCAACGACCTGCGCAAGCGTGCCTACGGCGACGAGAGCGGCAACATCAAGGAGAGCCAGCTCAACAAGGAGTTTATCATCGACGAGCGTGCACGCGAGCTCTATATGGAGGGCTATCGCCGCACCGACCTCATCCGCTTCGGCGAATTCACCACATCTTCATACGTATGGGAATGGAAGGGTGGCACGAAGGACGGCATGGCAGTGGACAACAAGTATAACTATTACCCCATCCCGTCGACTGACCTCACCGCCAACCCGAATCTGAAGAATGAGGGATATTAAGAAATAGCAGTAAGTAGTAATAATATAGAAAATCGACATGAACAAGATATTAAGCCAAATATTTTTGTACCTTTGTGTTGCGTTGTTCTGCGCAAGTTGCGACAACGACGGCGACACAATCTACGTGGACGGAATGGCTCCGTCCGAACTGATAGCCACCACTTCGGAGGTGAAGCTGGACGTAAGCCAGCGTGCCAAAATAGTAATGCAGCTCGCCTGGAAGAACCCGACGCTGCTCTCAAGCGACGAGAACAATCCTGTGCCTGACAACCTCCTCAAGACTTACATCGAGGCTTCGGCTTCGGAGAACTTCAGCGGAGCTTCGTCATCAGCCGTAAGCGCACTCACCAAGGCTTACACAGGCACGGAGCTTAACACACTCGCAAAGAGTCTGGGTCTGCCGGTGGGAACAGCCGGACAGCTCTACTTCCGCATCAAGGCTGTAGCGGGCGACAACATGGAGCCTCAGTACAGCAACGTCTGCCGCGTCAGCGTAACGCCGTACTTCGTGGACATGACCAAGATGGCAGTGCTCGCATCCAACAAGACCGACACCATCAGCTATCTACACTCACCCGAGGCTGACGGCGTATATACAGGTTATATGAACGCTACGCCGTGGCTCAACTGCTGGTTCTATGAATATTCGGGCGACACATGGGGCAACTACGCCGTGGACGGTCATGCCTTCGAGATAAGCAACGCAAGCGACGCTTGGAACTGCTGGTTCGCAGACGGTTCGGGTGCATGGTTTGTGAAGGTGGACACGAAGGAAATGGAATGGACAGCCACATTGCTCTCGCAGATCCGCGCCAACGGCAACGACATGACATACTTCTCGAAGAGTCAGAAGTGGGGTTACTACATCACCACCACAGCCGCTAACGAGGCTGTCACCATAGACGCCGACGGCAAAGAGTATGACAAGACCACACGCACCGACTATGCCAACGACAAGACGCTGCACTTCGCTGCTGCCGACGGCAAGCTGACCCAGGCTGACGCCTCAACCTCATTCACCATCGCCAAGGCTGGCACTTACACAGTGGTGGTGGCAGCCGACGCCAACGGTTATCTGACTTATTCGGTACTGGAAGGCAAGGTGGACCTCAACGCCACAGACGAGCCAGAGACACAATATCCTTCAGAGCTCTTCATGGTTAACAAGGACGACATATCCATAGAACTTGCCCACCTCGCCAAGACCGGCGAAACCACATACAGCGGCACATACACTCTGACCGCCGACTGGGAGAACTTCAAGATTGTGGATCGTGACAATTCCGTAGTATACGGCTCAGACCCCAGCGACCTCTACACACTCTCATCAGACGCCGGAGCATGGAACATCTGGTTTGACGAAGGAGCCAAAGCCGGCGAAACCGTAACCATAACCGTGGATCTGAAGACAAAGAAGTGGAGCTACAGCAAGTAATAAAGAAATTACCATTATGAAAAGATCATTCCTAAAATCATTCCTCCTCGCTGCCCTCGCGTTCATCACGCTCTCTTCATGCAGCGACGATACAAACACAACCCCGCAGACCGAACCCAAATACGACATGACCGGCTTTGCCAAGGGTGCGGACATCAGTTGGCTGACAGAGATGGAAGCCAGCGGCAAGAAGTTCTATAACGCTAAAGGTTCGGAGCAGGACTGCATGACGCTGCTCCGCGACCTCGGCACAAACTCGGTGCGCATCCGCGTATGGGTGGACCCCGCAGACGGATGGTCAGGCAAGCAGGACGTGCTCGTAAAGGCTTGGCGTGCCAAGACGCTCGGCGAGCGCATCATGATTGACTTCCATTACTCCGACTCATGGGCTGACCCTGGCAAGCAGAACATCCCCGCCGCTTGGACAGACTTCAAGGACGACCTCACGAAGATGAAGGCTGCCGTGGCTGAGCACACAAAGGACGTGCTCACCACGCTCAAGGACAACGGCATCGACGTGGAGTGGATTCAGATTGGCAATGAGACCCGCACGGGCATGCTCTGGCCTCTCGGTCTTGTCAGCGACAACAAGTTTGACAATTACGCAGCTCTCAACAACGCCGGCTACGACGCTGCCAAGGCTGTCTATCCCGACGCACAGTGCATCATCCACATCGACCGCGGCAACGAAATCGGCGGATTCACATGGATGTTTGACGGTCTGAAGGCTGCCGGAGCCAAATGGGACGTCATCGGAATGTCGCTCTATCCGGAGGACGACAACTGGCAGACTGCCACCGACGACTGCCTTACAAACATCTCCACTCTCGCCTCTCGCTATAACTGCAAGGTTATGATCTGCGAGATCGGCATGGCTTGGGACTCAGAGAACGCCGCTGCCATGATGAAGAAGATGGTGGAAGGATGTAAGGCAAAGCCCGAATGTCTCGGCATCTTCTATTGGGAGCCGGAGTGCTACGGAGGATGGAACGACTACAACAAGGGAGCGTTCGACTCTAACGGCAAGCCGACAACAGTATTGGATGCATTTGGTGACAATGTAGTAAATAAATAAAGGAAATAATGAGTTTTTAAAGGGTGGCTGCGACAGCAATGCCGTAGCCACCTACACTTTCCTGAAAAAACAAGACAATGAAATTTATTCTTTCTTTTCTTCTCGTATTGTCATTCTCGACAACCCAAGCCCAGACACGTCTGCTTGGTGGCGACATATCGCTTCTCCCTACCTACGAAAAGGCAGGAACAAAATACATTGACGCTAACGGCAAAGCCCGTACATTGCTTAAGATTGCGAAAGACAACAAGTGGAACGCTGCACGTGTGCGCCTCTTTGTCAATCCAGCTGATGCTCCGTCCGAGAACAAGGACGAAGGTGTTTGCCAAGACCTCAACTATATCACTCCGCTCTGCAAGCAGATAAAGAAAGCTGGCATGAATCTTATGCTCGACTTCCACTATTCCGACACTTGGGCAGACCCTGGCAAGCAGTTCACTCCAAAAGCGTGGATGAAATGCTCACCAACGCAACTCTGTGACTCGGTTTACGAACATACCGCCCATGCCCTGAGACATCTGAAGCAGAACGGTTGCGCTCCCGACCTGATACAAGTGGGCAATGAGATTACGTTCGGAATGCTTTGGCCTACGGCAAAGACCGACCCCTTTAACGACAAGAACTGGGACGTGCTGGCTGACCTGCTGAAAAGCGGCGTGCGTGCCTGCCGTGAGGTTTGCCCAGATGCACGCATTATCATACACACGGAACATGCCGGAGACTGGGACGCCACAAAGAACTACTACATGCGCTTGCGTAATAATAACGTAGATTATGACATCATCGGACTGTCATACTATCCTATGTGGCACAAGGACATACCCAACCTCTCACGAACACTTGATTCGCTCGCCGTTGACTTCCCCGAGAAGGACATCATGATCGTAGAGACCGCGTTCTATTACTCTCACGACAACGACAGATGGGCGAAATCGAAGGACGAGCATTCAGACTTGTATGCTATTTCGGAAGAAGGTCAGGACCGATTCACGAAGGAGCTTGTGGATATGCTCAAACGGCATTCTAAAGTGACCGGTCTCTACTGGTGGTTCCCCGAAGAAAACGAAAGCGGAAAGAAAGTCATTGGCAGTTGGATAAACCGTGGACTCTTTGACAACCACACGGGAAAGGTGGTGAAGGCAATGAAAAGCTTCGCCGACTTCATAACCGACAAATATTAATAATGTGATAAAAAACAAACCTCATATGAATAAACTAACATTACTGACCCTTGCGCTTGCCTCGGCTCTTACCGCCTCGGCGCAGCGCAACACAATAAATCTGAAGACATGGCAATTCTCGCGAGACAGCGTCAGCTATAAGCCGGTGACCATACCGCACGACTGGGCTATAAGCGGACCCTTCGACAAGAAGTGGGACCTGCAGTTTGTTGCCATTGAGCAGAACGGCGAGACGGAGAAGACGGAGAAGTCGGGACGTTCGGGCGCATTGCCTTGGATAGGTCGCGGCTTCTACAAGACTTCCGTCAGTCTGAAGAAGGTGCCGGCTTCCGCCATACTTGAGTTTGACGGTGCTATGGCTGACCCGCATGTGTATGTAAACGGACACCTTGCCGGACATTGGGCATACGGATATAACGCTTTCCGCGTGGACGCAACGCCGTACCTGAAGAAGGGAAAGAACGAGATATCTGTCAGCCTCAACAACCGCGAGGAGAGTTCGCGCTGGTATCCGGGTGGCGGTCTTTATCGTCCTGTGCAGCTTGTCACCAATGCTGACGCAGCCCACATCCACCAATGGGGCAGCTATTTCCGCACTCTCTCCATCGCGGACGGCAAGGCAGAGGTTAGCATCTGCACCAACGTGAAGAACGCTGACAAGACGCTTACCGTGGAGAACCTGCTCGTTGACGCCGCAGGAAAGACTGTCGCACAAATAAAGAATGCAGACTTCGACGCTGATGGCAATATCATAAAGACGCTGAACGTGGACAACGCGCAGCTATGGTCGCCCGAATCGCCTTATCTCTATAAGCTCGTAACACGTCTCTATCGCAAAGGAAAGCTCGTTGACCAGACCCAGCAGAAGGTCGGCATACGCACAGTTCGTGTGGCTCAGCATGACGGCTTCCAGCTTAACGGCGTGTCGCGCAAGATAAAGGGCGTATGCCTGCATCACGACCTTGGTCCGATTGGAGCCGCTGTCAACAAGTCTGCGCTCATCAGACAGATACGCACGATGAAGGAGATGGGTTGCGACGCCATCCGCACGGCTCACAACATGCCTTCTACATGGCAGATGGAGGTGTGCGACTCGATGGGTATGATGGTCATGGCAGAGAGTTTCGACATGTGGATTTATCCGAAATGCAAGAACGGTTATGCCCTTAACTTCAAGGAATGGGCTGACAAGGACATTGAGAATCTGGTGCGCAACCACCGCAACCATCCGTCCATCGTGATGTGGAGCATCGGCAACGAGATACCTGAACAGTGGAGCGAGGAGGGACGCGACATATCGAAGCACCTGCAGGACCTTTGCCATCGCTTCGACCCCACACGCCCCGTGACGCAGGGAATGGACCGTGCGGAAGACGCGCTGAAGTCGGGTTTCGCCCAGGTAATGGACGTTCCGGGATTCAACTACCGCGTACATAAATACGACAAGAACATCCGTCAGCTGCCAAAGGGATTCCTCTTGGGTTCGGAGACAGCCTCGACGGTAAGCTCACGCGGAGTGTATAAGTTCCCGGTGGAGGTGTCTGACTCGAAGACTTATCCCGACGGACAATGCTCGTCGTACGACGTGGAATACTGTCCGTGGAGCAATCTGCCCGATGACGACTGGAAGATGCAGGACGACCGCGACTATGTGATAGGCGAATTCGTATGGACCGGATATGACTATCTCGGCGAACCGTCGCCCTACGATGAGTACTGGCCTTCACGTTCAAGCTACTTCGGCATCTGCGACCTTGCCGGACTGCCTAAGGACCGCTACTGGCTCTATCGCTCTCACTGGCGCAACGACTCGCCCACACTTCACCTCCTGCCTCACTGGACATGGCCGGGACGCGAGGGAGAGACGACGCCTGTGTATTGCTATACGTCATATCCGAGTGCCGAACTCTTCGTTAACGGAAAGAGTCAGGGACGCATCGTGAAGAATCCCAACACACGTCTCGACCGTTATCGTCTCCGTTGGAACAACGTGAAGTATGAGCCGGGCGAACTGCGCGTCGTGGCATACAATTACGACGGCACGGTGGCTGATACGCAAACGGTACGCACAGCCGGCGCTCCAGCCCACATTGTCCTTAAAGCAGACCGCACAACGCTCAATCCGGCGGAGGACGATCTGGCTTTCGTAACCGTATCGCTGACCGACCGCGACGGCAATCCCTGCCCCACCGCCTCCAACCTTATAAAGGCAAGCGTCAAGGGAGCGGGCTGTCTGAGAGCCACCTGCAACGGTGATGCCACCTCACTCGTGCCCTTCACATCGGACAGCATGCCGCTCTTCAACGGCGAAATGGTAATCGTAGTGGGAACAAATGGAAAAGGAAACATAACGTTGACTGTATCGGCAGAGGGACTGCCTGACGCAACACTCACGATAAATTGAGAGTTGAGAGTTGAAAGTTATGATATGATATGATTGTAAAAAATCTCAACAAAAAAACTCGTTGTAATCGTCCTGCTTGGACGCTTACAACGAGTTTTTTTTAGATAATCTTGTTTCTTACTTCACCACCTTCACAACGCTCTTGCCTGAAGCGTAGCGAACGATGTTAAGACCATGGCGCGGCTGCTGTAGGCGGCGACCGTCGAGGTCGTAATAAGCCACCGGACAGTCCTGCTTGTCAGCACCGAGAGAGGTAATGCCGGTCTTCTCGCTGCCAGTAACGGGAGCCTTGGCTCCATTGGCGATGGTTCCGTCAGTGCTGTCAATGAGGAGAGCCACGATGCGGAACTTGCGTGCGTCCTGCATAATCTTAATGGCATCCACATCGAACGAGCCTTCCACTGTCACCGGCACTTCCTCAACGACGTTAGAGGGAAGAGCAGCAAGACCCGTGGTGAGACGTGTCGTAGCCATTACCACATCATTAAAGTGCAGACCTACAACCTTCTCATTGCCCTGTACGAACGGAGCAGCCTCATCAAACATCAGCTCCTCCTTGCTGTCAGGAGTGAAATAGTTTTTCTGAGCCCAGCTGTTGCCCTCGCCATGGAGGTCGTCAGCAACAAGCACAAACTCCACCTTGAAGCGGTCAGCGTCAGTTCTGTCACCGGGGAACACCATAGTGGCTTTGGCGTTAATCTTCTTGCCTGTCTCGTCGTAAGAAGCCTCTGTAGAGATGTTGGCAGGAGCCAATACCTCACACTGCTGCTTCCACAACTGCTCGATGCCGAAACCAGTGTTCTGCATGCCATAGAACGGATCCACCATTCCTGTGCGGCGGTCAATCTCAGCTGAGGGGAATCCGCTTGCAGCAAGAGGATACTGGTCAGAAGTCATCACCTCCATGGTGTCAGCATTGTGATAAGACAGTCCGATGAAGTCGTCCGGATAAAGGCGGTCGAGCACCTCAAGCGCAACAAAGCCGCGCGGACAATAACCACACCATGTGCCCGTATACTCCTCCATTACCGAGCGGCGCTTGGGCAGGACGTTGTATATCTTGAGATTGCCCTCATAAGCAGCAGACTGCTGAGCCACTCCGTTGACCTTGTCCATAGTGAACGAGAACGGATAGTCGCCCTTTGTATCTACAGCCTCCAGAGTGATGTCCATCTTGGCTGCTGCGTCATAGTAGGCAGGCACCGGAATATCGAAATCCTTGTGTCCGGTCTTCTTCGTTGTTCCCACCATGTAGCTGTAGTCAATGGAGCTGACCGCATTGGCACCGTGGTTGCGGATAACGAAAGTCACATCCGTCGGCTTGTTCTTCTCGCCGTGGATAGTGCCGAAAGCGTCGATGCCGGCAGCGTCAGTCTCAACGCCGGAGAGAACAATCTCCAAAGCCGAGCAATACTCTGCCGACTTGTCCATCCACTTCAGATACGTACGTGAGCTGTGGACAAAGAAGCCGAGCGGGCTTTCCTCCATAGTCACCTTGACAGGCTTCTTGGTGTCCTTCGCAAGTTTAGTAATATTAAACGAATAGCCCACATAGAGCGTATCAGCCTCAATGGTGTACGGAGAAGCGAGCGTAGCGCTTAACGTGCCGTTGGAGATTACGCCGTCAACAGTAACGACGTCCACAAGATTCTTCTTCTTGTCATCGAGCGCAAGGCTACGAGTAACCCACATCTTCACGTCCGAAACATTGGCGTCAGTGAAAGCTACGGGCACGCTGATGTCCTCAATCTTCAGACCCTTAAGGTCCTTTCCGACGAGACGTACAGCCACGTCATAATTCTCCTTCTTGCCAGTGCCATAGTCAGACACCTTGCCAGACATATTGGCTGTATATGCCACCTTACCGGTTCCTGCCATGACAGCCTCAGGCATCAATGCCAGCGAAGCGGCAAGCAGTAATGTACTAAATATGTTTCTCATACAATTCTTTCTTTTCAATGATACATATTATCTAACATACTTAACGGTCTTCTGCGAACCGTCAGCATACTTAACGGTCTTGAGGAAGATGCCGTGAGCGGGCTTGCTGATGCGACGACCTGCGAGGTCGGTGTAAGACACGCTCTTAACCTCTTCGCTGCCAGTGGTGATGTCGCGGCTGATGCCAGTCAGATTGCCCCTCTCGTCCACCTTATAGCTTACGAGGTTCGACTTGTATGTCGTGTCGCCGTCCTTATAGATTTCCTGAACGCCTACAGTAGTCATTCCCTGCAAGAAGTAGTATATCTTTCTGTTAGTACCCTTCTTCACGATATCGTTGTTGTCAGTAAAGTCGATGGGCACGTCAGTAATCTCGTCCACCAATGCGACATACTCGTCAGGATAGAAAGTGAAGAGAGCGTCGTCGAAGTAAATATTGTAGAAGAGCTTGTTGGGATTGAGCAGCTTGCCATCTGTCGATTCCTTATTCACGTGTATCTGCATACAGCCATAACCATACTCGCTCTCATACGGCATAAATTCAAATACAGAAGGATCCTTCGGCGTGCCAGCCTCCTCCTTCCAAGGAGTGAGCATAGGCTTCTCATACTCGTTGACCTTATAGACAACATTCTTACCTGCGTTTATAAGGAAGTTGGTTTCTGACTTCAGCGTATTAGCTGTGCGGTCGTATGCAAAGACAATGTCCTTATTGAAGTAGATGCTGTCGAAGGTATAGTCATAGTCCTCCCATGTAACCTTCTGCTTGCCAGAGGGAGCGAAATACGTGTGATATCCCAATACGGGATCTACGCCCATATATTTCATGCCGTCAAACACCACCTTGTCGCCGTCTACCTTACCCTTTGCCCAAGCATCAGGATTGCTGCCGGAGAGATTGCTGATGTAGAAGCCGTCACCTTCGAGCGCCACCTTCACCAATGCAGCATCCCTGTCGTTCTCATCATTTCCGTACGTAATCATATAGTCAGAGACGGTGGCAGAAGCAGACGGAGCCTCAATGGGAGCCTTCTCCTTATGCCATTCGCTTGCAAAGTCGGCAAAACCAACCCATTCGCCCTCAGCAGTGGCAAGTGCAAGCACCACGCCGTCGCTATTGTCGTCGAGACGTATGAGCGAATCGTTACGGAAGACAAAGCGGATATCCTGCGATTCGGTGTCAGGGATGAATGAGTTGCCGGCATCGTTAATCTTCATACGAAACAGATAGAAATCTTCAAATTCAGAGGTTTCCTCGTTGTTCTCGTCATATACGGGCTGCTTGTAATACTTCTGCGGAAATGTGAACGTATAAACGTCGTCACCAGTCTTCTGTCCCTTCACCCAAACGTTCGGGCCAAGCGTAGCCATGATGTTCTTGATATACATCGTTCCGTCGTCAGCGATGACGAAGTCCTGTGCCACACCGTCCACAGTTGTGGAAATAACCGTACCGAAGAACACCTCAAAACCGGAGTTGACACCATAATAATTATGATATAATGTGCCTTCAGGCTGGTCAACAATCATCTGCATATCGTCCGTCACCTGCAAGTTGGGCGCCAACATAGGACGCGCCTTGCCGAAGTTGGGGAGCAGGAAGTCGGTCTTCTGCCAAGACTGAGGCACACTTTGAGCCTGATAACGCAAAGGACTGGTGATTTGTCCGTTCGCCTGATGATTTCTCGCAAGGGGTTGTGCGAAAGAGGCAACAGCAAAGAGCGCTGCTGCAAATGTCATGTAAATCTTTCTCATAACTACACTATTTAGTTAATAAATGTTTCCTCTCTCGATAGGGAGGATTGTCAAAAAGTCGATTATAACAATAGCAAAAGTAGTACATTTATTTCATTCTGCAAAAGTTTAAGTAAGTAAAACTTGTACAAACGGATAAAAAACGTTACCTTTGCGGAACATTTTCGAAGCCGTGTGCAGCATTTTTCCACCCGCTTCGAATATCACATAATGCGCTTGTGGCGGAATTGGTAGACGCGCCAGACTTAGGATCTGGTGTTTTAGGACGTGAAGGTTCGAGTCCTTTCAGGCGCACCAAGAAAAATCCTAACTGCTTGAATATGAGCAGTTAGGATTTTTGCTTTTATGTTTTTGGCAACATTTTGGCAACGTAATTCGCTACTAAATTTTATTTTCTTTTAGTTGCATCCCTCAAAAGAATGTGCTACATTTGTAGAATCTTAAATAGAAAAAGAGAATGATCCTTAAAAACAATAATAGTGTGGAATATGAATGAGAATACACATACCTTAAATTCTGAACAAGAAAGGCTTTTTGAGATTCTTGTAAAAGATAAACAAGATGATTGGAAAACTTATTCGAAACGTACAAACATAAAAGTGTGGAAGGGTATTGTTGAAAAATATCCTGAAACAGCTCATTTTATATATGAATTGATACAAAATGCAGATGATACAGCTGCTACAGACGTTAAAATTCTATTATTTAGAGATAAATTGGTCTTCAAACACAATGGTAAACGCCAATTCTCTATAACAGATGCCAGAGAACAAACAGGAGAGATAGGAGATATCAATTCTATCACATCTGTAGGTTGTTCTACAAAAGAAGATGAAGAACAAACTATAGGTAAATTCGGCGTAGGTTTTAAGTCAGTGTTCCAATATACAGATACCCCATCTATATATGACGATACTTTTTGGTTTAAGATAGAAAACTATATTATTCCAACATTATTAGAAAACGACCATGAACTCCGCAATGCAGGCGAAACTCTTTTTGAACTACCTTTTAAGGACCCCGAGAAAGCGTATCCAGAGATTCTACAAAGACTGCAGAATCTTAATATGCCTGTACTGTTTCTGCCTCATATTCAAAAAATCACCTGGTGTATTGATGGAGAAGAAATGATACATGAGTACTCAAAAGAAGTAATACAAACGGGTGAACGTCATGGCATAAAATATGAATTTTGCCGTATTCATGAATACGACAAGAACATGTTAATGTATCTGTTCCATCGTGACTGCAATACAATAAAAGGAAAGTACAATATAAGTGTTGGATTTTATGTAAACCCTGACGGATTATTGGATATTGATGCAAAGGGACAAATATATTGTTTCTTCCCGACAAGCGAGCATTTTGATAGTTGTTTTGTAAGCCATGCTCCATTTTTACTTGTTGACAATAGAGATAGTATTAAACGCTATGAGGATATAAATCAAAAGTTCTTGAATTGCATTGCCGAATTAGCGTCTGATGCCTTGTTGTGTCTTAAAGAAATTGGTGAATGCAGGAATTCAAGACTATTAGAATCGGAAGATAACGAAATATCGACTACGAACAAAAACATTCTTATAAACGACAACATATTCCATATTCTAAATATTAAATCAACAGAATACAGTGACACATATTTGAAACAGTGTTATTTCAGAAAAGTAAGAGATAATAAACTGCTTCTTAATAGGTCAAAGCGTTATGCTTCTATAAACGATGTGTTTTCTGCAACCATTGATTTGGAAAATTTAATTTCCTCTTCACAGATTGCACAATTATGCCAAAACAACGATAGGGATTTTCTTTACTTAAAACAATATAGATCTGATTTTAAGGAAGTCGAAGCAGAATTAAAAATTAAGCCGTTTGATAATGAATACCTAGCAAAGCATATTTCAAATTCCTTCATGGCAAACCAACCATTGGAATGGGCTCACAGACTTCTTACATATATAGAGGACAAAGCACGCGTTTTATGGAGGTCAGATGAACCAAGAACTATTAGCGACACATGGAGTGCTTTCTCCGTAGATTCTTGGAACAAGCTCAAATTTAGATTTGCTTCTATAGCAAAAACACAAGATGGAGAATGGATAAGTCCGTATTATTTGTATAAAAAGAATGCAAATGTCTGTCTTCCATATTCAGGTTTTAAAGATGTAGGAACTGACGCTTTCGGTAAAGTGTTAGATAAGGAAATCTTTGAGAAACATGAAAGCCTTTTCCGGGGTATGGGAATAAAGGAGCCAGACATGGCTGACTATTTAGAAAAGACTCTGCTTGTTCGCTATAAGAAAAATGACATTCCAACAGAAGAAATCTTATTAAAAGATTTTGAGTATATATACAAGTTGGTCTATGCCAATGCAAACCAGAGAATTAAAGATATAATAAAGAAAGAATGGAAACTAAAACAGTTAGACGAATCTCGTTTTACGTTGTGTAATGTATCAGAAATGTACATACCAACAACTGATTTTCTGAATTACGCAAAAGGCGATACTTCTTTTAAATTTGTTGATTGTGACTTTTATACAAAAGGCACAGATTTGTCATACTCTGAAGTTAAACATTTTCTTGAACTATATTTAAACGTTAGTAGCAAACCTCAAATTCGTGAGATAACGATAATAGCAGAGAAACTATATAGAAGGATTAAGTATGATTATTCCTATGAGAATTTCCCTAAAGATATTGTTGATTTCCTTGATGAGCAATATTTGGCTGTTACTAAATTTCCTGGTTTTAAAGATTACCAATTGGATGGTTATGATATAAATAATTGTTCAAAAGATTGGTCTCACGCTTTGTGGAGATTTGTCTGTGAAAACGGAATCGGTACAAAGAAAAATGGAGAATTAGAATATTGCTTATATCGTGAATGGTCATACCATTTTAAAGATTTCGAGAGTTCTTATTATCATAATTTGAAAAATGACAAGTGGATAGTTAGAGCTGACGGTACATTCTGCAACCCTAGCGAAATAACCATTGACGAGTTTCATCAGTTAGGTTATGAAAAAAAAGATACCGTTGAACAGCATTTGACCTTTTTGAATGAGATTCAAGCGGAGAAAATAAAAAAGGATAAAGAAGAACAAGAAGAACAAGACAAAATAAGTAGAGAGAAACTATATAAGAAATTAGAAGAGCAAAAGTGCCCTGTCGAGACCTTGGCATCAATCGTATCCGCATTAGAAAATGGAGTAGATATAAAAGAAGCTTTAAATGAGTCGCACTCTTCGTATGGTGAAGACAACCATATAGGATTTGACTCTAATTCAAAGTTATGTTCCTATTCTGATGGAAAAACTTCCAGAATACCGAACATTATTACTTCTAATTTGGAATCTCTTGTACAAATCGTAGATAAGGTTGGCGCAGACAATCTTCCTGTTGTGGCAGACCACGTTGATGATATCGTTAACTGGATAATAGATGAAGACAAGGCACCATCTATGGTTCGACGCATTGTGAATTATATCGGCAAGAAGATATATGAACAATATCTTTTAAACGAAGGCATAAAATATGAGTCAGTAAGCAATAGCTTATTAGGTTGTGATTATAACATAAACAATGGTGAGAAATACGTAAGCGTTGTCTCTACCATAAAAAGCATTGCAGACAACAAAATACCCATTGGCATATCCGCACTGCAAAATGCATTCCTTCGCAATCATCCCAATGCGCAAATACGGATTGTAAGAATATCTTTCAGTGATATTTCTATACTTCCTCAATATAACCATATTGTAAGCCTTTATGGCAAAGAAGAGGAACCAGATTTCAATGACAGACTACGCAAAGAATGTGAAGAACTTGCCATAAACTATTGGAAAGGAGCAGCAATAAATGAATTCGATGCTGTATCCCCGGAATATTCTGTTAAAATAGAACGTAAGAATAAAAAGTAATGTTATCTATAGCTCAACAAATATATTACAAGTGGGACATTTGCCACAAAAAATCAACATCAGATGAAGGTCGGTTTACTGGCGTTTTATCTGAATCAAAGGTCGATTTAAATCCTCATCAGGTGGAAGCTGCTCTATTTGCATTTAAGTCCCCATTAAGTAAAGGAGCAATACTTGCCGATGAAGTGGGACTTGGAAAAACCATTGAAGCAGGTATCTTATTGTCAGAATTATGGGCAGAACATAAAAGACACATATTGATTATAGTTCCAGCTTCATTGAGAAATCAATGGAGCATGGAGTTATTAGAGAAGTTTTTTCTCCCGTCTTTAATATTAGAGCAAGGTTCTTACAAAACCATTGCAGCCAAAACAGAAAACCCTTTTCAAACAGATGAAAGTATAATAATCTGTTCTTATCAGTTTGCCGTTACCCATGCGGACGAGTTATCAAAAGTCATGTGGAATCTTGTTGTGATAGACGAGGCTCATAAACTTCGTAACGTATACAAAAAAGGAAATGTGACAGCAAATGTATTGAAGGAGACATTGCGCCCATACAAGAAGATATTGCTTACAGCCACTCCTTTACAAAACAATTTAAGGGAGCTATATGGACTTATCAGTATAATTGATGATAAATTCTTCTCTTCTGTCCAAACGTTTGAGGAACAGTATAATACAATATCAATCCGTGACAACTCTAAATATGGAGAATTGAAGGCAAGGATTGCCCATATAGCGCATCGTACATTGAGAAACCAAGTGCAGGAGTATGTGAAATACACCAAACGTATTCCTTTTGTTCAAGAGTATCATCCTTCAAAGAAAGAAATTGATTTATATGAAGCTGTTAGCGACTATTTATTTCGTGAGGGCACTTATGGTATACCGGATAGAATACGTCCTTTACTATCACTCCTTTACAGAAAAATTATGTCGTCATCTGCTTATGCACTGTCTTTCTCGCTTCAAAGTACAATTGAAAGACTTAAACGAATTAAGGATGAAGGACGACAAATACTTAGTATGTCATCTGTATTAAATGATTTGGAAACCATTGATAATGACGATAATTCAGATTCATATGAAACAGTAGAAATTTCAGAACAAGACAAAGCTGCCATTGATAACGAAATTGAAGAACTTCGACATTATGTTTCAATGGCCGAAGGAATTGGTTGTGAGACAAAGGCTCAAGCATTATTGAAAGCCCTTACTGCATCATTTGACAAGGTTGAACGCCTTGGAGGTCTGCGAAGAGCTTTAATATTTACAGAGAGTCGTAAAACTCAAGAATATCTAAAAAACTTTTTTGAAGCGAACGGTTTCAGAGACAAGGTTGTATGTTTTAATGGAACAAATAGTAATGATGAAGCCAACAATATATATCAGAAATGGTTATTGACCCATGCAGGAACCTCTTATGTAACCGGTAATTTGCAGATAGACAAGAAGCAGGCTCTTGTAGATTTCTTTAAGGATTCTGCAGAGATAATGATTGCTACAGAAGCAGGTGCTGAAGGTATAAATCTTCAATTCTGTTCTTTAGTGGTTAATTACGACATGCCTTGGAATCCCCAACGAATAGAACAAAGAATTGGACGTTGCCATCGCTATGGTCAAAAGCACGATGTAGTAGTTGTGAATTTCGTAAATAAGGCTAATGCTGCAGATTGCCGTGTATATGAGTTACTGTCAACTAAGTTTAATTTATTTGAAGGCGTATTGGGTAGCAGTGATGAAATATTGGGGTCTATTGACTCTACATTTGATTTGGAAAGCAGATTGAGTTCTATATTACGAGTATGCAGAACAGAAAGTGAAATAAACAAGGCTTTCGATTCGTTGCAGAAGGAGTTGGAAGATGTTATTTCAGAGCGTATCAAGGATACAAAGAAAACTCTATTGGAAAACTTTGATGAAGACGTTGTTAATTTATTAAAGGTTAGACAAGATGATGACGAAAAGAGAATCGATAGTTATATTCGCCATTTTTGGAAGTTAGCTCTTGTCGCTTTAAATGGGTTCATTTCTGATATAAATGAGAATACATCGTCATTTAAATTAGATGCAGACATTTCAAATGAGATAAAGGCAGGAGTGTACTCTGTAAACAAGAAAGAGACAGATAAAATACAAATAAGGGCAACAAGTTCTATTGGAAGCTATATACTTAGACAAATACCCTACTTGAATGTTGTCGAAGATGTAACTTTCGATTTAACATCATACCCTTATAGATCTATTTTATTAGAAGATTATAAAGACAAAGCCGGTTGGCTTATTGCTTATGAAGTTTCTTCCACTAATGAGTATGACGACGAAGAGAATATCATTTTCTGTGCTATCACCGATGATAAATATGTACTGCCAGCTGAGTTTGGATTTAAATTATTAGAATTAGAAGCAAAAGAAAGTGTTACTTGTAAGTTGCCTGACCATATTAAAGAAGATACAGAATATATATTTGATAAAAACATTGAAAAATATAAAGATCAAGTCAATGCCAGAATGGAGGAATATGCTTCATATGAGATTGAAAAATACGAATCATGGTCAGATGACAAACTTGTTCCTTTGCAAAAGGAAATAATAGATATTAGAAAAGAAAGAGATGCAATTCACAAACAAATAAGAAAAGAAAAGGATATCAAGACCAAACTATTACTTAAGAAACAAGAAAACCATTTGTCTGAGAAACTCTCTAAAAAACAGCGTCAACTATTCGACTTGGAAGATGAATACAACAAGAACGTTGACACAATGACAACAAAGTTATTAAAATCATTAGAGTGCAACTTTGATAAAAGGACATTATTCTCTATTAGATGGAGAATTGTTTAACTTAAGATCATTAGTGTCTCGTTAAATCTGAGGCACTAATGACTAAAGACATCGAAAAAGTATATATTCGATTATTAAATCAGTTTGCTTTTTGTTGTTATACCTCAAAGAAAAGCATTATATTTGTAGAAGTTAGAAAGCACCAAAGTAAACTTTCCGTGTACTCAAAGACAACGAGCTGCGCCAGTACGGAGAATACCGCACCAAGCGCCTCGTCCTTGAAGCCTGGAACAAATTTGGATTTGACAATTAAAAAGAGATAAGTATGACTAAAGAAGATAATATTATACTATATCACTATACCACAATGAATACGTTCTATAATATGATAGAACATTCATTGTGTTATGAGGAAGGCGATATACATCCCAAATATATAACAATGTGGGCAACACATTACGCCTTTCAAAACGATCCAACAGAATGTCAGTTGTTCTTTGAAGGATTAAAAGCCGGTGTACTTGATTATACTAAAAAGAACAACATTGTACTTAACGACAAAGAAAAGGAACTCACACAACACCCCCAGTATAATCTGAACATATTTACGATTTCGTTCTCTAAGCAGGAAGATGATTTAACAATGTGGCGTGGATATGGACAAAATGGAGATGGCATAAGTTTAGGTTTCGATTTCTCCAAGCTTCCATCAACTTTACCTATGTATGGAGCTGATTGCAAAGAACGTAAATATTGGAGTGAAAGTGAGCCGACATATTTACTTTATGATGAAATAAAAAGATGTGAGTATGTTGATACAAATAACATCAAGATTGCAGAAGAAGCCTGCAATAAGACATTAAAAAACATTTTCAATAAAGATGAGTGGACAGATGTAAAACAGGCTATAATAAACAATGCTTATGCTCCTATCTATAAAAATAAAAAATATGAAGCAGAGGGCGAATATCGCATCATAAAACATCAAATAATGCCACAATATCGTCTTGCAGACAACAAACTTGTACCATACATCAAAATTAATATCCCCATTGAATGTCTAAAAAGAATCATTGTAGGACCATGTCAATCCTCGTCTGAAGTTGTCATGAGAATAAAATCATTCTTATGGACAAAGTGTTTTGATACAGAAGTAATCATATCGGCTATTCCTTACAGAAATCGATTATAAACATCATGAACAATATTGAATTCATAGATAAATTCAAAGAACTCCGGGACCACTCAGAAAATGAGGTCGTAGAGTTTAAGAAAGCAGAGACCAACTTTGATGTTGACGAGTTGGGAAAGTACTTCTCCGCTCTCAGCAATGAAGCAAACTTACGAGAACATGAGTTCGCTTGGATAGTCTTCGGTGTTTGGGATAAGAAACACCAAATCATTGGCACCAGTTTCAAAGATGGTGAAGTAGCCTTGAACCGCCTAAAGCAAGACATGTCTCAACACACTACAGACAATCTCATCTTTAGGGATATTGTACCTATTGAGGTTGAAGGCAAACGTGTTTTGTTGTTCCAAGTTCCTGCATCGCCACGCAATATCGTGATGCACTGGAAAGGTGTGGCTTATGGTCGTGATGGCGAAAGTCTAAAACCATTGAACCAAGCCAAACAAGATGCCATCCGCCAACAACCACCAATACCAGATTGGACAGCGCAACTCGTACCAAATGCGACCATCAATGATTTGGATGAGTTGGCTGTGGCTACAGCTAAAGTCATGTTCAAGAAAGTACATTCTTCAAGTATTCCTGCCGAAGAAATTGACTCATGGACAACAGAAGAGTTCTTAGCTAATAGCATGATGATGCGAGACGGCCAAATCACTCGTGCTGCAATACTGTTATTAGGCAAGCCGCTTTCTATCCAAAAGATTCATCCTGCCGTTGCACAAATCACTTGGACTTGGGAAGATGAAGAAGGTATTGTGCAAGATTATGAACACTTCTCCATTCCTTTCATCTTGACTGTAGATAAGGTGTTGGGCAAGATACGCAACAAAACCATGCGCGAACTGCCAGGCGGAACCCTCTTTCCTGATACGATGAAGCAGTATGATGAATATACCATACGTGAGGCTCTACATAATGCCATCGCCCATCAAGATTACACCTTGCAACAGCGCATAGTTTTCGTAGAAGGTCCAAGCACCTTATACTATGGCAATGGCGGTAGCTTTATTCCCGGCACCATAGAGAATGCTTTGGAGCATAAAGGCCCTCAGTTTCACTATCGCAACGAATGCTTATGCCGAGGCATGGTCAACTTCAACATGATTGATACCGTAGGACGTGGCATCAAGAAGATTTACACAGAACAACGCAATCGTTTCTTCCCCATGCCTGATTACGATATTGACAATGAGCATCGTACTGTAGGAGTCACTATCTATGGCAAGATGATTGACGAGAAATATACCAATCTTTTGAAAACAAATAGCTCTTTGTCTCTGAAAGAGTGCCTTTGGTTAGATTCGGTACAGAAACACCACCCCATTACCAAGGAAGCTGCAAAGCATCTTTATGAAAAAGGATTGATAGAAGGCCGTGCGCCACATTACACCATATCTCTAAAAGTTGCCAAGTTGACAAACCAAATAGGTCATTATACCAAGGAGAAAGGACTTGCTGAAAACAGCATTCAAAAGCTGCTGCTTCAATTAGCGCATAATGCTGGAGAATTAGGTTTCCAGCGTAAAGATGCATTTGAAACCCTTCAACATGTTTTTCCTGTAAACAACACTCGTGACGAAAAGCTACGAAAAATAGGTCGTCTCCTTGTTAATATGGCAAAGGATAAACTTATAGTGAAATCTTCGAATGGCAAAAAATGGCTGATAACAGAGATAGGCGAAAAAGAACTTTACTCATAATATAAGTCGTTGCGGTCGTTCTTGCGGTCGTTTTTGCAGTCATTGCGGTCGTTTTTGCGGTCGTTGCGGTCGTTTTTGCGGTCGTTGCGGTCGTTCTCGGCTATTTTCGGTCGTTCTTTACAAGTGATTCTTCAGATAAAATTGTAATGACATTTTATCTGAAGAGTCACTTGTTTATATCATCTGCCACGTCGCATCCGATACTTCGCAGGTTGCATCATCGCAGCCGACGCGGCGATGTACCTGCGCCACCATGCAAATATCGTACAAAGAGTAAAAACATGTTACAAAATAAAAATTGATTCTAGAGTTCCGGTTTGCTGTTTTTACGGTGTTTTGCTGTGCAAACAGCACCCGAGCTTAACAATAGCGCCACTTTTACAGTCCAATAGTGCCACTATTAGAGTGTAAAAGTGGCGCTATTGTATGATAAAAGTGGCACTATTATAGTGTAAAAGTGGCGCTATTGCAGCAAAAAACGGCTCGTTTGAGGGTCTGATTTCACAGCGCTTCGTCAGAAAATCTCATAACATGCTGTGTATAAGCACATTGACTCCAAACGCTCAAAACTCAAGAATTTCGCACCAAAGATTTCTTCGTGCATTCAACTCATAGTATTGAGCATTAGAAATGCAAATATTGTCTTCGGGAACTGCCGAAGAATTAGAAAATAACCCGCTAAATGAGATGTTTTTAAACAGCCCGCACCATCATCAAGTGACCTGAATTATTTATATATTAATGCCTGTTCTCTAACAGCACACTTCGTAAATTATCATCTTGCGCCAACCCCAGCTTCTTTCTGACGTTGCCCCTCACCGTACTCACGTTTGAGACACTCTTGCCCAAGGCTATAGAAATATCCTTAATGGTAAGTCCCTGCTCGACTAGGCGGCAGACATCGAGCTCGGCTGGCGTAAGCATCGGAAAACGTTGGCTCATCTCTTTACGTTGGCAAGCCTGCATGTGCTCTATCTGGCTTGCTATTTTTTTTATATTGTGCAACGTCCTATTGTCGAGCAACGCCATCAGTTCCTTGTCATAAACAGCGTTATTGTCTTGGGATTTTGCCAGCTTTAATAGTGCCAACAACTCACTCTTGCTCATGTTGAACACATGCAACACCTGGCCAACGGTACTGGCATAATCGTTGAACTCAATTTGCTGCTCGTGCAACAGTTTGTCGGCAACGAAACCAAAAGCGGTGGTGACAACACTCGTAAAACCAAATATAATAAGCAGCTGACTATACATCGAATTGTCGGTGATATAGAGGCAGAGGAATATTGACATTATGTTAATGCATGTGCAGACAAGCGAAATGCGTGGCAAGATGGAAATGCTGGCTATAAGCACAAGGATATAGCAAACTGTTATGTTGACCGTAGTGAGCATGGGGTCGTTAAGCCGCATAGAAGCTAAGACCAGAAGTCGCACGCTCTGAATGATCATTATCGAGACGAGGAAGACTGACATTATATTCTTCAGCCTTTTTGATCCCTTTAATATATAGAAAAGGAGTGATACTACCGATACAAAGACATAGCATGCCGAGCAAGCCAATGCAGGCTTAATTGTCAAACCATAGGAACCCACAAGGTGAAGACCGAAGAGAAGGATTGACAGAGGAGCAAAGGTCAGAAAGATGAGCTGACGGAAATAGTCACGGCGTCCCACCTTTGTGCTATCAAAATAAGTGTTTAGGCGATTAGTCATATAATTATTAGTTTAGGTTTCCAATCTGCAAAGATAAGATTTTTTGTTGATTTTGCGTCTTTTGCGTCTCATTTTTTGTTTTTGCGTCATTTTGCGCCAGCCTAAAAATGAGAAAATATTAATATTATTAATATATTTGCATTGAATTGCAGACATTTATATATGTCTATCGTCTTTTCGATTAATAATTAATAATAAATATATCTTAGCATGAAAAAATCTACGATTACCAACCAATGGTTGTACACGTTTCTCCTGCTGATCATGGCTATGGTCGTGCCGCGGCAGGCGTATGCCGGAGCACACTTCAACACGGCTTATGGCAGAGGTACAGACTACTACTCACGCCTCTATCATCACCCCACAGTGGATGAGCCATGGATAGGTATCTTTTTCTGGTTCTACGACATGAATGGTTATGACGGCTTTTTCCTTCACGATGAAACAGAGAAAGGACACCGTGGTCCGGCTATTTATATAGATGGCAAATACATCTGCTCACCCGACTGGGAGTTGTCATGGGTAGGTGAAAAGGGCAATGGTAATGATCTAGGACTGGAAGACCAGCGTGGCAACAACGGATGGTGGGGCGACACCTACACCAAAGAAGTTGACGGCGTGAACTACACCGTACGCTTCTGGGACCCGCGAAAACTGAAAGAACAGTTCTGGGTGGAGATGATCATCTACATGGACAAGATGGCTGTGGCTACCCAGCACGACATCAAGATTCGCGGTAAATGGAGAATCAACAATACAAGTGAAGCGTGGGAGGAACGCACGTTCCGAAGCCGAGGCATCAAGAACATATTTGCGGACAGCCCAACCTACGAACGTACCTATGGCTCGTTGAAGGTGAAGGAGAGTAAGCTCAACACGAGCTACGGCCCAACCACCGTGGCTATGACTACTGACGGTTCGTATTACAAAGACTACAGCAACGGCAAGCGCTACTTCGACCCTTCCACACTAAATAAGGCGGTTTACAAGACCTACAGCAAGGGCTCATCCACCTATAATGGGCTGACGCTTTCGTATGACGAAACGGATGGGTCTTCATTCTATCTATACAGACAAAAATCTATTACTGTAACTCCCAAAGACCGACCCAGTACGATTATATTTGGCTGGCAGATGGATACGCCTTACAGTTACGACGTTCCTCGCAATGTAGCTGCACCCACCGACATGTGGAAAAAACAAATATTGTTGATATGGCAAGCCTATGGTCGTCATTTATATGCAAATGGCACATGGAGCATCTACCGTTACCCTGACGGGCACCCAGAGGACAAGACGAAAGTGGCGGGCGACATTCCGTATAATACACGAAAATACACGGACGACGTGCCTGATTACGACCAAAAATACGTCTATGAGGTTTATTTCGTACCTACCAATTCGCCTTCAGGCAAACTGCTGTCCAGCCTTATGGCCAGCACTACGCAGTCCGTGCAGCGCTCGTTCCCGATTAACATCTCCGATGTGGTGTCTGACAAGAAATCCATCACGGTGAAATGGCAATGCCCCGAGTTCAAGGGTAACGAAAGCTATGCCTTCAAGCTGTTCCGCACCATAAGCAAGAACGGAAAGCCGGGCGACGACTGGACGGAGGTGGCTACCGTCAACGTCACCGACAAGGGCAAGACACGATACGAATATACCGACACGCGCGACCTGAAGCTCTGCCCCACCTATATATATAAGGTGCAGACCACGATGCTCGAGAACAAGCTCTTCTCAAGCACCAACATTCTGGAGGGCCGCATCACGGGCAACTCGCAGGTTACGGCGGTCAACGCCACCAAGGGCGACTACAACGGACTTGTGAAGGTGGCATGGGAAGCCGACCAGGTTGGATCGGACGTGACACGCTACGAGGTGGCACGCCGTGTGAAGGGCACCGACACATGGGCGACCATCTACAAGACCAGCGGCACCGCCTCGTCTTATTACTATGAGGACCAGACGGCACTGCCCGGACAGTATTACGACTACAAGGTGGTGAGCATCACCACGTGCGACGGCAGCGACACACGCCTTGAAAAGAGCGACGACGGATTCAGTCGCGCCACCGGTATCGTATCGGGCCGCATCACCTACGGCACCGGAACAGCCGTGGCAGGCACCCGCGTGGCATTGGTACGTGGCGACGGCACACAGCAGCAGGGCGGACAGTTCTATGCCCTCCGTGTGTCGGGAGCCGGCGATGGCGTGTTCCTTAGCAAGGACAGCGAGACGCTCAACAAGTATTTCGCCTCCAAGCCATACACCATGCAGATGATGATTCGCCCCGACGATGCGCAGACTGGCACAACTCCAACCATTCTCGACCTCGGCAGCAAGTTACAGCTGACGCTTGGTGCAGCAGACGCCAATGGCAAGGGCTATCCGCTTACCCTCAAGAGCGCATCCGCTTCGGCACCTACGGGCATCTATCTGAAGCCTAACGCCTTCACATCGCTGACTCTCGCCGTAGATGCTGCGGGCGCAGCCACAGTGACGGCAGTCAACGCCGAAGATTCGGTTACCGTTGTACCACTCGCCGACAAACTCAGCGCCAAGGTGCAGTTTGCCAATTCCGACAACACAGGATTGTGTCTCGGCGGCAGTTACCAGTCGTCGGCAAACCATGCCTTCTCGGGCTATATCGACGAGATGCGCGTATTCAGCGGCAAGGCTCTCACTAAAGACGAAATCCTCGCCAACTACAACCACACCCTCTGCGGAACGGAAGACGGACTCATAGCTTACTGGCCGGTAGACGAAGGCTTCAGCGGACAGACCACAGCCTACGACTACTCGAAGACGAGTGGCGTGGCAAACGGCAACCACGCACGTCTCGGTGCTGGCACATCACCTACGGGCAGCGTCATCCCGACATCGCATCAGCTCGGACTGTTTGGCTTGACCGACGCACAAGGCAACTTCGTCATCCGTGGTGTACCGTTCACGGGTGACGGAACCAACTATATGGTTATCCCAGCCATGGGCATACACGAATACTCGCCGACATATTCCACACGCTACGTCAGCGCCTCGTCGCTCGTGCATAGCGGAGTAGACTTCACCGACGTATCGTCGTTCCCCGTATCGGGCACCGTCTTCTACGAAGGCACCGACTATCCCGTAGAGGGATGCACCTTCTATGTTGACGGTACGATATGCAGTCGCGACAGCGAACTCATACAGTCGGCAGAGGACGGCACATTCACCATCAGCGTGCCCATCGGCGACCACTTCATCCAGGTGAAGAAGGACGGCCATGTGTTTGCATCTGCAGGACGCTACCCCGCCGACCCGAACGGAGCCGGCGTGAAGATTACGTTCGACCGCGAGATAAAGAACATGGAGTTCATCGACCAGACGCTCGTCAACTTCACGGGCCGCGTGGTAGGTGGAAGCATTGAGGGAGAGAAGCCTGTCGGATTCGGTGCAAGCCAGAACAATATCGGTATCACCGAACTCGTTCTCAGCCCTACCAACGACCGCTATCGCCTCAACGTGGTGAAGAAGACGAACGGCACGTCATACAGCTACGAGACCAATACCTCAAAGGCCGCCGTAGAGTCAGCCACCAGCGTCATTGCCAGCCATTCGTGGCGCGGCGCGGGCGATGCCGCCAAGAAGATATTCATACGCACCGACTCGCTCACGGGTGAGTTCTCAGCCATGGTGCCTCCGCTTATGTATAATGTGGAGAGCATGAAGGTAGTGGCAACCGGCCTGAGCGTTGGCGACGCAACTACCGTCGACGCCACCTATCCGCTCGTGCAGTTGACCGACACCTTGGTCACAGAGAATGGGGTGCGTCAGGAGTATGCATATAACTGCAAGCTTAACCAGACCTATCACAGCGCACCCTCGTTCACCGTCACCCAGCGGGGCCACGACGACGGGGCCTTCGGATTGTCGGAGTATGAGATTGAGGACGCCAACGGCAAGCTCACCATCGACGATATCTACACCATCGACACCAATGGCAAGGTGACCTATAACTATGGCGGTGCCATCTTCGAACGTGAGGAGAACTACACCTTCGACCTCAAGGGCTTCGAGGAGTATGTCAACCACGACGTGAAGAACAAGCCGGTGACATCGCGCGTGCCGCTCAGCGGCAATGTGGTGACCATCAACAACGCCCTCTCCGCCTCGCAGAAGGTTTATCTTGAGAACAACCCGGCTGGTAAAGCTGCCGGTTCGTTGGTTGAACTGGAAAACAATCAGTTGCAGCTCGACAGTCTCGGTTGCGCCGTGTACACATGGAAGGCAGGTCTGCCCAACATCACCGCGCCCTACTCGCGCACCCTCTCCATCAGCTACGACATCGACGACCGCACCTACAACTGGGACGGCAGTGGCATGAACGGCATCATCCTCGGTTCGCTGCCCACAGGCAACAACTTTGTGACAAGCGGCCCCGACGTTGTGGAGATGATTCTGCGCGACCCTCCCGGAACCGGCTCAAGCGCTGAATGGACCAGCGGCAGCGTCACGTCCTCATCCACCAGCAGCGGCAGCGTGTGGACTTCTGATAGCGAAGTGCTGACCTCCACCAAGTTTGGTGTGGAAGTAACGACCGTTACAGGAATATTTGGTTTCGCATTTCTCAACAGTTTAGAGAGCAAGAACGATCTGAGCGTGGGAGTTAATATCTTCACAGAAGGCGAGAATGCCAACACTTGGAACCGCACCATAACCGCCACACGCACCATATCCACATCATCAGCTCCAGAGTATGTGGGTGCCAACGGCGACGTGTTTATCGGTTCGGCTACCAATCTCATCTATGGATTGGCACGCGATGTCAACTTCCGCCGACAAGGAACGAGCGACAAGGCGACATTGGAACTGAAGGACATCATCACCACGGGACTCAACTTCAAGACCATGTTCAACTACACGGAGAATTACGTGGAGAACGTATTGCTGCCCAACCTGCGCGCCATGCGCAACAGCCTGTTACAGACCGTTGCCAGCACACAGGGCTACAGCAATACGACTGACCATCCCGTATACCTCACTACGCTTGCTGCCGACGACCCACGCTTCGGCAGTTCCAACCACGACAAGAAGGTATGGGGACCGAAAGCCACCAAGCATGTGTCAAACAGCGGACCGTCGTACACCATGATCGCGCCAAGCAATAGCAACCTCTGCTATAGCGACTCGGTGGAATGGTGCAACTCGCAAATCCAAATTTGGGAGAATACGCTCGCCACCAACGAGAAGGAGAAGGTACTTGCATACGAGAACCGTAACGAAAACCTTGATCAGAACTTCTCGTTCGACTCGGGCAGCAACATAACAATGAACCGACAGACAGAAGAAAGCCGTGGAAGCACACACGAATGGACCGTGACTTCGGCTGTCGTATTGTCTGATTCATGGGGAATGAGCATAAATAAAACAGGTGTGCAATGTACTGTCTCTACAAGGACTGGAGGCGGAGCGCATCACACTTCAGAGGATACCAAGACTGACATCTCGTCATTCAGCTACACCCTCGCTGAGGAAGCCGACGACGACGCTCTGACAGTGGATGTATATAAGTATGGTGCTTATTCGCCCATCTTCCGCACACGCGGCGGACAGACCTCTGGTCCGTATGAGGGCGAGGTGAAGACCAAGTATTATCGTCCGGGCACCACCATCATGGAGGCCACCATGCAGATTGAGGTGCCGCAGATAGCAGTTGACGTACCTGTGGTAAGCAATGTGCCTACGGGCAGTGCCGCCAACTACACGCTGCGCCTCACCAACGCCTCAGAGGTGGACGAGGACGTCTACTACAAGCTCCTGATGATAGACGAGAGCAATCCCGACGGTGCAAAGATCACCATCGACGGTATGCCACTCACCGACAACCGCGTCATCAAGATTCCGGCTGGACAGACCGTCACCAAGGCCATGCAGCTCTGGCAGACCAACACCAGCGTGCTCGACTATAAGAACATCGGCATCGTGCTCGCCTCACAGTCGCAGTACGACCCGACCAGCACATGGGACCAGATAGCCGACACCGTATACGTAACAGCACAGTTCGTGCCTTCATCATCAGCAGTGACGATGAAGCTCGACCGCACTACGCTCAACTCGCAGACCGGCGACGACCTGAACATCTCGTTCAACCAGTTCGACCGCGACTACCACAACCTCAAGGCGTTCCGCATACAGTATCGCAAGCAGGGCGACACCGATTGGACACTCATTCACGAATACGTAATCAACGAGGCTGACAAGACACAGAACAATGAGTTGCTGCCCAGCACAGCCACCGTGTCATACAAGTTGCCAATGCACAACTTCAGCGACGGCAACTACACCTTCCGCATTCTCTCCGTCAGTACGTACGGCAATGAGGAAGTGTATAACACCAGTGAGGAAATAGCCCTCGTGAAGGACATGCAGCGCCCGCAGCCGCTCGGCATGCCGACGCCTACCAACGGCATCCTCTCGCCCGGCGACGACGTTAGCATCGAGTTCAACGAGAACTTCCTGAAGGGCGAACTCACGAAGACCGCCAACTTCATAGTCACCGGTGTGCTCAACGGAGCAGAGGTGTCACACGCCACCGCTCTCAGCATGACCGGCACCGACAACACCGCCGCTACCGAGGCCGACATCAATCTGGCAGGCAAGAGCTTTGCCATCGACGCTTGGGTGAACCTCAATGGCGCAGGCACATTGCTTACCCACGGTAAGGGAGAGCAGAAGCTCGTGGTCGGCATGGACGACAACCGCCACCTTCAGGTGAAGATAGACGACAATGTCTATACGTCGAAGACTGAGATGCCTACCGACAAGTGGGCATACCTCACGATCAACTATGCCGCAAATGCCAACGGCTGCACGCTGAAGGCTGCCGTGGCAGAAGACGCCACCACCACCGACCTCTTCACCAACGAAGCAGTGGCTGCCTACGACGGCAACGGACCGCTCGCCATCGGACAGCACCTGACGGGAGCCATCCACGAACTCACACTCTGGGATGAAGCTCACGACATGACAGCGGCGCTGATGGAGAAGAACAAGACCAAGAATCCTGCCACACGCCATCTGATTGGCTATTGGAAGATGGACGAGGGTGAAGGTACCGTCATCACCGACTATGCCCGCAACCGACATCTGCGCATGACTGGCGAGAACTGGTATCTCAACAACGAGAACAAGGCCATCACGCTCGACGGCACGTCGCACCTCGACATTCCTACCGCCGACGTATCGCCGCTCGCCGCCGACAACTGCGCCGTCGAACTGTGGATGCGCGCCGACAAGCAGAAAGGCGAGACCCAGCTGCTGCAGGCTGGCGAAGTGGAGCTGTGGATGAACACCAACGGTGTGCTGCAACTCACATCCGGCGACAACACCTTCGCTGCCGGCACCGCATCGCTGCAAGACAAGGCTTGGCACCACGTGGCACTCAACATCCTGCGCAACGGCAACGCTGCCGTGTATGTGGACGGCGAGCGCACCATGGCAACAAGCGTGACTGGCATCGGAACAACGGCAAGCGACCGCATGATCATCGGCGCACGCCGCACACTCAACGAAGACGGAACGTACGAGTACGACCGTCAGCTCATAGGCAACATTGATGAAATCCGCTTGTGGAACGCCACTCTTAGCGCAGACATTCTCAAGTCGCGCCGCAAGATACGACTGAACGGCACAGAGCAAGGACTCGTGGCATACTATCCGTTTGAGAAGAAGACGCTCGATGCATACAACCAGGTGGTGACCGAGGGCACCGACGACGACATGCTCCGCACGGACCATAAGGCAGTGTATGCTGACGCACTCACCTTCACCGACGAGGCTCCTGCCCTGAGGGAGAAGAAGACTGAGACCAACGTCGACTACTCGTTCACGGCAAGCGACAACAAGATTGTCATCACGCTCAACGAGACACCTGCCTCCATTGCAGCATGTACGCTCAACTTCACCGTGCGCGACCTGCGCGACGTCAACGGCAATCTCTCGCTGCCCGTATGCTGGAGTGCATACATCAACAACAATGAGCTGGCATGGAGCGAGAACTCAATGAAGATGACAAAGAAGACTGGCGAAAGCCACACCTTCGAAGCAAGCTTCGCCAACAAGAGCGGCAAGCAGCAGATGTGGACCATCAGCGGAATGCCGTCATGGCTCAAGGCAGACACAGAGTATGGCACCGTAGATCCGCTCGCCACAGAGACAATAAGCTTCGAAGTGACCGAGGCTACTCCTGTGGGCAAGTACGAGGAGACCATATATCTTACCGGCAACGACGGCATAGCCACGCCGCTCACACTCTCACTCACTGTGGAGGGCGACAAGCCTGACTGGACAGTAGACAAGGGTAAGTACGAGAGTACGATGAGCATCATCGGTACACTCTCCATCCTCGGCAAGCCGAGCTATGACGCCGACGACATCGTAGGCGTATTCGTTGACGACGAATGCCGTGGCATAGCACATCCTGCATACAACGCACGCTACGACAACAGCTTCCTGCTGCTTGATGTATATGGCAATGACAGTGACGCTGGCAAGGCGCTCACATTCAAGGCTTACGACGCAAGCACCGGCATTATGTATCCAGTGACTACCACATCGCAAGACGTGACGTTCAGCGCCAACGTACTCATAGGCAAGTACGCAGCTCCGCTTCTCATCGAAGCTGCAGACAAGATGGAGCAGACAACACTTCTCAGCACGGGTTGGAACTGGACTTCGTTCTACGCCAAGGCCGACGATATGAACGTCAGCAGCGTATTTGCAAGTGTTGCAGACGGCGTGGAGACAGTGAAGAGCAAGGACGCGTTTGCCAACTGCGACAAGGGCACATGGCATGGCAAGTCATTCGACGTAGACAACCGTTCGATGTATAAGGCGAGAATGTCAAGCGCCAAGGTGCTCAAGCTCATTGGCAGCCATGGCTCAAAGGAAGACCGCACCATCACAGTGATGCCGGGATGGAACTGGATAGCCTACAACAACACGCAGACAGCTTCCGTAGCCGACGCTCTTGCTGGAATGGATCCGCAGGACGGCGACATGATAAAGGGACAGTATGGATTTGCCTTGTTCGACGGCTACGAATGGACCGGCTCGCTGAAGGCTCTCACTCCCGGACAGGGATATATGCTGCAGAGCGCAAGCGCAAACGTAAGGACATTCAACTATCCTTCATCGTTGCCAGCCTATGTTCAGAAGAAGGCAGCAGCCCAGTCTAAGCAGTCCATCTTCACTCCTGTAGACCACCACAAGTATCCGAGCAACATGACCATTACAGCTCGCGTGACCCTTGACGGCATGGTGCAGCAGGATGCAGAGGTTGGAGTATTCGCAGGCGACGAGTGTCGCACGGCAGAGTTTACAGATGCCGATGGCTATGCTTACTTCACCGTACCGGGCGATGGCAAGTGCACACTGAGATTCATGCTTGCCAAGGACGGACAGACATGGCTTTCGGACGTAACACTCGACTTTGCAGAAGACGCTATATGCGGCTCTTACAAGTTGCCGTTTGAGGTGACATTCGGAAAGACCACGTTCATTGACGGCATCACAGCCGATGACGACACCAACACACGCTGGTACGACCTCAACGGTATGTTGCTGAACGGCAAGCCATCAGTGTCTGGAGTGTATATGCGCAGCACGTACGACGCAAATACGGGAATGACCGTAACAAGAAAAGTAGTGCTGAAATAAAGAACTTACAATGTCTGAACCATCAGACAAAGAATAAATAACGACAAGGCGTACAACCGAAACCGCACGGATTCAGGTTGTACGCCTTGTTGTTTGATTGAGCCTCTCACCGCTAAACTGCATTTCAGCCTAAAGTATTGTGCCAGCACTACTGATTTCTCGGATTTTATTTGTATTTTTGCCATAGTTAACCAATTAGATATGAATAAATCCAAGATTTTGCTTACACTTGCCACGACGGCGCTGCTCGCTTCGTCGTGCGCCACACACCACTACACCATCACGGGCGTCGAACGCTCACGCATACTCATCGACTCGCGCTATGACAACGCACAGAACCAGGAGGCTGTGGCGTTCCTGGCTCCATATAAGGAGCGCGTGGATGCTATGATGAGTCCGGTTATGGGATATGCGGCTCACGATATGTCCACCCACAGACCAGAGAGCGAACTCTCCAATCTCCTTGCCGACGTGCTGATATGGAGCAGCAAGGCTTTCAATGAGAAACCCGACTTCGCCGTGTATAATATAGGTGGCATACGTGCTGCCATCACGAAGGGAGCCGTCACGAAGGGCGACATCCTGGACGTGGCGCCTTTCGAGAACAAGATTTGCTTCCTGACGCTTACCGGCGAGGAGGTGACGGAACTGTTCACGCAGATTGCTATGTGTAAAGGCGAAGGCGTCAGCCATGAGGTGCGCCTTGAGATTACGCGCGACGGCAAGCTGCTGTCAGCCACAGTTGGCGGCAAGCCGATTGACCCGGCTGCCAACTACCGCATCGCTACGCTCGACTATGTGGCGCAAGGCAACGACCACATGGGAGCATTCAAGAAAAAGAAGGACGTGGTGTCGCCGCAAGACGAGGAGAACAACGTCAGATATCTCATTGAGAAATTCTTCCAGGACGCTCAGTCAAAGGGCAAGGAGGTAAGCTCGAAGGTGGAGGGACGCATCACCGTGAAGTAAGATAACAATGGACAATAACAAGCGAAAACACATGACATCAATGGCAATAAGAAAGATATTCGTGGCGGCATGTCTCTGCCTCGCCACGCTGACGGCTGCAGCGCAGAAGACACTCGAAATACTCCACACCAACGACACACACTCCTGCATCCTGCCGCTCAATCCCAACCTGCAGGACACTCTCGTGGCTGGACGCGGCGGCTTCGTAAGACGTGTGGCAATGATAAATCAGGAACGCGAGAAGAATCCAGACCTCCTGCTCTTCGACAGCGGCGACTTCTCGCAGGGATCGCCGTTCTACACGATATACAAGGGCGACGTGGAGATAGGGCTGATGAACATGATGAAGTATGATGCCGTGACCATCGGCAACCATGAGTTCGACTACGGACTGGACAACATGGCACGCATCTTCCGCATGGCGAAGTTCCCCGTGGTATGCGCCAACTATGACTTTACGGGCACTCCCGTCGAGGGCATCGTCAAGCCTTACGTGATTCTGAAGCGCAACGGACTGCGCATCGGCGTGCTCGGCATCTGCCCGCAGATGTTGGGACTGGTGGACGAGAACAAGTGCGTGGGCGTGAAATACCTTGACCCCGTTGAGACTGCCGACCGCATAGCAAAGAAGCTGAAGAAGGAGGAGAAGTGCGACGTGGTGATATGCCTCTCGCATCTCGGATGGGGACTGGCGCAGAACGTGGACGACGAGGACATGATTGCTCGCAACCACGACATCGACATCGTGCTCGGCGGCCACTCCCATTCTTACTTCACAACGCTGAAGTACGCTAAGAATGCCGACGGACGGATGATTCCGGACGACCAGAACGGCAAGCATGCCATCTTCGTGGGAAAGATAATGATGAAGCTGGATAAGGCTAAGTAAGAACCGTCCGACAAACAACAAACAACCGTATACCGCAAAAACAATCAAGGGTGTACAGCCTGACCTGACGGTCGGCTGCACACCCTTGACGTTTATAGGATAGTGTGATTTTTACTTCTTGTTTCTGTTGGCTCGCTGCTCACGGTACTTAGCCTTCTGACGAGCCGAACCGCTGCCATGGGCACCGGTGATGTACTTCTTCTTCTTTGCCTTCGTCTTCACCTTGTCGTCGTTCTTGGAAGAGCTGCTTGCTCCACCGCGACCCCAAGAGATGCCGTTGGCAATGATTGCGTCTATATCGTCGCCTTTGCTCATAATCTGTTATTAAGAAAAATAAGAAGTTAGAATTGTTTTTATCAATGATGGAACAGACGCACGCCGGTGAACGCCATTGTGATGCCGTACTTGTCGCAAGTGTCGATGACATTGTCGTCACGTACCGAACCGCCAGCCTGTGCGATATACTCTACGCCGCTCTTGTGAGCACGCTCGATGTTGTCGCCGAACGGGAAGAAAGCGTCCGAACCGAGAGCTACGCCGCGGTTCTCAGCTATCCATGCCTTCTTCTCCTCCATTGTGAGCACCTCGGGCTTCTCCTTGAAGAACATCTGCCATGTGCCGTCACGCAGAACGTCGTCATGGTCCTCAGAGATATATACGTCGATGGTGTTGTCGCGGTCAGCGCGGCGGATGTTGTCCACGAAGGGAAGATTCATCACCTTCGGGTGCTGGCGAAGCCACCAGATGTCAGCCTTGTTGCCTGCGAGACGTGTGCAGTGGATGCGGCTCTGCTGTCCGGCACCGATGCCGATGGCCTGGCCGTCCTTTACGTAACATACAGAGTTCGACTGTGTATACTTCAGTGTGATGAGCGAGATGATAAGGTCGCGGATGGCGTCGGGAGTGAAGTTCTTTGCCTTTGTGGGGATGTTCTCGAAGAGCTTCGGATCGTCCAGACGAACTTCGTTGCGTCCCTGCTCGAAGGTAACGCCGAACACCTGCTTGTGCTCTATCGGTGCGGGCACGTAAGCGGGGTCTATCTTTATCACGTTGTATGTGCCCTTGCGCTTTGCCTTCAGAATCTCGATAGCCTCGGGAGTGAAGTCGGGTGCGATTACGCCGTCGCTCACCTCACGCTTGATGAGAGTGGCTGTGGCAGCGTCGCAAGTGTCGCTAAGAGCCACGAAGTCGCCGTAAGAGCTCATGCGGTCGGCGCCGCGGGCACGTGCATAAGCGCATGCAATCGGAGACAACTCTATCTTCACGTCGTCAACGAAATAAATCTTCTTAAGCGTGTCGCTCAAAGGCAAGCCTACTGCGGCTCCTGCGGGAGAGACGTGCTTGAAAGACGCTGCGGCGGGCAGACCAGTGGCTGCCTTCAGTTCCTTCACAAGCTGCCATGAGTTGAGAGCATCAAGGAAATTGATGTAGCCAGGACGGCCGTTGAGTACTTCGATGGGGAGTTCGCCTTCCTCCATGTAGATGCGGGAGGGCTTTTGGTTCGGATTGCATCCGTACTTAAGTGCTAATTCTTTCATACAGTGATTATAAGAATGAAAAATATGTCTGCAAAATTACTATTTTTCCACTAAAAATCAGTACATTTGCCCCAAATATTACGCTTTAAGGACGTTATGTATTATGAATTACGCATTAAAGAAACTGTTTGACACCGTAGAGCATGAGATTGGACGCATACCGCAGAAGGTTCGCGCCCTCGACAAACTTGCCCTTTACATCAAGGGCACGGAGAAACCTAAACGTGAAACTCTCGACAAGATTTCGCTGCTTGTGGGCTTCCAGAACTGGGAAGCGTTCAAGGATGCGCTTAACGGAGAGGCGGACGGACAGGAAAACTTCAAGGATTGACGCCCTTATACTACTAAAACTAATTTATGGAACATATCAAGAACATTGCAAGCCAATTCGCCATCCAGGGCACCATCAGCCAGATTTCGCCTCTCGGCAACGGACTGATAAACGACACTTACAAGATTACGACAGCCGAACCCGCAGAACATGACTATGTGCTGCAGCGTATCAACCATCATATCTTCACTGACGTGCCATTGTTGCAGCATAACATTGAGGTGGTGACCGGACACATACGCAGACAGCTTGAGAAGGCCGGCACGCCCGACATCGACCGCCGTGTGCTGACTTTCCTGCCCACCAAGGAGGGCAAGACTTTCTATTATGACGAGGAGAAGGACGAGTACTGGCGCGTGTCGGTATTCATCAGCAACGCCGTTACCATTGAGAAGGTGGACGAGACATCATCTTATAACGCCGGCAACGCTTTCGGCAACTTCGAATCGATGCTTACTGATGTGGCTGACCAGCTGGGCGAAACCATCCCATCGTTCCACAACATGGAGCTGCGACGCGACCAGCTGCGCGACGTTCTTCGTCGCGATCCCGTCGGACGTGCCGCTTCCGTGGCTGAATTTGTGAATCAGATTGAATCGTATATGGACGAGATGTGTCAGGGCGAAAGCCTCCTTCGTGAGGGCAAGCTGGCTCTGCGCGTATGCCATTGCGACACGAAGGTGAACAATGTGATGTTCGATACGGAAGGCAACGTGCTATGCGTCATCGACCTCGACACCGTCATGCCGTCACTCTTCTCAAGCGATTACGGCGATTTCCTGCGCACAGCCGCCAACACAGTGGCTGAAGACTCGCCAGAGCTTGACAAGATTGACTTCCGAATGGACATCTTCCGCGCCTTCACACGTGGATATCTGGAGACGGCAGGGGCGTTCCTTACGCCGTTGGAAGTGTCGCTCCTACCCTACGCCGCCGAACTCTTCCCTTACATGCAGTGCGTCCGCTTCCTTTGGGACTACGTATCAGGCGACCATTACTGGAAATGCCAGTTCGCCGAACACAATCTCGTAAGAGCACAAAACCAATGGCAGCTATTCCTCAAGGCACGTGAGCACGAGGCAGAAATGAAGGAGTTTATCGGTGAATGCACTAAGTAAGGAATCAGAAAATACACGAAAGCAGCCTGAGAGAACGCTTATGCTAATTAGATAAAGCGTTCTTTCAGGCTCTCATTATTCCCTCTCCGTATGTTTTGTTTATCCACAAATCGAAGAACTGTTCGTTGAGAGAGTATTTGCCATGTAATTTTGTTATCACCCCGTTTGCCATCAACTGTTTAGCAGCATATTGATTAGCACTTGCCGAAGCGAGTTTGTGTTTTTTGATGAATGCCGCTGATGTTATCTTTTCCACTTCACCTTCATTGGCAATAGCATAGAGTAATGGCTTCTGTTTCTCGGGTATGTTCGACAGCAACTCCTGAAACAGCGGTTCCTTTGCTTCTATGATGTTATTGATGGCAAGCAAGACATTCTCCATAGCGCATACGTCGCCCTCGTCCGTTATAGCGAACAGCTCATTGAACGTCTTCTGCATGCCGTAGGTATTTCCACGAAACAGACGGTAGACTGTGTCCGTCAATTCTCTTGTGACGGTGCGTCCGTAGCGTTCCATCCACGATTCCACAAAGTCGGCATACACATTATTCTCTATTGGCTTCAGTTCAAGGATGTCGGCACTATTATAGAAAGGATGGGCAGTAGACAGAAACATTTCTTGCATAATGTGGTATTCGCTGCCAGCGAATACAAATTGGCAGTTGGTCATACCCTGTACATGTGTGCGTAAAAGAGCCTCCACGTTCTTCTCGGGGTATTTGGATATCTGCTGAAATTCGTCTATCGTAACTATACAAGGACGGTCTGCCTGTTCGAGATAGAGAAATATCTCTTCCAGCGTTAGTTCCGGACGTACGATGTCGCCCAGACTAAGATTGAAAGTCGGGGTGTTAGATATCGGATCGAAACCGAACTGACCGCTAATTGATTTAAGAGTATGTATGAAAGCCGTCATCATCTTCTTGCTCTTGGGCAATACTGTTTCGTATATTTTCCTGCCAAGAAGATAAGTGAATTCCTGTAGGCTCGTTGTATGAAGGATATCGATGAAGAAGGTATAGTATTCGTCTTTACCGAATTCGAAGTCATAGCAATAGCGCATCAATCCCGTCTTGCCCATTCTGCGTGGCGAAATAAGCACGATGTTATTACCGTTATTGATAGACTTGACTATCTTGCGCGACTCTTCCACTCTGTCACAGAAGTACTCGCGTTCTATCTTGCCTGTCACTACAAATGGATTTTTTACTCTTGCCATAATCTTAAACTATTGGATGTCTACATTGTATGCAAAGATATAAAAAACCAACCGATTATACAAATCGTATAATAGAAATCGTATAATTATCGTTTATCACTCAAAATAGAAGTTGAGCACTATCATTTTCTGGCGTGCATCGTCCACCGACTGCGCGTACTTGAGCATATTCTTGTCGCGCAGATCCTTGTAGTGATTGGTGTCGAGGGCGTTGCCGAGTCCGTAGACAAACTTAAGTTCGGGGCGCAACTTGAAGAAAGGCAGATAGAAGTCGCAGCCTAAGCCCACCTCCATCGAGAGATTATATCGCTTCAGTCTGAGATAATCGCTGTTCTTACCCGTAAGATTGAGCATCGGAACGACGCCAGCCATGAGGTAAGGACGGTGATTGTTGAAGCGTGGAGCGGAGAATATCAGGTCGCAAGACGTGGTGATATACGCCGACTTCATGTCCTGACGCACCTCCGCAGGGCGTCCGCTGTTGTCCACGTTGAGAAGGTCATGGAAGACAATGTGGCGTGCGCCGAAGTACATTGTCGGGGCAATACGCAACTGGAAATGCTCGTGCAGGCGGAACTCGCCGAGCACACCCACATTGATGCCCGGATCCCAACGGCTTTGTTCCGTCGTGACAAGCGCCTCCGCCGTGGTGCCGTCAGCGTACGTAATGGTCTGCGGACCAACATTGCGCAGCTCTATGTCCTGCAGATGCGTACCCACAATCACACCGAAATGGAACGGGCGCAAGTCAGTATAGGGACGGTTCTGCACTGTGCGGTCCTGTGCGGACAGCCTCAACGGCAAGGCGAGGAAAGTCGCCAACAATATATATATTATGTAATGTGCGTGTCTCATCTTAATCTATATAACGCAAAAAAGGCTCGCTTATTGTGAGAGAAACCACAGGTGAGGAAGAATATACGTATAAATATGTTAAAACCCATACCCACTTGTAGGTATATCGAAGAAAATTATTAACTTTGCAACGTTCAAAAATAGGTAGTCAGAACTAACTGCCTGAACAACCCGAACGAATTAACATTAATAACAATTTATAATAGATTTTAATTATGGCTTACGTAATTGGTGACGACTGCATCGCATGCGGTACATGTATTGGCGAGTGCCCGGTAGAGGCAATCTCTGAAGGCGAAAAGTATTCAATCAACCCTGATCTCTGCACAGAGTGCGGCACATGCGCAAGCGTATGTCCTCAGGAGGCTATCAGCCTTGGCGAGTAATTAGGGGAGCTTCATACAGTGACTGCATAGCAGGACACTACGAAAACCCATACAACGGTTGTGATATTCCGCAAAACGGATGTCACAACCGTTTTTGTTTTATATAAGTCGTGGCTTTCGATGGCTTAAAAGTTAAAAAAGCATTGAAAACTTGTGGGTTAGGCGAAAAAGTCGTAACTTTGCATCCGCTTTTCGGCGTAACCGATGACGGGAAGAAGAGTAGCCCAGTTAAGTTGCGCGAGAACGATAAAACAAATTTAATTATCAAAATTAACAATGGATTTAATTAAAGTTGCTGAAGAAGCATTTGCAACCGGCAAGAAGTTCCCGGAGTTCCGCTCTGGTGACACAATCACAGTCGCTTACAAAATTATCGAGGGTTCAAAGGAGCGTATCCAGCTCTACCGTGGCGTAGTTATCAAGATCTCTGGCCATGGCGACAAGAAGCGCTTCACCGTTCGCAAGATGTCTGGTACTGTAGGTGTAGAGCGTATCTTCCCCATCGAGTCACCGAACATCGACAGCATCGAGATCAACAAGCACGGTAAGGTTCGCCGCGCCAAGCTTTACTATCTCCGCAAGCTCACTGGTAAGAAGGCTCGTATCGCTGAGCGTCGTGTCATCACTGGCGAGTAATTTGGAACGTTTGACCAAAACGAAAAGAAATAAAAAAGGATTCTGCTGTAAAGCGGAATCCTTTTTTATTTTAGCGTGGCCTCAAACAGATATTTATCTGTGAGACTGTCTGCTGTGTTTGGCAGGGCTTTGACAAAACCTTTATCCACATACCTTTTGTTGGCACACCCTTCGGGTTCATAATATCGTTTGGCGAATGGGCTTTACGAGAGCGTTGC
>ERZ1026858.21-NODE-21-length-79406-cov-22.255321_pt1 | contig 79406 bp, 116 predicted proteins | sample MGYA00380159_ERZ1026858 | MGnify/ENA primary metagenome ERZ1026858 (study PRJEB33269, sample SAMEA4719795) | human gut metagenome | biome: human-associated habitat; feature: organic feature; material: feces | place: Cameroon | collected 2013-10 ...
CAACACCGGAAACCGGTCAGCGGCAACCAACACCGGAGACTGGTCAGCGGCAACCGTAGAAGGAAAAGAGAGCGTTGCAATGGCAATTGGATGCAATTCCAAAGCAAAAGGGTCTATCGGATGCTTTATTGTACTTGCTGAATGGAAGGAATTTGAAGACGGAACATACCATATTGTAGATGTGAAGTCTGCGAAAGTAGACGGAGTAAAGATAAAACCTGATACATTTTATAAACTTGTAAATGGAGAATTTATTGCAGAAGAGTAAAGGTTTGGCTCCACAGGTACCGACATACCACATGGAGCCGCGTATCTAACTTAATTTGGCTAAGTTAAATACAGGACAAGTATAACACACCTTCCTGTATTTATCAAATAAATAATTAGGAGGGCATTTTTTATGTCAAAAACACACACATCCAACGAACAGAAACCACTTGCAAGCGAGATTATTTGTGATCTGGAAGCGGAAAACGCAAAACTCGAAGCAAGAAACAAGAAACTCAGTAACATTGTTTTGAAGCAGGCAGCAGTTCTTGTGGAGACATTATTGCTGTTGAATGAAGAAGGTGATTTAGGAAATGAAGATGCGAGATGAGAACCAAGTGCTTTTATCAGGTGACATTCCGGCGGGGTTCGTATTCTCACATGAAGAATACGGTGGAACCAAGATGTACGAGGGAAGAATGACAATTTTTAGAAAGAGCACATCTTACGATATTCTTCCGATTATTGTGCCAGAATACATGATTTCAAGAGAAACAGAGCTGATTGCTAGTGTATATGGTGAAATGCGAAGCCGTACAGTCCGGGAAGATGGTAAGAAAAGCCTTACAGCATATGTAAGAGCAATGGAGATTCAGTACCTTGAAAGGTTGGAAGAACACGATGCAAACGAAGTTTATCTGACTGGATATCTGATTAAAAAGCCAACAATAAAGATGATTGGCGTGAACAACGACAGGAAGTTGGCAAGAATACTTCTGGCAGTAAACAGAAAGAAGAAAGACGGATATACCAGATCAGATGCCATCAGTTGTTTATGCTGGGAGGAAAACGCAGATGCCGTAGAGAATCTGAAAAAGGGAGCAAAAATCAAACTCCGCGGAAGATTCCAAAGCCGGGAACTGTGGTCTGATCAGAGTCAATCATGGGTAACAGCGTTGGAAGTATCAGTAAAAAGATTAGAGGTTTTGTAGTATGAGAAAAATCGAAGTAAGAGAAATTAGATTGACCGATTTTAAAGGTCAGCAGGAGAAGAAAGTAGAGTTCGGTCACAGAACAATCGTTTCCGGGAAGAACGGATGCGGGAAAACCACACTGGCAGACGCTCATATGTGGGAGTTTTGCGACAAAGACTACAGTTTAAAGAGCAACCCGGATATCAGACCGGATGATGGCAGAGAATGTCTTCCAAGAGTTGATAGTGAACTTGTAATTGATGGGAAGCCGGTAAGCGTAGCGAAGTTCCAGAAGCGCACAGAAAGCAAGCCAAAGGACGGAAAGCCGGGCAAGGTTGCATTATCAAACAAGTACGAAATCAACGGCGTTCCGAAAGCTGAAAGAGATTTTAAAGCCGATTTGAAAGAACGTGGGTTTGACTTTGATAATTTCCTTATGCTGTCTCACATGGAAATCTTCACAGATTTGAAAGATGCAGATGCCAGAAAGATTCTGTTTTCTATGTCAGACGGTGCCGGGAAAACAGATTTAGAAATTGCCAAGACGGTTCCAGACTGTGCCGAGTTGGTACCACTTCTGGAAACCTACAAGGCAGATGAAATTAAAGCCATGAACAGTGCAACACTGAAAAAGGCAGAAGAACAGTTGAAAGCCATTCCAAACCAGATTATCGGTATGGAGCAGTCAAAAGTCGATGCTGATACCGCCGAATTGGAATTGCAGAAGAATGCCTTGCAGGAACAGATTTCAGACCTTGAAACGCAGATTGCGCAGTCAGGGAACGAGAAAGCCGGAGAGATTAAAGTAGAACTGACAGGGTTAAGAACCAGGCTGTTAGAAGCAGAATCAAGGGCTAAAGCAGACTCGTTAAAACAGAAATCATTGGTTTGCAACAAGATCAGTGCTCTTGAATTAGACAGGAACATTAAAACATCGGAGTTGAATAAAAAGACTTCTGCATTAGAGAGCCTGAGAGCACAGAAGAAAGAACTCCTTGAAAAATTACAGAGCGCCAGAACACAATATCCAAAAATCAAAGAGATGGAATGGGACAACACGGCTCTGGACAACATTGAATCTGAGACATTCAAGGACGCAGAGACCATTTGTCCGACTTGCGGTCAGAATCTTCCGCCAGAGCAGATTGAGCAGCTAAAGAGAAGATTTGAACAGAAGAAACAGGAAAGAATCAATCAGCAGTTGAAAGCTCAGGAAGAATGGGAACGTGACAAGAAACGCAAACTTGATGAAGTTATTCAAGTTGGCAATAAAGCGTCTGCCGATATGAAAGAAGCGCATAAGCAGGAAGAAGCTCTCACATCCGAGATTTCCAAACTGACAGATGAATTAGAGCAGATCAAAACTTCTCTGGATGCAGAAAATAAGAATCTGGAAGCCATACTGAAAGAACCAGGCTTATCAGGAAACGCCGAATATCAGCAGATTCTTGCTTCAATCAAAGAGAAAGAACAGGAGCTTAATTCTCTGGACGATGGCGAAGAAGCAAAGAAACAGCTTTCAGAGCAGTTATCAGGAAAGAAACAGGAATTGGCAGCAGTTAATCAGAGAATCGGAGAATCCAACAACAACGTCCGAATTGACGAACAGATCGAGAAGCTTCAGGAAAGTCAGAAACAGTACGCACAGAGCAAAGCTGACGCACAGATGATTCTGGACGAGCTGAAATCCCTGAGTATGGCGAAGAATACCGCCCTTGAAGATACAGTAAACCAGTATTTTGACGGAGTTAAGGTAAAACTGTTCGATACGCAGAAAAATGGTGAAGTAGTAGATGCTTGTATCTGGTACGTGCAGGATAAGGACGGTAACTGGAAGAAACTGATCGGGAACGCCAATACAGCCCTGATGATGAAAGGCAAAATTGCCATCATGGACGGATTGCAGAAGTTTTACGGCGTGAGTTATCCGATATTCGTAGACTGTGCAGCAGAACTGGACAACAGCAGTCTGGCAGGCATTAACGCAGATGCGCAGTTGATATTCTTAAAAGTTGCTGAGGGGGATATGACGGTAACGGAGATTTGAGAGGGGTGAGTAAATGCAATTAGCTACATAGGGAACACGATTTAAAGCAGACACTTAGAAGTACTTGAAAACGAGAGAATGGATGAATTATGGAAAATAAGGAAATAAGGGAAGAAATCGAAAGGCGACGTCTGAGATATTATGAAGTCGCAAATAGAATCGGGATTACACAATACACATTTTCACATTGGATGCAGAAAAAATTAACGCCTGAACGTGAGGAACGGGTAAGAAAAGCAATTGAGAAATTAAGTGAGGAAATGAAATGGTAAAGAATACTAGCAAAAAGGAGGAACGAACATGGAGAACATGGAACTGAGAAATAATATTATCAAATTGCGCTTGAAAAATTACGAAGTGGCACGAGAATTAGGAATAACAGCTACTACATTCAGTAGATGGTTGCAGGTACCTTTGACTCCGGCCAAGCGAGAGCTAATTGAAAATGCGATTCGCAAGTTATGCGAGAAAAATCAGGAGATAAAATATCAAATTTAATATCAAGAAAAGGAGAATAAATATGGCAGAAGCAAAAACATTCAACACCACTCTTTCAGTATGGACAAACAGCTATGTAGACCTGATGAAAGAAGATTTAGAAACAAGAGGAATGGAGTTTGATTCCTATTCAAAAGAATGCGTAGTGTCAGCAATGGCGGCTATTTATCAGATGATTCACGAAAGCGGAACTGATATGAAATCGGTCAACACATCAAATTTAAAGTCTGTTATGCAGAAAGTAGCAGCATTGAAGCTGAACGCAAACGCGCAGCCGAGAGAGTGTTATTTCCAGATCAGAAACGTAAATGTGGCAGGAAAAGGAAAACCGGCACAGTGGGAGAAGAAAATCGAATTTGCGATTGAGGGCGATGGAAATGACGCTCTTGTAAGTAGATATGGTGTCAATGTGGCTAAAGTATTCCCGTACTGGAAAGTCAGAGAAGGTGATAAGTATATCCCACCAAAACATAAGGGTGTGGAAATCACACCGCCAGAATGGGAAGAATCCGGCGCAGGCAAAGTAGTTCGCATCGTATACCCAATTCAGTATAAGGACGGACATATTGAATATCTTTCTTGCGAAAGAGCAGATGTACTGAAGAATCTTGCAGCGCACATCAAGAATAATCTCCAGAATGAAACGTTTGGAATTTGTGCAGACAGATATAAAGCTACAGATGCGCAGAAAGCTCAAATTGAAGCAAAGAAAAAAGAGATTATGAAAAAGGTCGCTGACATTGGAGAACTGGAAGCAATCATTGATTGCGAGGAGTTAAGACCGTACATTTCACCGTCTTATTACGAAACACAGTCAAGAGAATCAATGATTATTCGTAAAATGCGTAACAACATTATGAAGTCCATTCCTAAAAGATGGGATAACCCAGTGCAGGCTTACGAATACAACATGATGGATGCCACATACAGAGAAGTACAGGAAGAATTTGTTCCAGATGAGCCAGTGGCAATCGAAGAACAGCCAAAACAGCCAACAGTCGCAGAAGCCGTAAAGACTGCCGAGAAAGAACCAATTCCGGAAGCAGGACAGGAATCAACCATTCCAGATTTTATGAAGCCAGAAGAGATGTGATCGCATATGATGTACGGCGACTGCATCAATTTCGACCGATGTGACTGCGGCAAATTCGGTCACGGTATGACTCAGATCGGGCGGTGTGAAAACTGCCCGTACTATGAGTCGGTAAAAGACTATTTCGAGAAACGAGGTGAGAACTATGAGGATTATATCGCAGGATGGAGAAATCAATCTTCCATATGACCTGACAGCTATTATTGTGTCTGAAAATCATATTCAGGCGGTGTTTTCGGGCGATACGCGGAAAATCCCGTATTTGATGGCAAGCTATTCATCAAAGAAGAGTTGCGTAGATGTAATGTCAATGCTGAATGATGCAAGCCTTGGAATACATGCTAAAAGCCTTGTGGGAGATGTTACTAAAATTGGAATGAATGAAGTTATATTTAGATTTCCAGAGGATGATGAAGTATGAAGATATTAAAATCGGAAATAGATTGGGATAAAACAATAAATATTCAAATGACTTTGAAAGAATTTAAACTGCTTCAGGATTGCCTGTTTTCAGCTCGTTATGCAGAATTAGAAAAACTTCAAGAAAAAATCCCATATTCTTATGATGATATGCAGGAAGCAATTAAACAGTCAGAAACAATATTAGAACAGTTATTTTGTAAATAAAGAAAGTGAGGTGATTCAAAATGTTCATGCGAGTAATAAATACAGGTAGTCAGCCGGGAAACTGCTATGCGCTTAAATCTGAATCTGGCGAAATTTTACTTCTGGATTGTGGATGCAGATACTCGGAAATCCTGAAAGGAATTTCCTACAGGATATCAGAAGTTTCTGGTTGTCTACTGACACATGGACATGGAGATCACCTGAAATCGTTTCAGAATCTAATGCAGTCCGGTATTCAGATTTACACCAATGACGAGACTGTTGAGAGTGTAAACACAGCCTCTGGTGAGCTGATGATTGGCTTACCAGAGAAGAAATCGAAGGACATAGGTTCGTTCCGGACAACGCCTTTCTACGTCCCACACGACAAGACACCAAACTTTGCATACATGATATCTCACGAAGAATGTGGACGACTGATATATGCGACAGACTTCTCATATTTGCCGTTCACATTCAAGAACATGAGAATAAATCACTTCCTTATAGAATGTAATCATCTTGACGAATCACCGGAGCAGGACTCATTCAAGTTTGAACACTCCATCCGGGGGCACAGCAGCTTATCTACTGTAAAAGAGATTATCCGAGTGAACAAGACCGCTTCGCTCAGAACCATAACGCTGTGCCACCTGTCAGAGGGATGGGGGAATCCGGAAGTGATGCAGAAAGAGATACAGGACGTTGCCGGAGATGATGTTCTGGTGCAGATTGCAAGACCGGGACTGGATGTTGATTTGAATTTATGTCCGTTTTGAAAGGAGAAGAAATGGAAATTGATAAATCAAAATTAAAGTTGGGAATTTGGTACGAGGATGAAAACGGAAATTTAATTAAGCTAGAAGATGATTTGGCATGTGAAGCACCAGAAGGAGCGAGAACGTATCATTCCTGCTTTCCGTTACAAATAGCAGAACACGTTTATGTAGTGCATGGCAAAGCTGAGAAAGAAGCGTGCAAGCACAAACGGAAATATTGGAAAAAGGATACAGGTCTGATAAGGGGATTAAAAGGACATATATGCACTAATTGTGGGTGTAGCCAAACAAGAAAGTGGTGGCAGCCATGGGGAAGAAAATGGGATTACGGAACGGATACTACACCACTTATTGACTTTCATACAAGTATTGGAGGTGGAAATCAAGATGTCATAATAGCAATGGTAAACAGCGGAGATTATACATTACAGGAAGCACTTGTTGTTTTTTCTACGGCCTGCGAAAGATGTATGAATGTGCTTGCATACAAGTATTTGAACGGAGCAGATGGGTACGAAGAATATTCAGATGAGTGGAAAAAATGCAATACTGAATGCGATTTTTGCAAGAATAGTTAAATTGAGATTCACGAACCATACAGGGAGGAAACAAAATGAAACAGTGGACAGAAGAAGAACTTATTAACGATGGAAACAGATTAAGAAATGCTGAAATTACAAATGTATCATTGAATTTTAAAGATCACGGAGTACTCACCCTTGACCTCACTCTTTCTGGCGGTGGATGGGGTGTTGTATTCGGAGGATATGTTTTAGGACATGGTTACCTTGGATCGGAAAACTTTAAAGGTTCAAAGGCAGGGCTTGAAGCGATTATGAGAATCATGGACGTTGTTGGCGTAGATGACCTGATAGAAATGAAAGGAAAGCATGTTAGAGTTGCTACGAAAGGACTTGGACATTCAGTGAAAATTATCGGAAATTTCATTAAAGATGAATGGTTCGATTATGAAAGTTTCTTCGAAGATGAGAAGCCACCATTTGTGGAGGATTAAGCATGGTATCAACAAATTTAAAAGACTGGAAAGAAGTCACCAAAGGCATTTACAGATATGTGATCTCTGCAAATGCTGCATACGAAATCCATATTAATTATTGGAATATGGAAACAGATATCCTGGCCGCAGACGCAAGTCTGTATATTGTCGGGGATTGGCGCTCAAATGATGGTAAAAATACCAGAGAAAGAGAATGCTTGCTTGAGTCAGGACCGGTTATGGCTTGCCTTGGTGAGGCTGTAGAGGATGACAGAGAGAATAACAGTTAAATAAAAAAAGCACCGACTATTTATCGGCACTTTTTACAAAATCTTGGAGAACAGTAATGACCAGATTATTAAAACTCCTGTTCTCCTGCTTGGCAATTTGCTCAAGTTGTTCTTTGAGCTGTATCGGGAACGTGATGTTAGTTCTGGTCTTATCAGACTTGACGGTCATGTGAAATCCCTCCCTTGTTTTTAGAACATTGTAGCATTTTTACCTGTCGGTGTCAATCAGGTACCAAAGTGGTATCATTTTTATCTTGCAATGCAGGTATCGAAGTGGTATCATAATGGTATCAAAGACACACCGAAAATGAATCGAGGTGATAAGTTTTTAATAATGAAAAAAATAAATTACAGACAAATTTATATGATGAAAAGTCAACGTGAGAAAAAAATAAGAGAAATATGCCCGGGTATTCCATATTCAAGCGGCATATATGCTTTTTACAGAACTGATGAAGCAGGAATAAGAAGAAGCTACGTAGGGCAGGCAGTTAGCCTTTGTGAGAGATGTGCGAGCCATTTAGGAGAATACGATCACATAGCGCTAAGTCTTAAAAAACATAAATTTTACAGTGAAAGTAACCCCACTGGATGGAAGCTTACATATATGACCTGCAAAAAAAGTGAACTCGACCAGAAAGAAATTGAAACGATCAAATCTTTTGCTGACAAAGGTTTTCAGATGTATAACATCACATCAGGTGGGCAGTCGACAGGAAAGCAAGTAACAGGACAGTATAAACCGCCAAAGACATATATGCAAGGTGTACAGCAGGGTAAGAAATCCCTCGCCAGAGAACTATCGCACATCATAGACACACACTTGCAAGTTTCACTGAAACCAGAAAAGCAGAGTAATAAAGTATCAATCCGGGCTTTTGAAAAGTTTCAGAACTTGATTGATGAGAAAACATACGAAAAGGAATCGTGAATATGGACGCATTACGGCATCAAAAACACATGCAATGGATGCAGAATCGAAAGGATATTTATTATTTCATCCGTAAATACGCAATGTCTCACAAAGGGGCTCCAACAACCAAGAAGATATCTGAGGAACTAGATATCAGCAGGAGTGCTGTTCAAAGGCATCTAAGACAGTTTGAGGACGATGGATTGATCGTATTTCACGGAACTGGTTCGCACAGGACATACGAACTGATAGGAGTAAAGAAACATGAAACTGTATGACGTATACGACGGTTCAAAGTATATCGGGGAGCTGACGCTTGCTGAAATATCAGAATTGACAGGAAAGACAAGAAGTCAGATATCGCAGGCAATCAGCGGGGCATATGACATTAACGGAAGATATGCGGTCATATATGATGGGCAGCAAACAATCGCATACTCAAACAAGAATGATCGTAGGATGTTGATGGAATTTGACATTCTGACTCAGAAAATAAGGAGGGCTGTCGGATGGGAAAGTTGAAGATTAAAAAGTCAAAAAATCAAAGAAGCTTAATCCCGGCGCCACTTAACATAACTGGCTTTACAATGGAGCAGGCTTCCAGACAGACTGGCGTAAGAATCGAATCTCTTAAAATGTATTTGGATTCAAAAGAACAAGAAATTAGAGAGCAGACCGTTAAAGAATTTCAGGAAAAGCTGTGGAAAGCAGAAGATTACATTGCTGTGGCAAATATTTTAATTTCTGTTATTGCAATCAAGAAAGCATGGGGATTCAAGAAAGCAAACCAGAATTTCATTGATAAGATTACTGAAGCCGAAAGATATGTTGAGGAAATCGGCGTTGAAGCAGCATATAAGGAAGTTCAGGAAGAAATGGGTTTGCAGATTGAATTTGATTCTTTTGATATTAACAAGGAATTTGGATTCGGAGAAAGCGAGGTAATGCCAGATGCAGAAACAGTTAATAATTGATTGTTTCGCAGGCGGAGGTGGCGCTTCCGTAGGAATTGAGATGGCGCTCGGAAGACCAGTAGACATAGCAATCAACCACGACCCCGACGCTATCCTGATGCACAAGACGAATCATCCTGGAACACTGCATCTGACAGAGGATATTTTCAAAGTAGATTTGCAGAAGTATGTCGGAAATCAGCACGTAGCGTTGATGTGGGCTTCCCCGGACTGCACAAGCCATTCAAAAGCAAAAGGCGGTCAGCCGAGAAAACAGGGACTTCGCATTCTTCCATGGGCTGTATATAAACACGCAAAGGCAATTCTTCCAGATGTAATCATTATGGAGAACGTGGAAGAAATTCAGCAATGGGGACCATTGGACGAGAAAGGGCATCCGATCAAGGAAAGAGCCGGTGAAGATTATCGAAAATTCATTTCAGCAATGGAAAATATCGGTTATGAATTTGACAGCCGGGAACTGGTAGCTGCGGATTATGGAGCACCGACTACAAGGAAACGTTGGTATGCAGTGTTTCGCAGAGACGAAAAACAGATAGTATGGCCAAATCCTACGCATAATCGTTTCGGAATAGACGGTCTGAAACGATACGAACAATGTGGAGACTACATTGATTGGTCAGACTTAGGCAAAAGTATCTTTGACCGTCCAAAACCATTGGCAGAAGCAACACAGAAACGCATTGCAAATGGAATCAAAAAATATATCGTTGATAATCCAGATCCTTACATTGTGAAAAATAAAGATGCATTAGCATTCATAATTCAATATCACGGAGAAACCAGGCAAGGCGATTCCAGAGGACAATTACTGACTGAGCCGATTAAGACTATTGATACATCAAACAGATACGGGCTTGTGACAGCTTTTATCACGAAATATTACAAAACTGGAATCGGTCAAGGATGTGGTGAACCATTGCATACGATAACCACATCACCCGGTCACTTCGGTGTGATATCCGCTTTTCTGGTTAAATATTATGGGACAGGATGCGGACAAGTACTTAATGAGCCACTCGGGACTATCACCACAAAAGATAGATTCGGGCTAGTAAATGTTCTGGTTGATATCCATGGAGAGAAATACATTATTTCAGATATCTTCCTCAGAATGCTAAAGCCGGAAGAATTAAAGGTGATGCAAGGATTTCCAAAAGATTACATCATTGATCGGGACTATAAATGGAGAAATTACCCGATTGCAAAACAGGTAGCAAGAATTGGAAACAGTGTTGTGCCAGTTATGGCAGAAGCACTTGTGAAAGCTAATTGCCCGTATCTGAAAGTCGGAGAGCGCAAAGCTGCGCCGATGATTTATTTGCAGAATAACGGACAGGTAGCGTTTGGATAGGAGAAAAATGAAGTTCAAACATAGAAAGGAATAACACTTATCCTCGTGAAACGAGGTTCCACCTAATCAGAATAGGTTGGGTAAAATTTGATAAATGCTAGACTGGAATGCCTTGGTTCTCCTGCATAGCGCAGAACAGACTAATGGTCAGAGGTAATAACTCCGAAGGCTATAAAGCAGATTGTAAAATTGCCATACGGATATTTGTAGTATGGCGTGTGAAAGAATTAATTGAAAAATCCATAGATAGATTGAAGCTAGCAAGTAATATTTCACTAAAGCATTATAATAAACCACTTGTATGTGAGTATTCCGGCGGAAAGGACTCGGATGTACTTCTGGAACTATTCAGAATATCAAAAATCCCATTCGAGGTTCACAATTCGCATACTACTGTTGATGCACCGCAGACAGTAAGACATATCAAGAATATGTTTTCTGAATTGACGGACAAAGGCATCAAATGCGAGATTGATTATCATGTACGGGAGAGAGGAAACCGTCTTACAATGTGGAATCTCATTTCTAGAAAGCTAATGCCACCTACCAGAATCGTTCGGTATTGTTGCTCAGAACTGAAAGAAGGCGGGAACCCCAACAGAATGATTGCAACAGGCGTCAGATGGTCTGAAAGCAGTAAGAGAAGCAATAGAAGCCCGTTTGAAGTATTGGGACAGACAGCAAACAAAAGCATCGGTGTTTCTGATGAGAAAATGCTTATCACCGACAATGATAATACTAGAAGATTGTTTGAAAATTGCCAGATGAAAGCAAAAACAGTAGTCAATCCAATTATTGATTGGACAGATCAGAATATTTGGCAGTTCATTGGTGAGAAAGACGTTCAGGTATGCGAACTGTATCAATGCGGATATGACAGGTTAGGCTGTCTAGGCTGTCCACTTGCATCAAAGAAGCAGAGGGAAAAGGAAATGTATGATTTTCCAAAGTACAAGCAAGCCTACATACATTCTTTTGACAGAATGATTGAGGAACGCAAGCTGCGTGGAAAAGATACGAAGTGGAGTTGTGGCGAAGAAGTCTATTTATGGTGGATGCAGGACAACAATGTAGTTGGTCAGATGGAATTATCTGATTTTATTGAGTATTAAAATCATGTACTAACTGCACAATAGCGTGTCAGCTATTTACATAGGGGAAAGTGAGGATGGAAATGAAAAATAATAATTACACTTCATTTTTCAAAACGAAACCGAAGAAAGTAGAGAGATACATTCGTTGCGGAAAATGCGGTGGGAACATGGAATGGGTTGAATACTATCCGCCGGAAATCAAATGCCCGAAGCGCGGATATACTGTATATCCTAAGCCTTATGAACCTAACTGTAATGAGATTGAGAATTAGAAGGAGGACGCAAAATGAAATTATATTTCTACATTTTGGACAGCGACAGAAAAACAGATGAATGGAATCTTCGTCTTGAAGAATGTGAAGTAATAGAAAAGCCGAAGACATATAAACCGGCAACTAAATTTCCTGACGGAATCTACGCTTCGTTTATAAGAAAAGAATCAATAGGTAATTTCATTAATGAATACAGCAAAGTGGTTGTTCTGGATGCACCTGATTATGAAAAAGCAAAAGAAGTATTTTTAAAAAAATACGACAACGAGTTGGATACACTTAGAAAAAGAATTAATTTCTACGAAAAGCTTAAATCAGCGATCGAGGATTACAAGGAGGACGCAAAATGTTAATCAGAAGTCAGGATAAAAGCCGATTGATCAGTCTTAACAATACAAGAGAACTGCGATTCTGGGAATGTGCGCAAGGGTTTAATATAACGGATTGTGTGTGCCCAATTGGTCATTATTCCACCAGAGAAAAAGCCATGAAAGTACTGGATATGATTCAGGAAGCATATGCGGACGCAGAGTTGATTCCAATGACAGTGCCAAATATCGGGAAGATGTTCGCAGAAGCGTCAGCATCAAAAGAAAATGAACTTCTGGCTGAAGCTATTGGAAAAGCACTTATGAACAAAATGGTCTTTCAAATGCCAGAGGATAGCGAGGTGGAAGCATGAAGTACAGAAAGAAACCAGTTGTAATTGATGCTATACAGTGGACTGGTACAAATAAGCGAGAAATGTTCGATTTTCTGACAAATGGCAATTGTCCAGACGAGTATATGACATCTGATTTCCCGATTGTATCTGATAACTTCTATATCGACAAATGGAAAGTTCAAGGTGGATTGGTAATAAAGACATTAGAGGGTGAGCATCTTGCAAACATTGGCGATTACATCATCAAAGGTGTTCACGGAGAATTTTATCCATGCAAACCAGATATATTCAGAAAAACTTATGAGGAGGTGGAAGTATGAGTGATGTAATGGAATTTGTTCAGAATGAAGATGGTACGTTTAGCGCATACGATGATACCTATGACATTGTAATACACTGTGAGACAGAAGAGGAACAGAAGAAAGTTATTGAGCATTTAAGAGGAATAAAGCTTCAGGAGGACTAAATGGGAAGATGTAAATTAGAATGTCCGGACGGCGAAACAGAATGCTGCATCTGCTGTACTAAACAGGATTCCTGCCAGTGCAAATGCGACGATATGGACAGTTATGAATATGCGGAGGAGTGTGAAGAGTATGAGACTGATTGATACGGATGCAATGAATGAAGAGTTATTTTACAAGCAAGTTGGAGGAAAAGACAGTTTAATTACGGCAGAAAGTGCGTTTAAAATGATTGAGGCGCAGCCGACTGCCTATGATGTGGAAGCAGTTGTGGAGCAGTTGGACACATACATAACAAAACTGGTTGGAAGAAATGCTGCACTATATCAGACGGTTATGCAAATCGTGGAAGGTGGTGGAAATTGAATGGGTAGATTAATAGATGCAGACGAATTAATTAAATACATCAAAATTTGGGAAATTGGCACAAGTATTAGCTCTGACCAGAAAGAGTTTATTGATTGCGTCAATGAACAGCCGACAGTTTTTGATGTGGACAAGGTTGTGGAGCAGTTGAAAACAAAAAAGACAAGAACTGCTGCATTACAGAAAGCATCGGAGTATTTCGAGGGTGAAACTGATGCGTTTGAAGTTGCAATCAAAATCGTGAAGGATGGGGAGAGTTGAATGAAATATCCAGAAGAAATGTATATTGATAGCCAGATTTTTGCAGGAGACATGGATGGCTCAGAATCCAATCTGACAGAAAAAATCGTAAAAATAAGGACTTCTCATTTATGCTGCGTATGTGAAAAACAGGTACCTAAAGGCGAAAGAATGTTGAATCAAAAAGCAATAGTAGAAGGACAAGGCTGGCGCAGTTGCTATATCTGCCTACCATGTGTTGAAAATTGGTTAGAAGAATCAGGACAAGTAGAGGATGGTGGAGTTAATGAGAGAAATTCTTTTCAAGGCAAAGCGGATTAATAATGGTGAATGGGTTGAGGGATATTACATGGAATGCAGGGGTGAAACATTTATCGGCATTGATACATCCAGTATGTTTGAGATTTTTTGCCCTCCTGTAATTAGATGGTTTAAAGTTAGCTCAGAAACTCTCTGCCAGTTCACTGGACTTTACGACAAGAACAGTAAGAGAATTTGGGAAAATGACATTCTGATGGCACACTTGGACGAATCCTACCCAGAAGATGTGACATATGAAACTGTTGAATGGAACTTTGCCGGATGGGTAGGGCATGAAACTGATAGCACGGATAGAGAATATATTGGTGAGTTTGATACGGAACATTTTAAAGTAGTTGGCAACATTTTCGACAATCCAGAATTATTACAGGAGGAACACTGATGCAAAGAGAATTTATTTGCGGTGACTGCATGAATTTTCTCCCGGACTTTCCAGATAATTACTTCGATGTGGCAATTGTAGACCCACCATACGGAATCAAAGAACACGGCGGTAAGAATCGTAGTAAATATGTAAAGCAGAAAAATGGAAGTTCCATTTATGTTCCTGATGGTGGCTATAAGAATTATGGTTGGGATAATAAACCGCCAGATCGAGAGTATTTTAAACAGCTATTCAGGGTATCAAAGAATCAGATTATCTGGGGATGTAATTACTTTGATTACCCAATGGCAGGTGGCCTGATAATCTGGGATAAATGCAATGATGGTTCAGATCAATCAGACGCAGAAGTTGCTTACTGCAGTCTTACAAGAAGGGTTGATATTTTTCGCTATATGTGGAGAGGAATGTTTCAAGGAAAATCAATAATTGAAGGAACAATACAGCAGGGCAACAAAAGACTGAACGAAAAGCGAATCCACCCAACTCAAAAACCTGTAAATTTATATCGTTGGATATGCCAGAAATATCTGCAGAAAGGAATGAAGATTCTTGATACCCATGTGGGGAGCGCAAGCTCATTGATTGCCTATGAAGAATGTGGACTTGAATATATCGGGTATGAAATTAATGAAGATTATTACAATGACGCTCACAAACGGTTAGAAGAATTTAGATCACAAATTACATTATTTGACTTAGGAATGGAGGAACACAAATGAGTAGCGCAAGTGTAAGATTCGGAACAAAAGCGTATGTATGTGCAAGATATTTTCTTAGACCGGGAAAGTGTTTCAAATACATCGACCAGCGCGGCGAGGACACCACGGAACACGTCTATGAGGTAATGGCATTATATCCGTACTGTGTCCTGTTAAGAGATACCAGAAACGGGGGTCAGGACTTGCCCGGGATACAACACGTTGAGTCTAATGCTGAGAGGAAGTGAAGTGAATGAGTAAATCAGTATTAGTAATAGATACACCAGAGAATTGCTATGATTGCCCGTTCGGAACTTCATACTGCGGCGAACTTGAATATGAGGGATACTGTGAATTAGCCGATTGCTTAGATTATGATGTAATTCTGATGACAGAAGAACATTATGATTACGAAAGCAAATCAAGACCTGATTGGTGTCCGCTTATGGACTTGCCAGAGAAAGACAATGGAAATTATCCGGCTAATACATTTGATGCAGGATTTGTGGAGGGTTGGAATCAGTGCATTGATGAGATTGCAGGAGGTGAAGTAGATGATTGATTTAGCGAATAAATGCGTATTAATCAGAACGTATGAAGAGTATGAAAATATTCTGAAAGTAGCAAAGAAACAGGGATATAGATGGTACGGCGGAAAAGAAGCGTATCCATATCCCTTTGAAGAGCAGCAAATCCCGGATATATTAAAGTTCTATAGCAATAAAGAACTAACAAGAAATGCCGACCTTGCACCGGGATATGAATTAGTAAAAGCATCAGACGTAATTGAAAATGAGAAGAAGCTCAAGGATACAGTAAACCTTGTCAGAACATTTGCTAAACACCCAGACAGAACAGCATTGACGGACTCATTTATTGAGTCCTTGAAGTTACTTGTAGATACTGTAGAAAGCCAAATGGAAGATAAAACATGCAAAACTTGTATTGAAAACGATAACGGGCTGTGTGACCGCAAAAGGCATCCTGATAGAGGAAGATGATACCTGTGAAAAACACACAGAAAACTGGATGGAATCTTTAATGAAGAAATTCATCCGAAAATCAATGTGGTAAGGGTGGAAATGTCCTTACCAGACGGGAAGGTGGCTAAATGACAAAGGTGAGTTGGATTCGATTAGAAATTGATATGTTTGACAACAAAAAAATCCGGCATATCAGAAAACTTCCAGAGGGAAATAATATTGTATTGATCTGGATGATGCTCCTGACGATGGCAGGGCGTTGTAATTCAAACGGGATTATTTTTCTGACAGAGAATATTCCATATACAAATAAAATGCTAGCTGACGAGCTGGACTTTGATGAAAGTGTGATCGAACTTGCACTTACAATTCTTGAAAAGTTCGGCATGATAACCAGAGATGGAACATTACTTTCAATTCCCGGATGGGAAGAGCATCAGAATATTGACGGACTTGAAAAAATCAGAGAGCAGACAAGAAAACGGGTTGCCGAGCACAGAAAACGTCAGAAAGAATTATCAGAGGAAGAACGTATGCCGGAGATTCCAGAACAGATTTCTTGTGAAAAAGATTTAGTCAAGCCCGGTGACGTGCAGAAAGTGGTCAATGAATGGAACAAGCTTCAGCAGTTCGGGATTCAGCCGATCGCAAGAATGACAGCAAGGCGAACTCAAATGTTGAAAGCAAGAATCCGAGAATACGGTATGAACAAGGTAATGGAAGCACTGAAAAATGTACAAAATAGTGACTTTCTTATGGGAAAGAAAACTGATTTTATGATAAATTTTGAATGGTTCGTGAAACCAAACAACTTCTTAAAGATACTCGAAAACAAATACCACAACAGGGAGGATATGCGAAATGGAACTGACACAACTCAAAGAAATGTCGAACCACTCGTCCCGCTCGGAGAATGGGACGGAGGAGAATCAGACACGCCATTCGCTTGAATGCCCTGAGTGTGGGGACAGCGGGTGGAGATGGGTAAGAGACGCAAGCGGTATTCCGTATTGCGAGGAATGCCCTTGCGGAATCAGAAAAAGAATAATCCTTGAAAATCAATTGAAATTTGCAGAGCTTCCAAACGTGTTTAAAGGCTCAAATTTCAACGATTTGAAGTCAAGTGTATATTTGAACGCCGAGAGCCGAAAAGTATTTTCTCAGGCGGCTCAGGCGGTAAATTACTGGTTTAAAAATCTTCCTGATATGCAGAAGAAAGGAATAGGGCTATACCTTTTCTCAAACGCAAAAGGTTCTGGCAAAACCAAAACAGTATGCAGCTTGGCGAATGAAATTATGAAGAAATACCAGAAGCCAGTAAAGTTCACCACATCCCTCAGGATTCTTGATGAGATCAAGAATACATGGGGAGACAAAGGGAATACGGAAGGAAAGTTGATAGAGGATTTGTCCAGAACAGAAATCCTTATCATTGACGACTTCGGCGCTGATTCTGGTAAGGAGTGGATTAACGAAAGATTCTATAGCATTATCAACGGGCGGTATGTCGACAGGAAAATCACTATATTCACGAGCAACTGCCAGATATCAGAACTGAAATATGACGAGAGAATCACAAACAGGATTCTGGAGCGATCACTTGAAATCCCATTTCCAGAGGAATCTGTCAGAGAACATATAGCACAACATTTGAAAATGAAGATGGTACAAGGAATGCGAGGTAAAGAGAATGAAAATAGCTGTTAAACCATGGGGCGAAATGTCTTTCAGAGAAATTCAGAATTTAAAAGAAAAGCAATGTAAGCATTGTGATTATTTTTCAAAGAATAATTCTGGAGGGTTATCATATGGAACTTGCGATTACATCCTTATTAACGATCGCATGAGAGGATGCCTACCGACGGAATGCGTAATGAAAGGGATTTTTAAAAGAAGAACAGGAACAAAAAGAAGAGCAGCTTTGAGAATTTAAACCTTTGAAAGGAAAAGAAATGAGAACAATAAGCGAAATGTATAAACGTTCCGGGGGAACAGCATATCAGCATAAATGTTCTGAATGTAGATTCTATAGGGACGGAAAGAGGGGAAAATGTCTGATGTACGGCGGTGATCGGGACTGGCATGGAAATTTTATTGCCTGTAAATTCTTCAATCTTGAAGATGATATGCCGGAAGGACAGATGAATATTTTTGATTATGTGTGAAAGAAAGGAGGAACGAGGAGCCGCTGGCCAGCGAAAGGATATCCCGGTTCCTCCTTATTTTTTATGAATAATGACGACTTGAAATATGCAATTGAGAATGGTATCATCAATTTGTCTCACATACAAGAGCAAGTTGAAATGAATAAAAGGGAAGAAATTTTAAAAGAATACAGGGACAGCATATGGAAGGCATCTGACGGATATTGGAAAATCCGTATGACTTACGATGAAACCGGACAGAGGAAAATGTTCAAGCGCCGGTCTAAACAGGATTTAGAGGACCTGATCGTAAAGACGCACCGCGAGAAAGCAGAGAATCCAAAGATCAAGAGTGTATTCGAGGAATGGGCGCAGCGCAAGGTTGATCTGAACAAGATTTCAATACAAACTTATCAGAGATATCAGCAGGACTTTAATCGTTTTTTTGGGACCATGGGAGAACGCAGAATTAAAAACATTGAGTCAGAGGATATCAGCAATTTCCTGGAAGAGCAGATCAGTGAACACAATCTAACCGCAAAGGCATTCTGTAATCTCAAGACAATTACCAGAGGCACCCTAAAATGGGCGAAGCGCAACAAGCTGATTGATTGGAACGTGCAGGAATTATTCTATGACTTGGATGTCACCGATAAATCTTTCAAAAGAAATATCAAAGAAGATTCAGAAGAAGTATTTAATGATGCTGAAATGGACAGGATGATTGATTACTTGAAAGATAATCAAGACATGGTAAATCTTGGCATCATGCTTATGTTTGTAACCGGCCTGAGAGTTGGGGAGTTATGCGCTTTGAAATGGAATGACTGGCTACCACATATCAGTACGATTAAAGTCAGAAGAACGGAAGTAAGGCACTTTGAAAACCATAAAGGTATTTTTGAAGTGAAAGACTTTCCGAAAACAGAAGCAGGCGTAAGAAATGTAGTGGTTCCTCAGGGGTGTATATGGATATTACAGAAACTTAGAAATATGTCGACATTCTGCGAATATATATTTTCTAAAGATGGAAAGCGATTAAATACTTATTCGTTCAGGAACCGGTTAAGAACAGTATGTAAGAAAACTGGCTGTATTCAAAAATCACCGCATAAAATACGGAAAACATATTGCACTATACTACTCGATCACAGCATAGATAATCAGATGGTCACATCACAGATGGGCCACACAAATATTTCGTGCTCCGAGAATTATTATCACAGAGACCGAAAGGACCTCAAGAAAAAGCAGAAAATCATGGACAGCATAGATGAGTTTATGGTAGTATCAAATTAACTTTGGTTATTTCAGCAGAGGGAACAGCAAGGGAACAAAAAGGAACACCTTAAAAATGTTAGAAATGTTGATTTTATAGGAAAGATAGCAGTTTTAAAATACGTTCGATTCCCGTACTGGCTGCTAACGAAAACCTTGTAAAATCAAGGTTTTTTGTGCTTTTTAGAGGTGTTTAAAAGTTCGAGGGAACAGGCTAGGGAACAGGTAAGGAACAAGAATAAATATTCGAATTAAAACCATAGGAGGAAAACTTGTGTGTGAGACACAGGAAAAACCATCGTAGACGGCAGAAATGCGGTCTTTTTTTGTTGCCTAAAATGTGCTAACATAATACTATGGAGGTGGGCTTTATGACGCAGATACATACCGCATATGATGTGATGAAAGAATATCTGATAACCGGTGCAGAACTTGACGGCCAGTTTCAGATACCAATGCTTCCAAAAGTGGATTTCTCACCGGGCAAGTCGATTGACTTTGCGTCTTCAAAATCCAGATCATTGAAAGGTCACAAGGACCTGACGGTGAATTTCTACATTGACGACAAAAGTTTCCTGCAAGTATGGAATCAGCCGGACCAGTACATTGAGCACTTAAAATGTTTCAATTCAGTTTGCAGCCCAGATTTCACAATTGCTTCCGGGATGCCAAGTGCGTTGAACATCTATAATCTATACAGAAACCATGCTTTAGGCTATTATTGGGCTGTTATGGGCGTTAAAATCATCCCGTCCGTAAATATTATCAGTCCCAAGGAAATGCCATGGATATTTGACGGAACGCCACACAGAAGCACTGTATCATGCTGTACCAATAGCAGAGTGCGGTCAAAGTCTTCCAGAATGGAATTTTGCGAGAACTTTAAGGAAATGTTAGACACAATAGAGCCGACGAAGGTTGTGATCGTAGGTATCGTGCCGGATGAACTCAATGTGGATGTACCAATTATAAACCTTAATTCACGAAGCCAGAACATGAAGGAGATGTTCAGAAAGGAGTAAGCATGGGAACCATCAGTAGGGAATCAGCGAAGCGTAGGAACAAGGAAACGAGCCGGCAGAAAAGACGTAGGAGTAAGATTTCTGATATTACAAGAAGAAAGAATACCACTGGAAAAGACGAATTGAATGTAATGAAATAAAAATTTACATCACGCTGAGGTACATTATAGAGAATTATATACAGAATGCACAAAAATAAAAAATCGCAGGTCTGAATTAGTTCCAGATTTCTGCGATTTTTTTCCGGGGTTTTCCAGTTCCAGTGCATCTGCAATTGATACAGGAATTGCCCGGTAATACCAATTTTAAGCATTTGTTCTAATCAGATATGATTGTATTAATTAAGTATTTCTAACTTTCTTGACGTCCCAAACCATCCCGATTTTGTCGAGCAGTTCTACCCGCTCCGGTGTGGTCTGGGCGTATGAATTACCTTTTCTGGCGCTACGCTGTGAGCGTATCCATTGTCCCAGTTTATAACCGTCCGGGCAAACGTAAGAGCAGGGGACAAGTAAATCCCCGTTAAGGTTGTAGAACTCTTGAGCGTGTTTGTACCCGGTGCACCATTTTTGTGCTTGTGTCGCTAACGCCCCTGATCGGATTTCTTCCGCTTTTTCTGCGTAGTTTCCTGTGCATCCCGTAAAACTATCACGAGCGCTTAAGGCGTCTTCTAAGGCAGAATAAGAGCCAAGGTAATATTTTGCGCCATCCCGGTATACATTAACCTCCCAGCGCCCGAAACTGTTAAGATGCAGATTTTTGTATTTTACGATGTCTTTTTTATAAGCGTTTTTGGAATTTGCTTTTGCGTAAGACATCCGCAGCCGTTCCCTTTTGCACTCCGGGCCGCACACAAGTCGCCCGTTACGACTCTCGAACTCTTTCCCGCAGACAACGCATCGTTTTATATTGTTGTTTGTGATCTGCACACCCGGGCGCAGCTTCGCGAAGAACTCCGGGAACGTGCCGTTATTCTTTGCGATTTCCGCATCTTTGCGGACTTGTGCGGCCTCCTCCGGGCTTGCGAAAATTCCAAGCGTGTAATTCTTGCTGTTATAATTTATTTGCGTAATCCATTTATCAGTGTTTTTGTATGGATACACGTATTTTATTTTGCTCATGTGATCTCCCTTTTATAGCCGTACAGCTATACAAAATAATAACCCCTTTGCGTTCTGTCGTCAATCCCTGTTATCAATTCGATATTTGACGTTTTAAGGCGGTTTTATATGCCTGTGATAAAATATACCAGAATCACGCTGAAAGCCGTTAAAACGTCAAATAGAAGCCAATACAACTATATATAATTGTCAATGCACATCACACCGGGAAACAAGCCCCGGTGAAGTCCTGGCACAGGTCACGAACCACCGCCGCCCGGAGCGGATGCAGGACACTAGAAAAAGAGCAGCGGTTTTACTGCTCTAAATAGTTTATATTTGCGACCCCGGGCAAATCCCGGAAGAACTCAGAAAAGCCGCCGTCAGTAACATTGTACTGGCGGTCAGATGTCGGAATCATGCGACCGTTTTTTATCTCCATACAGGAAAGTTGCAAATATCCCGGTATTTTAGTGGATTTATGCAGAGCATACCGCATAAAAGACACCGCCCCAGATTGACACCGCACCGGCGGCAAGTCGTACCAGATCAGCGGGACGGAGCCGGAAGCGACCGCAAGAAAAACATCTGTGGCGGCTTGGGTTGCTGTTTCTTTTATTTTATCAACTTCGGAAAAATCGCGGCTTTTTATGGCCGCGATAGTCTGTTTTGGTGTTGGTTTTATTATTTTTATCATTTTATCTGCTCACTTTCGTTTTAACATTTTCCGCAAAATACGGTTTAACATATTTCGCAGTTGTATTTCTATATCGACTGATGAAACTATCTGAATTTTCTATGCTTTCCATAAGCATTTCCCAAAAATCGCCAATATACATTTTTTTAATTCTGGAAACTTTCCCAAAGCAAGACACATGTAATAAGTGCTTGCCGTCCACAATCAGCCCTGTTTTGTCAGGAAAGTTAATATAAATGTCTTCCCTTCCAGACTGTCCGAAACTGTGCCGGATGCTATAAGCCCTTTTGCGTCCTTTTTGGAAATAATTTTTGATTAACAATTTAACATCTTTGTCTGCTATGACAAACGCTAGTAGATCAACAACGTTGGGATCGCATCCATGCAAAACCCCCACCTCAATTTCCTCAGAATCCGGGTAGATTCTGAGTGCACCTTTTGTACGGCGTGTCGGTTCCATGAAACTTTCTTCCCCGTTGATCTCGAATGGTTTTACGAGCACAGGCTCTTCCTGCTCGTATTTATTTATTTCTGTGGCGTTTGTCTTGATAAAATTTAACATATTCACGTATTTGCTCATGCTTTTTTCTTTCTTCCCTTTACCCATGGGAGCCAGGTTATAAAAGGCGTTGCCGGGAATCGAACCCGGCGGGAACCGTCACGCCTGAAATTATTATTCATTAACCAAGATCATATTTTTATATCTTCTGCAAAATCTGCGCCGGGGTTGCTGGTTTTTAATTGTTTGAACATATCCAAAGCCTTTTTTCTATCTTTACCGGCGTATTTTATACAATTTGTCTGTTCTTCATGACCATCGTTCAAATTTACATCATAGAAAAATATGTAATAAAACACGTTTTCATGCCAGCGCTGTTGACGTTTTAATACAATTTTCTTTTTAACAGGCGAAGTTTTTACAAAATTATAACGGCGTGTCAATTCTGCCTGATATGCTTTTAACTGCAATATAGTTTCTTGCAGTTCATCTATATCTTTTTGCGAGCGTTCAAAATATCTCAAAATCTCGTTTTCGGTGTGGAGCTGTTCCGGGTGCTGCTCATAAATTCCTATTTTTTTATTGCTTGTATCCTCTCTGCAATATCCATATTGGGAGAATAATTTTTTAAATAAAACGTCTTGTGAATGTTCACAGGTGCCCAATTTAGGACACCTGCAACAATATTTTACACATTTCTCATTCATGCAATTTTCACCCCTTTCAAAGCTTCTGACGGGTCAGTTTTAAAAATAAAACTGTGCGTAAATCTGGAATAATAACCACCAATGTTCTTAATTTGTGCAGATAATTCTTTGTAACTTTCCCTGCTGAGAGTATCTAACCATTTAACAAGGTAAATTTTTTCGCCTGTTTTTGTATGCTGGCTTTCTTCCACTGTATAAGCTTTTCCGCTTGTTTCAATTTCTGCGGCGTTTGGTTCTTCTTTGTTTTCTTTTGCTGCCGGGGCTGTATTTTGCTTTTTAATTCTGGCTGTTTTAGGAACGTATTTGCAGTCTCTATAGTCAACTTTACCGTCGTAGAAATTAACGTCAAAATAGTCAATCATACCGTCACTGTCGTTATAATTGTAGGATGATACAAAATCATTTACATCATCAATAACACTCTGAAAATACTCTGTAGGCACTCCGTAATATACTTTATTTTCTTCAAAAACTGTTTTTTCGTAGCATTTTAAAAGCTCGTCATCTGTCCAACTGTCAGCGGTAAAAATATCATTGTTATATAATTTTCTCCATACGCCCTGAATTTCATCGCTGATGTTTTTATAAGTATGTTCTTTTCCGTCTTTGTCTTTATATGTGCATTCTTCCCAATAATTTTTCTTTAATTCTTCGGCTGTCTTATACATTCTTTCAGGGAACTCCAACAAATCAACGCTTAATGACTGGCACATACTCGCGTAATGTGTGCGAATGCTAAATTTACAAGTTGGATATTTTTCTTTCACATATCCTCTAACAATTTTTGCGATTTCTTTCAATGACAAATGGCTGTCATATCTGGAACCCTCCCAGCCGTTGTCGGTGTAGAATGTGCGACGGGTTCCGTTGGCTGTCTCTGTCTTTTCTTCTTCTGTCAGACTGTCAGCAGTTGCGGCGCGATCTTTCCAGAGTGGGAATAAAATATCATATTCCACATTAATGTCTTTCATTGTGTCCAGGTCTCCGCCGTTGTCCGGGTGATTTTCTTTTAAAAGTTTCTTGTACTGCTCTTTTAAATCCTTGTAGCTTTTTACGTTTTTAAAATATTTACTCATATTCTTTTACCTCTCTTTTTTATTTTTTTTGAAATCCGGCGGTTGCGTTGGGGCTACAGCTTGACCGCCGCCGGAGGGAATTTATTTAATTTTCGTATCTGTCCAGATATCAAGGATATAACGGAAACAATTTAATTCATCAACGGTAAATCCCCCGTCATTAATATGGAATATTGCATAATCACCATATTGTTTGTTTATATCCTGTATATAGTTGTAAAATTCTTCGAAACGTTCTAAGCGGTCAAGATCAAGTATGTACCACTCGTGTTCACTTGGAAGCGTTTTTCTAAAGTCCTCTGCATTTACCGGATAAGCAAATAAACCAGCAACGCTTATTTTGCTTCTGTGGTCGTCTTGTGTACTGCGGTCGATCATTGTGAACACCGCCCAGCTTAATTTGTTTAAATATTTTTCCATTGTTTTTTCCTCCTTACTTGTTTTCTTCCATGATTGCCTGAATGTGTGGTGCGTAAAGTGTATTCCACAATTCTTCAGCGGAGATACCACATTCTGCGGCGCCCTGGATGTTTTCATCATAACTGTTTAATAACTCAATTACTCTTGATATTCTTTCTTCTCTACTCATGTTTTTTTCCTTCTTTCTCCCGGCTCTGTGTCCGGGTTGCTTTGTTCTCTGTTGATGGTTATATAATACATTATATTTAATGTAAAATCAATATACAAAATACATGAAAAATAATGTAAATAGTTATATAGAATTTGTGCATTATTTTTAATGCGAAAGTCATTGCAAATAGAAATTACCTATTATATAATGTAACTATGCAAAGACGATCAGAAAGGAGAAAAGAAAATGTTTGTATATAAAATTAATGTATTAGAAACATTAAGCGAATCAGGGTACACGCCGGGAAAGTTAAGAAAGGAAAAGCTTCTGGGTGAAAATGCTATACAGAGTTTGAGGGAAAATAAAATGGTAGGGATTAAAGCCCTTGACCAAATATGTACTATATTAGATATGCAGCCGGGAAACATTATAAAATATGTAGATACTACAGAAAAATAAAAAGCTTTAAAAATAATGTAAATTTGTATTGACAGTTACATTGATTATAATGTATAATGTAACCATAGAAAGGAAGTGGTTACAGAATGAAAAAACATATTATCGAGGTACCAGATGTTGAAGCGGTTGGAGTTTATGCAATTCATAACAAGAAAAATGATAAGTATTACATAGGTTCTAGTGTGAATGTTAAAACTAGATTAAAAACCCATCAGCGAAACATGGAAAAGCTGCAAGGCTCAAATTTAAAAATTGATGAAGACTTGAAAACATTTGAAGACTTGGAAAATTTCGAATTTATAGTTCTTAAAACTTTTCCAGATTTTACAATAACGGATTATGAATTGAGAAAATTCGAAAAAGAATTCGTTGAAAAATACGAAGCATACAAAGGATATAACAACAAATCACACGAACCAGTTTCCACAGGCTTTTACAATAAAAATGAGTTACTGAGATGCAAGAAAGTCAGACCAAAAGCATATAAAAAATTAGATCATTCCGATATTTCGAAAATGACCGATTATGAGTTAGTAAATACTTTGATTATTGCAAGTGAAAAACCCGAAGAGTATAGAATATTAATATCAATGCTGAAATATCAAGTTCTGCTCAGAATGGACAAACAAAGAACTATTTAAAACCAATCGCACAGCCCCGGACAGGGGCGGAATGGAGGGAAAGAAATGAAATTAAACACATTGTCATATATCCTCGGAACAGAGGACACAATCGAAGCTGGTAAAGAATATTTCTTCGGTCAGCTCTGGGACGGAAACGGGGACGGCGAAGAATTATTGGAGTCCGGGGCGATTGCAGTATATCAGGACGGTGAGGAATTTATTGTTGATTTTGAGATTTTGGAATCTGCGGAGGATATTTTACAGACCCGGATTAAGGTTACCGGGATTAACTAGGAGGAGAAAAATGAAAGAATTTGAATTAAAACAGGTGGCGCGGAACAATTCCGAAAACTTCGGATGTTCCAAAGTCACAGCAGCTTGGCTGTGCGGCACAGAAGCCCAGAAAGAGAATTTTATAAGTTCTCTGGGTGAGAACTGGGTGAGAATCCCGGCGGAACTTGTAGACGAAACAACCGAACAAAATTTTATTTCATACGCTCGGTTAAGTTAAAAGGAGAATGTATCATAAATGATTTTGTAATAGTATTTCCAAAAGATGAGAATGAACTGCCGCAGGATTTTCCAAGTTATGCAGAGGCTAAGGAATGGGCCGACGAAGAATTTGGAGATGGAAATTACACAATTGAATCACCGTTTTAAAATATAACAATAAAGCCCCTGAGAGATAATCCCGGGGGCTTTTGTTTTCTTATTCTGGCGGCGTAATAAGTGAGGGGGAACAACCCCGCCGCCGAAGTTGTTAAAATACATTTATCATAAAACTGTCGAAGTTGTCAAGCAAATTTTTTTTATTTTGGGACTTGATTTTTAAAACCGATGTGGATAAAATAAAAATAACGACAGGCGAAGGAACTCAGGAGGGGGAGACAGCCAGAGCGCGAAAAGAATAAGAATTTAGCAGCCAGATCACGCCGGGCAAGGTGCCGGAAGGTCTGGCTTTTTGTGCACTATATGCCGGAAAATGACCGTATTACAAGGCGTATAAATATATAATAACTGTCTATATAATCCCCTCCAAGATTCTAGAGACCTAGAGTTTATTAATTATATATCTATACAGTACCGTATAGATATATAGAGTTAATAAGAGTAATATATCAGTAAAAATAAAATTAAATAGACTGTTGACAGTGATATAAAAGTATGATAAAACAGAATTAACAACTAAATAAGCCGAAAGGCAATAAGAATACTAAGACTAAGACGATTAAAACCGAGCAGATCGGAAAGAAGAAAGGGATTTAGAAAGGTCCTGGAATGTATCTGCGAACGTGTTTTTGTCGTCTTTTTTTATTTCAATTTTTGGAGGTGATACAGTGAAAAAGAGTAATACAACAGTAACAGAACAGGGAATAGAAGTGTATGAGAATGATATATACAGGCTTGTAGATGAATATATAAACACTGTGTTACAAGTAACTCCAGAAGAATTTGACACACAGAAAGAGTACAAAGCTACTGTTGCTGATAGTTTTGTTGATATGGTTTTTTATATTGCTGATAGAATACCGAAACCAAGTAACGATGATATAGAGTTGCTGGATAATATATTTAATATATTTGTCAGGGTATGTAGCAAATACAATGTGTTGCCAACATTAGAAGTATTTAGCTTTTTAGTTAATATTAATCGGTCAACATTTAGTGATTGGATGCGTGGGGACTATAGAACAAGCTCATCGCATGGCACCACGGTTAAAAAATGGTTCGATATCTGCAAGAATTGTACAGTCAATAGATTGAACAACCAGCCCGGCACAAATGCCAACTTGATATTTGTCGCCAAAGCAGCTTACGGCATGGCAGAGACAGCACCAGTGCAGACGACACAGCAGGACGGCATACCACACCAGACAGCGCAGCAGATCGCAGATAAACACAGGGCGGTGCTGGAGCTTCCAGAGATGGAAAAGCCGGAGCTGTAATAGATCAGAGACCTGAAGAAGTACGCAGAGGGCGGACAAAAGAGCATGGAAACAGCTTAAATAGTGTAAATTGTATAACATATACAATATAAAAGGACTGTATTTGTTTAATATGTACACCAATCTATAAAGAAAACTGTTGTTTTTCTTATAGATGTAATATTCTGACAATTATCTGCTATATATTTCTTCCTTGACCACTGCCGCAGGCTATTAAAGGTCAGCGTTAAGCCAGGGAAGCGGGAACCCATGGGGCGGTGGGCTTCCCTGGTAGCGCCCGGCATGGATACCGGGAGGGGGTCTATATAAGCCCCAACACACGCCGAGTGAGTACTCCGAGTTCCCGAAAAATTAAAAAAGCCTCCTCTAACAGCAAGGCTTAAAAATTCCAAAAAAACAAAAAAGAGTTCCCCATGGCAGAGATAGTGATTGCAACACGAAAGCCATAAGCCTTAATGGTTTCTCTGCCAGAAAAAAATAAGGTGATACCAAGAAAGTCAGGTATAAGTATGAAGATAGGATATGCAAAAGAGTCAGGCATTTGGTTTCCATTGTCTGCAAAGAAAAAGATACTTTTGAACGAAGAAATTGACACATTTGTTTATGACTCAATAGATGAAAATAATAATTTCGAACATCTTTGCGAAAACATGAGAAATGGTGATTCGTTGATTATTTGCGGAGTTGATGATATTGGAAATACCAAGGATGAAATCGAAGAAACATGGAGACGACTCCGTGATTTGAATATTGAAATTTATGTGCTTACAGCTCCGATGTTGTTTCACAGAGAAAACATGACGTTAGAAGAATCATTTGTAAGAGACGTGTCACTTAGTGTACTTGCTTCTCAGGTTGAAATTGCTAATCAGAAATTAAAAGCAATAAATGATTTATGATAATCACTCACATTCACAGAAGGGTAGGAACAAGATGGAGAAAATAGTAAACAACGATGGATACCTTCGGTCAGGGCTGATGGATATTGCTAGACAGTTGCTGAACATCTGTAACGAAAGTGGTATTTCTAATATTCAGATAGCCACATCACCTTGGAAAGAAGGTGAAGGGATTACACTTTTAGCAAAAGCTGATGATAAACCAATCCTTTCAGTAAAGATGGACACTGCCTATGAAAAAGAATAACCCTCAGGGCGAATCAATCAGAATCCGTCTCACATATCAGCTAGAACGAAAGCTCATAGTCGAAAAGAACCGAACCGGCAAAAGCGTATCGCAGATCACCAGAGAAGCATTGGAGCAATATTTCCGAAGGAGATAGGCAAAACGCTGACTCAATTTTTCTCAAAAAATAAAAAAGAGGTTTTTATATGTCAGAAGAATACAGTGAACGCTTTGATGAACTTCGTAAGAATCGAGTCGAGGTAAGCTATCATAAATACGGTCCTGCCAGGAAGAATTTTAAAACCGGGAACGTGCAGGCACTCCCATCTATGGAACGGTGTATTGAAAAATATAATTCTACCGGAAACACAGAATATCTCGTGGATGCAGCAAATTACCTTATGTTCGAGTTTATGTACCCGCAGCATCCTAAAGCACATTTCAAAGCCACAGACAGCAAAGATAACGCCGGGATAGTCGGAATCAGCGTAAAGGAAATGGAGGATTTGAAGAATGAACAATACTAACTCTGTAACTGTTACGTACGCAATAGCCGTTTTGAGAAATGAACTTCTTGCACATGGAGAAGTTTACAATGGTTTCAAAGCAAGCCTTAAAACAGCGATTGAGAAGTACTGTACATGCGGCCTGCCATTCGAGCCAGAAGAAGAAACCGCCGGTAAGATTCTTGATTTTATGATCGGAGAGGAACAGAAAGAATGATTCTTGCAAAATTTGTAGCAGCCATGTTAGATATTGCATTTTTTACATTGGTTTTAGCATTTCTTATATCACAGGATGAAACCGAAAAGAAAGGCAATCCAATAGCATCGGCAGTATTTATATTGATGGAAATATGTTTTGCAGCTAATGCAGTTGTGATTTTTAGATTATAAGGAGGGCGCGTAAAATGCCAAACGAATTAAAAGAAACTATGGAACTTATGAACAGTGCTGATTATAAGGACAGATTTAAAGCCGAATATTATCAGGTAGCTATCAGGTATCAGAAACTGTCTGCAATGCTTGAAAAATGGGATAAAGGAGTGCTTCCGTTTACTCCAACTTGTCCGAGAAGTACATATAATATACAGGTGAAAGCCATGACCGATTACATTGCAATATTAGAAGCAAGAGCAGTTATGGAAGGCGTAGAACTTTAGGTTATAAGGAGAACCCAATGTGGTTAGCATTCACAATACAAATTCCCCTGTTCATCATACTGATTGAACGGGTGAAAATACAAGAAAAGCAGAAACCTGTCGTTCTCAGGTTCGGGAAGGCCTTTGAATCTGACAGGTCGAGGCATCCAGAGTAGCTTAGGTCTGCGTTGGTGAAACTCAATGGAGAATAACTTTTCCCACCCATTGCAAAGTAACTGGCGCGGACTTAACGGTACAAATATAGACATGATGCTTTCTAAAATTTTATAAAATATATCACTCTATCACGAGTCCGGGTAAAATCCCGGACAAATAATGGGCTATCGCCAAGTGGTAAGGCACAGGTGAATACATGACAAAAGAATTGATATATGATGGCAAAACATACATAAATTTTCTTATTGATGAAAATGGAAATGTACTAAACAGTAAAACAAAAAGAATTTTAAAAAAATCAATTTTCAAAGATGGATATTATCATATAACATTACCAATGGGAAAAAGAGGAAAAGTGAAATCGATTAGACTTCATAAAGCGGTTGCGGAAACATTTATTCCGAATCCACGAAAATATCCAATCGTTCATCATAAAGACGAAAATAAATTAAATTGTTGTTGTGAAAATCTTGAATGGACAGACTCAAAAACAAACACTCAATATCATTTAAAAAAATTAAGTGAAACAACGGATTATTATAATAATCGAAAACTCACAAAAGATGATGTCAAATACATAAGAAAAAACAAAGGAACAATAAGCTCAGGAGAATTAGCAAAAATATTTAATGTTTCTAAAACTACAATTTTAAACGCTCAAAATTATAAGCTGTACAATTGATATTAAGAATTATTGGGGGTTGGCGAAGCGGATTAACGCATCGGTCTTTGACACCGACATTTTCATCAGTTCAAATCTGATACCCCCAGTAACATTCACCTGTATTCGCGGGTTCGAATCCCGCTAGCCCAGTCGGACTATATTGTTTAGCCATGATATAGTTCCCCTCCGAATTGGTTCCATCTATCCCAACGGGGATGATTAAAGGGGCTTCAAATGCCCCGGATGGACTCTGCTTATGCAGAACAGCATTTAGACCCTTTGTTGCGACTGCGAGGGCAAGAATCGCAACAGCAGAGGAAGTTACTCTTGAACTGCAATAACCCTCTGCTTAGGAAACTTAGTTCAGTTGGCAGAACGGTCGGCTCATAACCGACAAGTCACAGGTTCGAGTCCTGTAGTTTCCATTTCTTCCATATACTGTCTATCCGTTTTATGGACAGAAAAAACTGCTGAATGAGTGTATGTGGATTATTTTTATGAAAGGTGTGTAACGGCACAGCCTGTTCAATGAAGATAATTCCCCGTTCGGCACAGTCTCTGAGTTAAATTGTCGTCAATAGGTGCACGTTGAGGACAGGAAGTTTTCAAGAGACATATAAAAGGTTTCGTCGCTATACACAAAGACATCAATATCCAAATCCGAAACAACTCCGTGGGGCTGGCACGGTTGAAAACAGCCTAGTGGAAAGCATAACACGATAAACATATTGCTAACCCGGGGTTTCCGGGTTATGTGGAATGTACGCTAGTGGAAAACTGACAGAGTCGCGCTCTGGTCTCCGGTTCGATTCCGGGCGTTCCGCTTTAATCCGCTTAGAGTTAAGCTGTTTGTATACAGGCGGCCTATGTCTCAGGTGGATTTACGCATGAGCGTAAACGTACAACTCACTAGGCGTTTGCGTAAAAAACTTTTTAGAGAGATGAGACCACGGGCCGTGAGAAGTGATAGTCGGCAATTCTAAAAGAGCCATCTAGTTCATGCGTTTTACGATGGAAAGGTTAATGCTTATCTGGATATTTCCATCCGGTCCGAAAGCATGTGATGTGGGAATCAACCCAGTTTCTTTTCAGAGAACTGGCCGTTATAGGCGGTACGGAATGTAGCTCAGTGGTAGAGCAATGGCATTGTAAGCTATGTGCCGCAGGTTCGATTCCTGCCTTTCCGATTCCAATGAACTGCAATCATTGGAATTTTTCTCTTACTTCGTTCGGTTCCAGTGTTTCTCGTTGGGAGATTTATGCCGTTCAAGTCGGCACACTGGACTTTTTTAATTGATGTGTTAATTATGCAAAAAAAAGTGTTGTAAAACATGTAAGAAACATGACGATTTTACATGGGTATGTTTCAACGGCGACAGTGAACACTGCGCTGATTTTACGGAACCAGATTGTGTTTGCGAATTTTGGGAGGATGTAGAAAATGAAAATTCATGAAGCAATATGTTTGAGAGATGACTATGGTGGAAAAACAACTCTTGATGACCTTGTAAAACTAATGCAAGGAAACAAAATTCACAGATGTCCGAAGTGCGGCGGAAGTGGAACTATTATCAAAAGAGTAAATCGTGCGCAATACTGGGAATGTTGTGCTGATTACGTAGAAAAAGAAGTCACTTGCGACTTATGCAACGGCGAAGGGTATACTGAAAAAATATACAAACCTAGAATGGTACAGGATGGATGGGAATGCAAATAGCAGGAAAAGAAATCAAAGACGAGTGTTCCAGATGCGGTAATATCCTCGAATGTGAGTTGTTCCGTCAGGGACATGGAATAAAGCAGGAACGTGAGAATATAGCAAAGATGATCGAGTGCCAGATGAAGCACAGGGAGAAAAGAGAAAAATGAACGAACTGAAAGTATTGGATTCCGGAAAAGCAAACCCACCATAGACGGATTGTACAGATGGGACGGGAGTTTATCCTTGGATTATTTGAGAAGACGGCTTGAGTGTGAATGGAGGATTGTTATGAGAATTGAAGATTTGAAGAGCTGGACAGTAGATCAGTTGAAAGAAGAACTTGTTCGGTTGGCTGATGAGAGAGAAGCAAAGCAACATGAGATTTTAGACAAGGATAATAAAATCAACGAGCTTCAGGCTGAACTGGATAAAATGTGCGCTTATAACAATGAGTTAAAAAGACAGGTGGACGAAAAGGCAGATACACCATTTTACGACGAATCTGTAGAAATCGCAAAATATCACAGGCAGCACCAGGACGACTGCGTTACAATTAACCAGTTGCATACAACACTTGACGTTCTGATTGACCGATATGCGAATCTGAGAAAGATTCATGGACTGAGCTGATGAGAATTATTTATTCAGGCTCGGACATTGATTTTCTTGACACCACATACAATATCGAGGGAGAATGTCACCGAATGAACATCCCAACTAGGTTCTATCCAGACAGGCGCTTGCTTCTGGCAGGGAATACGACCGTCATAAACAACAAAACGGGAAATCTTTCTAAAACATGGAAAGCAGATTACATCGGGGACAATTATTTGACGATTTTGACATTGATCAGAAAGGACAACGGTAAATGAGCATTAAAACAGCACTTGAATCAGAGGGAGTAGACTTCTCTGAATATATGAATATACCCGAACCATGGGACGGATCAGCACAAATTAAAATGGAAAATAGTACAAAATGGATAATTTGCCCGTTTTGTGGAAAGAAAGCCTTAAAGATTTTCCCAACCACAAAGATTTATCGGATGCCGTATAAATGTAAGGGTAGCAACTGTAAGAAAGAGTTTATGGTGAATGTATGATAGAAGGTGTAGTAAATTATCCCATTAAGATTATTTATAGAGAAATCATTAATACAATGGCTGACATTGAAGTACATCACGAAGAAGACAGACGGATTATTTGGGTAGAATGCGTCATGAATTACACTGATCTTCCGGAGGAATGCATTCTTGAAATTGGATATCTTAAAAGAAAATTCAAACTCATGCATACGGAATCTGTTGTATCAGAATCAGGTATTTATAAGTTGAAATTTATGTTTGAACGAGTAGAAGATATAAATAAAAAAGACGAGTGGTGGGATTCACTTAGAAGTATTGTGAGGTGAGTAAATGAAAAAGATAATCATTGCAATAACGGCTTTATCACTGATGCTTGGAATAGCAGGGTGCCAATCTACCGCAAGAAATTGCGGCGGAAACACAACATTAGAGTTGGAACCAAACCAAAAGTTAGAGGAAATTACATGGAAAAATAATTCACTATGGTATCTCACACGTCCTATGACTGATGATGATATTGCCGAGACTCACACGTTCCAGGAATCTTCTAATTTCGGAGTATTCGAGGGTAGCGTAACTGTTGTTGAAACAAAAAATAAATAACCAGTCAAAGAGCCACATGAGAGCCAGACTAAATCCTAAGAAGAAAGGATGTCTGGCTCTATTTTTATGCAAAAATTCACAGAAGGTTCGATTGAATGGTATCGGGCAATTTTAAATCAAATTATTAATGGTGATATGACAGTCTATCAAAACCAGAAAGACTGCCTTGATCTGCTGTTAAATATGAATATTGACCTTCCTTTCAAGGATAATCCAGATGCGCGACAGATGGGAATAAAGGTAAGCCAGTATGCACACAATATCGCAGAAAGGCAAGCTGCTATTACTGGAAGTGGAGATTTTGACGATATTTACTGGAAATATTTGCTGTTGGAAGCACAGAACTATCAAGTTGACAGTGGATTGCTTTACCTTGAAAAGAACCGAATTTCAAAAGAACGATTTTATGAACCACGAAGAAATGTGTTTTTGCAGCATAATATTATAAGTTCGTTGCAAGACCTGATGGATGATAAGCTTGATATATTTGCATTAAGTGTACCTCCGGGCTGCGGCAAATCGACTCTTGAAGATTTTTTTCTTTCGCTTGTTGGCGGGTGGTTTCCGAATGATTTCAACCTGTCATCAGCGCACAGTAGTATTCTGACACGTTCACTTTATGATGGAGTTCTGGAAATCATCAATGATCCGGTTGAGTACACATGGCATGAGATTTTTCCGAATGTAGAAATACAGGGAACAAATGCAAAGGAAACTACGGTCAATCTCGAAAGAAACGGACGATTTAAGACTTGGACGTTCAGATCCATTGATGGTTCATTGACAGGAGCTACCCGTTGTAACAGATTTCTTACTGCCGATGACCTTGTGTCTGGTATCGAAGAAGCACTGAACAAGAATCGACTGGACACCTTATGGACAAAAGTAGTAAATGACTTGCGTTCCCGTAGACTTGAAGGGTGCAAAGAGTTTTACATTGCTACCAGATGGTCAGTGCATGACCCTATCGGAAAGTTACAGCAGCTATACGCCGGAAATCCAAGAGCGAGGTTTATAGCAGTACCGGCGCTTGACGAGAATGGCAAAAGCAATTTTTTATTCACAGTAAATGGATTCTCTGAGAAGTATTTCAACGACGCTAAAGAGTCCATGGACGAAATCTCTTATAACTGTCTTTATCAGCAACAACCGGTAGAACGTGAAGGATTGCTGCTTCCGCCAGATAAGCTAAAAAGATTTTTCTTCAACAGAGAAGACGTACCCGATGGATGCACGGACGAATACACGATTATACCAAACAGAGAAGCAGATGCGATATGGGCGGTATGTGATACGAAAGATAAAGGTACAGACTTTGAGTCATTACCTATTGCATATCAATATGGGGATAAATTTTTTGTCCCGGACGTAGTTTTCGATGATACCACAGATTACGACATCCTGGACAGAAAGACTGCTGATATCTTGATAAAACACAATCCGCATAAAATCAGATTCGAGTCAAATAACGTAGGAAATCGTGTTGCACACAACATTCAAAAGATAATCTCAGGGAAATGCCGAGCGGATATCGAAACAAGACCTACGCAAGCAAATAAAGAGACAAAAATTCTCGTAAACTCTGATTACATATCAAAACATTTTTATTTTTTACATCCGAGCCAGTATAAACCAAAATCCGACTACGGATTATTTATGGGAAATGTGACCACATATACCACAAGGGCAAAAGTAGCTCATGATGATGGCCCGGACAGCTTGGCGATGATGGCAGAGTACGTGCAGAATCCATTAGGCGGAAAAGCAACTGCAATGCGCAATCCATTTTGGGGAAGGAGATAATATGACAACAAGAGAATATTTAGGGCAAATTCAGAAATATGACAAGCTTATTAAAAATAAAAAATACGAAGAAGAACATTTAAGAAGTCTTGCTCTTGGGCTTAAATCGTTCTCATATGGTGAAAAAGTTCAGTCTACTCCGAATCCCAATCAAATGACCGATGCCGTAAGCGAACTTGTTGACATTCAAACAGAAATCAAAAAAATGGTTATTGAATACACAAAGAAAAAGCAAGACATTATTGAAACAATAGACAAGGTGAGCGATATCAATTCAGATTTGTATGATCTGCTGTTTAGGCGATATGTAAAAGATGAAAGGCTTGAAATGATTGCCTGTGAAATGGGATATTCCTATTCTCATGTGAAATTATTGCATTCGAAAGCACTGAATATCGTCAAAAACATTAAGAATTTTGAAAGTTAATACCTGATAATACTGAATAATACCTGCATATATTATATAATATAAGCTGTAAAATAAGCACCGGGAAGAACCCTTGGTGCTTTTTTCATGCAGAAAAATAGGAGGACAGGCAGTGGGGAGAAACAAAATAAACTTTGTTGACCTATGCCAAGGAGAATTTGGCAGAAAAACTGCCTATACTGGCGTAGACCAGATTACTCCCCAGAACGTGGCACAGGTCCTTTCTGATACAATCGGAATCCATAACAGGAATAGAACCCTGATGGATTATCTTTACAGATATTACAAAGGCGATCAGCCAATTTTATATCGTGAAAAACTTGTTCGCCCAGAGGTCAACAATAAAGTTGTTGAGAATCATGCCCTTGAAACAGTCAAATTCAAGGCAGGGCAGATATATGGAGAACCTATTCAATATGTCTGTAAAAAGAAAAAAGCGAGTGAAGAAACAAACGAACAAGTTGATAGGCTCAATGATTATCTGGACGAAGCCAATGCAGACGCCAGAAATATTCAACTTGGGATATACCAGAGTGCAGTAGGAACTGCATATAAAGCAATCCTGAGAGAGGATGAATGGACAAAGGATGGAGACTTACCGCCTTTCAGAATATTTATCCCATCACCGCAGGACGTATATATTGTTTATTCAAGCGCTACTGGCAAACCAGTGCTTTCCGTCCAGATTTTAAAAGACGAGGACAATCAGCAGTATTACCAGTGTTATTCTTCCAGACAGTATTTCAAAATACAAAATGGAGCGGTAACAGAAGCTGGAATCAATGGTTTTGGCGGTATTCCTATCATTGAATATCCAAATAATCACGACAGACTTTCCGACATCGAAATTGCGATTACAATGTATGATGCAATCAACAAATATCAATCTGACAGACTGAATGGGGTTGAACAGTTCGTACAAGCTCTGATGAAATTCAAAAACTGTGAGATTGACGAAGCAGAATTTGTAAAAATGATAAAACTCGGTGCTGTATCTGTAAAAGACGTCGGGAATGGAACACAATCAGACGTTGACTTAATGACTGCTGAACTAAATCAGTCAGAGAGCCAGGTTGCAAAAGATGATATTTACAACAATATGCTGATTGTAGAAGCAATGCCGAATCGACAGGGCAATACCGGTGGAGACACAGGGAATGCGGTGTATCTGAGGAATGGTTGGGATTTTGCAGAACGAGACGCAAAATTGGTAGAAGCATTTACGAAAGAAGCTGAAAAAGCATCTGCCAGAATTATTTTGAATATCATCCGAAAAACTTCAATGGATGTAAATATTTCGACCAGAGATTTTGATGTAAAAATCACCAGAAACCCAACGGATAACATGCTTGTCAAAGCACAGGCGCTTGATTATCTGTTTAAGAATAAAATTCATCCGCTCATTGCGCTGATTACTTGCGGATTATTTAGCGATCCGCAAAAAGTGTACGAAATGAGTTTGCCATATCTTGGAACCATTTATCCGGAATTGGCAGACCCAGACTCAGAGCTGCAAAAAGCACAAGATTTGCTGAATGGCTTTAACAAGGATGTGATTGCAGAATGAACGTTTCATCATACGATGAATTAAATATCAGACCCAACAATCGCAGAAGTGAACCGTATAAAGAATATTTCAGCAAAATGTCAATATCAGACAAAGAAAAGCAAGAAAGGATAGCTTTTTCTGAACAAATGGAAGAAGTTGTCCTTTATATTTTAGCGTTGATAGAAACAACCATAGAAAGTGGAGAATCAGATCAAGAATACATTCAGACTCAATTTTACGACAAATATCTGGATGTAATTGCTTCGTATATGCTTATAGACACATATATCAAGCAATATGCTCTTGACGTGACAAAACAAATTATTGATGCAACATTTGAAAGATTTTCTACCGAAGACAAAAGCATTACTGATGATTATTACCTGTCTAATGACCGGGCAATGTTTATTTCAGAATGCGAAGCTAATTCGATACTGAATTACAGACAGTATTCAAAAGCTGTGAAAGCAGGAAAGACAAAGAAGAAATGGATTGACGTAGGAGACAAAAGGGAACGAAAGACACACCTCGAAGTCGGAGAAATCATACTCCCGATTGATGAGCCGTTCTCGGTTGGAGATAGCTTGCTACAATTTCCAAAAGACACCTCGCTAGGAGCTTCGGCAGACGAGATTGTGAACTGCCGGTGTTCAATTCAATACAGTTAATTTAGAGACGAGTAAAATCGTCTCTTTTTTATTAAAAAAATATGCACCCCGATAGCGTAATCATGGGAGACACCTTGAGCTGAGCGAACAGCGTAAAAAAGCGTATTGGTGACAGGAGATTTCAATGACAAGAGAAGATGTAAAGAAGATCTTTCCAGATGCAACCGATGAGCAGATTACCTCTTTCCTGAATCAGTCAAATTCTGATGTAGCTAAGGAAAAAGCAAAAGCCCAGAAAGTAAAAGAACAAGCTGAAAAAGCAGATGCACTGGAAAAAGAGCTGGAAGAACTCAAACAGCAGAACATGACAGATGCTGAGAAAGCAGAACTGGAACGTCAGAAAGAAAAAGCCGCAAACGAGAAAAGAATTTCTGACCTTGAATCTGCACTTGCGACTTCCCAGAGAGAAGCTCTGACAGGCAAAATCACTTCTATTTTTGCAAGTGCAGGAATGAAAGGAGATGCCTATGCAGGAGCAATCAAAGCATTCTCAAATATGGATGCCGAAGATGCACTCAAAGAAGCCCAGAATTTTGTTGATGGAATTTCCGAAGCAAATCAATCAGCGCTTGATACCGCAAAGGCCGCATGGGAAAAAGAAGCCCTTGAAAAGACACCTAATCCGGGTGGCGGTAAACCTGGTGGAAAACCAGAAAAGAAAAGCGAAGCATCTGAATATGCAAAAGCGTACTCAGCAAAAATGTGTCCAGAAAATAAACCGGCAGACGTTAATGCCCCATTAAATATTTAAGAAAAGGAGATTTAGATTATGGCTTTTATGAAAACAGAGCAGTACGAATCCACACCTAATATCCTCGAATCCGAGGTAGGACTGGTACTTAAAACCTATACAGCAGAACAGACAAATGCTGAAACCGTTGGAACTAAGAAGATTATTAAGGCTGGTTCTGTATATCCGACAAACGCAACTGGTGCTAAAGGCATTGTATTTGAAGATGTTGATATGACAGATGATGTAAAAAGACCTATTTCCGTAATTGTTGCAGGTCGTGTTCTTGAAAAAAGACTTCCGGCAACTGTCGACACAACTGCAAAAACAGAGCTTGAAAAAGCAGGTATCGTTTTTGTAACCACTACAGACCCAGAATTTTAAGGAGGTAAGCAGATGCCATTTAATATTTTAGAATCAATCACACAGGAAGAAAGACTTAACTTTTCTCAGGATTTCAGCGTAAAAAGACCGGGCATTCTTGACACCATATTCCCGGATGTCAAAACCCAGTTCCTGAAAGCTGAATACTACAGACTTATGGCTGGACAGAGACTTCCAGAGGTAGCATTCGTTCATGCGCTTGATACTGAAGCAGAAATCGGAACAAGACCGGGCTTCGAAAAAGTTCTGACCGAAAAACTCTTCATTAAGAGAAAAATCAATCAGTCTGAGAGATTACAGCAGGCAATTGAAAATGGTGTGCCGGACGATGAGAACTTAAAGAAATTTGTATTTGATGATGCAGCTAACCTGTTTGAAGGTGTTGTTGCCAGAGCAAATGTCATGAAAGGGCAATTCCTCTCTACTGGCGCAGTAAAAGTCAAAGAGAACAACGTGGATATGAGCATTGATTACGGCGTTCCGTCCAGCGCAAAGGTAGAAATGACAGACTGGTCTAAACCGGATGCAGATATCATGGGCGATATTCAGAAGATGGTTGCTATCGCAGAGGATAATGGCTTTGTGGTAAATAAAGCCATTACTTCTCTTAAAATGATTAACTACATGAGAAACAACACCGCAATGCAGACAGCAGTCTTAGGAGCAGCTAACAAACGTCTCTTAACAAAACAGGAACTTGCAAATCTGCTTATGCAGGAATACGGAATCACAATTGATCGTTGCGACGAGAAATTTAGATTCAGAAAAGCAGATGGTTCACTCAAAACAGGAAGATACTTCAAAGAGGATGTATTCACTCTGTATGAAGCAGAGCCGAACGGTTCATTTGGTACTGGACTCTGGGGCGTAACACCTGAGGAACTTGAATACAGACAGTTCATTCAGGAAGAAAACCGTTCTTTCGTAACACTGTCCATGTGGGCTACACAAGACCCAGTTGCAGTTTGGACTAAAGCATCAGGCATGTTTGTTCCAGTAGCAGCAAAAGCTAATGGCGGTATCGTAATCGGTACCAAAGCGGGGGAATAAACGGGCATAGTCTCGACAAGAACAGCCAGTCACCATCTGTAGCAAGTATTAATGATACTTCAAAACACAAGTATACAGAAAGCGAGCTGTCAAGCATGACAGTAGTTCAACTGAAACAGCTCGCAAGTGACAATGGCTATGCCCTGACATCGACAAATAAGGCTGGTATTATCTCAGAAATTTTATCTCAGCAAGGGTAGGTGATCTTGAATGAACGAACAGCTTGTGAATGATCTGAAAAAGTATCTATCCGATGATGTGGAAACTGACGGTATGATTTCTTTGTCTGTGAAGCGTGCAATTCGTTCATTCAAAAAGAAACGCAACTATCCGTCTGGATATACAGACGAAAAAATCAATACCGATATGGAATGCTGTTATGATTGCATATTTGATCTGGCTCTTTATTTCCTTGTGAAACAGGGGGCTGAGTTCCAAGAATCGCACTCTGAAAATTCAGTAAGTCGAAACTGGGAATCCGAAACAGAAATATATATCAATCATGGCGTTTTTCCGTTTGCAGGAAGTTTAATTTAACTAAGATGGTTGGGTCACGTGGCACAGTATTTTTGTCCTCCCGGAGTGCCGCTGGGTTGCTTATATTCAGTAGGGAAAAGCAAATGTTAAGGGAGTGAAGAAAGGAACTAGCGATGGGATGTGAACATGAATGTTTTAATGAACACCGCATAGAAGAACTGGAAAAGAATTTTCAGCTGATGCAAGAGAAGAACTCTGATCGTAGTAAAGAGTTTTATGAGCGTATTGGGGAACTGGAAAGAAAGACAGCATTAAGTGAGAATGACTTGAACCATATCAAGTCGACTGTGGATGAGATGAATAACAATATAAAAACTCTCATGGCAGTCCCGGGAAAGCGTTACGATACAATCATTGTATGCGTTATTACAGCGATTGTCAGCGCAGTTATCGGTTTTATGTTAAGCGGTATTCTTCCAGTTTGATTCCACTTGTAAGGGAGGACGGTGGAAATATGAATTATACAGACTTTTCAGAAGATGAAAGAAAATTTTATTTAAAAGAAGCAGGCTTCGATTCCAGAGAAGAAAAACTGTTTCGATTACGGGCTTATGGTGAAAAGACACTATGGGAAGCATCTGAACTTATGGGGTATAGTCCAAGAACCATAGACCGAATTAATAAAAGAATAAAGAAGAAAATTTCTAAAGTTGCCCCGATGTACTGTCGGGGCTTTTCTTTGTATTGTGGCGAAAACGTGGCGAAATAGTGACGTTCAAAAACAGAGTTCCTTCCTATATAATATAATCATAGGAGAAAACACAATGATTATGTTAAGAAACCCTTACGAGGGTATATGGGAAAAGCATCGTTCCATAGATGATATGGATATGATTCTTGAATCCCGGATAGGAGGAACAGATTATGGCAGGTTATCCGTATTATCCGCAACAGCCAATGATAAACAACCCATACGGACAGATACAGCCGTATCAGGACAGGCTGGCACAATTGCAGAATAATTACCAACAGGCAATGCCTTATGGTCAAATGCAGATGCAACAGTTACAGCCAATTCCACAATCCCCTATGCTTCAAGGGCAAATGGTGGATGGGATTGATACTGTAAAGGCTAAAGATGTGGATATGTCCGGCAATCCTGTTTACTATCCAAAAACAGACGGAACTGAAATTTACAGAAAACAGCTTCAATCCGATGGAAGGAGCAGGATTTTTGTTTACCGACTCGTAAATCCAGATGAACAGCAATCTAAGCAAGATGAAAAGCAGATTGACATTGAAGCAATGTTTAATCAGCTTCGGAATGATGTTTGTTCTGAAATTTCTGAAATAAAGAGTATGTTCCCGACGCAAATATCGGGGACATCGGAACCTAAGCAGAATGGAGGTAGGCAGAGATGATGAACCCTATGCAACTTATGCAGATGATACGTAACGGTGGAAATCCACAGCAAGCTATCATCAATATTATGAAAAATCAGTCTGGGAACAGCCCAGTTATAAACAATGCTATCAATATGATGGAAAAAGGCGACAGTGCAGGTCTTGAAAAACTTGCAAGAAACCTTTGCAAAGAAAAAGGAATTAATCCTGATGATATGTTATCGCAGGTTAAGAACCAGTTCGGAATAAAATAAGCGGATAAATTATTTATCCGCATATCTCCAACCAAATCCGTGTGTTTGAGAAAAAATGCCTTTGCAACATTTCCCTATTTTGGACTCCGAACATCCAGTCGCTCTGGAAGCTTCACCTATACTTCCAAAAGTGGCAATAATATTCCCAGTGTTTAAATCAATTTGGCTCACTGGAATAGAAGATGCGTTTTGGAATCCGATTTTCCCTAGCCACGGTTTAGAACCTTTGTTTATTCCGATTTTGTAAGCGTGCAAATTGTTTTCGGAAGACGTGCACCATTCAAGGTTATTTACACAATTATCTTTTTTGTTTCCGTTAATGTGGTTAACTTGAGGCTTGTTTTCCGGATTTGGAATAAACGCTATTGCAACAAGACGATGTACCATAAAATACGCAGGCTTTTTATTCCGATATAAACTGACTCGCAAATATCTCCCGTCAGCGCAGATTGGACTTAATATTTTGATTTTGGAATGATGGTTTCCTGATTGCAAACTTTTTACATTCCCTAGATTGCTTACTTGATAAACACCTTCGTATTTTGGAATGTCTTTCCATATTTCTTTCATAAAAATAACACCTTGCCTTTCTGATGTACGCCTTTATTGGTTGTGGGAAAATCACTAAGGCATGTGACTTTCGGGTCGCGAATCCCTATTCCCACATAAATATTATACTATATTTCATTTAACATTGCTACAAAATTGAGCTGAAAGCCCGGGATTTCTACTTGATTTGTAAAATAAATCAAATAGGAGGTTTGAATTTATGATGAATTCAGGCGGATATAGCCTTGCTGACATTGCGGCAGCAACAGGCTCTAATAATCATGCAGATGATGGCTACGGCTTCGGCGGTGGATGGGCATGGTGGATCATTATACTTCTCATCTTTGGTTGGGGAGGCAATGGCTGGGGCTTCGGCGGAAACAGAGGAAATGGAAGCACAGATTTCTTAGACTCTGCTTTACAACGTGGCTTCGATAACCAGTCCGTAATTAGCAAGCTCGATGGTATCAGCAATGGTATCTGTAACCTTGGTTATGACCAGTTGGCTCAGCTGAATGGAATCAATCAGAATATTTCTAATGGATTCCACGGCGTAGATAATGCTATCTGCAATCTTGGCTATCAGACCCAGCAGGGATTTAATAGTACAAACATTGCACTTATGCAGGGACAGAATGCATTACAGTCTCAGTTAGCTCAGTGTTGCTGTGACAACAGGGAAGGACAGGCTCAGATCAGATATGATATGGCTACCAACGCTTGTGCAATCCAGAACTCAATGAACAACAATACCAGAGATATTCTGGAAAATCAGAACAGCAACACCCGTGCCATTCTTGATTATCTTTGCCAGAAGGAAACAGCAGACCTTAGAGCAGAGAATCAGGCACTTAAACTGGCGGCTTCACAGTCCGACCAGAATGCGGTATTACAGGCGGCTATGAACGCAAATACAGCAGAAATTCTCAGACGCACTGCACCACTTCCGGTTCCGGCATATCCGGCAAGTAATTTGTATGGATATTACGGAAACAACGGATGTGGATGTAACAGTGGATGCTGCTAAGTAACTCACCCTTAGAGGTTGACTAATTCTAAGAGGTGGGTTACGGCTCACCTCTTATTTTGATTGAGAGGTATAAAATATGAGTTGTAAAAATGTTTGTAAGCTCTGCAACCGCCTTGTAATAAGCCAGTCTGTCGCATTCACTGGCGGGAATCTTGTGGTTACACTCCCGTCAGGCAGTTATTCCAATGGAGAAAAGTATTGCATTGTGATCGCACAAAGTATACCAGAAGCCACCACAATTACCGCCCCGGTAATGATTCAGATAGGAACAGGAACAACTTTGTATCCGCTAGAGAATCGTTGCTGTGCACAGGTTACGGCTTGCGGAATAAGAACCAGAACGAAGTACGCAACCAGAGTAGCTACAAGTGCAACTGGCGGAGTATTCAAGATGTTGGGAAATCCAGCTTGTAGTCCGAGTAACAATTTAACAGCAATTAATGGTACAGCCCCAACGACAGACACACCTGTTACACAGGCTGCCAGAAAGGGGGCAATGTAATGCATAAAGTTGCAATGGAAATGGGAAAATGGGCTATGGAAAAAGCCAAAGCGCATGGATTTGACAATCTTAGTTCTCAGGACTGGGATGATCTGAAAGATTGCTTAGAAGCGGTAAAATGCGCAATCTGTGCAGATAAAGATTATCGAATCGTAGAAGCTATGGACGAATGCGAGCAGGAAGAGAAATATCTTGGACGCATGGGATATGACAGATATCGTTATTCCAATGGTAGATTTGCCCCAAAAGGCAAAGGAAGCCGTATGGGATATAAACCATATCTGTACATGGAAGATGATGACTGGATGAATGAATATCTGAATAATCCAGAATTTGAACGCAATATGTACCGCATGGGATATCACCCAGAATATTCGGACAGGAATATGGGAAATGACGGCATGAATCGTCAGCAGTCCAGATATGGTGAAACCTACGACAGATACAGCGAGAATCGTAGACACTACCATGATTCCAAAGACGCTGAATCAAAGAGAAAAATGGACGATTCCATGAAAGAGTACACAGAAGATATCATCCGCAACATGAAAGAAATGTGGGATGATGCAGACGCATCAATCAGACAGCAGATGAAAACTGATCTGACACGCTTCATACAGCAGATGAATTGAATATGAAATGAAACTTGCCCTTGTTACAGGAATGTAACAGGGGCTTTTTAGTTGAGAAAAGGATGGTGGCAAGCCATGCTAAGACAATTTTACATGAACGGCGACCTATGGAGAGTGCAATTCGTATCTCCACATGACAGCGTGCTAATTGACCGTACAGGCAACAGAACGCTTGGGGTATCGGATTATTCCACTCACATTATTTCAATCGCAAATAACCTGCATGGAGAGCTTCTGAACCGTGTTTTTATTCATGAGTTAGGGCATTGTGTGATGTTCAGTTACGGCTTATTGCCAGAACTTCACCGTATGGTTAAGAAGCGGTATTGGGTGGACGCAGAAGAATTTGTGTGTAATATTCTGGCAGATTACGGTCATTTCGTGATCGGCACAGCCAGAGATATATTAGGAAACCAGTTCACATATGTGGCTCCTATCGGGGCAGAAAGGATGATTGCATAGATGGCAAAAGCAGAAAACACAGTTATTTTTGACGGAATTAAGTACAACCCCGGTGACGAATTGCCAGATTTAGGCAGTTGGGTATGTACGGATGCAAAAGGCATGGTTCGTGATTACGAGGGACTTTCAAAGGACGTATCGAAACTTCCACATTATGTACAGAGTGGTTCTTCGGCATTGTGCCTTGATACCTCTGAATTATACGAATATCACAAACCTACCGATACATGGTACAAACTGTAAAGGAGAAACATATGGCATTAACAGCAAAGAAAGTATACGCAATATTAAAACGTCAGATTTCCGATATGGAAGCAAAACTGAACAGCCCTGTAAGATATAGAGGTACAGTTGCGACTGCTGATTTGCTTCCGTTAAATCCAGACATCGGAGATATGTACAATATCGAGTCTAAATCTGTCTATGGTGAAGCAGGAATGAATGTAGCATGGAACGGTGTAGTATGGGATACCATGGGCGCCCCGATTGATATGTCACTGTACATTAAATCAAGCGAATTGGCAGATTGGGTAAAACAGCAGAGCAAGCCAACCTATACGGCAAATGAAGTCGGAGCACTCCCGGCAGATACAAAAATTCCGAGCAAAACCAGTGAGTTAAAAAATGATTCTGGCTTTTTGACCAAAGTTCCTGACGGTTATCTCAATGGCACAGACACCACGCTGAAGGAATCCGGCAAAGCCGCCGACGCAAAGGCGACAGGAGATAAATTCACTGAGATGTCAGCAGACATTTCTAAAAAGCTGAACAAGAACCAGGGAAGCGAGAACTCTGGCAAGATTGCTGGAATCAACGAAACTGGCGATATTGTTCCGATGTTCCCAATGGGCGTTGAGTATAACTCTGAGACAAATTGCCTTGAATTTGGTTCTGATCAGAAGATGAAACTGAATCAGGGCATTGGTCTTGACAGCAGTCTTACCAAAGCTGGATATGCTGCTGACGCAGGCGCAGTCGGGGAGGTAGCTAATTCACTAAAGGAAGATATAAATGATTATAAAAATGGTTTTGAATATATGCAAATAGTAGTTGGAGAATATGTTGACACTAATGGTATATTTTATACGGATTCTAATTGGAGTAGGACAAAATATATTGATTGTTCGTCGTATAAAAGATTGAAATTTATTGGGAATACAAAAAAGACTATATACAACGCATTTTACAACAGCGATAATACATTTATTCATACATTTACTGTCGATATAGGAGAATCCCTGATTGATGTGCCTTCCGACGCAAAATATTTTGTAGTATCGAATACTAGCGATGATCTTTTGAATATAAAATTGATTAATTGCATTAGTGCAATAATTAGCAATAATGAAAGCAGAATCGAAGAGATTGAAAAAAAAACAAATACTAATCAAGTTATTGCAGTGTCATGGAAAGAAGAGGGAGGATACATTGATACAAATACAGGAGAACAAAAATCTGATAAACAATGGAAATGTACGGACTATATCGAAATAGATGAAAATGTAGATTTTATTAAGGTATCAACAAATTATGGACAGGCAAATGGATATAATGCTTTTTATAAAAATGATCATACTTATTTAAGCAGAATAAATATAGAAGCAAATGCGAGTGAGCAAATTATTGATATTCCTAATGGAACTAAATATATTAGATTAAGTGTCGTAAAAGAAAAAAATATTACGATTATGGCAATGAGCAAATCACCGACTGAACAGATAAAAGAGATAGAAAACTATATTTCTAATAATAATTGGGTGATAAAGAAAAATGCTATACCAACAATAAAGAGCATTTCAAGAATGGGGTATTCTTCGAGTGGCTACCCAATGGAAAGTTTAAACGCTTTTAAAGAAGCGATTAAAAAAGGATTTGATGTAATTCGATGCAATTATCGAGTTACTTCTGACGGTATTCCTGTTTCATTGCATGATTCTACAATCAACAGTTCTAATGCTCGTTTTAAAGACGGAGGTACACTTATTAATGCTGTTGATGTGAATTCGCTTACTTATAATAAAATAAATGAAACTTATAATTTTAGCATAAGTGGCGATACGGTTTATGGAATTACAAGGTTTGAAGATATTGTAAAACTATGTAAAATGCTTGGAACAGTGCTATATGTTGAAATGAAAATTATTCCTACAAATGAACAGTGCGATATCTTAATATCTATAGTAAAAAAATACGGAATGGAAAAAAGCGTTCAATTTATCGGATTTAATCCAACTGTAAATTCTGTAAATGCTATTAAGTATATTGTTGAACACTCTAATGTTTCAAGAGTTGGTATTATGGTCGACTATTTTGATGATACAATAATTCAAAGGGTTGGAGCATTGCGGACAAATAGCACTTCTGTCTTCTTATGGGGGTGGAACACAATGGATGTAACAAAATATATTGATGCTCTTATCGAAAATAATGTTGAATGGGAAATGGGGACATTAGATAGAGAAAGTGATATTATTTCATATTTCGAGACAGAAAGTAACAATTATTGTATTGGCGTTGAAAGTAATAAACTTATAGCAAGTGAAGTATTAGTTTCAAACTGTTTAATTAATTAAGTGGGGCTATAGTTAACGAAGAAACACAAGTTAAATGCTCCTGACAGAAATGTCGGGAACATCAAAAAATAGATACGGAGGTATTACATGGAAGAAATAAAAACAGATGGTTTTTACGACCGCGAAAACGATAGAAAACATATTTTTGCCCCACCTGCTCCGACAGAAACGGAGAGAGGTGGAATTACTGCAAAAGAAAAAACAACGGAATCCCTCGAAGTTACTGTTGATTCAGCTACGGGGAAAGCATATGTAGCACTCGACAAAACGCTTTCAAAGACAGGCGAGGCGGCGGATGCAGCAACTGTAGGTGAACAGTTAAAAAAGATAACAGAAATATTAAATAGTGCTTCAAGCATTGAAAACGCACTTTCAAATTTCTTCGCCCTCCGCAGAACAGGAAAAGTCTACACAACCAGAATCTACAAGTATGACACATCCACCAGCCCGACGGGCGTGAAACTGAATGACAACGAGGGACTTGTGAGAAAACCGTCCACAAATACAGCAATCGGACAGGATGATTACAGAGAGATCGGCTTGTTTATGCACTTCCCTTGTAACTTCATTGTAGATGATAATGGTTTTATTCATATAACCGCACTGCAGGGACAACCAGATTTTAAGAAAACTGGAAAGGTGGATGTCGGAGAGGTTACAATGTCCGCCTGGGTAGGAATTACGGATAATCCGGAGTATGTAGATTATCACTACTCTGATAGTCCAAACGAAGCCCTGGGACTTGTACCGATGGGAGAATCCATCAATCCAGACGGCACACTTTCCTCGTTTATGGTTCATGGGAAATATGGAGCCGGAGATATTGATGGAGTGCCATATAGTTCAGCAGGCTTGATTCTTGCAAACGGAAGTCAGAAAGGCGGCAAACCAATATCTCACACCGGAATGATCGCATACATGAAGAAAAAAGGAAGCAGATACGTTGGTACAACCAACTGGGACCTGTTTTATAAACAGCTAATGTTGATTATTCTGTACGCTACAATCAACAGCAGGAGCGTTATGACCGGATGTAACTCATATACATCTCAGGAGATGGCGACAGTTGCAGAAACTGGAGTAACGAGAGTAATCCTGCCGAAAGCAAAAGCAAACAATTATATTGTCGGGTCTTATGTATCTGTCGGGGATATTGGTTCAAATACAAATAAAGACAGATATTACGCATACATGCACAATTCCGCATATGACGTTAAGATCTTGAAGATCGAACCGGTAGACGATACGAACTCCGCAGTCTATGTGGATGCGGAACCGTTTGACACAACACTGACCACCTGCATCTCAACAATGCCGTGGCGTACCGGTTCCACTGACAGCGTACTTGGTTCTGATGGGTCGCCATTCTCTAACACAGATAACAGGAATCCATTCAAGATCCAGGGCATTGAAACCGGTTATGGAGCTTATGAAGTTCTCAGTAATGTATTTATGGATATTGTTACAGATGAAGACGGAACACCAAAGAGAGACGTATACATCTGTATGGACGCGTCACTGCTTACAACAGATATGAATGCAGCAAAGACAAGATACAAAAAAGTGGCGGCTCAGGTAGCTTATACTGCAGCAAGTTGGAAATACATTTCGAAATGCTTTGTTGATCCGGCGCTTGGAATCATGGTTCCCACGGAAACAAAAGCAGGAAGCACGACAGGCTTCTGCAATGGATTATATACGGATTCCGGTACAAGCGGACAGCGAGAGTGGTTGTCCGTTGGCGGTCTGTACATTGGCTCGATTTACGGTCTCTGGATTCTGGGTGCGAACTTTGGCGTTGGCGGTGCTTACTGGAATTTCGTCTCCGGCGTTTCACCGAACGGCACACGGGGTGAATGGCAGGCGGCCGCCTGACAGAGGGGCCGTCCCCTCTATGTAACTAATAATCAGCAAATGCAAAAAGCAAAATAACAAAAGATAAAAATTACGGACTTGTAGCGCAAGGCGGCGGTTCCTGTTCCCTGGTTGTCCGTTGGCAATCTGAACAATGGCTCGATTTACGGTCTCTGGATTCTGAATGCGAACAATGGCGTTGGCAATGCTAACTGGAATATCGTCTCCGGATTTTCTTGAAAAATTATTTGATATTTGCGCTACATTTCGCTCTGCGGGACGGAGCCTGCTTCGGCAGCGTGGGGCATCACCGAAATTTGATTGAAGCCGAATCTTGTGATCGGGAGCATAGGGGCCTGAGACAAGGACCATGAATGCAGTTGATTCATGTGTGGGGTGAGTAGAAAAACCGAAAACCCCTTATATCAAGAAACGAATGAAACGGTATTGTAAAAACATAACATTAGATCAGAACTTTATAACCGCATGTATCTACGAATGTCTAAGCGATAAATGGAACCGTATGGATACAGCCAGATTTCTGGCAAACTATACGAATATCATTACAGCCAGACAGATACACAGAATTATAAAAGAAAACCTTAAAGACTGGTTACATAATTTAGTCTGCACAGCAGCGGCAGGAATGGAAGAAGAAATAAAACTTAGAAAAGTATCTTTTGATCCTATAAAGACAAGCGCAAGACTGGATGGAAATTCAGGAAAAGTAAGAGATATAGGCGTTGAGTGCATAAAACAGCAGATATACGATTATGTAGCCACAAACGGATTGAGAGAACTATTTGAAAGAAAAATAGGAACTTATCAGTGCGCAAGTATTCCAGGAAGGGGACAGGTTTATGGAAAGACAGCAATTGAGAACTGGATCCGTAAGAATCCGGGCAAGACCAGAATAGCAGCAAAGGGAGATGTCCGGAAATGTTATCCATCCATTAACAGGAGAAAACTGAAAAGAATGTTAGAGAAGCAGGTCAGAAATGAGGATCTGCTTTATTTGACTTTTGTTTTAATTGACTCATTCAATCAGGGACTGTCAATTGGATCATACTTGAGCCAATGGCTCTGTAATTATTATCTGAGCGCAGCTTATCATTATGCTGCTGAAAAGCTGTTCAAGAGGAAGAAACACCGAGACGGAACAATAGAAGAGATCAGGCTGATTAATCATGTCTTGTTCTACATGGACGATTTCCTACTGATTGGAAGCAGAAAGGCAGACGTAAGAAAAGCAATGAAGCTTTTGGTTAAGTACATGAATGAGTATTTAGATCTGACGGTAAAACCAGATTGGAAGTTGTTCCAAATCGACTGGATAGACAAAGACGGGAAACATCATGGAGAACCTATTGATATGATGGGATTCAAAATCTATCGGGATCACACAGAGGTAAGACGGAGCATTTTCCTGAGAGGACGCAGGGCATTTGTAAAAGCTGGGAAGTATGTGGAGAAAGGAAAAGCGATACCATTAGATCTTGCGTACCGGTGTATAGCATATTACGGATGGTTCAAACATTCCGATTCTGAATATTTCAGAGAAAAGTATAACGTAGACAAGATATTTGAGAAAGCGAAAAGGAGGGTGAGCCGTGAAAGCAAGATTTACAGAAAAACAGAACCCTGTAACCTGGAATACGCTGCCTGACGGAAAAGTAGATGTAATGATCTGCCTGAATGAAAATATCGTAACAGAGACTTATTCAGATGGAGATCCGGAGAATCCGGAACACATCGAACAGACAGTGTATGAATATGATTTCAACCAGTTCCGGGAAGACCAGAAAAAGATTTCAGAGGAGACTGTAAGAGCATCCCCGGAAAAATATCTGAAATATATTCCGAAGGAAGAAAAAAGCACTGAACAGAAATTTGCAGAGCAGGCAGAACAGATCGAAATGTTGAAAGACTGCCTGCTGGAAATGAGCGAACAGGTTTATGCGTAGAAATTTAATTATAATGTTATTGAGCAAAGGAGATAAAGAAATGATGGCAAAATTATGGGTTACTGAAATTTTAAGCAAAGATACTATTGAAGAAGCAAAAGAGGAATATAACAGAGTTCCGCGTCTGTTAAAAGAAAAGGTAAAGAAGCTTCTCATTGATGCAGGCATGGAGGAAATTACTGAATAAATGACGAAGCTTCAGATTATTTCAAAACTCTGGTCTGTAATCTATGATATGCAATTAGCTACGAAGCCCCGGGAAGAGATAGGCAAAGAGTTAGATGTTCTGGAGTATGAATTCCGGAAATATGTGGATACAGACGACTTGGAGGAAATGCCATGAGAGGACTGAAACGTCAAAAACAGACAGTGTATTGGTCAAGGGTAACTGAAGGACTTGACGGGATAAACACAATCAAAGCATACCAAAAACCAGAACCACATCACCTGTCCGTATCTGCGACTGCCGGAACGCCAGAGGAATTATCAGCCGGTTATATCCCAGACTATGACAGGTATATCACAAACTTCGACCGCAACTTCAATCCACAGACTGCCGATGTATTCTGGATTGACCGCAATCCGGAACTGACCGAAGCAGGAGAACTTATCTTAGGTGAAGATGGAGAGCCTACAGTACCGCCAGATTACCGTCTGAAAAAGATTCTCGACACCCAGAAAGGCAATGTGGCACGATATGGCATCAAGTATATAGGAGATGGCTCAGATGGCGAATAAGACTATCAAAATGGAATTGTCGCATAAATCTATACAGGACACAATAAAGCAGCTCAGAGTGTACCAGAAGTCGCTTGTAAGCAAGAATGAGGAATTTGTCCGCAGGCTGGCAGAACTTGGAATCCCGGTCATAGATGAAAACATAGCATTGTCACAAGGCGATTCTGACAAAAACCATAACACCTATATCAGAATCAATAACTTTGGCGGTTATTCTCAGGCGACGCTTGTGTGTGAAGGCTCTGACCTTTTGTTCATTGAGTTTGGGTCGGGCATTCACTATAACACTCCGGCAGGAACCAGCCCACATCCAAAAGGACAGGAATTTGGATATACAATCGGTTCATACGGGCAAGGGAATGGAAAGAAAGATTCTTGGGTTTATTATGCCGATTCTGGAGAATGGGTACGTTCTTACGGTACCGAAGCCACCATGCCGGTTTATAAGGCAAGCGTGGAGATCATGCAAAACATCAGAAAAATTGCAAAAGAAGTGTTTGCATCATGAAAGTTAATACCTGATAATACTGAATAATACCTCTGTCTTTGATATACTATAACATATAAAAGCATCTACCTGAGCGGTGGGTGCTTTTTTCATGCAAAAAAACATAGAAAAGGAGAATGTAAGCATGTTAGTAGAAACAATGATTATCAAAAAAGTAGAAACGAGCATTGTCACAAGCCTAGATGTCGCAGAAACTTTTGAAAAAGAACATAAAAGAGTATTGCAGGACATTAGAAATTTAGGATGCAGTGAAGAATTCGGACAGCACAATTTCGTGCTTTCCTCATACACAAGCATCCAGAATAAAAAACAACCTATGTACTGCATGACAAGAGATGGATTTACGCTTCTTGTTATGGGATACACTGGCGAAAAAGCCATGAAGTTCAAAGAAGGATACATTCGCCAATTCAATGCAATGGAAAAAGTTCTTTTGGGAAAAATCAGAGAACGAGACAAAGGCATTGCAGTAAGACAGGCATTGACCAATGCGCTTAAAGAATCACAAGAAAATGAGAGAATGCATGGTCATGCATATTCGACATATACAGATATGGTATATCGCACATTGTTTGGTAAAACTGCAAAACAGCTTAGAGAAGAAAAAGGAATTTCTACTAAAGACAATCTAAGAGATTTTCTCACCGAAGAAGAGCTAAAAGCTGTCCAGTCAAAGGAAATGCTTGTTAGTGGTTTGATTGACTGCGGATGGGGATATTCTCAAATAAGAGATTTCCTTAAGACCAGTCTCAGAATATGTTAGAACAGGCGGGGTGATATAAAATGCCAGACACGATTAACAACCCAGTATCAGAAGTATTTTCTAGGTGGAGTAAAGATATTCAACCAACAGTCGGCAAAGGCAATTTTTCCATGGAGAAAAGCCAGACAATAGCATCTGGTAAAACAAAATACGCCAGATTGTTCATGATGGGGAATCCCACACAGTCAACAAGTCTCGAAGGTCACGAATGCGCAACAGTTCTTTCATTCCAAACGGAAAGTTACGCATCTGGGACAAAGGCGTTATCGACTGCATACGAAATCGACAGCAAAAGTCATCAGGCTATGGTTTCGATGGGTTTTCGCCGGACATACGGACCGGAAGAAGTCGCAAACTCTGAAAAGAGTTTCAAACGAATCATAAGCCGGTACAGCAGAATTTACACCGGGCAATTATTGGAAGCGTAACAGCTTCTATTTTTTATACCAAAAAGAAAGGAGAGTGTCCTATGAGTAAAGATAAATTACAATGGCTGAAAGCTGCGGGAATCAGAGCTGTTAAGACAATTGCTCAAACAGCAGTTGCGACAATCGGAACCGCAACAGTCCTTGGAAGCGTTGACTGGAAGATGGTCGTATCCGCGTCCGTTCTTTCCGGTGTTTTATCCTTGCTTACATCTGTAGCAGGGCTTCCAGAACTGAAAACAGGCACAGATGAATAGAAAGGACGGTGATCCTTTTATCTCCCGGATGCAGGGTTACGCATCAGAGCCATGTGGCTCTTTTTTATTGTAATTTTATAGCTGAAAAGCAGAAAGGAGCCGAATATGGCAGCAACACCAGCGATTGACCTCAGTACCATTGGCATGAAGGTCGCGATTGCATTCGAAACTATAGCGGGCACACGCCCAACAGACAAATATTACAATTTACAGAAACCAAAATCCATTCCGGATATGAACCCGGAACCTGATACTATCGACACCACATCTCTGAACGCAACAAAATACAAAACATCCGTTCCGGGACTTCTCGATTTATCGGGAGCCATGGGATTTACATTTGGTATGTCTCAGGTGTTCATTGATACTTGGGAAAACATCTGTGGCACATGGGACAAGAACAAAGCAGAAGGCAAAAGACCTTGGCTGGAAATTTATCATCCAGACCTTACAAAGGCTTGGTTTATTCCGATTGTACCTTCAAGACTTGGCGTTCCATCTGCCGAAGTAAATGCAGCATGGGAAGTTACTGCAAACGTAACAATTTCAGATGAAATCAAGATTGAAGACAAAATTGAGCCGTCTGATGAAGATTTTCCATCTCCACTCGGGGGCTGATAAACATCCCGCCATTGAGTCAAATCTATGGCGGGAATTTCTATTTTAATTTGGGAGGATATATGATATGACAAAATTAACAATTAATGGAACTGATTATATTATCAAATTTGGTTACAATGCGTTCTGCGATACAGATCTTATGGAAAGAGTTCAGGACTTGGCAAAGCTTTTTAAATCAGCAGAAATCGAAACAGATGGAGACGTTTCCGGAATTAGAAGAACTAAAGACTTATTCTGCGTAATCAGGGAGCTTCTTTTTGTTGGATTTAAAAAATACAATCCGGCAGAATCATTGCAGGAAATCGGGAATTTACTGGATGATTACAAAGATGAAGAAACCGATGAACCAAGAGGACTCTTACAGTTGTTTGGCATTCTTGCCGATGAGCTTATGAACGCGGGTTTTTTAAACGATATTCTTCAGAATCCGAATCCGGAAATGGAGAATGGAGTGAAAGCACCACAGGATCACGAGAAGCCAGCCAAAAAGTAAAAAAAATTCAGAAACCATTTAGCCGATATGTTATGGAAGATTTACTTCCGTTCTATATTTATAACGGAGTTTCAAAAGCAGAGTTTATGGACTCTGAACCAAGAGAGCTGGAATGCTACGATTTAGCATATAAGTTTTCTGAGGACAGAAAGAATTTCCACGAACATATGCAGGGCGTGTACACTGTAGAAGCTCTCAAAGCTACCGTATGCAATATGTTCAGGAAAAATGGTCAAGCACCATATGAGTATCCGGCAAAGCCGTTTCGAATCTTCCCGCTCACCGCAGAGGAAGAAGAAGAGAAAAAAGAAAAGGAATTGCAAAAAGCAATTAATTATTTTGATGCGCTTGCTGCGGATTCTAAGAAATATAAGAAAAAATAAAAAAACGGGACAATTATGTTTTCCGATTTAAAATCGTGAAACTCAAACTGTAGAAAACCAGATGGAGGGGACATTTTTGTCCCCTCTTTTTTACTATAAATATTTTTTGAGAAGGGAGTGAGAATATGGCTGACAATACGATTGATACCCTGGCGATACAAGTCGGCAGTGACGTTTCCAGTGCGTCAAGATCAATCAATGATTTGTGCAATAAATTCGACCGATTAGACAGCTTAATGTCCAAAAGCGTAGGCTTGATGAGGAATTTTTCTAAATCTATCGGTACTCTCAGTTATGCCGTGCAATCTATCAAAAGTATTGATACAAGTAAGTTGAATAGCATGGCCGCACAGCTCGAACGTCTCAGTAAAGTGAATTTGAGCAATCTTGAAAACAAGAATCTCAAAGTAAATGTAGAGATTAATTCAGCGGATATGTCCGAAAAATTGAAATATTCTGTTGAGAAATCTATAGAGACTACCAGAATAGACGCATCTGCATTATCCAAACAGCTTGCAAGTGCGTTTGAATTAAAAGGCGGTGCCGCTTCCAAACTTCAAAGACAGATAGATTTGTTGGCACAGCAGCTTACAAATTCATTTGACGGACAAAACTTCACAGCCGGTGATTGGGGAAAGACTCTGGATGATATTGCAAAAAGCATTGAGCAGAGCGGGAAAGTCGTAAAATCCAATCTCGGAAGTTATCTGGACGGTGCCGAACAGGAATGGCAGGATTTTTACAATTATTTTAAAGGTAAGAAAATTTATGTTTCCGATATGCTTAAATTCAATGTTGGAAAAGGCGAGTTCAGAGAATTACTTCAACAGCACCTTGGAAATATTACCGTCGATGCAACAAAAGGAATTAACCTCGATTCTGCATGGGGCGAACTGGCAGAAAAATTTCCTACATTAATTCCCAAGGATACGGTAAACGATGCGGAACAGTTAAAAACTGTCTTGGAAAACCTCAAAAAAGTAAGGGATTCCATCAAACCAATATCAATTCAGGCTTTGTCTGGTTCAGATGCAGCAATGGCATCGGACAGGGTATACAGCTCGGTAAATGAGTTAGGCACGCAACTCGGTGCCTCAATTCAAAGAAATATTGCGTCTGCCATGGAGTCTGCAAACGGTCAGATTCCAATTGACGTAAAGATTAATGAAGAAAAGATTGCCAGAGATATTAGAAATGCCATCAACAAGGCATCCACGCTTACCTATGACCCGGTAAAAGTAAATCTCTCAATTAATACGGATGAGCTCAAGAACAATATAGAAGCAAAATTGAACGGTCTGGATTTATCGACAGTAAATAGCCAGTTACAGCAGTTCACTCAGTCCATGAGCACGCTTGGAAGTCTTAATCTGAAAGACAGCGGATTAAACTCATTCGTAAATGCAATCCGCAGACTGAACGAAACAATAAATTCCACAGGTGATGTGTCTGGAAAGATTCAGAACATGATTTCCGAATTATCTGGTCTTAGCAGTATTCCAGATGTATCAAACAATGTGAACCGGTTTGTTTCTTCACTGTCAAGATTAGCGAATGCCGGTGGTTCTATTGATGCAGTTGCATCAAAGCTCCCGAAACTTGGTGAAGAACTTGAAAAAATCGTAGGCTCATTCTCTGAAATAGGCAATATTTCTCAGCCAATTAATACATTTGTTCAGTCAATATCTCAGTTGGCAAATGCAGGAGATAAAACTGGAAAGACAGCAACTCAGCTTAATGATCTGGCAAATAGCTTAAAATCATTCTTCCAGACGATGAGTACCGCTCCTAGAATCAGTAGCAGTACAATTCAAATGACGCAGGCCATTGCTCAGTTGGCAAATTCTGGGGCAAATGCTGGTAGAGCGGCAAGGTCTACCGCAGGCGCATTTTCCAGATTAGGACAGGGTGCGGGTACTTCTACAGGAAAGGTCAGAAAACTTGCAAACGCCGTTGGAAGTGTAGGAAGCAAGGCAAAGAAAAGTTTGCCTAGCATCATGTCTCTGGTGGCAAAATTCTGGACGTTGAAATTTGTTGTTGGAAAATTTGGAAGCGCAATTGAAAGTTCCATGAATTTTCTCGAAGATTACAACTACTTTCAAGCAGCATTCCGCCAAGTAGCGGATAAAACGGGAGAGACTTGGTCAGAAGCAGGGTATGATTCTGCGGAAGCTTACGCAAATTCATTTAGTAATAGAGCTAGAGAACTTACATCCAAAATGTCTGGGTTCGATGTTTCTGATAATGCGATTTTGACCGCAAATAAATCAGGTAAATCACTCGGTATGGATCCGTCCATGCTCTTGAATTATCAAGGACAGTTTGCGCAGTTATCATCATCTATGGGAACGACTTCTGAGCAGGCATTAAAACTGTCGAATGCATTAACCATGATCGGTGCTGACCTTGCATCTGTTAAGAATCTTGATTTTAGCACAGTTTATGAGAACTTGTCCTCTGGATTAGTAGGTATGAGCCGTGCTGTAGACAAATATGGTGCAAACATTCGTGTGGCAAACTTACAGCAATATGCGGCAAATCTTGGTATACAAACGTCTGTTTCTAATATGGACCAGGCAAGTAAGGCAATGCTGAGAACGATAGTAATACTGGATTCCACCCGGTACGCATGGGCGGATATGGCAAATACGATAAACGATGGCTGCGAGCTATCACTTGTCGCCTAATATAGCAATATATTAGTGAAAATCGAGCAAAATCGGTGAAACCTAAATTGAGTTCCCATATTCCTAAAGAATGTGGGGTGGTACTATTAACAAAGAATATATAGTCTATAAGGCTACCAATAAAATAAATGGAAAAATATATGTAGGAAAAACTTATAATTTTGAGAAGAGAAAGAAAGAACATATCTATGATATTGACAATGACATTCCTTTTCACCGAGCGTTAAAAAAATATGGCATTGATAATTTTGAATGGGAAATTATTGATACAGGTATTGATGATAAAGAAATTATAGAAAAGGAAATTTATTGGATAAAGAAATTAAATAGTTGCATACATTTTCAAAATTCAAATGGATACAATATAACGTTAGGCGGAGATGGAGGAACATCTTGGAACTCACGTCCTGTTTTACAGTTTGATTTAAGCGGAAATTATATTAATGAATATATGAGTTGCGCTCATGCTTCTGCAGAAACCGGTGTGAATGCACATTGCATTAGCCATTGCGCAAACAGGAAAGCAGAGCGTGCAGGACAATTCCAATGGAGATTCAAAGATGAATGCAAGGAAAGCAAAATAGCTCCTTATAAAAAAGCAGATTCTTGCCGCCAGCGTTCAATCATTCAACTAGATCAGGGTGGAAAATATATAGCAACTTTTTCTTCTATTACAGAAGCTAGCATAAAAACCGGGTTATGCAGATCAAATATATCATCTTGTTTGACTCAAAAATCTCATAGATGTGGTGGATTCCAATGGATTTATAAAGAAGATTACGATTCTCGAAAAGATTATAGTTTTAAAGGCATACAGGCAGGAAATGGAATTATTCAGCTGAACGATAACTGGGAAATTATAAATCACTTTCCAAATTGTTCCGAAGCTGCGAGATATCTTGGAGAGCCTACAAAGGTTCATAAGCAGATACATAAAGCTTTAAAGCTAAACAAAAGATGCAGAGGATTTTATTGGAGAAAATATGACGATTATATGAGAACTCAACAAGGCAATACCGAGGTAACTGCATAGATTTCGAAAGGTTATGCAGCACCGTAGAGCGTAGGAGATGAATAAATATAATTCTCCCAAGAGTGCTCGACAACCATAGGGCGTAGAAATACGTCTTATTTTTATGGTTGAAAATGTACGCCGACCTTACGGGAAACCGTAAGAAGTAAGGGATAAAAAACCTTTACGGTAACAATGTGAAATATGCCAGCCAACCAGTTACGTATACTTCGTGCAAACTTAGTATCCTGTGCCAGAGCATTAGGGAACATCTTTATGCCTGTAGTTGCGGCAGTGTTGCCATATATCAATGGTCTTGTAATCGCATTCCAGAGACTTTTGACATACATTGGTTCGCTTCTTGGAGTTGATACCAAAATCGGAAAAATGTTCGGTTCTATCGGTGGCGGAAGTGAAAATCTCTCGAATGCACTTGATTCCATAGACGATTCTGGAATTTCGGACGTAGATGATGCTACAAAAGATACAAATAACAATCTGAAAGATGCGACTAAGAGCGCAAAAAAATTAAAACAGTTCCTCGCATCCTATGATGAACTTGAAATTATGAGCAAAGATGATAGTTCTCTGTCTGACCTTGCAAATTCTAAAATTAAAGCGCCAAAAATTGACACATCTGCAATTGACGCAGGAATCCTCAATGATGCACTGGATAAACTTTTGAACGAATACCAGAAGAAATGGGATGCCGCTTACAATTCCATGGAAAATAAGGCTATGGCATTCGCAAATAAAGTTACAGACACATTTAAGAAACTTGCAAAAGTCGCAGAACCTACCACAAAAGCACTAAAAAATCTCTGGAACAATGGATTGAAACAACTCAGAGATTTCACATGGACAGCATTAAAAGATTTCTGGAAACACTTTTTAGTTCCACTTGGAAAGTGGACATTAGGAGAAAAGGGATTACCGCGATTAATTAATGCTTTCAATGATTTTCTTGTAAAGATCAATTGGGACAAAATCAATGCTTCCCTTGCACAGTTATGGGATGTATTAGAGCCATTTGCTGAGAATGTCGGAACAGGATTACTTGATTTCTTCGATGATTTTTTTGACAAGGCGGCAGATGGAGTTAATAAACTTCCTGATCTGGTTGACAGGTTCAAAGAGTTTATCGCAACATTTTCGCCAGAACAGGCACAATCTATCGGCTATTTCCTTGGTCAGCTCCTGACAGCTTTTGTAGCATTTAAAGGACTTACATGGTTCGGTGGCATTTTCGGCAAAGAAGGAGTGATAGGCAAAGGAATCACCATGCTAGCAGCGCATCCATATGCTTCGATAGCGGCTGGACTAGGCCTTACTGTTGCCGCACTTGATAAATTCGGAGTAATTGATGTTGATTGGGACGGGTTATGGACAAGAATCGGGAATCTTAAAGACGTAATTGTGAATTTCATAAAAAACATTGATTGGGATTCACTGGTAAAGACGATCGGCGATGTATGGGATGTATTCCAGCCATTTGCCGAGGGATTCGCAGATGGATTTATCAGCTTTTTCGATATAATGCTGAATGATATCGGTGCCCCACTGATTAATACATTAGTAAGCGTCTTAGATGCTTTCGCAAAAGTTTTAGGGAAACTTGATGATAAACAGATAGAAAATATCGGGAATGTTCTGGCACACCTTTTTATCATAAAAGGAAGTATTAAGTTTGCCAAAAATATATACAATGTAGTCAGTTCTATCAGCGCACTCAAAACAATCTTCGGTGGGTTAGGAACGGTTCTTTCCACAGCCAGTGGTGCATTGCAGACATTCTTTGGCTCTGGACTAGGTTCTACACTTGTAGCAGGATTCGCAGACAGTATGGTTGTCTTAGGAACTGCAATGGCAGGTTTCAACCTTGGAAAATGGATAAGCGTCAATCTGTTCGGCGGCGAAGATAAAACTTTTGGAGAGTTTTTGGAAGATAATGTATTCGGATATCAAAAAGGAGATTTTACCGGTGCTATCAACGAATGGATGAAAGATATATTCGGAGTCGGAGATAAACTGACAGAGGACGATTTAAAGGTATTTCAGGAGTATGAAGATGCTATTCTCGGTTTGGTTCACGCAAGCCAGATTTCAGGCGAACAAGCATATCCTTTATTAACATTCCTTTCCGAGCTAAAAGATAACGGATATAGCACAGAACAGGCGTTATTTGAACTTGAACTTAAGCTTAATAATCTTGGAATTTCGTCCGAAGATTTCGAGAATGCGATAGCAGGAGTAAACAAACCAGTCAAAGACCTTGGAGATACAGCGGAAACATCCTCTAATCAGTTTTCAAATATGGCTGATCGGATTAACAATGTGTCGTTTGAGGATATCTCAGAACAGCTTACGGGATTCCAGACACTTATCCAGACCGTTGACTTTGCAACTCTGGTAACAGATACGGCAAACGCAATTGATGAGATGGGCGGTATCTGGGAAAATGGAAAACAGATTCTCGGTGAAAAAGCATTGCAGATTTATCAGGAAATTGCAAAGGGATTAGAACCGGATGATAACGGTTACTATACTTTAGCAAACGGACAGATGGTGCAGTTTGGAAAAGGTATTTCTGACTATGAAAGTACTCTACAAAGTACAATGGATTCAACTCTGCAGGGGGCAATCAACGGCGTTCTGGATAACAATTCTGGTTTTGAATTAGTTACGGAACTCGGAAAGAATCAGATTCTTGCCGTAGGTAGTGGGATTGAGCAGAACGGCAGCAAAGTCACTGAAAAGCTTAACTCAACAATTCAATCATCTGCAAAAGATGCAGAAGAAACTGCGAAATCAAGCGGTAAAACCCTTGGAAGCAACATTGCAGAGGGATTACAGTCTGGAATTAACGGGAAGAAAGAAAGCACAAAGACTTCGATTCTTGACCTAATGAATAACAGCGTAAAAGCCCCTGCGCAGGAAGCAGTAGACTCCCACTCTCCGTCCAGATGGTTCAAGCAGCTTGCAGAATACTGCGGTCAAGGATTCCGAAACGGATTAGAGCCGGGCTTTTCTGCGTCGTTCACATGGTTCGGAAGAATCCGAAGCAGAATCAGCAATTCCATTGGAAACCTGTATAATATCGGTTGGAACTCTATTATTGGCTTAAATAATGGAATTGTAGGAGCGGCACAACAACTTTATGCAAATGTGCAAAAGATCGCACAAAATATATCAAATACGTTTCGTAAAGTTCTCAAAATTCACAGCCCATCTCAGGTATTTGAAGAACTTGGTAGCTACACTATGCAGGGCTTTCAGATAGGTATGCAGAACATGATTCCGGCATTACAGTCTACAATCGGGGATATAAGTACATCTATACAGGGTATTCAGCTCCCGCAAATGGAAGCCAATATAAAGGCTGTTCCGACTGCCAGAATGTATCAGAAGCCGGTATCTGCGAATGGTACTTTTGGTGACGATATTCGCCGTGAAGTAATTGCAATCAGTAACAACACATTCGACAACAATCAGAATATCGCGCAGGTTATCCGGGAAGCTGTCAAAGGCATGGCAATTTATGCAGACGGTCACCTAGTCGGATATTTACAAGAGGAAAACGAACAGTTCAGAAACCGCAATGGATTCGGATTATTTGAAAGGTAGGTGAGGTAAATGAGTGATTTTATTGCAGGTAGCAGTTTTGAAGGATGGCTCTTGAAGTTTGGAAGCAAAATTGTTCCAAACAAATACCTCGCCTACGATGATTACACTGCAACTCCAAACCAGAGAACAGAAGTGGAAGCATACAGGGACTTGAATAATCTCTTGCATAGGGATACAAGCCCGAATTTTAAGACAAAGATTGATTTCAATACCAGGCCTCTTTATCTGGCAGAGAAAATGGAGTTGCAGTCCGTATTTGCTTCTGGACTAGTAAATAGAGCACAAAGAAAGTACAAGGTTACGTATTGGGATGACGAACAGAACACCTACAAAACAGGTGTTTTTTATATGCCCGATGTGGATTACAAAATTATCAATGTGGACGAAGAAACAAAGAACATTCTTTACAACAAGATGCGGTTCGCACTGATCGAATACTAACAACCAGAGTGCATGGGTGTCACAGCTCATGTGCTCTTTTATTTTATAGACGGGAGGATGATTATGGCAACTTACGAATTTGCATCTTTGCTCAACACAACAGATGGGATGACCAAAGTCAATGAATATATTGTGCAAGAAAAGACTTTGGAAATAGAAGGAGCGCCTTGGTATCATTACGCCGGGAATGCTGTGAATAAACTTTATATAAACGGTAAAGGATATATTGGATTCGGGGCAGATGTGGAACACTTAAAGATGTTCTGGGCTAAAACGGCGAATAACATAAATGACGTATATAGGCAAGAAGGAGTTCTTGACACAGGAGCTAAATTCCTGAAATTGAAGTTAAAAGGAATATATAATCATTATCATGACAAATACGCATATGAATACGAAATTTTTCTATTTGATGACGGGAACATATTTGTATATATAATCAAAAGTGCGAAGAATGAATACAATACGCTATTTGGAGATTGTGAAGTCACAAATGGAAAGACCACAGATATTGTGTTAGCAGAATACCATAGTGATTTTAAAAAATATCCTATCAGTAGACTTATTAGCAATGCTGGAATAAAGCCAAAAGTAATCCGCTCGAAATACACGCCGATAAAAGAAACAGGGGTAAGAATTAAGACAAACCCTGCAACAGTATACGTCCCAAACGCATTAGATTGGTCGGAATTGTCGGTAGAATCCTATGACTCATCAGGAAACACGAATGCAGTAAGTAATTTTGCATTTCCCGATGTTGATGTATCTACAGTCGGAACAAAAACTGTAAAATTATCATATAAAACTTATAGCGTGCCTGTTGAAATCACTGTAAAAGAGGATACAGTCTTAGAACTTACAAAGTTCAATCTTCGCGATCATTATCTTCTAAATGAAACACTAGAGATATATTCCGTAACGGCAGTATGGGATAGTGGAAAGAATGAAACATTAACTTCTGGATTTGATGTTTCTGGTTTTGACAGCACCGCTCCCGGCACAAAGGAACTGACGATTTCATATAAAGGAGCTACTGCAACAAAAAGCATATATGTCGCAGCTACTGCTACATTGACTGTTGATGGTGCTAAAACCGAATACTATATAGGGGATGAGTTTGAAAGCGTTAGCGGCGTTATTACATACGATGATGGGAAAGAAGAACGTGCTTATGAGCTAGAATGTTCTGGATTTGACAACACGCTTGCCGGAGAGCAGGTTATTACAGCAACCGTAAGAGGACTAAGTGCTACATACACGGTAAATGTATTTGATACGATATCTGCAAATATTGGAGCAAATGTAGAAACAGATGCCATAGCTTCACTTAATCTGGTTACTGGTCTGCTAACAGTTTCGGGAACGGGCGACACAAAAAACATAGATAGTCCAAGTTATTGGGGCGGGGGGATTTTTGATGGCAAAGGGGATCATTCTGGCCAAGTCAAAAAAATCGTAGTCCAGGAAGGTATTACTGGACTGATCGGAGCCTGCTTTTATGGTATGTTGAATGTTACAGGAGTGTCACTTCCGTCTACATTAAAGACAATAGGAGCTTATTGTTTTTACGGCTGTTCTCTAATTACATCGTTGACGCTTCCGGAAGGACTAGAGGTATTGCAAAATGCTTGTTTCTTAAATTGCGAAAAATTAACAGAATTGACACTCCCAGAATCTCTTACTACAATAGAAGCTTCAATAATTGGCAATTCGAACCTAGTATTAACTGTGCTGAGCAGAACTGTCCAGTTTGATAATTATGCGATTGACGCTGCAAAAACAATTCGCGGATATATAGGATCAACGGCAGAGACTTATGCAAATAGCAAGAATATCCCATTTGAAGCAATTAATAATATTTTAAAGATTGAAATAGTCAACTATCCATCAAAAACTTATCATGTCGGAGAAACGATCTCCAAAGCAGATTTAACTGTACAGATGACCCTTGAAGATGGAACTGTACAGGAAACAGATTTATATGAATTAAGCTATGATTTCAGTTCGACCGGGACAAAAACTGTAACGGTATTTATAGGAGATAAAAGTGATACGTTCAACGTTGATGTAACAACGTATAAACTTTCTGAGGTCGTTAATACTTTAACCGGGATGCAACTAATAGAGAATTCCGGACGGGATGAAGGAACAGACATACTGGATGGCGTTAGCTGGTTTAGATTCAACAATGTGATCACAGATAAACTCTATGTTAATGGAAACAACTGGATTGGATTTGGGGTATCTTCAGAGCAATTGAAAATTTGTAACCGCGATGGAGCTACGCATAATATTTACAGGATGGAAACTGAATTAGACGGAGGTATAAAACTTCTTAAAATCCGAGTAGAAGGATATACATATTTTGCAGCCCCTGAAGCGCACGAAAGTCAGATAAAATATGAATTATTCTTATTTGACAATGGTGATATGTACCTGAACGTAATTCAGTCTCCTATAGATACAAGCATCTATGCCGGAATATCCAGCTTGACTAGCAATGGCAAGACTACAAATTTGTCCTTGAATGGAGCTACGCCGGAAAGCCCAGTACAGGCGTCATTCATACACCAGGACGAATCTGGACTTGATTGGAATATTTCTTATAGGCCATATAGTCTTGCAACACTTGTCGGAATCAAAGTAGCACAGTTGCCCGATAAAACTAGGTATATGATTAACGAAACGTTTAAGTCTTCTGGGCTTATCGTTAATGTTGTCTATGATGATGGTAGTTCAGGAGTAATCAAAAAATATACCTTGTCATCCCCAGATATGACATCGTACGGTAGCAAAAGTATAACGGTGACATTTGAGAGTTTCACGACCACATTCAACATTATGGTTGTAGATGTAACTGGAATTGAAATAACAAGTCTACCAACAAAAACGCGATATTACGAAGATGACGAATTTTTAGCCAGTGGAATAATTGTGTCTCAGGTATATACGGATGGGATTAAAGAAGAAATTACGGGCTATTCTCTTTCGAGCCCAGATATGTCATCTGGTGGAGAGAAGGCAATAACAGTAACTTACAATAAGTTTACGACTACATTTACAATCTCGGTAATTGGTATATCTGGGATAGAAGTCTCCAAAATGCCAACAAAGACAGAATATTACACAGGTGACAGTCTCGATACGTCCGGTCTCGAAGTAATATCCAAATATACAGATGGAGCATCGAGGAAGCTGACAGATTATAGCGTATCAAAACTTGATAGTTCTTCTGCTGGCGAGAAAGAAATTTCCGTAACGTATAAAAATCATACATCCACATTCAAAGTGACTGTGTATGAACTAAAAGGAATCCGAATTTCACATTATCCAAACAAGATTTATTATAAAATCGGAGAAACGTTCGACCCATCAGGGCTAACTGTTGTGGAAGTAAGGAATGATGGAAGCGAAAAAGAAATTACAGACTATACCGTATCTGGTTTTGACAGTTCAAAAGCAGGGTCGAAGGCCATAACAGTGTCTTATAGCATGACCTCTGACGGCATTGCCAGATTTGTTGGTTCCGACAGTTTTCAAATTAAAGTCACAAACGATGGTAAAAACCCGTTTGACGATAGCTCAAGTGGTGGTTCTGGTGGCGGTTCTGGTGAAGCTGAAGAAGAAAAAACTGAACCGATCAATGTTACAGTGCACTGGATTAACGGCGAATTTGCTGACCTTACAAATGAAAATATCGACCAGAATACGCTTACTTTGCAGGAGTCTATTTGTTCAGAACAGTATTTTATCTTCGGCGGCTGTGTCTGCAATCAGATAACGTTTCAGGCTCACCACGATCAGTTCAATGGCACTTCGGAAGAGTTTTATCCATCTGGAAAAATCGAAGTTTACATCGAAAGAAGAGGAACAAAAATCAAAATCTTCACAGGCGAAATCGACAGTGCGGAGCGGAAAGCAAATTCCCTGACACGTAATTTTGTAGCGTATGATTACCTGTATAAATTACGAAATACTGACATTGCTCGATGGTATAAAAACCAGACGACTGATAAGAAGAAAAAACTGACTCAAAAGCAATTCAGAGATAAATTATTTGAGTTTTTAGGACTCGAACAGGTTAGTACAAAGCTGCATTGGGACGACACTTATGTGCCTGATACGAATAACTCAAACGAGATGAACGTAGTAAATATTCTGAAAGATTTATGCTTGCAGAATGACCGTTTTGGTTGGATGAACAGGGATGGTAAGTTTGAATATCTGAAGCTTCGCCAGAACAGTTACAGATACGGACAAACCACCGGTAATCAGAACATTTATAAATACTACAATAACGAAGAAGTACACCTTGATACGTTTAAAAGTTTTACTGCAAAAGAGGGTAGAATCTGGTTCCCAAATATTATATTTTGTGACCCCGACCCGAATAGAGCCTTTGGTTTTACTCAAGGCGACTATACAGCGCAAGAAGCGTATGATAACAACGTTTATTACAACAGAAATAGCTTCTTTGTAGGAAATGAAGACTGGCTAAATTACGTTTGGGATGCAGACGAATATGGCGGTATTTCAAGGGCTGAACCAATTATGAAGATTTGCTATGGCGTATTCGTAAATCAAGATTTGCGGAAATATTATCGTGCGCAGGGATATACCGCCGAGGTTCAGGGAAACCCACTGAACATGGTTGGACAGGCTGTCGAACTCTACTATAAAAAGCAGATTCAGCACGACAACCAGGAGCCTGCAGAACTGCAATGGTACGTTCATTCATACATCATGAGCAGGACGCTCAAAATCGGCGCTACAGACATGATTGACACCTATTCTGCCAATAATGCACCGTTTAATAGTAACAGCCGACAGCTTGGAAAAGATACACCTGAGATATCCGCGACCGTAAACCGCACCCGATCAGAAATGCCAGTGGTAAGCTATGGATTCTCGGATGGTACGAGCGATTTTACCCCGGCTGCTGTTTCTGCTTCTGGAAACACTACAAAAAAGACAGCATTACGTTGTATGAAGCGCATCAAAAAAGAAGATTATGATAATCTTCCCGCAGCAGCTCGTACCAGGGATGATACTATTTTCATGACATACAAGGAGAGCTAAATGGCAATAGAGTATAAAGCTTTTTCCGGTGGAAAAGAAATAGATGGTTTCTATTCCGGTGGAAAAGAAATACAGGAGATATGGGGCGGCGACACACTTTTGTGGAGAAAGAAAGAAGAGGTAGTTGTAGAAGACCAGTGGTGGGGAGAATACGACCTGTATGCCAGATTTAAAAATCCCGCACCATACAAGAGAGCCGAAGTTTGTTTCACGGTGCAATATAAATATGGAGTTAAATATTATAATTTAGCATATGGATTTTGTGTGCGAGTGGTAAATGGAATATATATGGTCACAGTAGCAGCCGTGGACAACTCTAAATTAGAAGGGATATATTACAATGGTGATACATCAATAGTCCCAACATGGAGACTTACGACGGATACTGGTGATACGGAATTCGCGTATTCTGATTCTGCAAATTGGGATGACATCTTAAAAAAATACAGCCTTTATAATACAAATCCGGAAAATGTACCGTTTTACTCATGGGGCGGAGCATTTGAAGAGAAACCGTTTTGGTTTAAGGATAATGACAAACAGGCAGGGGTGTTTGACGTAACTTCTCCTAAAATAGCGGGCAGTGATGAACCAGAAGGTAAATATTATTATTATCCATCCAGACTTTTTAGCAGCGTGGGTGCTATGAAAAGATGGCTACTTGACATGTACAATAATCCGGATAAATGGTGGACAGATAAATAGTGATGCAGGAGGATAAATATGATGAATATTCGAGCAAAGCCGTAACAGGCTCTTTTTACTTATTTCAACATTAACTTGTCAAATAAGAACCCCAAAATCGCAAATAAGAGCGCATTTTTCCGAAAAATTCAAATAAGCCCTTATTTGCTCAAAAACTATCAAAATCCAAGCCCTTACCGTACTAAAATGTAACTATATTGAAAATAAAAAATGAATAATTTGTAAACGTAAATTTTGCTTGTTTTCAGAATAATTCAATTATCTGAGAAAATAATAAAATCCAAAAATAAATATTCTGTCAACGAGCAATTTTCGTTTACATAATATCTCAATGTAACGTTACAATAACGTTACCAGTAACGCAATGTAACGCAATAGAATAAGAATAAGAAATAGAATAAGAATATAATTAATATATATACAAGATATATATTAATCGTCGAATAAGTGCTATTCGACCCTGACATTCTCAATTCGTTTCAGCCCAAAGCGAACCATTTTTATTAACAACCTTGTATTTGACTCATATAGCGATTTTACGTGCGACTCGATAAAATCCTCGAACGACATATAAAAATTGATTTTAGGGGCAAATACGGAGCTTACAAGGCATATTTAGCAGAAAGGAGCAACACAATATGACAAACGAGCAGAAAGCAGTTCTCAGGAAGATTATTTATGCAGTCGAAACCGGCGGACAGGTTTACGGACAGCAGGATTATTCGGACTTCACGGAAGCCTATGAGAATAATTCAGATGAACATGCAATCACGATTGGAGCAGGAGCGTGGTACGGAACCGAAGCCAAGGCGCTTCTGGAACGAATTTACGATGCTGACCCGGAACAGTGGGAGAAGATGGACAAGGTCAGACTTCTGGAACAGGTCCAGACCGCAAACTGGGAATGCTTTAATATTTCCAGAGTGTCACAGCTTGCCGATACCATAGTTGCCCTTATTTCGTCCGATTTGGGCGTTAAATGTCAAGATAGCCTTATGGATGAACAATTAGCCACCTATGCAGAAGAAGCCCTTAAACAGGGCGTTACGGACGCTAGAGCGCAAGCTATGTGTGTGAACTTTAGACACCAAGGCGGACAGGGAGCAGTAACGAGGATTCTGGCAAAGACTCAGAAGCCATATACGCTCGATAATCTCTATGCAGCTTGTCAGACGGACACAGGGAATCAAGTCGGGGCATATGAGAGCAGGCAGAGATTTGTTTATGGCGCATTAAAGACATATTTTCCAGAAAGTGAGGAGACAGACATGAACGCAATTGATAAATTAATCCAGATCGCAAAGAATGAAACCGGATATCTTGAAAAGGCAAGTAATAGTCAGCTTGATAGTAAGACAGCAAATGCCGGAGAAAATAATTATACGAAATATTGGCGTGATATTAAGCCGGATTATCAAGGACAGCCATGGTGCGCTGCATTTGTTTCGTGGTGCATGATGAAAGCATTCGGCTTAGACACAGCGAAGAAACTTTTGAAACACTGGCCATACGTTTATTGCCCGACAATGGCGGATTTGTTTACTCTGAACGGCAATCCAAAAGTCGGAGACATTGTTATTTTCTACAGAAACGGAGAATTTACGCATACTGGAATCGTAATAAAAGTGTCAGGAGATCGGTTCTGGACAGTCGAAGGAAATACTTCTGGTGGCTCTACAATTATCGCAAATGGTGGTGGTGTATGCCAGAAAAGTTACTACAACAGCAACCTTCCTGGAACAAAATTCTGCACTCCAAATTACAGTTTAGTTAAAAATACAACGTCAGTTTCAGACTCAGATACAGTCAAAAAACAGAACACTAGAGCCTACATTGCGCAGATTAAAAAAGGCACAAAATGTTATACAAAATCAAACAAAAACAGCCCATCTAAACTGTTCCCAAAACTGAAAAAAGGTGCAGTTGTAGAGGTGATGAAGTACACGGAAACCGACAGTTCAGGGCTGAAATGGTACTTCATCCGCATCCCGCATCCGACAGAAGGGTTTGTTTTTGAATTTGTTCCAAAGGGAACGTTTACCAGAATTACAGAAATTTCTAAATGACAGTTGTAATATGACTTTTATAATGCTATAATAAAACGTGTTCGATATAGTAGTTCGTATTGCAACCCTTTTATTTATTAAGTGTTGAAAATGAAAATGACCGCCAATTACTCCTTCCCGGGTTGGCGGTCATTCTTCGCTGTCAGCTTATGTATTCTTCGTACTTTTCTTTAATTTCCTTTGCCCCATTCTGTCTTATCTGGACAATGTCCCCAGAATCCATGATGAAATTATCGCCTGCCGATTGAACGTGATCCATGTTCACCAGATAACTCTGATGGCAGCGCAAGAATCGCTTATCAGACAGCTTTTCTTCCAGATCGTTCAGCTTGCAAGTGGTCACGAAACATCGGTTATTTGTAGCGAAAATATGGCAAACTCTTGCCTGACTCTCGACGTACTCAATTTCATCGTATTTGAGCCGGTTTATCTGCCTACGGAATTTGAACGTCAATGTTTCATCCCTCATCTGTGACAGAATCTCGTCAATAGCCCGGTATATTCTACCGTATTCCTTGCCCTTGACCGCATACTGCATAGCGCCGACGTCAAATGCTTCTTGCAGATGAGAATCGTCGGCTGTCCAGAATATAATCTTTCCATCATATCCAATATCTCGGAGCCGGTTCGCAATCTCCAAACCGTTCTCATTTTCCAGAATCATATCCAGTACAATTACATCGTACCATTTACCCTCTTTCACATCTTCAACAAGTGGATAACCTGCTGAATACTCGCTGATTTCATAGCGATAATCTCTTTTGCGCCGTAAGAATCCCGATACGCACTCTTTAAACAAGTCAACTTCAAGCTGGTTATCGTCACATATGGCTATTCTCATATGCGCACCCTCCTTTCGTAGTCTCAATTTGTCAAAATACGCCATGATTTTGACAGTACACACATTTTTCTTCTTGCTTGTGGTATTATTGTCCCACAAACAAAGTGTAGCACTTGAAATTGTTAGTGTAAAGCATTAAAGTTTGACATAATTCGCAAAATATGGTTTCTGTGTCCGGGAGGATGTGTGGATAGAGAGACTGCCTGCGAGAACGACAGGCAAAAGAAAGAGGGGCGGTTGCCCCTCTTGTTTATTTCGCTAAATACAAAACTGAAACAGTATCTATTTTTACGCACATTCCATTCTCTAACGGTAGATTCCCAATTTCACTGGAATACAAAGAATTAATGCTTTCTAAGTCAGAATCAAGACTTTCTTTATATTTTTTTGAAGCGACATGGTATTCTTCTGAATGTTCGTAATCATCATTCTTATAATCATCGTAGCTGTCATATACGCTGATAATTCCTGCTCCGTCGGTTATTGAAAAGGTGTACTTTCCGGCAGGAATATCTTCGCCAATAATATAAACACCTGGATTTAGCCTGCCGGTATCATCAAGAGATTCGTTTTCCTGAGAATCAGAATTTTCACTTTCTACATCTTTTAAAACAGCTTCTTTTAATTTAGTTCCGTCTGAAAGGCGCGTAATTGACAGTGAATCATCCCAAATTGAGCAAGCCAGAGTATCATTTTTGAAATTCCAAACGTTTGTTAGAACTACTCCATCATAACCACTTTTATAGAAATCGTCAGTAACATAATCATAATCATACCAATCCTGCTGAGATGCGTCCGACAATACACCGGAAACCTTTGAAGCAAATGTGCCAACTTCATCATCTGGCACGTTCTCACTTATAACGACGCTTAGATGCAAGGATTTAGTGTTTTTGTCAATCACACATTCAGATGCTTCGACAAATCCATCTTCGCCATTAATCTTATTAAGCATTTCATTAATGTTGTCAAAGGAAGTAGCACTGGCATTGACAGGCGAAATGCATAAAAAAGCACACATCGTTATAATTCCACAAACTCTCTTTTTCATAAAACCCTCTTTTCTGCTAAAGAAATCTCATATACTGCACTGCAATAAAAACTACTTCAATGATTCCGACAATAATTCCGAACCATGAGCCAATATGCCTATATTCCTCTTTCTTTGTGCCAATATCTACTAATCCTACAATTGCTCCTGCCAGAGCCAGAGGAAACGACAGGATAATTGGCAATGGAAGAATGAATGCCACACCTGCCAGAATACAGGAAATGACGCTCAGGGTTGAATCTTTCTTCTTTTCGCCTTTGCTCATACAATCCCCTCCCTTGTTAAAATTTTATAATATTATACCACCTCATACAAACTGTGCATAGTAAAATATTAAAAAAGTAGATTATTTTTGTAGAAAAACTCCATGATTTTACACTTCCCGGAAAAATCACACAAGTTTGTGCTATAATGCGTGATATATTTTTAGAAAGAGTTGGTAATAATGAAGAAGAACAGATACAGGATAGTCGTACTCATCCTGATATTTTACGAAATATTCTGTGCGGTGCATATACCGTCACATGATATAGCAGAACGGCACCGCAGAGATGTGCAGATCACAAAGGAAGTTACGGAACAAATTTGTTCCGCCCAGATGCAGGAGTTGAACGAGATCAAAGAAATTTGCAATGTCAGATGTTATATTTGTGAAAGCGCAATTTTCTTTGGAATTGAGAAGTTTGCCTATGAAATAACAAAAGTCCATGTGTATATTTGGCAGTTGCCACGGGGAAATATTGATGGTATAATGTTGAAAACGAACTTATGTTCAGTTCTATTTCCCACAGCCGGACATATACTGTGATGTAGGTGGTAGTTGTGACAGGGAGGGCTATTTATGGATTATAAGAAAGAGATTATTGAAATGGTGCAAAAGATAGATAGTGAAAAATTTATGAAATTCTTGTACAACATGATTGTTTCATTCAAGAGTCAATGGGGATATTAGAAAAAAAGACAGGGAATTAATCCCTGCCTTTTTTGTGAAGAAATTCAATCATGTCGAAAACGCTTTTCTGATCAGATTCGCTTAATTCAATTAGTAACTTAACATGTTCAACGATATTTGAATTTGACATCAATTTTGGAATAAAATCTGTGTCTGTTTCTAAATTATTTTCCCAACCCATTAGATAAGCCGGAGTAGTACGAAGTGCTTTGGATAATACATTCATATATTCGGCAGGAACTTTATCAATATCGCCTTTTTCATATCTGAATATAGTAGACCTTGACACTCCCAATTTTTCTGCTAACTCATCAGCACTCATATTAAGTTGTTTTCTTCTTTCTTTTATTCGTTCGCCAGTTTCCGACATTTTTCACACCTCCTTTCTGAATACATAATAACACTAATGATGCAAAAATGCAACAAAAATAATTGCAAAAATGCGATTTTATATATTGACATATGCGACACTTTGGCGTAATATATAATCACAAAGTTGCATTAATGCTACTGGAAAGGAGGAACGCGAATGGTTGTTAATATAGCTAGACTTAAAGGAAAAATCGTTGAACGTGGAAACACTCAGGAAGCTGTTGCAAATGCAATTGGAATGGACAGAAGCACATTCTACAGAAAACTAAAAGATGGCGGAGAGAAATTTACAATCGGAGAAATCCACGGAATCGTAAATGCAGTTCCTTTAAGCAAAGAGGAAGCTATAGATATTTTTTTTACATCATAGTCGCAATAATGCGACTTAAATATATTACACGAAAGGAGACAAATGAACAGCTTACAGATTTTTAACTCAGAAGAGTTCGGAGAAATCCGAACAATAGAAATTGACGGGAAACCGTATTTTGTTGGAACAGATGTTGCGAAAGCACTTGGATACAGCAATCCGAGAAAAGCCATTCTTGACCATTGCAAGGGAGTAACGAAACGTGACACCCCTACATCTAGTGGCGTTCAGTCAATGTCATACATAAATGAGGGAGATTTGTACCGCCTGATTATGAAATCAAAACTTCCGTCAGCGGAGAAATTCGAGTCATGGGTTATGGACGAAGTTCTCCCGGCAATCCGCAAGACGGGTTCATACCAGAAACCGATGACCGTAGCAGAACAGATTCAGTTACTGGCTCAGGGCAATCAAGACCATGAGGAACGAATCGAGAAACTTGAGAACACAATGACCATCGACTACGGGCAGCAGAAATATCTTGGAGATTTAGTTTCCAGAGTAGTAATCGAAGTGCTAGGTGGCAAGAAATCCAATGCTTACGACGAGATCGGCAAGAAAGTATTTGCAGAATGCAACCGGGATGTCAAAACTTACTTTGATGTAAATGCCCGGAATAACATTCCAAAACTGAGGTATCAGGAAGCAGTTGAATATATCAAGGAATGGACGCCATGTGCAAATACAAAGATTATGATTCGAGACTGCAATGCACAGGGAAGATTAGCTGAGTAGGAGGAAAACAAATGAAAAATATTGATAGCCGATTACACATACCTGGTGACAATGATGAAATTTTTCATTCTATTATCGGCTTTAAACTTGTCGATATATCAGCAGGCACAAGTGGAAGTCAAGAAGAACCGACACTTTTATTGAAGTTTGTGAATGAACACCATGTTGAGATTGATGTCGTTATTCAAGAATCTGGCGTGTTTGTCACTGAACCATTTGCAGTAAAAGAAGATTTAACCGTTGTTGATGATTGAAAAGGGAATGCAAGTCGAACATTTTAAACGCCATTCCCCTGTCAGCAATGTTGGTTATTTGCAGTTACGTTTCTTACCGGCACGGGAACAGTAAATGCGTCGGAAGAAAGACAGGACTGGTTTGCACAATCACACTTGGAATTGTTGCTATGATTCTTGCAGTTCGGAAACTTTTTCACCGTGTTGATGAAAACCATCAATATGCGGTAATAATTGCAAAATTTTATCTCATTTCATTTTACCCGGCATGGCGGTACCTGTAAGGACATTATAAGGAGATACAGAATAAAACTCGATATCATATCGGAGGGATATAAAAATGGCAAAAGCATTAATCCTATCAGCTCTGATCGGCGGTATGTCACCGTACCTGCCGTTCTGGAGATTTGACAGTGCATCACAGCCGGTTGCAGTAGCAATCGCAATGTTTATCTTATCATTCGTGGTTATTTACCCGGATGAAATTAAAAGAATCGGAGGAAATTAACAGTTAAATATAAATTATAAAATCATATAAGCGTATGTTGAGTTTTACAAGATATTAGAGTGGAATATATTTCCAGGCATCTATAAATCTCAAGACTTATGGAGAAAAATTTGCAAGCTGACACTGAAACGTTAATGCAAATATGTACGGATACGTTAGTCCGGAATTTACGCCTATGGAGAGTACAAGAACTTGTGAGTAGATTGATATTTATATCATCAAAAGCATACTCGTTGAAGTAGGAATGAAACATAGAAGTTTATAACTTTTTATAAGTTTTCAGTAACGGAAAAGAGAGATGATTGAGACAAAAATGGGAGAAATCACACTTAAAGGCAGTAAAGCAGAATTAATAGCTGACTTAGCTGTTGTCATTCGAGGAATCAAGGAAACCATTATGGAAGATGGCAAAGAAACAGAGGAATCTGTGAAGCAGGAGATTGACGAAGCGGTCAAAATCGGACTGATGAACGAAGAAGAATTTAAAACTATTCAAAAAGAAAAAATCAAAGAAGTTGTAAAAACATTATTTGATGATTTGCTTGGAGGGCTTTTCGATGAAGATAAATGAATTTGATAAGACCGTAGATGAGCTGTACCAGTTGTGCAGGAGAGTTCAGAAAGAAACCGGCAGAACGGTAGCATTTCATTTTGCAAACTACAAGATCGGATGCAGCTTGCACATCAACATATATAAGAAAGAATCATTAAGAGAGTTTGATATGTACAGCATTGTAGAGGGCGGTTGCCAGCAGGGAGAAAATGTGAAGAAAGTAACTGACCATTTGAACAAAATTTTGATGGACAACACATGTCCGTATTGTGAGGAGGATTGCGATGGAGAAAGAAAATAAGATGGATTTCAGAGCAGAGACCGTAGCCGAGGAGTATGCAGAGCTGGTAGGCAGATTAAAGGCATTTGAAGCGTACCTGAACACAACCGAAGCAAATACGTATTTAAAGAAAGAGGTTTGTGCAGCTATACTCGGACTGAATTTGGAGGACAAGGAAAAATGAAATGCTATAAGGGATTTGACAAAGACTTAAAATGCCGTGATTTTCAGTATGAAATCGGAAAGAAGTATGAAGAAGAAAGAGCCGAGATTTGTGATACGGGATTTCATGCTTGTGAGAATCCGTTGGATGTATTTGGATATTATGCACCGGCTGATTCCAGATATTGCGAAGTCGAGCTGGATGCAAACGATCAGAAATCTGACGATAGCAAGAGAGTAGGAAAGAAGATTTCGATTAAAGCAGAAATCGGAATTGCCGGAATTGTTAAAGCCGGTCTGGAGTACATTAAAGATCAGGTTAACTGGGACGATGATAAAAAGTCCAACACCGGAGACCAGTCAGCGGCAACCAACACCGGAGACTGGTCAGCGGCAAC
>ERZ1026858.22-NODE-22-length-79143-cov-36.933770_pt1 | contig 79143 bp, 61 predicted proteins | sample MGYA00380159_ERZ1026858 | MGnify/ENA primary metagenome ERZ1026858 (study PRJEB33269, sample SAMEA4719795) | human gut metagenome | biome: human-associated habitat; feature: organic feature; material: feces | place: Cameroon | collected 2013-10 ...
GTAAAGCCTTTTATTTAAATCCGATAGGATTTGCGCCCATAAACGGACTGTGGAGAAAGGTTTTTGTCAAAGCCCTGCCTAACATAGCAGACTTACCGCTAAACTGCAATTTACATCCTCTACTTTACTATTAACTTCTGTGTTGCTTTACTGCCGCTTTCAGTTTCCACCGTCACTACATAGAGTCCGTGGGGGAGGGTAAGTGTGGCGTTGGAAGCAGCGATGTTATGTCTGCTGGTGACGAGCTGACCGTTGAGGCTGTATATATATAAGGTGGAGAGGGTGGAGTTGGCAGCTGTGGCTGTCAGCTTTCCGGCGCAGGGCGAGAAGATCTTCACCTCACTGATGACAGCGTCCTCGCTGGGAAGCGACGAAGCCGTAGTGATGTAATATCTTCCGTGGTCGTTGGCTTCGATGGCTATGCTGTCCGCCTCGCTGACGGGAGTGAAGCTGCGAGTCTTGGCATCGAATATCCACAGACAGTCACGGTGGACGCGGTCTATGCGGAACGACAGCCAGACGCGTGACGACGTGGCAGCCACAACACCAATCGGCAACCATTCAATGCCGGGCACTTCATTGAGCGCCACCGCCTCACTGCCAGCCACCGTATATACCTGCGGCAGAGAAGAGAGCGCCGAGTTGTTGAGCAGTTCCACGTCCTCCGTATCGTCATACTCTTCCGAAGCATCCTCGTTTATCACCACCCTTGCCACGCTTGCCGCCTTGCCGTCCTCTGCCATCGCTGTAACGGTAAGCCCGTCCTGGCTGACAAGCTTGTTGCTGGTGCTGATCCAGCGGTCAACGGTCATCGTGGTGGAGAACGTGGCAGCGGCAGGAGCCGTCTCGCCGTCGCTCACCTTCACGAAGAAAGCCTGCATCGGCGTTATCAGAACGTCGTTACGGCGGTCGTACGCAAGCGTGAGGTCGATTATGTGACCCTCCAGTCTGCCAGCCTCCAAGGTCCATATCTTCGGTGTGAGCGACGGATTGGCCTTCAGGAAGAGATAGGCGCTGATGGTGGCAGGATAAGGATTGCCCAGCATGTGGTAGGCATTACGGTCGTGGATGTTGGCAGAAAGCTGCTGGTCTATGTGGCTGAATGTTCCAGCCTCGTTGCTCGGTTCCACCAAGAAACGGTAAGCCTCCGCCTTGCTGACCTCCGTCCGCACGTCCGACTTCTTGCCGTCCGCAGCGTAATAGGCGTACGATGTGTCTGCCTTAGGGAGACGGAGCAGAGCCAAGGGTGAGGAAGCCGAGGACGTATAGTCGTCCGTCATCTTTATGGCAAAGCCCTTGCCGTCGGCGTAAGGCACGTCCATACGATTGTAGACATGACTCCAATAAAGCGACTCCACATTCAGCGAGTTGTCCGAGAGCGTGTCGATGCGCGTCAGCACGCCGTCGTGGTCAGCGGCTTCATAGAACGTCACGCCGTCCACCACCTCACGCCCGCCCTTGTCCCAGCTGCGCTGATAGACGGGATAAGCATTGCGGCTGTATATTGCCTCGTCAAAGCTGATCGGGCGGAACGCCTCTGTCTGCTGTCTGCCGTCCGCCTTAGGCACATACATGTCGCCGGCGTAAGTGTCGCGGAGCGGCGAAGAAACGATATACCACTTGTTTGGCTCCATCTCCTTCTCCACGTAAGCCTTCCTATATATAAGGTAGCAGGGATCGAGGAGTTCGGCTTCCGGCTTGAAGTAGATCTCGTCGCAGAGATTGCCCTTAAAGTTCTCGCACGAGAAGTTGCCGTCGCCCGTGTCCGAATGGTCCTCCGTGTCGTAGTTCCACTTCACCGCCATGTCGTACTGGATGTCCGTGGTGGCTTCGTCGCCCTTCGTGTTTGCCAGCTTTCGCGCCACGTCGTTGGAAGGACGATAGACGATGTTGCCGAGATAAGGATAAACCTTTCCCGTCTGGTCCGTTATGGTAACCTTCGAGAACTTCATCGGCACGTAAGCCTGCTGCACTGTCAGACGGCTGTCCGCCGTGCCGCCCTCCAAAGAGGCAGCGCCATAGTCTGTATAGCCTTTCTTATAGATTACAGCCGCCGTGGAGCGCATCCAGTTGAGGTCGTTGTTCCAGTTGGCATTGAGCTTATTGGAAGCCGAAGAATTCCATGTAAGGTATTCGGGCACTATCTTGAACTTTATGAACGTCTCGCCGGGACACGACACCACCTGCTCACCGTCTTGGCGAATCTGCGAGAACGAGAAGTTCAGCTCATACCAGTAACCCTCGTGGAAGGTGGTGAGAGCCGAATCGTCAAAGCATATATCTATGGACGAGTCGCTCGTCTCCACCTCCTTGTTAATCACCTTGCCCACCACCTGCAGCTCGTTGGTGAACGTAGGGTCGTTGGTGTCAGAGATGAATATCTTCGAGTAGTTGTTGAACTCCACTTTCTTGCTGCTCTCCAGTGACGTCATCGGCAGCGTCAGCTTCGCATTCTTCTCCGTCATCGCCTTTATCTGCGGCAGACCGATGCGGACGCAGCGGTCGTTATTGGGATAGACCACATTGCCGAATCCCATCGTCATCTTCGGTCCGTCCTCCACCACGCGCAGCGAGAAATACATCGGTTCGGGGCAGATATGGTAGGTGGTGTGTCCTTCGGTTACTTCGGCAGCCACGGGTATGGCAGCCACCTTATACAAGCCGATGCGGTCATGGGTGAACTTATAGCCATTGAGGCTGTTGCTGTAAGCGATGACCAGTCTGCCAGCGTCAACGTATTGCTTGAGGAGGGCGTAAGCTTCAGCGTCCTTGGCTTCGAAGTCAGCAGAGAGCGACGTGGCTGTGGGATAAGCTGTGCGGTAAGCGTCGAGCGCCTCCTTCAGTCCCGGTATATGCTCGAAGTCGTTAGGCTGGTCAGGTTCAGAGAGAAACCAGTCGAACCGTACGTCGTCAAGCGTAATCTTACCGCCGTTTACGATGTCGGCAGTCTCCAGCTTGGCGTTGATGTCTACGTCCGGCGTGCGGTTTTCGTCGCACGACACACGCACGGTGGTCACCACGCTACCGTTGGCGTCGGTGATTATGACATTCTGGCGCACCAGCTCGAACATCTCGCTATAGCATGAACACACGTTGGACGCCACGCCCCATGCGCCCGGCTTCGTCTCGTCATCAACGTCGGGATAAGCCACAGACACATAGTGTTTCTTCTGCATCGAGAGCGGGAAGTTGCGGTCAGCGAGGATGAGAAGCTTCTCGTTCTGCTCGTTCTTCTCAAACATCGCCACATCCGTCCTTCCACCGGCGGCAGCTTCCGGCAATTTCTTTGTTTCGTCGTATGCGGCAGGAACCTCCGCCGTGCCATACTCGTCAGGCTTTCCGTAGCCGTCATAGTCGATGGTGCTGACAGCGTTGCCGTCCTCATCGCAGAAACGATAGAACACGTGCGACGCCTTATTGCCAACCATCTGGAGAGTGCTCTCATAGGCAGTGCGAATCTTCAGCGTCACGTTCTGAGGCAGGTCGGCAGCGGAAGTCATGCTCGGACAGACCGGCATGTTCTGTATCACTTCAGCCTTTGCGGGGTCGATATAGAAACGGAGGTCGTCAATGAGATAGTCGGCGCCGTTCGTGCTCTTACACATATTGTCCATCACCAGACGGAAGTCAGAATAGTTTTCCACTCCCGAATTGCGAGGCAGCACCAGCTTGGCGTACACCTGCGTCCATTCGCCCAAGTTGCGCGAATCTGTATTGTAATTAAATTCGCCTGATGAAAATGAAATGATAAGACGTTTGTCCGTGATTTTGTCGTTCTCATCACGTATGACGCCATACAGTCTGAACAACACCTCAGGGTCTGCAGAGGTAGTAACGTCAGATGTGAAGTTAGCAACATAACCCGAGAAGATAAGCTTGGCACCAGAGCAGAGGTCAGCCTTAAAGTCGGCTGCAGCAATCTGACGGCTCTCGTCCGAAGCGTCGATATAAAGGAAGTGACCATACTGCTTGCCGCCGGTCAGAGCGTATGTGCGGTCATAGATTGTGGTGTTTTTTAGCCACCATGTATATCCGCTGGCTGCGTCGGATACGCCTTTCAGATTGGCACTCTTGTAGAGGTTATATTCGCCATGCACAGGAGTGAAGGGACTCCACCATTCGCTCGCGGGAGCGAAGTCCTTGAGCTGCGGATATGTGAAGGCATACGAACGGCGGTCCCAACGCGACGGAATCGCCGATAGGTTGTCCTCCGGCGTGGTAGGCGCAGCCAATGTCATTTCGGCGTTGTCATCGTCAAAGGTGACAGGCTTCATCGCCTGCTTGTAATGATCCTCAATGTAGGAGAACTGGCGCTCCTTGTCGCCTGCAGCCAGAATCTGAGCGTCGGTCTTGGGGTAAGTGCTTTGGAAGAACACCTCGAAGTTAGCGACGGGAGCATACTTGCTTTTGTCTGCATCGTTACGTGCGTAAGCCACTACATACAATATATCGCCGTACGTGACAGACGGGGCTGATGTTCCTGTGCCATCAAGGGTCTTCCATCCATTGCCGTTTTTTATTGCTGTATTTGCGTCAAACCATGGGATGATGTTCTGCTTAGACCATGAGAACAGGTCTGTGTATTTGGTCTTTGTCTGGTCGTAAATACGCCAGTAGATACATCCTGAACGATAAATCTTCGTCTTATCGAAATCTTCCGATGTTATCCGTTTTGTCTTGTCAGCAGCATAAACATGGTGCGACGTGTTCTTCAGCGGATAAAAGTAATATTGGTCATATCTGTTGTTTACGCGAAGAGCGATTCTTGATCCCAAATTCTTTATGCCCACCACAATGCGCTTATTATCCTCCAATGTCAGGTCAGACGCAGAGTTATGCAGGTCTGACGATGCGGCATCGGCTATCTTCTCTGCCAATCGTCCTGCGGGATAGATATGGAAGATGTAGCGGATGGAGAGCGTCGGTTCGGCTGTCATCGTCTCGCCGCCCGTTCCGTTCCAGTCATTATATCGGCTTACGTCACAGGCTATTGTCTCGCCCTGCCATGAGGAATCGGAAGCATCGGCAGGAGGATTATACGTCACGCCGATGGTTTTATGACATGGATTGAGATTGCCGTCAGAATAGAGGTTCAGGGCGAAGAATCCACGGTCGTTGCCCTCTGCATCATTTACAGCTTTCAGCTTAGAACCAACGGCTGTGAGATTGGCAGAAGCTCTGTCCGTGGAATAATCATACCAACGAAAATAATTGCGAGGCTCATCATCGTTACCATTACCATTATAGTCCATGCAAGGCAACTGCAGATTGATGGCACTGCGATTCTCATCGACGTAATAATAATATTCCACCTCTACGGTGCGCTGCATGCCGCGCTCGTCAAAGGACGTGTTGGCAACGCCGAGATAATGTGCAAAGGTATGGGCATCTGCCCCCGTCACGCACAGCACGGCAAGGACAGCGAGTGTCCATGCCGTGCTGAAAAGCCGCAGAAGAGAGACGGCTGCGGCAGTGATATGATGATGAAGTATGTTCATATTCGTTATTGTCGGATAATCTGTACTTTGTAAGGAATGGCGTATGACAAGCCAGCAACTTGGAAGAACACCTGATGGAGCGCCGTGCCCGCACGGTTGCCCATAAAGCCCTCAATGGTTTGGCTGCTCGGTTGGAGGTAAGGCATACGGTCGTAAATGCACGTTCCGGCTGCGCCCTCGGGCTTAAGGGAGAGCGTCTTCCAGTCTGTAAGGCTCCATTCATTGCCCGCCGTCAGCACCTTGCCGTCGCTGAGACGCGTCACGGTGGGGCGAAGATGAAATTCGCCGTAGGAGGCGAAGGTGGCAGTGAGCATGTCCTTGTCGTAACGGACGGTGGGCAGGACGCCGATGGCAGTGAACTGCTCCGCATCGAAGGAGATGCGATAGTCGTTGAGGCGGATGGGGATGCGCAGATAATCGTTGCGTGCTATGGTGTTCCAGTCTGTCATTGCCACACGGTGCGACACGGTCTGTTGGTCGGTCTCTACGTTGAGGATGAAGCAGCTGGTGGTGCGAGCCACTGACTCGTTAAGGTAAAAAACTGTCTCGATGCAGTTCTTGCCTCCTGCCAGCAACGTCGTGCCATCATCGCCACCTATCTTAATGGTGCGGTTGGCAGCTGTGGCAGCAGCGGAAAGGTTGGGCGCCGTGCGTTCGTCATCGATGATGTCGGGCATGAGCATGAGGTTGTCGGTGGCGTCGGAGGTGATGTCCGACAGCGTTACGGAGCGCAAACGGAAGTCGGCAGCCGACTCGTTGGTGAGCGTCAGGCGCATCTTCGCCACCATACGGATGACCTCAAGGTCGATGTGTGAGGTGCGCTCGGTGATGGTGGTCTGCAGCTTGCCGCTCATCGGAATGCCGTCTTTGAAGCCGGAAGCCGCGTTTACGTTGCCCGCCACGCCGAACGTCATGCGGTCAAAGTCGGGCGCTGTGGTGCCGACAGCCTTAGTGGCGTCGATGCCAAGCTGTTGAGGGCGTATGTTGGCGAAGGAATAAATGGTGGTCTTGCCGGGATTGATGCGCAGCGTCAGCCGTTCGGCGTAACTCTTCTCCTCGGCATAGTCGTCGCTGACAACCACGCCGGCTATCTTGCCGTCCTGCACAGCCACCACAAAACAATGGCGCATCATCTCGCCGGGCACGGCATTAAGGTCGTCCCATGACGAGGCACGAGCAGCGCCGGCACGATAGGACGATGCATTGGCAGGTGAGGCAGCGCCCTGCATGGATATGGTCAGATTCACGTCCACCGGCTTCGGTGGCGTGTCATTATCCTCCGTGCTGTCCGTAGCGCAGCCGCAGAGCCATATTGCTGCGACGAAGACGAAGAGGAGGCTGAAGAGCCTAAGTGTATGTCTAGTCATATACGTATCTACATTAATTACATTATCACGTCGTCATGGTCGCGCACATACCAGCGGCGTACGTGCAGGCTGACCTTTAGCTGATTGTCCTTCTTGTATACCTCAAACAGATAAAGCGTGTTTCGCTGTATGTCGCGCAGACGGTCCGTAGGCGCTCCTTCAGCGTCATACTCGCAGAACGGCAGCGTGTAAGTGTCGTCGAGTGTGCCGTTTCTGAAGAGTTCGAGGGTGATGGTGGACGGTGTGACGCCGGCTGTGGTGTTGGAGCGTTCGGGGAGGTAGGCATAACCGAGGGTGGTGAAATCCAGTCCTCCGTCCGTAGCAGGAGATATCAGTTCGTGCAGCGACCCCGTGAAGCGGATGTCCGTAGTCTTGTCGACGCTTTGGTAATTGAGGGGCAGACAATATCCGAGGGTGTTGCGATGGTTGAGCGTCAGCTTTCCGACGCTATAGCCCCGGCTCTCCATGTCACTGCGAAGCTTAAGGCTGACCTTCGCCATAGCTCGGAGAAGATGTATGTCGCCGAGGTCGTTGCTCTCGCCCTTCGTCAGCGACTTGATGGTTCCGACGCCCCACATGGGTATGAATCCGTCCGTCTTGTCAGCCGTGTAAGTGATGTCAGCAATATTGTCGGTGGCGGCTGCCGATCCGCAGTTGGCAAGAATCATCACCTTCTTGGCGTCCTTGAGACGGTCGCCAGGCGACATCCATGCCCCCGTAAGGCTATACTGGTCCTGCGTCATGCGCTCCATGTGGATGTCTTCCACGTTGCCGATGACACGCCCTTCGGCATCACATATCTTTATGTGGATGTCGTCGGGTCGGATGGCACATTCCTGCGCGGTGCCGTCGTCCTTCTCGCCATAATCGCCCCATCCTGTATCCGAACGCGTGGAGGTGTGGTCCACGGTCAGGACGAACGCCACATGCACGTCGTTGTCCTGCGTCTGCTCCTCGTACTCTTCCGAGAAAGAGCACGCCAGCAGAGCAAGCACCACTGACAAGGTCAGGGCGGCATGGCGCATCAGCCGTAAGATACATGATGACGGGAAGTTCATTTTATGGATTTGTGATTAGATGTCAGTGTTGTGCAGGACTACAGTCCATGAGTTTATGAGAATGGAGGCGGCAAGCCAGTTGTGGTTGTCGTCGATGAAGAACACGAAGTTATACTCGCTCTGTCTGTCGAGATATTCCTGGTCAGTCATCTTCTTATTGTAGTTGCCCTTCACGAGGAGGGCGTAGTCGTTGAGCGGAATGCTGAATATGGTCTTGCCGTTGAGATTGTTACGCACACGAAGGCGCGGATGCTTGGAGGTGAGCAGACGGTTGACGGCCATCTCCGCCACCACGGCAGACATTTTCGAGTCGTCGCCTACGACACCGTCATACTGCGACCAAGGACGGTAGCAGACCGAGTCGTCCGGCAACGGGGCGTTGTCGTAAGCGAGGAATGTGTTGTCGTCGTCGATGAAGAAGGAGAAGTCGGTCTGATTGAGGCGTTCTCCTGAGGCGTTCTGCAGTACGACGCGTATGATGTTGGTGTTTTTTACGAGGGGGACGGTTACTGTGGCTACGCCGTGTCCTTCCAGTGAGAGGTCGGCATCGGTGAGCTTACCGTGAAAGAGTGGGGTGAGGTCATGATTCAGTTCTTCTGTCTGACGGGTGACGCGGCTGGTGAGGCTCTGCGCACCGTCAGTGGCATGTCCGCCGTATGTGTAGGAGTCGGCATGGCGCTGTTCGCCTTCCGCCCATACATATAGCGAGTAATGTCCGGGAGCGACATTGTCCAGAGTCATATATCCGCCGCGAGCCACGATGTCTGCCACCTTCTCAGTGCGCTCGAAGGCAAGCGCTCCGTCGAGTGAGTAGGCGTAGAGCGTGAGCGTCTTCACCTGTGGGGCAAAGGCGTCGGCAAACTCCATGTTCATGTCATAGCGGAAACGCACACGCAGTTCCTGCTGACAGCCCGAGAGGTCGTCGTGCATCATTGTGCATGACGAGACGATAAGCAAAAGGGCAAGGAGGCGGAGGAATTTCATTTGAATTAGGAATTACGAGTTATGAATTAAGACTTAGCTTTGTCCTATAAAATAAGAGATTGGCGAGAGAGGGAACAAGTGTCAAGGCTAACTGTAGGAGCCGCGGGCATTCCTGCCCACGGCACTACAGTCAACCATGATTAAATGTTAATGACTATTGTTTCTTGTTAGAATCCAAGTTTACATTGCTATTCACTACGCGCCAAGAGAGAACGTTGATGCGTGCAGCGAGGAAGATATCCTTCTCTTCGGGAAGAGTCGGGTCGATTTCCTTCTTAGGATCGAACACAGGTGTACCGAATCCCTTAATTTCCTGAATGTTAACCTTGTAAGAGTGGTTACGAACTACGCCGTAATAGCCGAGCTTGGTGTCTGTAGCGGCAAGGTGGCGGATCGGAGTGTAGTAGTAAACACGTCCCTCAGTACGAATCTGGGCCTTGTTGGCATCAATAGCGAGATCCTTGTTGACATCAGTGGCAGGAACAACCTGTGTGTGTGAAGCGTTATAAACAGTAACACCTTCCTTGAGCTGCGGAACTACCTCATAGTCCTTGAGGATTGCTGTGGCACCAGCAGGTGCTGATGTAGCGAATGTGAGGTCGTCCTTAGAGATGCTTGTGTAAACGTCTTTACCGTGTTCGTCCTTACCAGTCTTCTTGAAGTACTTGCTCTTGTTCTCGTTAGCAACGACAGTCAGCACGTCCTCTTTGCTAAGATACTGAATGCCTTTGTACTTACAGATTTCTGCCTGATGTGCTACACCAGCCTCGTCCTTGTACCAGAGGTGAGCAGCAACGATGACCTTTGTAAGGCTGTTCTCCATCTTGTCTTTGAAGTCATTTGTTGCAGCAGGAGTGTTAGGCAGGGTGTAAACCGGTGTGCCTACGTTTGCATTGATCTCGTTGAATGAGTGATTGACAACTGAGTTAACAGGGGTGGTCTTGCTGAATGCGACGCTTGTCTCCCAGAAGCAACGATGATAGTCGCCTGTAGTCCAGGGATTGATGCCGAGGTCATTATTGTTCCAAGTGGTGCTGATGACCTTCTCCACATTGGCGCGTCCGTTTTCGTCGGCAACGCCCCAACCGTCAACGACTACATATACTCCGTACTTGTCATTCAACTGCTGCGGGAGCTTGTATGTCCACTTGTCCTTGTTCCAATTCTCTGTGCCTACAAACCAATTCTTTGATTTGTCGCAAGTAATGTTCACCTTGGCAGCTACGCGCTCCACGTAGATGTCAATAGGATTATTTTTTGCAGCATCAGCATCTGTGGCTACATGGCCTGATACGGGCACAGCATACTCTTCAATGCCATCCTTCATATAGATGGAGTTGGCCATAACGAAGTCTGTGGTCTTATTGGAAGATACATTGTAGAACTTGACGTCCTGCTTGCTGCGAAGTTCTGAAAGTGTGAGGGCTTTATCACCGAGAGTGGTATTTGTAAGGCTCCTGTTGTTGATGACAGCCACTACTGAATGAGGAGCGGTCTTGGTCTTGCCATTGATAACAAGTACAGTCTTTGCAATCTGCTCCACGGTTTGATTGTGATCCTTGTCTGTGGAGTTGATGTCTTCTTCGGGAGTAAGCCAGTTTATAGTTTTGTTCTCGGTGTTGTTAAGGAGGTACGGCGAACCGTCGGCATTAAAGAAGTAGAAGCGTACGTTGCTGATTTTGCTCTCTTCAGCAGTTCCGTCCTCGTAGGTTCCGCCCTTACCATCTTCGTACTCCTCATTTTCTGCGCGGCTCATAGCCTCGCCAACGTTCTGAATGTTAACAGACAAGTAGCTAACGTCTACGTTGTTGTTACCCCCCCATTTTCTGTGTCCTCGGAAGAACAAGCACTGAACATGAATGCAGCCAGTGCCAAAGGAATAAGTTTAATTTTGTTCATGTTTTTTATTTGTTTGAAAATGTAATATAGTCTACAAGAAGATTTAAAGGCATGTAATGAAACATGTCTTACCTGTTATCCTGTTAATTGTTCTTTTTTTTGTTATTCTATTAATTAACTTTATAAGTTGTTATGTGCGCGTTGGTCAATTTGAGGATTATTATAAAACTCTCTAATTTTCGCTAATAACACGTATGCCGTTTTTTTTATGGAGTGCAAAATTATAAAAAAAAACGATATTCAAATTGTATATTTGTGCAAAAAATACACAAGAAAGCATGTTTTTTACGATTTGAACAGTGCAAATCGTAAAAAATATGCACAATTTTACAAGAAAAAGGGTGTTATACTCAATTTGCTTTCGTCTGTGGGTGCGTGGCTACAGCGAGACGCCATAGCCTCCAAACAAGTCCTATTCTCTTACAAAACCGCTACTATTGCTGACACAAAGCAATTGATACGTCCTCTCACTTCGTCCGATGTAAGCATTCACTTCGTCCGATGTGAACATTCACTTCGTTCGATGTAAGCATTCACTTCGTTCGATGTGAGCATTCACTTCGTTCGATGTAAGATTACTAAAGTGGCAGTTTCGGATTATTAGCGAGGTAACTGTGTTAGGCAGTGCTTTGACAAAAACCTTTATCCACATACCGCTTATGGGCGCAAATCCTATCGGATTTAAATAAAAGGCTTTACATTAGGTTGTCGAGAACATGGTTCTCGTAAGACCTAATGTAAAGCCTTTTATTTGTGCACAGCACGCGCCCATAATCGGAAAAACAAAGAAAAACACAAGGATATCGGGCGACATATGGCCCGAATTATGAATTATGAGTTTGAATTATAGCAGACAAGGCAAACCTAGGAGGCTATGGCGTCTCGCCGTAGCCACGCACCCTATCATAGCAAGTCCTCAATCAGCGCCGTGTCCCGAGGGGACACGTATCTATCAGAAACCCACTGCAAGCTCCGAAGGAGCGCAGCTGTGGGATAAGCACTCATCACCATCTTGGTTCCGCGAAGCGGGACCAACCATCATCAACATTATCGAGGATGTGTAAGTCCCCCTTCGGGGAACACTTGTGGGAGAGATGGGAGAGCTCACGTACCCACAGCTGCGCTGCTTCGCAGCTTGCAGTGGGTTTCATGACATAGGTCCCGCTCCGCGGAACCCGCAGCTCATACTCAATCTGTTTGCATTCGTGGGTGCGTGGCTACGGCGAGACGCCATAGCCTCCTATGTTTGCCTCATCTGCTGAATAATTCAAAATTGGACAATTCATAATGCGCCTTGGCGCACAATTCAAAACTCAAAATTCAAAACTCAAAATTCGGATGGCGGGAGCCACCCGTTTTTATTCTTTCTGCAAGCTGTTGCGATACATTGTCGGTGTCATGCCGCAAACCGACTTGAAGATCTTTGTCATTGACGGAGCGTCGGTAAATCCTACGCGATTGGCAATGGTATTGAAGTTCTGCGAGGGCTCTTCTTCGATGATGCGCTTCACCTCCTTCACCTTAAGCTCGTTTAGCCAGGCGTTGAAGTTCTGGTTCAGCACGTTGTTGAGGTACTGCGAGAGGAGTCGCTTGTTAAGGTTCATCTGCTCTGCCACCTTGTTAACGGTGAGTCCATCGGCAAGGTATGGGCGGTCGCCTCTGTTCACCCAGCGGTCGATGATGACGGAGATGGGGTCGTCGCCGTTATCGGCAGCTTCAATCTGCTGCGTCTCTCCGTTGGTGTCGGCATTGCCGAAAGCTTTACCGAGATGCAGATATATTTCCTGGATGTTCAGCGTGCTAATGGTGATGATGATGGAGAGCACAAACTGTATCCACAGCGACGTTACGTTAAACTCAGGTGTGGTTACGAGGATGGTGACGCAGCAGAGAATGTAAAAGACAATGAGCGACCACACGAGGGTATGAATCCACGTGCACTTGCTGCATACCTCGCCGTCATGATAATGGCGGATGTGGGAGAGGAAGCGCACCTTCGATACGACTAAAAAATAGATGCCAATGGACGATATGGTCACTACGTAGGCGGTAAGCAGAGCGTCGAGCACCCGCGACGTGGCACACTCAAGATAGGCATCATATGAAGCTGTGAGATTGTTGCTGTCTACGATGGCGTGGATGCCGGGGATGAAGAATATGGCGTAATGGATGAGGGCTATGACCACTATCGGCAGCGACATATATACGCCAAGCTTATACGACACGTTCACCTTAGAATAGAGGAAGGTCTGAAGGCCCGCATAGATGACGATTATCTGGATGAAGAAGATGGTGGGTATGACAAACTCGTACATGTTCTGATAGTCATAACCGAGGACGATGGTTATGAACATCAGGAGGTGTACGAAGCCTTCCATGAGGATGCCGGTGGCAATGAGGTTCTTGCCCTTGATGTACGACTTGTTGTTGGAGAGCGGCGTCTTGATGCCCTTTGTGAGATAGAGCACCGACGACAACGCGAAACACGTGGTCGTAACTATGATGTAGGTGACATATATGATAAAATAGATACCGTCAGTAGCAACTTCCATAATACGTTAGTTTTAGTTTTTTTTCGGTTTTGCAAAGGTAGTGAAATAACTAAAACCAACAAAGAAGAGATTATTTTTTAATTGATTTAGTTTAGATTTTTAACACTTTGGAGCCGCTTTTGCCTACATGGTCTTGTGAAAAAACTCTCCTTATTAGTATTCAATGTGTTATGGAAGTGAGGAATGAGTGTATTTGTTACTTTTGTAACATGTTTTTCCATACATCTTTCAAAAACCTGCTATGGTTTTTGAAAGACGATGAAACATATATGTTTAAAAAGAGAAATATAATCCAAAAAATAAATCTTTAATTTGCTATCTCCACCTTTACTTTCTCGTATCCCATTGACTGGAGCATGCTACGGAACTGCTCCTTGGCGTTCTGCTGGGCGTTGCGGATGTTTGCAGGAGTGAGGCAGCGGCGGCGCATCATGGCGTCGGCGCGGCGATACATCTGCTCACGGTCCTTATGGCTCCACTTGCCGCTCTCAATGAACGAACGTGTTCGGGTCTCGTCGATGAAGCTCTGGTCGAGCAGACGGACGGGTGGGAGAGTGGCTTTCACGGTGTCGCCGTCCATGACTATCCATCCTTCGTGCGCTTCCTTCATGTTGATGCCGAGGCGGAGTGTGCCGTAATAGATGCGCACCAGCTCGTCGTCACCGAAGAATCCCTTGCGTACGGTGTCTACCAGTTCTTCGTCGTTGATGGTGAGAAACTCCCATTCGCCGATGTTCTCGATGGACCTTATCTGCATCGGCGTGATGTCGATGGAGTCGTTCTGCTCTATGGTCAAGGCGGCAGGCGATGACGTTATCTTCTTAACGTAATGCTTAGCCACCAGAACAACGGTGAGGGCTATGACGGCGTAGAGCACGAAGCGTGCCACAGCCGACTTGATGATTTGCTGTATGAACGGCATGTTATCTCTTTTTCGCATTTTCTACGGTGGTTTTGTCGATGAGGTGAATGATGTCCTTGCCGGAGAAGTTGCGGCTGAACGCTATGGTGATGTTCTCAGGACGATAGCCGAGCTTCTGCAGCATCGGCACGAGAGTGTTGGCGGCGCTGACACGAGCCTGCTCCATGATGTCCGTCGTGGCTATTTCGCGTATGATGGCGCCGCGTCCCTGGCGTTCGTAGGAGGTAAGCTCCTCGTCGGAGAAGTCGCGGCGTGTGAGCGCCACGTACTGCTTGATGGCGTTATGGTCGATGCGTGACGATGTGAGCACGATGTGCGGGTCGGGGAGCGTGATGCGGATGTGCGTGGAGTCGCGCTGCACGTTGTCGCTTGAGAACGAGGCAAAGTCGATGTAAGCCTTTATGGTGGCGTCGATGGGGATGGCCACCTTACGCTTTCCGAGCGGCACGGGAATGTTATAGTCGTGTCCTGCCAGCTTGCCTTTCATCTCCAGCTTGTCGTCATGCGTGAGCACCTTATGCACACGATATTCCGTGGTGTAGAGCTTGGAGCAGCGCTGCACCTGCATCACCATCACCGCCATCGTGTCGACGGCGGGTTTAGTGGCCTTCTCTTTCTCTGCTGGCTTGCTGCCGCATGAGCAGAAGGCAAGGCTCATCACGGCTGCCAGTATTGTCAGGGTGGTCTTCATCTTGCGATTTATGTTTTTTTACGTTGATTACTGTAATGTTATTCTGTCGTTTTGATATATTTTTTTATACCTTTGTATTTGTATAGACGTAAAAACAAGGAAAAAGTAAAAACACGAGATATAATGAAACGGAAATATATGGTTATGGCTCTTCCGCTGATGATGCTGTTGGCAGCATCGTGCAAGGAGGAGAAGCAACCGGAAAACATCATCGTAAAGAAGACGCCGGTGGCTGTGAAGAAGTCGGTGCAGAGCATGGGTGACAACGCTGCGGAGCGTGACGTGGAATGGCTCGGCGCCACCTATCATATCCGCATAGAGCGCAAGGCGGACAAGAGTTTGTCACTTGCAAAGGACGGCCAGGGCAACAAGTATTACGACAACCGCGTGTCGCTCCTCATCACACGTACTGACGGTAGCGAGTTTGTGAGGCGCACCTTCTCAAAGGCTGACTTCGCCTCTTACGTGAAGGGCAGCAACAGCGAAGGCGCTCTCCTCGGCATCGTCTTCGACCGTGCCGACGCCGAAACCCTACGCTTCGCCGCCAGCGTCGGATCGCCGGACCGTATGAGCGACGAGTATGTGCCTCTGGTGTTGACGGTCAGCCGCACGGGTGGCGTCAAGATTTCGGAGGACACGCAGCTGGATACGGGCAGCGATGAAGAGGAGGAGGTTTAGTTGAGAGTTATTGTTAGTTGAGAATTGAGAGTTGAGAGTTGAGAATTGAGAGTTATGATTAGCAAAGAACTCATGTCCTTCACCACATATCATAACTCTCAACTTTCAACTCCTAACTCTCAACTATTCCAACATATCATAACTCTCAACTTTCAACTCCTAACTCTCAACTATTCCAACATGTCATAACTCTCAACTTTCAACTCTCAACTCTCAACTATATATCGTCTTCTTCGTCCTCGAATCCGAACAATGTCGGGTCGACGAAGGCATCGAGGGCTCGGCGTTCCTTCTTTGTGGGGCGTCCTGTGCCGCGTGCTCTGTCGACGAATCCGCTTATTCGGCTCATCTCCAGCAGTTCGTACTGCTTCGGGTCGGTGACATTCTCATAAATCTCAGGGATGAGCTTTGCACCTACGCGCTGCTCTATCGTCTTCAGAATCTTGAACGAGTAGACGATGGGCGGCTTTTTTACGCTCACCACTTCGCCCACCTTAACCGTATGGCTGGGCTTGACGTTCTGCCCGCCGATGGTGACGCGGCTGTTCTTGCAGGCGTCTGCGGCTATGGAGCGCGTCTTGAAGATACGCGCTGCCCACAGCCATTTGTCTATACGTGCTGTATCTGCCATATTCTTTATTCCCTTTTTTTACTTCTTCGACTTCTTTCCGAGCTTGTTAAACTGGTTCATCGTGATGTCCAGTCCGGCAAGCACGAAGCTGCGTATTATCTCCACCGCCTCGTCAATTGAGGGCTGGAGCGTGCGCATATCCTCGTCCGTGTATTTGCCCAGCACCCAGTCTACCTGCTGTCCGCGCTGAAACTCGTTGCCGATGCCCATACGCAGACGTGCATACTGCTGTCCGATGAGCTGCTGGATGTTGCCCAGTCCGTTATGGCCGCCGTTCGATCCGTTGCCCTTCAGACGATAGTCGCCGAGGGGAATGGAGAGGTCGTCCACGACGACGAGGAGTCGCTTCTGGTCGATGTTCTCCTTCTGGAGCCAGTAGCGAACGGCGTTGCCGCTGAGGTTCATGTATGTGGTGGGCTTAAGCAGAAACACCTTGCGTCCCTTTATGGAAGTCTCAGCCACGTAACCGTAACGCTTGTCCTCGAAGCTTACTCCGGCGCTCTCTGCCATCTTGTCGAGAACCATGAATCCCGTATTGTGGCGTGTGTTCTCGTATTCGTAGCCCGGATTGCCGAGCCCCACAATCAAGTATTTGTCCATATTTCCTTATAAATAAAAAAAAGCGTACGCATCCTCTGACGCGTACGCTTACATTATATTCTTATTGAATCGGTTTAATGTCGTTATGCGATTACTCTGCTGACGCAGCAGCTGCAGACATAGCGGCACGTGTCATCTTGATAGAGCATACGATGACGTCCTTGCCAGTAGCGATCTCGAGACCCTCGAAGCTCAGCTCGCCAACCTTGATGCTCTTGCCGATCTTGAGCGCTGTAACGTCGATGTCGAGGTGCTCAGGAATCTGCTGGTAAGGAGCAGTAACGTCGATCTTACGGATAGAGAGGTTCATGCGACCACCGTCACGTACACCCTGTGCAAGACCTGTGAGCTTAACGGGAATACCGATTGTGATAGGCTTCTGGTCGTTAACCTCGAGGAAGTCAACGTGGAGAACTGCGTCAGTTACCGGGTGGAACTGAATCTCCTTGAGGATCGCTGTATGTGACTCGCCGTCGATGACGAGGTTGATAACGTAGATGTGGGGAGTGTAGATAACCTTGCGAAGCTCAGTCATAGGTACTGCGAATGACATAGCAACGGGCTTGCCGTCCTGCTCTGCGATACCATAGATGTTGCAGGGAATGAGTCCCTCCTTACGCAATGTCTTAGAAGCTTTCTTGCCAAGGTCTGTACGCTTCTGACCTGTAACGTTAATCTCTTTCATAATTGTGTTACTCTAAATTAAGTTGATAAATATTAATGTTTATGCCTTAATTCGCCATCACACGAGAACTGTATTTCTGTACGGATGTGCTCAAAAAAGCGGTGCAAAGTTACTAATTTTCTCTGAAACACACAATTATAGCGTAAAAAAATGTTGAATATTGTGGTTTTCCTTGGTAGTTAGTCAGTTTTTTCATATTTTTGCATCTGATAAAGTGGCTACGGTCTCGTAAAAACGTGAAAACAAACATTATATATATAATAGTATAGAAGGATGATTAATCGCGAATTAATAAGAATCAAGATAGTTCAGTTAACCTACGCATACTATCAAAACGGTAACAAGCTAATGGACAGTGCAGAGAAAGAATTGCTCTTTAGCTTGTCAAAAGCATACGATCTTTATAACTACCTGCTGGAGCTTATTGTCGCTGTCACACAGGAAGAGCGAAACCGTGTGGAGGTCGCTTCCAAAAAGGCAGAGAGAGAAGGCCAACCAATGCCTTCGCAGAAATTCGCATACAACAAGTTTGCCGTCCAGCTCGAGGAGAACAAGATGCTTCAGGAGTTTGCCGAGACGCAGAAGCAGTCATGGGCGAACAGTGTGGAGTTCGTGCGCGGACTCTGCAACCAGATAGAGCAGAGCCAGGCTTACGCCGAATATATGGCTGACACCGACGACTCTTACGAGGCTGACCGCGAAATCTGGCGCAAGATTTATCGCCAGCTCATTCAGGAGAACGAGGCACTGGACCAGCTCCTCGAGGAGCAGAGCCTCTACTGGAACGACGACAAGGAAGTGGTGGACACATTCGTGCTCAAGACCATCAAGCGCTTCGACCCGAAGAACAAGGCTAAGCAGGAACTCCTGCCCGAATATAAGGACCTTGAGGATAAAGACTTCGCCATTAAGCTCTTCCGATCTACCATCCTCAACGCTGACCAGTATCAGCGCTATATGAGCGAGACATCACGCAACTGGGACTTCTCACGTCTGGCTTACATGGACGTGGTGATCATGCAGATTGCCATTGCCGAGATGCTCACGTTCCCCAACATCCCCATCAGCGTAACCATCAACGAGTATGTTGACCTCGCCAAGCTTTACTCAACACCGAAGTCAGGCGGATACATCAACGGCATGCTCGACTCCATCGCACGCTATCTCGTGTCGACAGGCAAGCTGATGAAGACCATCGAGGACCGTCCGCAGCGCCGTCAGGCTCCGCGCCGCCCGATGACTCCGCGCCTTAACCGTGCACAGGCTGCACTGGAGGAGGGCGAAGTGCTCCGTTCGCGTTATGCTGCACAGGCTGAAGAGCAGGCTGAGCAGAACGACGAGGAACGTGAAGACTAAATAAAACAAAAGAAAATATAAACAACAAATAACACAAGCAACAAAAATGAACATTATTGTACTCGCCGCTCAGCAGGCACAGGGAGGCGGCATGGGAATGATTATTATGATGGTGGCTCTCTTTGCCATCATGTATTTCTTCATGATTCGTCCGCAGCAGAAAAAGCAGAAGGAAATCCGCAAGTTCCAGAATGCCCTCAAAGAAGGCGACAAGATCATAACCAACGGTGGCATCTACGGCACAGTACGCCGTGTGGACCTCGCTGCCAACATCGTAGAGGTGGAGATCGCACGTGGCACCGTCATTTCTGTGGACAAGAACTACGTCTTCGCAGACGCAAGCGCACAGGCTCAGAAGTAAAGTTTGCTGACAACCGTCAGTAAAGACACACGAAACACTCAAATAATATACGTCGTTTAGATGGAAAACCGCTTGACGCAAATATTACGGGTAGTCAGGAACTTCTTGTTCAGTTCAGTGAACAAGGAGTTTCTGATTTTTTTGTTCTTTCTCTTCTTGAGCAGCGTCTTCTGGCTGATGATGACGCTCAACGAGACCTACGAAAAGGAGATTAGTGTGCCCGTAAGGCTGGTGGGAGTGCCGAAGAACGCCGTGCTCACCACCGAGATGGAAGACACGGTGCGCGTAACCGTGCGCGACAAGGGATTCGCTCTTGCCTCATATATATATGGTGAAGGCGTAAAGCCGGTTAGCGTCAACTTCCAGACTTACGCCAACCGCCAGACAGGACAAGGCATGGTGCCGGCTGCGGACCTCATGAAGATGGTGACGCAAAGGTTCTCGATGTCGAAGGTGGTGCAGGTGAAGCCCGACAAGCTCGACTTCTACTTCAATTTCGGTCTGTCACGCCGATTGCCCGTAAGAATGGCGGGCTACGTGGTGCCGGGCAAGTCGTATTATCTCGCCCGCACGCAGTTCTGGCCTGACCAGGTGACGGTGTATGCCAACAAGCGCACGCTCGACTCACTCCGCTTCGTCAAGACCGTGCCCATCAACATCACCAACTTCGGCGACACCGTCATACGCACCGTGGAGCTGGAGAAGATAAAGGGCGTCAAGATTGTGCCGAACACAGTCCGCATCGGTCTGTTCCCCGACATTCTTACCGAGGAGAGCATCGAGGTGCCCGTCAAGGCTATGAACATGCCTGAAGGCAAGGTGCTGCGCACATTCCCGCAACGCGTCAAGATAAGCTTCACCGTGGGAGCCAGCATGTTCCGTAGCATCAATGCTGACCAGTTCAGCGTGGTGGTTGACTATAACGAACTGATAACCAATCCGTCGGACAAGTGCAACATATACCTCAAGTCGAGTCCGCACGGAGTGAGAAACGCCCAGCTGCAGATCAGTCAGGTGGACTATCTCATCGAACAACAATAACGTAAGAATATGCTAACAGCCATTACCGGTGGCATCGGTTCGGGCAAGAGCTATGTATGCCGCATGCTGGAAAGCCGTGGCATCAGCGTGTACGACTGCGACGCCGCTGCCAAACGACTTATGCGCACGTCCGAAAAACTGCAGCAGGAGTTGCGTCAGCTGGTCGGTCAGGACGTCTATACGTCGGACGGACAGTTGCAGAAGCGCATCCTTGCAGACTTTCTGCTTGCGAGCGAAGCCAACAAGCTGGCGCTTAACGACGTGATTCATCCCGCAGTGGCAGAAGACTTCCTGTCCTCAGGAATGACATGGCTGGAGAGCGCCATCCTCTTCGAGAGCGGTTTCGACCGTCGCATCCGCTTCGACCGCATTGTGTGCGTGTCGGCATCGCGCGACGTCCGCATACAGCGCATCATGCGCCGCGACAACATCACCGCCGAGAAAGCAGCCGAATGGATTGACACGCAGATGGCACAGGAAGAGGTGGAACGTCGCAGCCACTTCGTCATCGTAAATGACGGCAAGAGCGACATAGAACAGCAGGTGGACAATATGCTTGCACAACAGAGCAGATAATAATGTGTAAGCCCAAATAAAAAATAATAACTAATAAATAATAAATAACAAGATGGAAACAATTCTTTCAATAGCAGGAAAACCTGGACTTTACAAACTCGTCTCACGTGGTAAGATGAACCTCATCGTTGAGGCTATCGACGCTACACACCGCCGCATGCCGGCTTTCGCTTCAGACCGCGTTACATCACTCGGCGACATCGCCATGTACACCGACGCTGAGGACATCCCATTGTGGCAGGTGCTCAAGAGCCTTGGAGAGAAGGAGCAGTCGAAGGAGTGCTCGCTCAACTACAAGAAGTGCTCTGCTGACGAGCTCCACGCTTTCTTCGCTGAGGTGCTTCCCGCTTACGACCGTGACCGCGTGCACGACTCAGACATCAAGAAGCTCATCCAGTGGTATAACATCCTCGTGAAGAACGGCATCACCGACTTCGAGGCAACTCTCGCTCCCACAGAAGGCGACAACGTGGACGACCGCCAGGAGGCTTAATCATAAACCAAACAGCAACGAATGATAAAATCCGTACGGCCGAAGAAGAACCTCGGCCAGCACTTCCTCACCGACCTCGGCATCGCTAAGGCCATTGCCGACACGGTGGATGCCTGTCCCGACATTCCGGTGCTCGAGATTGGACCTGGTATGGGCGTGATGACGCAGTTTCTGGTCACCAAGCCACGCCCCGTCAAGGCCGTCGAGATTGACAAGGAGTCGGTGGCTTACCTCAACGAGAAGTTTCCGAAGCTTCGTGAGAACATCATAGGGCAGGACTTCCTGCGTATGGACCTGAACGACATCTTCGATGGCAATCAGTTTGTGCTCACCGGCAACTATCCCTACGACATCTCCTCGCAGATATTCTTCAAGATGCTCGACTATAAGCATCTCATCCCGTGCTGCACGGGAATGATACAGCGCGAGGTGGCGTTGCGCATCGCTTCCGAACCCGGCAACAAGGCTTACGGCATCCTCTCCGTTCTCATCCAGGCATGGTATGACGTGGAGTATCTGTTCACGGTGGACGAGACGGTGTTCAATCCGCCTCCAAAGGTGAAGAGTGCCGTAATACGCATGACCCGCAACGAGGTGACAGACCTTGGTTGCGACGAGCGTCTCTTCAAGCGCGTGGTGAAGACCGTCTTCAATCAGCGCCGCAAGATGCTGCGCGTGTCGCTCCGCCAGATATTCGGCGGTTCGGCATCGCCCGAGTTCTATGCTCAAGACATCATGACAAAGCGCCCCGAACAGCTGTCCGTACAGCAGTTCGTGGAGCTGACCAATATGGTGGCAGAGGAAGCAGAGAAGATAGGAAAGACTTTGTAAACGACGGTAAAGTTCAATAAGTAATAAAATAATAAAGTAGCGGAGGCAGCATTGACCTCCGCTATTTTTGTATATAGAAAAAACTAATAAAAAATAAGATTCTGATGTCCGATTTCCCGTTTTCATACGTTATATCTATGTAAGAGTTATGAAACCAAGCGAATTTAACCATATCATCCTGCCCATGCGCGACGAGCTGTTAGGCTATGCGCTGAGTGTCACAAGGTCGGAGGACAATGCCGAAGACCTTGTGCAGGAGGTGATGCTACGGCTGTGGGACATGCGCGAGCGACTTAGCTCCGAAGGCAGACTCAAGTCGCTCGCTATGACGATGGTCCGCAATATGTTTCTGGACCTGCAGCGCCATGAAAGCCATTCGGCGGCGATGCCAGACAAGATAGACATTGCCGTGGATGACCGGCGGGCGGAGCTTCGTGACGAAACAAGGATTATCCGTGACATCGTCGCACAGCTGCCGCCTCTGCAACAACAGATTTTCCACATGAAGGAAATAGAAGGCTATACAGCTGACGAGATAATGCAGATAACGGGATGCTCCGCCGACAATCTCCGGCGAAACCTCTCAAGAGCCAGAACCAAGATACGCGAGACTTACATTAAGATAATGATGAAAGGAACCAGAAAATGACAAAAGACATAACACCCAAACCGCACGAAACCGACATACGCACAATCATCGACCGCTATATGTCGGGCGAAACTACCAATGAGGAGGAAGCCACGCTTCGCACATGGTTCCGACTTGCCGGCGACGATATGCCGGAAGAGTGGCGCCCGCTCAAAGCCTTGTTCAGCTTTGTGGACGAGGAACGGGGGACGGCGGAGGCAGACGCAGCCGAGACCGTTGCTCCAGCCGATGCTTCCCTGCACAGCCGCAATACATTGCTGATAGCTTTGCGTCGTCCTCGCATCTGGATTTCGTCAGCGGTGGCTGCCGTAGCTGTCGCCATCGTGATGCTTGTGCCGCCGATGAACAAAACTTTCCCCCCGGAACCGCAAAACTATGCAGTCATCGACGGAAAGGTATACACCAGTCAGAAGGTTATAAACGAGCAGGTGGACGAGGCATTTCAGACTGTAACTGTGGACAACGAGGACCCGTTCAGCGCACTCGACCTTATGCAATAACTTTGACAACATTTAAACAACATACACTATGCATAAACTATTGGATATCATACACAAGCCTCCGTTGCTTACGGTCAGGACGGTTCTGATCGCTGTAATGACGCTGTTCGTGACGCTTCCGAGCCATGCACAGGAAGGACTTGCCGTAAACAGCATCTTCCAGCAGTACGGACATTCGAAGGGATGCAAGATGGTGGTGATGCAGAACACCAAGCTTCGAGGCTATCGGCTTGCCGTATACAAGAGCCTTACATATAATAATAAGTATGCCACAAGCATCAACAACATCCTGAAGACAGACCGACGGGCTGCAAAGAAGATACGAGAGGTGGTGGACAACGGACGGATAGCCAGCGGCTATTATATGATGGCACCACTCCAGTCGGGCAATAACCGCTACATCCTCTTCAGCAATACCGACCATAACAAGGGAGCAGTGATATACATCGAAGGCGACCTGTCGCCGGAGGACATCATGTCGATATGTTATACTAAGAGATGGTGATAATAAAAGAAAAAGATTATTGATAACTTAACAACCGTAAAATATGAATATCAGAACATTGGTAATGGCGGCAGCGTTAGTGCCCGCCGTAGCTTTCGCACAGGAAGCCACCACAAACGACACCACATACACCCCGAAGACCACCGAAGTGACCAGCGCATACGACACCACTTTTGTATTCAACCGTCAGAAGTTTGACATCAGTCAGAAAGGTGAGCGTACGGATGTCAGAGTGTATAAGAAGAACGGTTCTGAGATGAAGAAGGTGAAGGAGACCGAGTTTCTCGACGGACAGGAGGTGGAGCAGGTTTACATCACGTCGCCCTTCATCCCGAGAAAGACGTATAAGCGCCGCAGTCAGGAGTACAGCCATTATCCGCTTTTCTTCTTTGGTGCCAACATTCTCGCTGGTTCAGCTTTCGGTGTCAATTCAGAAGGCAAGGAAATGTGCGACAGCAAGTCGGGTGAATGGGGATTTACTGCTTGTGCGCTCGAGTGTCCGGTAAGCAGTTCGTGGGCTGTGACGGCAGCAATTTCGTCGGCTCACGTCAGCCATCACTTCAAGACCGACTATATGCTCACTACCGTTGACGGCGTGACAAGCATTCAGCCTTTCGCCGTTGGAGACAACGAGAATGACGAGCGTCCGTCGAAAAGCTACCTAAGCTATTGGGCTTTCCGCATCCCGATAATGCTGGAATGGTCAAACCGCATCGGCTCGGATGACATCTACGCAGCCTTCGGTCCGTCCATTGAGTTTCGTGCCAAAGAGCGTTCACGCTATAAGCTCGGCAAGAGACACACGCTGACAAGAGATGTAAACATGAATCCCGTAGGAATAAACCTCGAGGCGCGTCTCGGCTGCGGCTTCTTCATGCTATATGCAAGAACAGCCCTAACCCCACTGCTGCGCACAAAATACGCTCCGGAATGGCATCCGTTCACAGTGGGAATAGGACTGAGGTTATAAGATATTGTTATTATATTTCTACATTCTCTCCATTATCTCCAGACACATACGTGTGTTGTGATAAGGACATTTCCAGAAGCCGGCTTTATCGTCTGAGTGGTTGACGGAGCCATCCTCGTTGATGCTCCAATGCCACTCGCCGTTCTTCTGGTCAACGAGGCGTGTCTTGGTGTAGTTCCAGCAGCGTGCGGCTATGCTAAGACACGCCTCTTTTCCGAAGTGCTGCCAGAGGTTTACGTGTCCGATGATGTTCTCACACTGCACCCACCATTGCAGCGAACGGTCTGTCTTGCCCGTGTCGGTCCAGCGTTCGTAAATCATCGAACCGTCGTCCAGCAAGCCTTCGTCAGCAGCCACAGCCACATTCTTCACCACCGGCTCAATCCATTCCAGCACGTCCTTGTCTGCAAGGACAAGAGCCGTCTCATGGAGCAGCCATGAAGCCTCAATGTCATGACCGAAGCTCTGTATGTTTCGGCGTCCCTGCCACTCGTCGTTGAAGAAGAGGTCGAGGTGGTTGGTCTGCTTGTTGAGCAGACGGTCGGTGAAGATATGGAGCAGATTGACGAGGCGTTCCTTCAGTTCCGGTGACGGAGCCACGCGGTATAGATTGGTGTACGGCTCGATGATATGGAGGTGAGTGTTCATCGTGCGCGAACCGTTCTCGTCCTTGTCCGAGAGTCGCATGTCCGCAATGGGTTGCCAGTTGCGTGTCAGAGCCTCTATATATCCGTTGCTCTTTGCGTCGAAAGCATGCTCCTCAATGCTGTTATAGAGCGAGAGCGCACAGTCGAGCGCTTCCTTGTCACCCGTGGCGCGTGCCAGTTCGGACATGCCATAGATGGTAAATCCGATGGCGTACGACTGCTTCTTGGTGTCCTTCGGTGTACCGTCAGCGTTGAGGCTCCAGTAAACTCCGCCGTATTCCTTGTCCACGAAGTGGTTGAGGATATATTCCTTTGCACGCAAAGCAGCGTCCAAGTAGCGATGGTCGCCGAGCACACGGTAGGCAGCAGCGAACGCCCAAAGGATGCGTGCGTTGAGGATGGCACCCTTTTCGGCATCAGCCACAACGTGGTCGTTGCCGTCAATGCGTCCGTAGAAGCCTCCGCGCTCACGGTCAATCATGCGTTCGAGCCAGAAGTGCAGTATGTTGTTGGTGAGACACTCATGCATCTCATTCTTCATTTCTTGTGTTGTCATTGTTATAAATTCCTCCTTTTTGATGTTTTTTATTTTCTCTTCTCCTCTAATTCTTTTGTTATAGCCTTCATCTTTTCTTCCGACAGTGGATAGCACATAATGAATATAAACGAGAGTAATGCTCCGGCTGCAGGTAGCAGGCTGAGGAACATCTTAATGCCATTTATTGTCTCGGGATTCTGTGTGCCGTTGGCAACGAAGCCGAAAGCAGAGAGCAGAATACCGGTGAGTGCTGTACCTATAGCCCAACCGAATTTCTGGCTCATTGACGATGACGAGAAAATAAGGCCGGTGGCACGGTTGCCAGTCTTAAGCTCGCTATAGTCGGCACAGTCAGCATACATACTCCATAGCAGTGGAAATACGCTACCGGCGCATACCGAGATGAGAGCTTGGAAGATGAATATTGCCACGAGTTGGGATTTGTCGAAGAAGTAGAACACTACAGATAGTATGGTCGCAATAAGCATAGCAGACATAAAAGTACGGCGCTTGCCTATGTGGTTGCTCACGGGAGCAGCGAGCAGAACGCCCACGATGTTAGCAGCCTGTCCTACAGCGAGATAGAGTCCGCTAAGAACGAACGGTATTCCGAGGAATGTGATGTCGCCAAATGCTGTCTCGTCAACGAAATACTTAAAGTAGTAAACCGTTGCTCCGTCGCGTATGGAGTTGAATACAAGCGAAGCTATACCTGCCCCGAGTAATATCCACCATGGACGGTTGTGCAAAAGATCGCGCAAGTCGTTCTTTAGAGGGGTCTTTGCTTCCTTCACAGGACGTACACGTTCTTTAGTAAGTGCAAAGCAAGCGAAAAACAGTATGGCGCACATAACAGCAATGACTGTAACAGTCATAAACCATCCGAATTGTGGGGCTGTCATCCATCCTACCATAATGTCATCCGGACGGTCTCCGCCGAATGCCTTTACCATAGGAGTGAACAGCAGTAAGGCGATGAACGAACCTAAATATGCGAACATCATACGGTAGGTTGCGAGAGTATTTCGTTCAGCCGGGTTAGGACTCATCACTCCGAGCAGTGATGCGTATGGCACATTGATGGCGCTGTATACCATCATCATGAGTGTATAAGTTATGTAAGCATACACCAGTTTCATCGTACCACCGCAAGGCGGTGTGAGAAACGTAAGCATGCCTATCAGTCCGAACGGTATGGCAAGGTATAGCAGATAAGGACGGAACTTACCCCATCGGCTTTCTGTACGGTCTGCCACGACACCAACAACAGGGTCGAACACAGAGTCCCATACGCGTGTCACGGCAAACATTACGCCGACAGCTGCTGCTGACAATCCGAAGATGTCGGTGTAAAAAATCATAAGGTAAGCACCGAATATCTTCCAGAACATCGACGATGACATATCGCCAAAGCCATATCCGATATTTTCTTTTAGCTTGATCATCTGTTTGTTAAAAAGTTAATTAGGTTGGGCATTAATAAATATATTGAACTTGCTATAGTTCAGTAAATTAACTGCAAAACTAAGGAAAATATTTGAAAGAAACGAGAGTTGAAAGCACAAAAACTCTCAACTCTCCACTCTCAGATTATAAACATTACTTTCCTAAAGTCTCGCGATTCTTAGCCACGAGTTTCTTTATTGTCTCCACGCTTGCTGCTGTAGCATATCCGTCCTCAGGAGTGTTCATGCAGTAGTCTACGAGCTTGTCCACTGTTGACACTGCCACGTGCATACGTGTGTCTGAACTTGCGTAATAGATAAGCACGCGTCCGTCCTCGTCCTCAATCCATCCGTTGGCAAACGCCACGTTCATCACGTCGCCGATGTATTCTTCTCCCTCAGGAACGAGGAAGTAGCCGCCGGGCTGTGCTATCACCTTAGTAGGATCTTCCAGCGATGTCATATACATATAGAGTACGTAGCGCAGACCTGAAGCGCAGCCGCGAACGCCATGAGCCAGATGCAGCCATCCCTTAGGAGTCTTGATGGGGTGGGGACCCTCACCGTTCTTCACCTCCATGATGGTGTGGTAATGGCGAGCGTTGATGATTTTCTCCTCCTTCACCTCGGCGTGAGTCATGTCATCAACGAGAGCCCAGCCGATGCCGCCGCCTGAACCGGCGTCGATAAATCCGTCCTGTGGACGAGTGTAGAGGGCGTACTTGCCGTTCACGAACTCTGGGTGGAGCACTACGTTGCGCTGCTGGCTCTTAGTCTTGAGGTCAGGCAGACGCTCCCAAGTCTTGAGGTCGTGAGTGCGTGCGATGGCAGCTGTGGCAGTGGCGGCAGAGAGGTCGCCGGGCTGCGAGTCGTCGTGACGCTCTGCGCAGAAGATGCCGTAAATCCATCCGTCCTCATGCTGTGTCAGACGCATGTCGTAGATGTTGGTGGCAGGGATAAGGTCTTCGGGCATTGTGATCGGCTCCTCCCAGAAGCGGAAGTTGTCGATGCCGTTAGGGCTTTCAGCCACTGCGAAGAAGCTCTTGCGGTCAGCTCCCTCCACGCGCACAACGAGCAGATACTTGCCGTTGAGCTTGATGGCTCCTGAGTTAAGTGTTGCGTTCATCATGATGCGCTGCATCAGATAAGGATTGTCCTTCTCAGAGAAGTCGTAACGCCATTCCAGCGGTGTGTGCTCGGCGGTGAGGACGGGATACTCATACTTGGTGTATATACCATTGCCCCACTGCTTCGGGGTGTTCTTACGCGTAAGAAGCTCTTCATGGTGTGCGCGGAGAGCCTCAACTCTTTTTGCGAAATTGCTCATGTTCTTTTTTTTACTTAATATCTTTTACGAATAATGTCTTTGGGTCTTTGTAGAACTCCTTGAAGTCCTGTTCTGATGGTTTGCCGGGAGCTGCTATGTAGTTCTCCGTCGGGTTGTCCCATGCGTTGCGCCAGAGGAGGACGTAGCAGATGGGATATTCCTTTAGGACGGGCAGCAGAGCCTGGGTGAACCATGTGGAGTCGGGTATGTTGTTATATCCCGTCTCCGTCAGAGCGATAAGCTTCTTGCGGTTTTCACCCACCTTCTTCACCACGTCCAACTCAGAGCGCAACCAACCTTGATACTGTGCGTTGCTGTGTTCTTTGCGCTGATAGATGTCGATGCCGATGAGGTCCACCACGTCGTCGCCGGGGTAATACTTCTCGTAATGTTCCACTGTCTCGGTCTGGTCTGCAAGGTTGGGCGAGTAAGCCCAAACGATGTTCGTACATCCGCGACGCATCATAAAGTCATGCGTATAGCGATAAAGCTTCTTGTACTGCTCTGTGGTGCAGCGTCCTTCGCCCCACCAGAACCATCCTCCGCTCATTTCGTGCCAAGGACGGAAGATGACTGGCACCTTCTTTCCGTCAGCAGTCTTCAGCGAGAGAATGAAGTCAGTAATCTTACCCAGCCATGAGCAGAACTCCTTGTTGAGCTTGCCGCCGGGGAGAATCTTGCTTACTGCGTCGCCCTCGAAGTCCCACGCGTTCTTGCCCGTAACAGGATTGTTGGAATGCCAGCTCAGCGTTACGATGCCGCCGCGCTCATGCTGCTTGACGATTTCCTTGCGCATACGGTCGAACGGCACGCCGTCGAGGTTTTTGTCCTTGCCAAGTTCAAGGTCGCCGAGGTCGAAACCCATCACAGCGGGATAGTCGCCGCATACCTCCTTAACGTCGGAGCGACCTTCTTCCCAACTCCATGAGCAACCGTACATCGGGTCGTCCTGATGTCCGATCATCACGCCCTGCTTCTGGATTTGTGCCAAGCGATTGATGAGCTTAATGGCCGGCTGACGCGATGCAGCTACCGATGATGTAGCAATGGCAAGGGCTGCCAATGTTGTCATTATCTTATTCATATTGGTTATTTATTATATTTTCGCAATGTTTTATTTCACCTCCAGCTTTGTCTTTAGTAACTGTGCGTCCTCACTTGATCCGCCAACCATTACCTCAAACTCGCCAGGCTCCACAGTCTTCTGCATGTGGATGTCGTAGAAAGCGAGGCGGTCGGGAGTGATGTCGAAGGTGATGTCGCGCGATTCGCCAGCCTTCAGTGCCACACGCTCGAAGCCCTTCAGCTCCTTGACAGGACGGGCAACTGACGAAACGCAGTCGCGGATGTACATCTGGGCTATCTCCACACCGTCGCGATTGCCGGTATTGGTGATTGTCACCGTGGCCTTCACCGATTCGTCCTTGCCGATGTTGTTGGCGGAGAGACGCAGGTCGCTATACTTATATGTGGTGTATGAGAGACCGTATCCGAAGGGATAGAGCGGCGTGGACTTGCCGCAGACCACAGGATGGAAGAAGGCAGACGCCTTGTGGTTGTACCATGTGGAAATCTGTCCGGCAGAACGTGGCATTGTCATGGCGAGCTTTGCCGACGGATTCACCTTGCCGTAGACAATCTCCGCTATTGCCTGACCGCCGTACTGTCCCGGTTCCCATGCGTTGATGATGGCAGGGACGTGCTCTGCAGCGTAGTTGACGCTGAGCGGACGACCGCTTATGATGATGAGAATGGTGGGCTTGCCCGTCTCGTTAATGCGCTCAATGAGTTGGTTCTGCAGTCCTACGAGGTCGAGGTTGTCACGGTCTGTGTCCTCACCGCTTGTGCGGTCGTTCCAGCGGAATCGCATCATATACTCTCCGCAGCACACGATGTTGAGGTCAGCTTCTTTGGCTTTCGCCACAGCCTCGTCCACCTTGGCCTGCGACATGTTGCGCGGATCCCAACCCTGATCAACGAACTCGAACTCCGTCTCGGGCGAAATCTGTCGCAGTCCCTTCAGCACTGTAGTCACCTTGTCGTCAGGCTGCACCTCACTCCAGTCGCCCATGATGTTCTGGTCGTCGGCGTTGATGCCAGTCACAAGCACCTTCTTGTATTTCGTAGCGTCAAGAGGGAGAAGCGCATTGTCGTTCTTGAGTAGTACGATGGAATTACGCGTTGCCTCAAGAGCCGTGGCCTTATGTTCGGGATTGTTGATAACACGGTCGCGCTCCTTTGCCGTTACGTAAGGATGCTCGAAGAGCCCGAGCTGGAACTTCGTGTAGAGAATGCGACGTACCGACTCGTTGATTCGCTCCTCGGTTATCTTTCCTTCCTTCACCAGTTCCACTACAGCCTTCTGCCATTCCGGTCCGTGCATGTGCATGTCCATGCCGGCGAGAATGCTCTGCAGGAACGCTTCCTTGTTGTTGGCGGCTGTGAAGTGCTGGTCCACGCAATGCTCGATGTCCATCCAGTCCGATACGATGAATCCATTAAAGCCCCATTCCTTTCTGAGCACATCCTCCATCAGCCATTGGTTGGTGTGGCATGGGATGCCGTTCAGCTCGTTGTGTGACATCATGACCGTTGCTCCGCCAGCCTTAACGCTTGCCTCAAACGACGGGAAGAACACCTCACGCAGCGTGCGTTCCGACACGTCGCATGGTGCGCCGTTGGTGCCGTTGACAGAGTAAGAGCCTCCCACGAAATGCTTTACACAAGCAAGTACATCCTGGGTGGTGTTAAGGTTGCCTTGGTAGCCACGTGTAGTAGCCTCGCCCATCAATGTTACGAGATATGGATCCTCGCCGAATGTCTCGCCGCAGCGTCCCCAGCGTCCGTCACGTGCCACTTCTACGTTAGGATTAAACGTCCAGTGCATGTTCATGGCGCGCATCTCGGCAGCGGTCTGTCGGGCTATGGTGTAAGCCATGGGCACGTCAAAGGACGATGCCAATCCGATGTTCGTAGGATAAACCGTATTGTTCTGACACTTGGCGTTGCCGTGAATGGCGTCAATGCCGATGAGAAGCGGAATCTGGAGACGGCTCTTCATTGCCAGCTTCTGCAGCTGATTGGCCTCCTCAAGAGTCAGCACATGCAGGAATGACGACACCAGTCCGTCGCTCGTCATCTTCTCTATGTCCTTCACCGTCATGCCCGGATAGAAGGCATTGGCGGTGTTGGTGGCAAGCTCTTCGGCAGTCATCGACTGCGAGTTCTCACGGAAATGCTCGATGCCGACCAGTTGATTCATCTGTCCCACCTTCTCCTCAATGGTCATACGTGAGAGGAGGTCCTCCACACGCTGCTCGATGGGAGCCTTCGGGTCCTTGTATAAGAGATGCTTGGTACTGTCTTTAGCGGTCATGGTGATCGATGTTAGAGTTATTAATGCTGTTGCAATGGTTTTCTTCATATAGTGATTTATTGTTTTGTTTGATTTTATCTCAGACCCATTTGTTTCAGCAACCAGGCTTCCCACTCGTCCCACTGCTCCTGAACCCAGAAGTGGCCGGTTATCTGATAAGGGTGAAGTTCCTTAGGTGCTGTCACTATATTATATGTTGCGTAGGCAGTTGTCGGCGGCACAACATCGTCGTTATATCCGAACGAGAACCATCCTGGACAGGTTATGCGGCGGGCGAAGTTTACGCCGTCGTAATAGCGAGAAGTCTCTATCTTCTTCTGATCGGCATGCTTCGGGTTCCAATAGAAGTAATGTGGCCATCCGCAAGCCACGCCTTTGAGCGATGCTGTATGGTCGCACATGGCTGCGTGTACGGCTCCGTAGAATGTGACGCGCTTGTCAAGAGCGGCGCAAACGAGCGAGAGCATGCCGCCCTGCGAACTGCCAGTAACGCCAAGTGACGTGCCGTTCCATTCTGGAAGCGACGCAATATAGTCGATAGAGCGCACGGCTCCAACGAATACACGCTTGTAATAGCTCTGGTCGCGGTCGTTCATATTGAAGTCCCAATAGCCGTTCAGACAACCGTTGAACATATCGTCATACACCTGCTGCGGCATTGTGACGGGAACGCCGTGGATGCCAATCTCCAGTGTGATGGCTCCCTGCTCGGCTGTCCATACGTCGCCGTTGTAAGGACGGACACCGGCACCAGGCACACGGAGCAGTGCAGGATACTTGCCCGGCTTGACGGGCACGCAGAGAATACCATAGGTGCGACTGCCTTGGCGTATGTTTTGGAAGCTAACTTCGTAGACGTTCACCTTCTCAGTGCAACGCTCCGGAAGCAGACGACGCTTTGCTTCAAGTGGAGTCTTGCGTGCCTCAGCAAGCGTCTTCTGCCAGAACTCGTCGAAGTCCTGCGGATTGACGGTGGTGGGCTGCAGCTTCTCGGGTGAGAAGGCTGCTGTGCAGAGACCGTCGTATGTCTTGTCGCCGACGTGAGCCGTGACCTTCAGACGATAAAATCCCGGCTGCTTCATTGTGCCGTTCCATGTCATTGTGCCGTCCTTGAGCGTTACGTCCTGCTTCTTTACAGAGGGATACATCTCAGGACCAGCCTCATAGTCCACCTTCACGTTGTCAAGGAGCGTGCCCGAACGGAGCACCGCAACCTTGAATTTGGCTGTCTCGCCCGTCTTGTAGTTCCAGTCCTTGTGGTCCGGTGTGACCGTTACGACGATGTTGTTGCCACGTATCTGTGCTTTCACAGATATGCCGCTGATGCCTGCGAGGAGGCAGAGGATGATGAATAATCGTTTCATGTTATTGTTCAGAAATGAAGTAATGATTTTTTTTATTTAGGTGTTGCGTTAGCTATTCTCCCTTTTTGAGCCACAGTCCGTTAAGCTTCTTCGCCATGACGGTGCGATTGCTGTTGTACAGACGCATAAAGTCTCCCGTGGTCTTGTTGCCGGGGTAAGGTCCGCAGAAGTCGGCTTGCGTGAAGTCGCCGTGATTTCGTCCGAGCATCAGATAGCTCAATCTGCACTGTTCCACCACAGGTAGCAGGCTCTTTGTCCAGAACTCCTCGTCATCGCCGAGACCTTTCAGTCCGGTGTAGATGCCGAACGGCTTCATCGCGGACGAGCAGTAAGCCGAGAGCTGACGTGCCATGCGTTGCAGGTTATGGGCGTAGTTGTCGGCGTCAGACGAGATCCACATCAGTTGCATGCAGCAGACGTGGTCTTCGGGGCAACGCTCCATGAAATCCTCTGCTGTGCCTGTGACGGCAGCATTGCTGAATCCGAACACGGCATTCGTGGTTTCTCCCTCGTCACGCAGCCAGCTGACGGTCTGTGCGTAGAGCTTACGATAGTCTTTGGCAGAGAGGCGGTCATACCACTTGCCCGTGCCCGAGGGATAGAGATAGACGAGTGTGGGGAGCTTTATGCCGTAGTCGTCATGCAGCGAACCGAGAAACCGGGCTATCTTCAGCGTCCATGCCTTCAGGCGTTCGTTGGCAGCAGATCCTTTCTCCAAGGCGTTGTCGCCAGGATTGGGAGCCGTCCAGAGCATAACGGTGAGTCCCTGCGTGTGCATAAACTCAATGGCTGTGCGTCGGATAAGCGTGGTGTCGATGCCGTCAATGTTCTGCTTGCGTCCGCTCTCGATGCCTGCCAGCTCGTAGCCTATGACAGCAGGTCGGTCGCCCGTCACCTCATTGAGGTCGCTGCGGCACGAGTCAGCCTGCCATCCGATGCCCTCAGCCGTGGCATACATCTGTCCGAGCATAGCTCCTTGTTCCTCGTAGGCGAGCAGGTTCTGCTTCAGATTCTCCGTTCTGGTGGTAAGTCCGCTTTCCCCTATCTCGTCATACGTCTTCTTGCCTTTCGTGCAAGAGGCGAGAATGACAGCCAATAGTATTATGTATGTTAGATGTTTCATGCTCCTCACTCAACTTTCCGTTTTACTTCTTTCCCCAATTCTTCATCGTTACGCTCTCCATCTTCATAGCGTCCTTCCAGTAGTCGGTGGAGAACATATTGCTGTTGTCAGCCTTTCCGTCCTCAAAGTAATAGTCGTACCAAGGCATGAAGTAGAGGAATTTGGCTCCTGCGTTCCACATCTCCGAGATGGTTGGCATCATTTTGGTTATGACCGTAGCCGAACCGTTGTCTGAGGTGAGGTTGCCACACTCCGCCAGGGTTATCATCTTTGAGGGATAGAGCTTGGTGAGTCCGTCATACTGTGCCTTCAGCTCGCTTACGGACGATCCGTAGCAGTCGGCACCAACGATGTCCACCATGTCGTCACCGGGATAATAGCTCTCGTCGCTGTTGTTGGTTTCGGTCTTAGCCGTGCCTGTCCAAATCCAGATGAGGTTATGAATGCCGCGCTCCTCGAAGTAGTTCTTCATCGTAGCCCAGAGCTTCTTGTATGTCTCGCCGCCCTTGCTGCCCCACCAGAACCATGCTGAGGGAGTCCAGCCCTGCGAGTTGAGCATGTTGCCCGAAGCCTCATGGAAGGGTCGCCACAGAGCTACGATGCCGGCGTCCTGCAGCTTGAGGATGTTGTCCGCCACCTTGTCCATCTGGTCCCAGAACCACTTGTTCTCCCACGAACCGTCCTTCCAGATGTTGTCCATGTCCCACGTGGTCTTGTCAGGTGAACAGGTGAGGTTGTCGTAGTTGCCGGCGTTGAAGTCAGCCTCGCTTGCCGGTACGTTGAAGTGCCACATCAGCGACACTACGCCACCCTTCTTAGCCCAGTCGCTTACGGGAGTGATGTCCGAATAGTTCACCCATCTGCCGTCGAAAGGAATGTGGATGTAGTCATAGCAGTTGATGGCAGGATAAGTGCCCGTTATCTTCTTCACGTTCTCGGCACCGGTAGTGTTCCAGTTTACCTTTGCCATGGAGGACGTAATGATTTTCTTGCCGTAGTAATACTTCATGTATGCGAAGAGAATCTTCGTGGCGTCGCTGGCATTCTTGTCTGCCAGCTGCATGCCGTTGATGTCCACCGTTACGTTGTCGTCGTCGGCAAACTTGAACACCACTCTCTCTATGTCGCTGTTCTGTGTTTCGGTAAGAGGAATGTCAGTGCCGAGCAGGTCCGTATAGACCTCCGTCTTGTTCTGGTCGTGCGCCATCTTTACAATCTCCTTACAGGCATACTTGTCCACCGTAGTGCCGTCCTTATAGTAGATGAATACGGAGTCGGCGTCAGTCTGAGCCATTCCCGGCGCGGCAGACGTGAGAGCCATGCCAAGGAAGAGAGAGGAGAGAATATGGCTTGTATGTAGTTTCATATTATTGTCAGCTTTATTATTTCTTGTTCACCTTAATGGATATTCCCGATGCTTTTATTATATACACGCCGCCCGGAAGGCTTGTCATAGACACCGTAGTGTCCGTACCGTCGTTGACGGCAACTGCGTTTACGGCAGTGCCATTGGCGGCATATACCGCAACATTCTTTGCGTCTACACCGTGGAACACGATGTTGTCGCCGTTGCGAGAGAAGTCAGCTGAGGTGCTTACGCCGTTGATGGCTGTGGAAGCAGTGCCGAACACATACTCACGTACGTCGTAAAGACTGTATGTGGCTGTGGTCATGTCGGTGGCAACGTTCAGCTTGCCGTCGCCCATTGTTATTACGGGTTTCTCGTTGAGGAGAAAAGAATGGACCGTTCCGTCCTTCATCTTGAGGCAGAGAGCCTCGTCTGCTGCCGATGCTGAAGCTGCGAAGCCAATGGCAAGGGCGATGGAAAGTAATGTTTTCTTCATAAGTTTCAGGGTTTAGGTTGGGTGTGTGGGAGGATGCGGCATCCCTGCCGCATCCTCCCGCATAGAGAGAGATTCCTTACGGAACGAGTGTTATCTTAGTGATGGTCATGTCTGAGCCCTGGATGATGAATGCAGAATTGCTCCATCCGTCGCTCTGTGCACCTGTAAGCCAGTCAATCATGGTCTGGGTGAGTGTCACCTCCAGCACGTTGTCGCCTTCAGCAACTGTGAAAGTGTCAAATGCGCTCCAGTTGGCATCGTTGAACTGCATCTGACCAGCTGATGTAACATAGAACTTGATCTTCGACTTGCCGGCTGTCAAAGCACACTTGGTGATGTCCACCGGAGCGTTGCGCTGGATGCGGAAGCGTCCGTTGTCGTCCCATGTCAGTGTGACGGGGAATGACATCTGTGTGTTCTGGTCGTCCTGCTTAACGCAGTTGGCAGTAACGTCTATCTCGTTCGGCACAACAGTAATCTTGCCCACGTTGAAGCTACCGCCGTCAGAAGTCTTTAGGATGAGGTCATGCTCGCCGGCTGCTACTGTCTCAGGAATGACGAAGGTCATCTTCGAGTCAGAGCGTTCTGTGATCTTCACCACCTTTACCGAACCGATGTAGATGGCCTCCACGCTGTTGTAGTTGGCACCCTCGATGGTTACGCTCTTGCCGGCATTGCCCGAAGGAGCGTTGGTAAGCGTCGGGTCAGTGGAAGGACGGATGACGAGAGTCTGGTTCTCCACCTTTGTGCCGTTCTTGAGATTGAGGACGAAGCCTGTGCCGGCTGCTCCCGAGGGAACGGTGAGGACGATGGCGTTAGCCGTAACCTTCATGTCCTTAGCCTCAATGGTCTGGTCAACGGGGAAGGTGACAGAAGCCACGAGGTCGAGGTCGGTGCCGCGGATGACAAGCTGCTCGCCTGCCATGAGGCTCTCAGGTGAGAGGACTGTGATGGCGGCTGCCTTGATGACGCAAGCCACGGTGACGGTCTTGCCGTTGGCGAGAGAGAGAGTGACGTTGCCGCTCTGTGCAGTCTCGGGAACTTTCACCTTTAGTTCGCCGGCACTCTTGGATGCTATCTCTGCCTCTACGCCTCCGTCAGCAGCAGGGAATGCCACGCTGGTGATGAGGTCGAGGTCGTTGCCGGTAATGGTAAGCGTCGCGCCGTTCTTGACGGGAGAAGGAGCTGCGCTGAGGTTGGTGGGAACGACAGTCTGGATGCTGCCAGCCGGAACCTCTACGCCCGACTTGAGAAGAAGCATCACCTCGCCGTCTGTTGCCTCGGCAGGGAGTGTGAAGACAATCTGGTCGCTGCGCTGTGATGTGAAGGCATCTGCCTTTACGCTTGCGCCCTGAAGGTTAATGCCATCCACAAGCTGAAGCATAGCACCCTTTACAGTGACGCTCTGACCAGCCTTAGGCTTGGCTGGAGTGAGACTCTCCACGGTGGCACCCTTAACGTCAAGTGCTTCCTCTGACTCGAGAACGGCAGGTTCTTTGGCGAGGTCGGTAAGCTTGATGACACCGGTGCGGGCTGCCTCAGGAATGCGAACCACGATGGTGTAACGGTCGTGAGAGAGGAAAGCTTCCTCCTTGACGGTGTCGTTCTCGGCGAAGATTACGCCGTGCATGAGGTTGAGGTAGTCACCCTTGATGGTAAGCTCGTCGCCCGGCTTGCCTGAGAGATTGCCCTCAGAACCTACGTAGAAGCCCTGGAGCTTGATGTCCTCGCGGTAAGTGATGGGAGTGAGTGTGCGAATCTCGCCACCCTTCTGTGTCTTGAGCACCACGATGCCCGTATCGCACTTCTCTGCAGGCACCTGGATGGATATCTTGCTGTGACGACCGCGCTCAATCACCTCGATGGATGTGATGGCGTCAGCGCCCGGAAGATCAATCTCCTTTATCTGGTCGAGGTTGGAGCCGTAGAAGAACAGCGTACCTCCACGCAGCACCGGACACGGACCGAAAGCCTGCACCCTTACATCCGAACCATACTGGTCGGTGTTGAGGTCGTCGTTGTCGCAGGCTGTCAGCGACAGCCCTAAAAGGGCCACCACTGCAAGCATGAATACATTGAAATATCTTTTCATTGTCTTGAAGTTTTTATTAGGTTTACTTGATAGGAACCGCACGGATGTTGTCAATCTTGATGATCGGCTTGCATGTCTTGCCCGTGATGCCGCCGCCCATTACGAAGAGCTCGAGTCCGGCGAACGACTTGGCTGAGAGCGTGCCAGTGGCAGCCACACCAGTCATACCGTACTTGATGTCCTCCATCGGGATGGTCACTGTCACCCACTTGCCGCCGGTGTCGTAGCTTCCCGTTTCCTGCCAAGGACGCCAGAGAGCGCGTGGCAGTACGTCGTTCTGGAAGTATGTGGTGTTGGCTCCCGGAACATTGTTGCCATAGACATCCACGCCGGCACCGGTGCAGGTTACGTCAGTAAGTGCGCTCGGGATAATCTGCATAGCGAGGTTCGACCAAGGATTGCTTGTCGGAACGTAAACCTCAAACTTGAATGCCATCTTCTGGTAGTTGGTGAAGTCGACGAGATCGGTAAGAGGTTCGCTCTGTCCATTGATGTACGAGACGGGAGTGGTCCACTCGCCAGGCCAGTACTCGAATGAGAATGTGCCCTCTGACCATGTGTCGTCGTCAAGAGCTGTGACACCGTCGCCGAACTGGAGGAACTTGCCGGTAATCGAAGTCTCGTCCTCTGTGATGGTGGCAGTGTGCCATCCGTGGTTGCCCAGTCCGGTCTTGCCGTCGAAGTCGAAGAGCATGCCGCGACTCTCGAGGTAATGGAACTTTGACTCTGTCTTGCCGTAAACCGAAGTAACGGTCAGCGGACCTTCCTTCTGGCAGTCAGGCATCACGAACGTAAGCGTAGTGCGTGTCTTCTTGGTGAAGTCCGTCACGGTCTGTCCGTCAGGCAGGGTCACGGTGATGGGCACCGCAGGGTCGTCGATGAGATAGTTGCCCGATACGGTGACTTCCTCACCTGCCTTGGCAAACTCGCACGACATGGCGTCAACGACAGGAGCAGGGATGGTGACGTGGAAGTCGTATGTGACGGTGTCCTTCTTGGATGTCACCATATAGATCTTGTCGGTCACGCGGTTAGGGATTTCCTTCGGCACGTCCACAATCATGGTGTTGTCTGTGATGTAGCTCGTGTTGAGGATGGTGCTCTGGTCGTTAAAGAACATCTCCGAGATGCTGGTGAGGTTCTTGCCGACGATGCATATTGTCTTCGACGGAGCCGCTGATGTCAGCAGACTATCCTTAGCCTCTACGTTTGCGGGGCGGATGTAGAAGACAGTCGGCTTGCCGCTGGTAAGCTCGAACTTGTCGGGCTCGTCCTCACATGACTGCAGGGCAAGACCTGAGCAAGAGGCAAGCAGCGCCAGCATTATGCTGTTGAATTTATTATTGAGTTTCATAATAGGTGTTTTGTTAGAAGGTTATACCACTTAAATCGTATTCCTCCGGAGCTTCCATGAGCAGCGGGTTGAAGATAACGTCTGATGACGGGAGCGGCAGTGTGAAGCTACGGTCTGTGACGTTCGGGGCAGCGGTCGACGTATTGTAAATGAGCGTAGAAGGTACTGTCCATGTTCCGTTCTCATAGTAGTTCTTGTAAAGCTCGTCCAGTGCGTCCTGATTGTTATATCCGTTGCGGCGCTGCGACTTCACCTCGTTGATGGCACCCTGCGGGTCGTAGTAGTAGCGGCGTACGAAGTCGTACCAGCGGTCGCCTTCGCATGCCAACTCCAGACGGCGCTCCTTCCATACATCCTCCCAAGAGAGAGAAGAGGGGTCCTTGTCGTAGCTCTTTACAGAGCGGTGACGAACCTGATAGAAGAGATTGCAAGCCTTCGGGTCCGTTGTCGTTCCGTTGTTGCCGATCTTTGCCTCGCAATAGATAAGGTAGACGTCAGCCAGACGAAGGATGTGTGTCCACAAAGCTGACTTCTGCACGCCGGCAGCCGTCTGGAAGTACTTGATGTGGTCAGCGTTGTCGCCGTAGAGATGCTTGACGGCAGCTGCACCAGTCGGACAGTAGAGCTCACCGCCTGACTTGTGGTCGGGATATCCGTTGTAGAGGAACTTCAGATAGTCGAAGCCGCCGCAGTCAGAATAGAAGTATTCATACTGGTCGCCCGGGAGCATCATCGTGGCCTTGCGGCGGTCGTCGATGTTCATGCGGTTGGGGCTGAGAGCGTTCTCACCGAAAGCGTCCTGAAGGTCAATGGACGGACCGCAATACTGTCCCCAGTTGTCGCCGTACTCATCGAAGCCCTTCATGCCAAGGTCGCACTGCAGTGAGTTCTGCATTGTCCAGTTGCCCTGTGTGCTCCATGCCCAAGAAATCATGTTCTCGCTGCAGACATTGTGGTCGCCACGGAAGAGGTCAGAATAGACAGGCTCAAGAGAGCGTCCGCTGTGCTCGATGACGTCGAGAGCATACTCTGCTGCCTTGTCGAGGTCAGCCTGATTGCGCTGATGGGCGGTGCAGGTGATGTAGCTGTACGTACCGGTGTTATACTTGGTGTGCTCCTCGGAGAATCCTGACTTTGTAAGGTACACCTTTGCGAGCAGAGCCTCTGCGCAGTATTTGTCGAGGCGACCCTTGCCGGTCTCATCGCGCTCAGGAAGAAGCGTGATGGCCTCCTCAAGCACCTTAATAATATAGTCGTAGACGTTGCTTATCTTAGCCTTGTGAAGGCTTGTTGCCTTCTGTGAGTTGATGATGTCGATAGGGCTGTGGATGATAGGCACACTACCGAACGAGCGTACAAGATAGAAGTAAGCGAAAGCCTTCCATGTCAGAGCCTCACCCATACAGGCTCTCTTGACTTCGGCTGGAGCACCTGTGGCGTTCTTGAGGTTGTCATACACGGTGGTGGCGTGTGTGTTGACAGACCAAAGCGACGCACTCATGTTGGCGAGGTCCTCGTCCGAACCGTTCAGCGTGAAGTTGAGGTAAGGCGACGATCCCCAGTAATAGTTGCCTGAGAGAATCTCACCCACCTTGAAGAAACCGCGCTGGAAGTCGTACCACGGCGAGTTGTAGAGATAGTTTACGCCGGCGCGGCATTGTGCAGCGTCCTTATAGTAGCTTGACGTATTGTATGAGTCCTCCGTCGGGCAGTCGAGATAGTCGCTGCATGACGACAGGGCTGCCGACATCAAGGCTGCACATGCTAAAGTCTTGAAATTTATTTTTTTCATTGTTCTGCTGCTTTTTTTAGAATGTAACGTTAAGACCGAACGAATAGACTGTCGGCGAAGGATAGCGACCGTTGTCGAGACCGTATACATATCCGTTCATATCCGATGTGGAAGCGCCGATTTCCGGGTCGTAGCCCTTGTAGCCTGTGATAGTCCAGAGGTTCTGGATGTTGCAAGAGAGGCGCAAGTTCTCCAGTCCAATGTGCTTTATCCACTGTTTCGGGAAGGTATATCCGAGCGTGATGTTCTTCACACGGAGGTAGCTGCCGTTCTCGATGTAGCGGTCGCTGACGCGTGTGTTCTCGTTCGGGTCGTTGAGGTGCGCTGCCGGAATGCTGGTGGGATTAGTGACCTGCACGTTGTCGATGTCGTCGTACCAGTTATACACCACGTTGGCGTTATGACCCTTATAGCCGTTAGAGTAGTCCTTGTTGGGATCGATGGCTGTGATATGTGATCTGTTGAGCACTGTTGATGACTGGTTCTGCCATACTGACTTCATGGCGTCAAGCTTCATGCGGATGTAGTTGTATACCTTGTTGCCGACCGAACCGTTCACGAAGATGGAGAGGTCGAAGTCCTTATAGCGGAACGTATTGGTCCATCCGAAGGTGTACTTAGGCATCGGGTTGCCGATGTATGTACGGTCGTTCTCGTCAATCTTGCCGTCGGGCTTGCCGTCAGGACCAGAGATGTCCTTGTATTTCACGTCGCCCACCCATACTGTGTTGTACTTGTTGTAGCCGTCCGAACCGCCGTAAGATACCGGCTTCGGCGAGTTCTCGATGTCCTCGTAAGAGGTGTAGACACCGTCTGTGACGTATCCGTAGAACTGGAACAGAGGCTGTCCGACATCACTCTTCGATACTACGTCGTTCCACTGACCTACGCCAAGGATGGCAGCCGAGCTGGTGCCGGAGAGCTTGGTGAGCTTGTTCTTGTTCCAGGATATCTCGAACTCTGAGTCCCAAGAGAAGTTCTTCGTGCTGATGGGGTGAGCGTTGATGGTAAGCTCCAGACCCTTGTTCTCGATGGAACCGAAGTTGCCGAATGGTGCAGCGAGGGCAGAACTTGTGTTGCCCGATGTTCCCATGTATGAAGGAAGCTGCATCGGCATAAGCATGTCCTTAGATGTCTTCTTATATACGTCCACCGTAATTCCGAGCTTGTCGTGGAAGAGTCCGAGGTCAAGGCCGATGTTGGTCTGCTCCTGCTTCTCCCAGTGTACGTTGAGGTTGGCAATGCGCAGAGGACGGTATGATGTTCCAAGACCCGTTCCGATGGATGTCATGTCTGACGACCACTTGCCGCTGCCGATGTTGGAGTTACCGGTCTGACCCCAGCCGAGGCGCAACTTACCGTTGGAGAGCCACTTGCCGGCAACCTTGCGTACGAACTCTTCGTTGGAGAATCGCCATGCGCCTGCTACAGAATGGAACGAACCCCAGCGGTTGTCAGGTCCGAAGTTAGAGCTACCGTCGCGACGGAACGTGTAAGTGAGGAGGTAGCGGTCGTCATAGTTATAGGTCTCGCGGGTGAAGAACGACGCCATTGCAGACGTTCCGAAGCCGTTGCTGATCTTGAATGTGGAAGGATCGCCGAGCGACGGGTTGTGAACAGTGTTGGTGGGCAGGTCCTGAGCCTCTGTGCGAGCGTTGTCCCACTTGCTCTTCCAGCACTCCTGACCGAGCATCGCCGTGAAGCTGTGCTTGCCGAACGATCCGCTGTAAGTAAGATAGTTCTTAAACTGGACGAACGAACCGGTTGACTTCTGAATGGAGCTGTAGTTCTTAGAACGTGTCCATGTGCCGAGGTTAACGGTAGGATTAAACACTTCGCCGCGGTCCCAGTTGAACGAATAACCTATCTCGGTGTGCCATACGAGGTTCTTTATCGGAGTGACCTCTGCGAAGACGTTACCGGTGAGGAGGTTCTGCTTGTAGAGAATGTCGTCCATAAGGGCGAGAGCCACCGGGTTAGGATTGGTCACTCCCTGCTGTGAGATTGACGTATAGCCGCCGTTGATGTCATAGATAGGAATGTCAGGACGTGTGGTCAGGGCGTAGGTGATGACACCGTTTTCCTGGTCTGCCTTAAGGAGGCGCTGGTCGGTGTTGCTGTAGTTGGCGCTAAGACCGAGCTTCAACCATGACTTAAGCTGTGAGTCGAGGTTGACACGGGCACCGTAACGCTTAAACTCCGAGCCGATAATGGTACCGTCCTGGTCCATGTAGTTGCCCGAAACATAGTACTTCACCTTATCCGTACCACCCTGGGCGCTCACCTGATGCTGATGCTGAAGGGCTGTGCGGAAGATGGCGTCCTGCCAGTTGGTTCCCTTACCGAGGACCGAAGGGTCGCTGAAACGGTCGTCCTTGAAGACCATACCCTGCGACGACATGTCGTTGTAATACTCTGCAAACTCGCGGAGGTTGAGCATGTCGATGCGCTTTCCCTGACGCTGCCATGCCACCATACCGTCGTACGTGAACTTAGCCTCGCCTGCCTTACCGCGCTTTGTGGTGATAAGCACAACGCCGTTGGAACCCTGTGCACCATAGATGGCAGTGGCGGAAGCGTCCTTCAGCACTTCCATGCTTACGATGTCGGACGGGTTGAGTGAGGAAAGAGGAGACACTGTAGATACCGAACCGTTGCCAAGAGCGTCGCCAAGACCAACGGAAGAACCAGATGTGTTGGAGTTGTTCCAGATCACACCGTCCACAACGTACAAAGGTTCGGCACCTGCGTTGATGGTGGCTTGACCGCGAACACGGATTGACGTAGACGAACCAGGAGCACCTGATGTCGCCATTGACGTTACACCAGCCACACGACCGCCAAGCGACTGGTCGAGGTTGGTGATGATGGAGCCTTTCATCTTCTTCTCGTCCATAGAACCGGTGGCTCCGGCAAGGTCGCTCTTCTTCATCGTACCATATCCGACAACCACCACCTCATTAAGGGTCTGGTTGTCTTCCTTCAGCACGATTTCGAACGTATTCTTGCCCGTTACGTCAACAGTCTGGGGAGTGAAGCCGATGTAGCTTACCAGAAGTTGTTTTTTCCCTGAAGGCACTGTAAGCGTAAAGTTACCGTCTAAATCGGTAACCGCGCCCACTCCTTGTGCCCCCTTAACTGATACGCTCGCTCCAATGATAGGCTCACCGGTACCGTCCTTAACGACACCCGTAACCTTCGATTGAGCGAAAGCGAGGCTGCTGCTCATAGAAGCAGCCATACAAAGAATCACTAATTTCTTCATTAGGGATCTAATTAAAGGGTTTATATAAAGTTGTTACTGAATTAACATTGCAAGAAAGTCTTGAACGACCTATTGTTTTCATATGTTTTTATTGTTATATGGGTTTATGGCTTTGTTTACGTTTGCAAAGTTACATCAATACTTGCAATCGTATTAACACTATTTTGACATAGTGTTACACAATTATGACAAACGCATATAATGTATATATATTAATGTAAGTGATAAAAAATGCTCTTCATGTAAACTGATACTTTGTTTACATGAAGAGCATTAAGACTGACTGTTATTTAACCTCTTCGAGGAGCAGCACGCGGCTTGCCCATTCGTTGGTTTTGCCCCAGTCGGCGTTGTGGTTGTAAGGTATCTCAAGGCCGTTCTGCATGAGATATTCGCCTGAGAAATCCTTGCCTTCAAAGGCGAGCGGATTGTTGTCGATGCGGTTTAGCTCGGTGATGCGATAGCGCTTCTGCGGGTTGAGACCTGCCATCGGGATGCGCGGCAGATGCTGATTGCAGAACGACTCGGTCTTCCACCAGAAGAACACCGCCTTTTCCTTAGCGTCGGTCACGTACATGAGCGAAGCCACACCCTTCTTTTCATAGGGCGATTGAAGGCGGTAGAGGTCGCCGAACTGTACGATAGGACGGATGCGCTTATAGTCGGCGATGGCCTTGCGGCACTGGTCCTTGTCGGCTTCGCTGAGCACCTTAGGCTGAATCTCCATGCCGAGGCGTCCGCTCATAGCCACGTCGGTGCGATACTTCAATGGCACGGTGCGGGCTGTCTGATGGTTGGGGGCGTTGGAGATGTGGGATGCCATGGCGATGGCAGGGAAGAAGTAGCTGGTTCCCCACTGCATATATACGCGCTGAAGGGCGTCAGTATTGTCACTGGTCCAGAACTCGTCGAAGTAGGGGAGAGTGCCCCAGTTGACACGTCCGCCACCAGAAGCGCAGTCCTGGATGGTAAGGTCGGGGTATTTGGCACGGATGCGCTGCAATACCTTCTCTAAACCACGGTGATACTCAATGTAGAGATGGCTCTGATTGTTGGCAGTGAGATACTGCGATCCGTGGTTGGAGATGTTCATGTTGGCGTCCCACTTGATGTAGTCAATCTCCGGATACTTGGTCATCATGTCGTCAACGATGGAGAACACGAAGTCCTGCACCTTGGGATTGCCGAGGTCGAGCACCACCTGTGTGCCGCCGCGTCCGCACTGGAGGTCGCGCTTCGGAGCCTTTATCACCCATTCGGGATGCTTCTCGAAGAGTTCGCTCTTGGTGTTCGACATCTCCGGCTCCAGCCAGATGCCGAACTTGATGTCCTGCTTCTTTGCTTCAGCGAGCAGTCCGTCGATGCCGTGTGGCAGCTTCTCCTCGTCCACCACCCAGTCGCCGAGCGCACAGTTGTCGATGCTGCGCTTATACTTGCCGCCGAACCATCCGTCGTCCATGACGAAGAGTTCGCCACCCATCGACTTAATGTCTGCCATCATCTGCGCCATTTCTGGCTCCTTGATGTTAAGGTAGACACCCTCCCATGAGTTGAGCAATATCTTGCGTTCGCGATTGCCGTTCATCAGCTTATACTCTCGTCCCCAGCGATGGAAGTTGCGGCTCACTCCGCTCAGACCCTCCTTGCTGTATGAGAAGGCTGTGACGGGAGTGGTGAAGGTCTCGCCCTTTGCCAAGTGATACTCCGAGTTGTATTCGTCAATGCCGGCGAAGAACTGATGATACTCCGAGTCGTCGGTTACGGCACGCAGCTTATAGTTGCCCGAATAGCAGATGGCAGCTCCGATGACGCGTCCTGTATTCTCCTGGCCCTTGCCGTCAAGCGAGAACATCACCTCGCCGTGCGAAGTGTGGGCGTTGCGTGTGCCGTCGCGGTTCTCCACTACGAAGGTGCCGGGCTTGAGTTCTTCCTCGGAAAGCTGAGCCTCGTTAGCCCACGAACCGTAGAAATGTGACATCCATACGTTGCCGCGACGGATGGGGAGATAAGCCGAATCGAACTGTGAGAGAGTCACTGTGGTCTTCTCGCCGTTGTTTATCTCGGTCCACATCTCGATGATGTCAACGTCGTTATACGCACGATAGCATACCGTAACGTAGAACGGATAGACGCGGTCCTTGAGCTTCACCTTCAGCACCTTGGCGTTCTTCTCCGCCTGTTCGGTGATGTCAGCCACGTCCATCTGCAGCGTCATGTTGCCGTCAGCGTGGCGAACAGAGAGCGCAGCTTCCGAAGCGCCGATGAGTCCGTACACAGGATAAGCGTCCTTGCCTGCTGTGCCTCCAGCCTGCAGAGTGGCGATGTCGGCAGCTGCCAGTTTGTCGCCGTAATATACAAACTTGAAAGCTCCGCCCTTGGTGGCGTCCACCACGAGCGATGTCTTAGGAGTTGACAAACTGTAGTTCTCGGCATTCATTGTGCCATAGAACATCGTCAATGCCAAGGCCGAAAGAGCCAGGCATTTGCTGTTTTTTCCCATATTTGTTATTGAGTAAGATTGTTGTTTTGTTTTTAGCTATTCATGTATGCAAAGTTACTTATACTTTGCTAAAGCAGTTTGCATTATCTTGTCTATGTCTGACACATTCTTGCAGTATTCTGTCATTATCAGGGTTATGCTATATCAGCTTCGTTCCAGTATCAGCGCCTTACACGATAACCTTCGTCTTGAAGTATTTCTCGCGAAACTCCGTTGGGCTACAGCCTTTATACTTGCGGAAAAGGCGGTTGAAGTTGCTGAGCGTGTTGAATCCGCAGCCATAGCATATCTCGCTGATGCTGTTCGTCGTGTCCACAAGCTGTCTGGCAGCCACGCCAAGGCGCATCTCCACGATGTAGTCGCTAAGCGTCTTGCCGGAGCGGAGCTTGAAGAAGCGGCTGAACGACGTAGGCGACATGCCCACGAGGTCAGCAAGTTCGGCAAGGCGAATCTCCTCAGTGAAGTGCTTGCTGATATAGTCCTTCACCTTTAATATACGACGGCTGTCGCTGTCGACGTCCACTTTCGCAAACGACGACGTGGCAAGCTCGCGTGTGCCGTCGGCAAGCGAAAGCTTGTAAAGAATGGTGAGGAAGTCAATGACGGAATAAAACTTGTCCTTCTTGGTTGACAGTGAATTGAGCAAAGGATAAACCTCTTCTATGGCTTCGGGCGTAAACGCCACTCCCTTGCGTGCCTTCTCAAACAAATGCTTGATGGGCAACATCGGGGTGCGACAGAAGAGGCTTGACGAACTGTTGAAGTCGAAGAAGAACTGTATGGTTATCTCGCGTATCTCCTCGCTGTGGCACGTTCCTTGCGCCCACACGTGCTCCAGGTCGGGGCTTGTTATGAGCACCAACTCACGATTGCCTATTGTCTCCGAGCTGTCTCCGACAATACGCAACACACCCTCCCCGTTCTCCACATAGTTAAGCTCGAATACCTCGTGCTTGTGTATGGGGTAAGTGAATTCTTTCTTTCGCCTGTCCGCCACGTACATAAAGTCATTTTCGAGCAGCGGCGGCAATTCACGCAATACACGATCATCCATAGATTGCAAAATTAGCAAATATTTCGAATATTCCAAACTTTCCTATCCTTTTTCCTTCCTAAATCAATACTCTCTGCATAGTATTTTGCCTTATAATGTTGTGCATTGTCAAGTATTTTGATTAAATTTGCAAAATGAATTCAGAAACCTGTGTTTTTTGAAACTAATACTAAAATAATTATGATAGACGTTAAAGAAACTCTTAGCAGTGCCGAGGAGCGCATGGAGATGGGAGCCATGTACCTTGAGGAGCAGCTGGCTCGTATCCGTGCCGGTCGTGCCAACGTGGCAATCCTCGACGGCGTTCGCGTTAGCTCGTGGGGCTCTATGGTCCCGCTCAACCAGGTAGCCAATGTCACCGTTCCCGATCCGCGTACCATCGCCATCCGTCCTTTCGACAAGAAGCAGATCCGCGACATCGAAAAGGCAATCATGGACAGCGATGTAGGCATCACACCTGAGAACAACGGCGAGATTATCCGTCTCGGCATCCCACAGCCGACCGAGGAGCGTCGTAAGGATCTCGTAAAGCAGTGTAACAAGATTGGCGAGCGCACAAAGGTGGAAATCCGCAATGCACGTCAGGAGACAAAGGACAAGCTGAAGAAGGCCATCAAGGACGGACTCTCAGAGGACCTCGAGAAGGACGCTGAGAACGAGCTCCAGAAGATTCACGACAAGTTCGTGAAGAAGGTGGAGGAACTTCTCGCTGCAAAGCAGAAGGAAATTATGACTGTATAATGTAAAGGTAAAAAAGTAAAAGAGTAAAAAGGTAGAATTGAGGCGAAGAATAATATTGCCTTTTACCTTTTTACCCTTTTACTTTTTACTCTTTTACCTTTTTACTTTTTTTTACTTTTTTACTCTTTTACCTTTTTACTTTTAATAGATGCAAGGAATAGTAATAAAGAACACCGGCAGTTGGTATACGGTCCGCACTGACGAGGGCAACAACGTGGACTGTAAGATTAAGGGCAACTTCCGCCTTAAGGGCATACGCAGCACCAATCCGGTGGCTGTGGGCGACCGTGTGGAGATAATCCTCAATCAGGAGGGCACGGCGTTTATCACTTCCATCTGCGACCGCCGCAACTACATCATACGCAAGTCGCAGAACCTCAGCAAGCAGAGCCATATCATCGCAGCCAACGTGGACCAGGCGTTCCTTATCGTCACCGTCAACTATCCGCAGACCAGCACCATCTTCATCGACCGCTTCCTCGCCACGGCTGAGGCTTACAGCGTGCCAATGGTGCTCGTTTTCAACAAGACGGACATTCTTTCCGACGAGGAGCGCCATTATCAGGAGATGATGATGAAGCTCTATGAGACCGTCGGCTATAAGTGTGTGGCGGTGTCTGCCACCACGGGTATGGGCATGGACGCCATCCTGCCGTTGCTGAAGGACAAGATTACGCTTCTCAGCGGCAACAGCGGTGTGGGCAAATCCACATTCATCAATCATATCCTGCCTGACGCCAACCTGCGCACATCGGAGATTAGCGATGCGCACAACACGGGTATGCACACCACCACCTTCTCCGAAATGCTTCAGCTTCCGGAGGGAGGATGGATTATAGACACGCCGGGAATAAAGGGTTTCGGCACCTTCGACATTGAGCCGGAGGAACTGACAAGCTATTTCAAGGACATCTTCCATTTCTCTAAGGAGTGTCGTTTCTCCAACTGCACTCACACACACGAGCCGGGTTGCGCGGTGCTCAAGGCCGTGGAAGATCATTACATCGCCGCCTCTCGCTATCAGAGCTACTTGTCAATGCTGCAGGATAAGGACGAGAATAAGTACAGGGAGGCTTATTAAATGTAGTTGAGAATTGAGAGTTTAGAGTTGAGAGTTATGATTAGCTGAAAGATCATACTAATAATAAACATATCATAACTCTCAACTCTCAACCTTCAACTCTCAATTATCCATAACTCTCAACTCTCACTTCTCAACTTTCAACTTGCTAACCGTTTCTTTTAGCAACTTCAAATCAGGATTTTTCAGTATCACTCGCTTTTCGCTGTCCAGCAGATACAGCGACGGCATTGTCTTTATGTAGTAGATGTCGTCGGTTGTTATTTTTCCTTCTGGGCTTACACCGTCCGTCCATGAGGCGGGGAAGTCGGGCTTTACGTTCTTCCATCTCTCTGCGTCGTCGTACGGAAAGATGGCGAGGACGCGGAAGGTGGTGCCTTCCTTCAGCTGTGGCATGTCCGCAAGCTCTGCCTTCACCTCCTGACAATGGTCGCAGTCAGGGTCATAGAAGTAGAGTAGGGTGTATGTGGCGTTGAAGGAATGCATGCTGTGCGTGGCTCCGTTGCGGTCCGTATACTGGAAGTCGGCAGCCACAGAGCCAGGCAGATTCTTGCGCAGATTGCGAGCCATATACTCTCCGCGAGTGCGGTCAGCCACCGAAGCGAACTTGTTGGCGGTCATGGCGTCGATGTATTGCGCGTAGAGCAGGTCGTTATGAAGCGGCGATTCCGAGTCGCCGAGATACTTGTCTGCTATTTCCTCGAAATAACTGCGCATCACTTCAGCAGTTTTCTCATCCGCCTTTATATTATATAAATGTGTGGCAAGGGCAGTCAGTCCGGTTGCCGCCGTTGCCGGCTTCACCCTCGGCAGGAGGTCGAGGAAGTTGGCGAAGCCTTGCTCCGTAATCTCCGGACGATGAATGAGAGCGGTGTCAGCGAAGTTGAAGCGGTCCCAATAATGTTCCATCACGTACATGGCACGTGTCTCCGGCGTGCGGAGAGTGTCAGGTACGGATGGATAAGGAAAGCCGTCCGTCTGCTGTGCGCTGGCGCTGAGCAGACGGAGAAGCAGGATTGTTAGTGTAAGAATGGTCTTTCTCATGTCGTATCACGTCATGCTTACTGCATGTCGTACACCACCTGCATGAGCTTCTTGCCCAGCTCGTCAGCCTCTTCCATAGTGGCTGCCTCGCTGTATACGCGGATGATGGGCTCGGTGTTCGACTTGCGGAGGTGCACCCACTTGTCGGGGAAGTCAATCTTAACGCCGTCGATGTCCGTAATCTTCTCGTTGGCGAACATCTCCTTCACCTTCTCAAGGATGGCGTCGATGTCTGTAGACGGTGTGAGGTCAATGCGGTTCTTTGCGATGAAGTAGTTGGGGAATGTGGCTCTCAGCTCGCTTGCCGTGCATTCCTTGTGTGCCAATGAGGAAAGGAAGAGAGCGATGCCTACGAGGGCGTCGCGTCCGTAATGGCTCTCGGGATAGATGACGCCGCCGTTGCCTTCTCCGCCGATTACCGCACCCACTTCCTTCATCTTCGTGGTTACGTTCACCTCGCCTACGGCAGCTGCAGTGTAAGCACCTCCGTGCTTCTCTGTCACGTCGCGCAGAGCACGTGTGGAAGAGAGGTTGCTGACGGTGTTGCCCTTGGTGTGGCTGAGCACGTAGTCGGCAACGCTGACGAGTGTGTATTCCTCGCCGAACATCTTGCCGTTCTCGCAGATGAATGCCAGGCGGTCAACGTCCGGGTCGACGACGATGCCGAGGTCATACTTGCCGCTCTTCATCTCGTCCATGATGCCCTGGAGATTCTTCTCCAATGGTTCCGGATTGTGTGCGAAGTCGCCGTTAGGTGTGGCGTTGAGGATGGTGTATTCCACGCCGAGAGCCTTGAGAAGCTCAGGCAGGATTACGCCGCCCACGCTGTTGATGGTGTCTACGCACACCTTGAACTTGGCGTTCTTGATGGCGTCCACGTCAGCCAGCTTGAGGCTGAGGACGCTCTCGATGTGGCGTGTGTTCATAGAGTCGTCGCGTGTGTAGTGTCCGAGGTGGTCGACGTCGGCATAGTCGAAGTCTTCCTTCTCGGCAATGGCGAGCACCTCGTTGCCGTCCTCCTTGGTAAGGAATTCGCCTTCGCTGTTGAGGAGCTTCAGCGCGTTCCACTGGCGTGGGTTGTGGCTTGCTGTTATGATGATGCCGCCCAGAGCCTTTGTCCACTTAACGGCAAGTTCGGTGGTAGGAGTGGTGGCGAGATCAATGTCGATGACGTCGAGTCCCATACCCATGAGGGTTCCGCAGACGATGTTGCGTACCATGTCGCCGGAGATGCGAGCGTCGCGTCCGACAACGATTTTCGGCTGTTCTTCGCCCGTTGCTCTGCGCTTCATGAACGTGGCATAGGCAGTTGTGAACTTCACGATGTCAAGCGGATTGAGCGTGTCGCCCGTGTGTCCGCCGATGGTTCCGCGTATTCCGGAAATAGACTTAATCAATGTCATAGTCTTAATATATCTTTACGTAAGTATTGATGTTATCTGTTTGTCTTTTGCGCCCGTTTAACGTCCGCGCTCGAAGGTAATCTCGTAGCGGCACGGATAGACGTATCTTGCGGCATCGTCCTGTCCTTCCGAGTGTGGTACGATGAGGTTAACCTTAGCTACCTCGTCGCCCTCCTTGGTGGGACGTCCGATGTTGACATAACGCAGAGGCACGAGCCATCCGCTTGGTACGGCAGCCGTTCCGTAGCGTGTGTACATAAGGCTGGAGCTGGTGTCGAACGAAGCCGTGAACGTGCCTGAGGTATTGCGTACGTTCATCTTGTCCACGAGCCATGCATACTGATAGATGTTGGTGAGCTGCAGGGTGGTGTCCGACTCGATGAGGTTATATTCATTGAAGCGGCACAATACCGTGGTGCTTTCGCCTTCCTCAATCTTCTCTCCGCATCCCTTGCGCACAATCTGCATGTATACGCCGTTGCTCTCGAAGAGCACATACTCGTTCTTCGATACGTCCGTAGTGGTGTCCTGAGCAAAGAACTGCTCCTCGCTTATCACCTTGATCTTCTGGTTGGCGATGTAGCGGTTGATGGCAGAGCGCTCCTTCTTCTTTTGGTCGGCGTATGTCTCTGTGTCGCTACATGCAGCGAAGGCGAGTGCAGAGAGCACGACGCATATAAGAATCTTTACTGTTTTCATTTTCTTCCTTTGTATGTTTTTGTTTTCTGTTTCTTGTTTCTTTCCTTCTGGCCTTTTTTTTTACTTCAGCAAGTCTTCGTAGTGTGCGATGGCACGTCTTGCCACCTTCTCTGCTTCTTCGAGCGAGCAGCGCAGTCTGCCGCCGCTTGCGTTAAGGTGTCCGCCGCCGTTGAAGAAGTCGGCTGCCATCTTGTTGCAGGGGAAGTCGTCCACGGAGCGAAGACTCACCCATACGAGATTGTCGTGGCGGTCGTCCTCACGGAGCGAGATGGAGAGCTTCATGCCCTTGATGCGTAGCGGCTCGTTTACGAGGCCCTCTGCGTCGCCCTTGATGAAGTGGAAGTCGCGCATCTCGCGTTTTGAAATGGCGAAGTAAGAAGCGTGTAGGTCGGCAAAGACGTTCAGCTTCTGGCTCATCAGATATCCGCGGAATCTTATCGCCCACGGGCTGAAGTTATTGAATACGTTGCGGTAAATCTTGTCCTTGTCGATGTTCTTTGTGAGAAGCTGGCTGATGATGAAGAATATCTCAGGCTGTGTGGAGTTGTATGTGAATCCGCCCGTGTCGGTCATCATGCCGCAATATACGCACGTTGCCCATTCCTTTGTCATCTCCTCGAAGGCTCCGAGCTGCCATACGATGCGGAACACCAGTTCCGACGTGCTCGACATGTTGGGGTGCGAGATGGTGAGTACGGTGTCCATGCTCGGGTCGAGATGATGGTCAATCATCACCTTCTTCGCCTTAGCCTGCTCCAGCGGTTCGCGCATCTCGTCCACACGGTCAGCTCCGTTGAAGTCGAGGCAGAATATGAGGTCGGCTTTCTCAAGCATTTCGCCTGCCTTACTGGCGTTCTTGTCGAACCTGATGATACGGTCAGCTCCCGGTATCCATTTCAGGAAGTCGGGGAATGCGTCCGGCACGATTACGTTTGTCTGCTTGCCGTGCGATGTCAGGTAGGCGTTCCATGCCAATGACGATCCCAATGCGTCGCCGTCGGGCGACTTGTGGCAGCAAACGACGATGTTTTCCGAACTCTCTATCAGTGTGTTTAGTGAGGCGACTTCCGCCTCAGTAAGCAATTCTATCTTCATATCTTTCTTTCGTGTCTGTTTTTGTCCGTGGCTTGTGTCCCGCTTGGAAGCCAGAACATCTGCAAAGGTAATAATTAAGTATGGTACGGACAACTTTTTTTTGTTTTTGCAACTTTTTTTTGTAGCTTTGCGTCTATATAGTGTAAACCAAATCACAAATTATCAACAAAACGAATAGAATGATGATGAAAATGAAGACATTTGGAAGATTTGTTGCCTTGGCAGCTTTCGCCATGGCATGGGTTGTTTGCACGGCTTGCAGTTCGTCTGGCAGTCTGCGTTCGGACAAGGAGTCGCACAAGAGGGTTTCGCAGGTTCTAAATCTCGGATATTTCTCTCGCATAGAGTCGTATACGTCCTACGACGTGAAGTTCGTTCAGGGCAAGACGCCGTCTGTCCGCGTAGTTGGCGCGAAGGGTCTTGTGGAGCGTCTGTCGGTGCAGCGCAGCGGCGAGACGCTTGTCATCAAGGCGAAGGGTGGCGGCTTCTCGTTCTCTTTCGATGATGATACGCCTCTTACCATTTACATCACATCGCCCGACCTTACGGGTGTGAAGCTGACCGGCTCCGGCGATTTCGACGTTGACGGTCCGCTCGATACTGACGTCCTCGACGTGGCGCTTGAGGGTTCTGGCGACATCGACTTTAACAGCGTGGTCTGCGATCATGCCAAGATAAGAATGAGCGGTTCTGGCGACATCGACATCAAGGACATTAAGGCTCAGACTGTCAGCTGCGAGGTGAACGGATCTGGCGATGTTGACTTAGGTCTTAATCGTGTAGGTGTCAGCACATTGAAGGTGTTTGGTTCGGGCGACATCGAAGCAAAGATGTATGACTGCGGCACGTCCGACTGCAGCGTATTCGGCTCGGGCGACATCACGATGAAGGGTACGCTCCGCTCGCTCAATCAGAACGTGAAGGGCTCAGGAGATATCCATACTGGTGAGCTGAGCGTAGCGAATTAAGCGGCTGTCCGAATTAGGAATTGTTAGTCGTTTTAATCATCAGTCTTGCCATGCAAATATCGTACAAAGAGTAAAAACATGTTACAAAATAAAAATTGATTATAGGGTTCGGATTTGCTGTTTTTACGGTGTTTTGCTGTGCAAACAGCACCCGAGCTTAACAATAGCGCCACTTTTACACTACAATAGTGCCACTATTAGAGTGTAAAAGTGGCGCTATTGCATGATAAAAGTGGCACTATTGTAGTGTAAAAGTGGCGCTATTGCAGCAAAAAACGGCTCTTTTGCGAGTCTGATTTCATAATATTTCTCCATGAAACCGCATAACACACTGTGTATGAGCTTATTGTCCCTAAACGCTCAAAACTCAAGAATTTCGCACCAAAGATTTTGTTGTCCGTTCAACTCATAGTATTGAGCAATAGAAATGCAAATATTGTCGTCGGTGGAACGCACCTCTTGCTCCTCTATACAAAAACATCCGCAACTCCAAGACGTTGGAATTGCGGATGTATGATTGAGTTGTTGTCAATAGTTGCATTAATCGTTGATGTCCCAGCCCACAGCTGAAGCACCGAGAACGGCTGCTGACGAACCTTCGAGGCTGCTTACGAGGAACTTGGCCTTGCCCTTGTAGATGTTGAGCACGTTGTCGTCGTATGCCTTCTTGATGGGGTTCATGAGCAGGTCGCCAGCCTTTGTCAAGCCGCCGAAGAAGATGAATGCTTCAGGAGAAGAGAAGGCAGCGAAGTTGGCGCATGACTCGCCGAGCAACTGGCCAGTGAACTGATAGATGTCGAGGGCAATCTTGTCGCCCTTGGCAGCTGCCATAGATACGTCATAGCTGGTGATCTTCTCAGGATCAAGCTCGCGGAGCAGAGACGGCTCATTAGAGTTGGCGAGGAACTCGCGTGCTGAGCGAGCCACACCAGTGGCAGAGCAGTAAGTCTCCAGGCAGCCCTTTCTGCCGCAACCGCAGTCGCGTCCGTCTTCCTTTACGATGACGTGTCCGAGCTCGCCGGCGAATCCGTCGCAGCCGTAAACCAGCTGTCCGTTAACCACGATGCCAGAGCCTACGCCAGTACCGAGAGTGATGACGATGAAGTTCTTCATGCCACGAGCCACGCCGTAAGTCATCTCGCCGATGGCAGCTGCGTTAGCGTCGTTGGTAAGAGCAACGGGGATGCCGAGCTTGTCGCTGAAGAGCTTTGCCAAGGGCACTACGCCGTCACGTCCCCACTCGAGGTTCGGAGCAAACTCGATGGTGCCGTTATAGTAGTTGCCGTTAGGAGCGCCGATGCCCATTGCCTTGATTTTCTCGATGCCGCCAACCTGGTCGATGATGATCTGGAGCGCGTCAACAGCTGCGTCAACGTAAGCCTGTACGTTGTTGCCATATCCCTGTGTCTTTATAGCTGTGGTGGCCTTGATGTCGCCACGGCTGTCTACGATTCCGAATACAGAGTTAGTGCCTCCGAGGTCCAAACCGATAACATACGGTTTCAATGATTCTTCTGTCATGATGCTGTTTGTATTTATTTAGTAAATTAATAGTAAACGATTGTTCTTCTTTAATGGCAAAGGTATTAAAAATGTTGTAACATAACAAAGTTTTAAGTATAAAATTTGCCCATATCATATAAAATTTGCAATTTTGCACACGTTATGCAGTTTCCTATTCAATTAGATATTTTAGACTTTGTATTCAAGGGAATACTTATAGGCATCATGGCTTCAGCCCCGATGGGGCCGGTGGGCGTGCTGTGCATACAGCGAACACTTAACAAGGGTCGTTGGTATGGCTTCATAACGGGTATTGGCGCTTGTGTGAGCGACTTCATTTATGCGCTTTTCACAGGCTTAGGCATGAGTTTTATGATGAACTTTGTCGGAAACGAGCGCAACCGCTTTCTGCTCCAGATAAGCGGCAGCGTGGTGCTGTTGTTATTCGGCATCTACTGTTACCGCTCCAATCCAACCCGTAACATCCATAAGAGCAACAAGACGCAGAAGGGCACACTCGTGCACAACGGCGTGACGGCGTTCCTCGTAACGCTGTCCAATCCGCTGATTATCTTCCTCTTCATCTTCCTCTTCGCACAGTTTGCCTTCGTAGTGCCAAACCGTCCCATCGAGATGACGGTGGGTTATGCCAGCATAGTGGGCGGCGCCCTGCTGTGGTGGTTCGGACTGTCGTGGCTTATCGACAAGGTGAGAGGCAAGTTTGACGACACCGGCATCCTTATCATCAATCGTGTGGTGGGATGCATTGTCATCATCTTCTCCGTCATCATGCTCCTCGGCACCTTCTTTAATCTTTACAAGCTGCCGTATTAAGTTAATCCCCGAATCATCAAGAAACATGTTTATATCCCAACAACTCAGAAAGAAAAGCACGGCTGAATACGTGCTCTATATGTGGCAGGTGGAGGACATCATACGTGCCTACGGCTGCCAGCTGTCGCGCCTGAAGAACGAATACATAGCGCGATTCACGGACTATACTGACGAGCAACGCTCGGAAATGGTGGACTGGTATGGCGACCTTATCACAATGATGAACTCCGAGGGCAAGCGCGAACACGGACACCTTACCATCAACAAGATTGTGGTGGACGACCTTAACGAGCTGCACAACCGTCTGCTCCAAAGCTCACGCTTCCCGTTCTACAACGCCGAATATTATAAGGTGCTGCCCTTCATCGTGGAGCTGCGCAACAAGGGCGAGAAGGACATCAACGAGATTGAGACTTGCCTCAACGCGCTTTACGGCACGATGATGCTGCGCCTGCAGGGCAAGACCATCACGCCCAACACGGAGCATGCCATCAAGGAGATTTCCACATTCCTCGGAATGCTCAGCGACTATCACATCAAGGACAAGACTGAGGGCCTCAAGTTTGATGACGACGAGGACTTCTGATAATTGACACCCCCGACACATATAAGAAAACAACAAAAGAAGAATGAATCAGGAAATAGAACGCAGGCGAACCTTCGCCATCATATCACACCCTGACGCCGGTAAGACTACGCTCACGGAGAAATTCCTTCTCTTCGGAGGACAGATTCAGGTGGCAGGTGCAGTTAAGAACAACAAGATACGAAAGACTGCCACGTCGGACTGGATGGACATCGAGAAGCAGCGTGGTATCTCAGTGTCGACCTCAGTGATGGAGTTCGACTATGAGGGATATAAGGTGAACATCCTCGACACACCGGGTCACCAGGACTTCTGCGAGGACACTTACCGCACGCTCACCGCCGTAGATTCTGCCATCATCGTGGTGGACGGTGCGAAGGGTGTGGAGACCCAGACCCGCAAGCTCATGGAGGTGTGCCGCATGCGCAACACTCCAGTTATTATCTTCATCAACAAGATGGACCGCGAGGGACGCGATCCCTTCGATCTGCTCGACGAACTGGAGGAGGAGCTGAACATCAAGGTGCGCCCGCTGTCATGGCCTATCAACATCGGAGTAAAATTCAAGGGCGTATATAATATATATGAGAACAAGCTCGACCTCTTCAAGCCCGACAAGCAGCGCGTGACGGAGAAGGTGGAAGTGGACATCAATTCCGACGAACTCAGCCAGCACATCGGCGAGCAGGACGCTCAGCAGCTGCGTGACGACATCGAGCTAATTGACGGTGTTTATCCCGAATTCGACGTCGAGACGTACCGTAATGCTGAGGTGGCTCCCGTATTCTTCGGTTCGGCTCTCAACAACTTCGGTGTGCAGGAACTGCTCAACTGCTTCGTCAAGATTGCTCCGTCGCCACGTCCCACACAGGCTGAGGAGCGTTTGGTGGATCCGGAGGAGCCTAAGTTCACCGGCTTCATCTTCAAGATTACAGCCAACATCGACCCCAACCACCGCTCATGTATTGCCTTCTGCAAGGTGTGCAGCGGCAAGTTCGAGCGTAACAAGCCTTACCTCCATGTGCGTCAGGGCAAGACCATCCGCTTCTCTTCACCTACGCAGTTTATGGCACAGCGCAAGAGCACCATTGAGGAGGCATGGCCTGGTGACATCGTCGGACTGCCCGATAACGGCATCTTCAAGATTGGCGATACGCTGACAGACGGCGAGAAGCTCCATTTCCGCGGACTGCCGTCGTTCTCGCCTGAGATGTTCAAGTACATCGAGAACGATGACCCGATGAAGGCAAAGCAGCTGGAGAAGGGCATCAATCAGCTTATGGACGAGGGTGTGGCACAGCTGTTCGTCAATCAGTTTAACGGTCGTAAGATCATCGGTACTGTGGGTCAGCTCCAGTTTGAGGTTATCCAGTATCGTCTCGAGAACGAGTATAACGCCAAGTGCCGCTGGGAGCCCGTTCATCTTCACAAGGCATGCTGGGTGGAGAGCGACGACGAGGCAGAACTCGACCAGTTCAAGAAGCGTAAATACCAGTACATGGCAAAGGACCGCGACGGTCGCGACGTCTTCCTCGCCGACTCTGGCTACGTGCTGTCAATGGCACAGCAGGACTTTAAGCACATCAAGTTCCATTTCACGAGCGAATTCTAAAATTACGTATAGTGCTGTGGAGGTCACCGTATCTCAGCAGCATAAAAAGGAATATCCCACATATCTCGCAGATCTACACAGATACAGCTTATGCAATTAAAATCTGTGTGAATCCGCGTAATCTGTGGGAGATTTTTTGTATGCATACTATGCAAACTGTAGGAGCTACTGCTTTTTATATACAAAAAAGGCTTTAATGTAAGGTTTTGCCCTTGCATTAAAGCCTTTTGATGTTTTAGGCACTCTTGTTAAGATGCCTTTTGCTTTTAGGCATTCAGCCTAATCCATGTTTCTTTACTTTACAACGAACTTCTTGCCGTTTTCGATAACGATGCCCTTGTAGCTGTTGTTTACGCGCTGACCGGCGAGGTTGTAGCGTGCGCCGTTCTTCACGGTGTTGTCGTTAGTAATGCCGTTGATGCCGCTCTCGTTGTCGTTGAGGACGAAGAGCATCGGGAGGACAGCGTTGTCCTGAAGCTTGTCGTATGCACCGAAAGAGGTGTATGTGCCGCTTCCGAACTGGATGAACTTGCCGTTGTTGGTGATAGAGAATGTGCCGTTCTCGTCAGCCTCTACTGTCCAAGCCTCAGACTTCTCCTTGTCGAACTGGAATGAGTTGTGCTCTGTGTCCATGTAGAGATAGCGTCCGTAGCAGTCCTTGATAGAGAAGCCGTCGTCGAGAGTCTCGAAAGCGAACGAATCGTCGTATGAAGACTTGATCTTGAGCTCGTCAACAGTGCCCTCTACGTTGAATGTGCTGAGGTAGCCATAGTTGTAAGATTCCTTTGTGGGAATAGCGTAGTAAGTCTTGCCGTCGCGCTGAGCAACAATCATATACTGCTTGCCGCTCTCAACAGTTGCAGCCTTCTTGTATACGTTGTAGTGCCATACGTATACGGTGCAGGTGGCGTTGCCTGCGCTGTAAGTGTCGTTCTCCTCAGAAGATGCTGTGATGACAGCCTTGCCCTCCTCGCCGCCAAGAGCGATGACACCCTCAGCGTTGACAGTGGCTACAGCCTCGTTGTCAGAAACGAAGGTAACGGCAGCAGTGGTCTCCTTTGTGAAGGTAGGAGCTGTAAACTCGGTGCCAACCTCGTGGTCGATGGTGGCCTCAGAGAACGCGAGATTAGCCGGCTGCTTTGTCTTGCCAGCTGCATCACCGGTGATGGTTACGGAAGCAAGGTCGAACTGTCCAGCTTTCTTGCTTTTGTTAGAACCGTGAGTGTTGTCTGTGCCAACAGTGAATGTTACGGTTGTAGATCCGTTGGTATTGGTCCATGTTGTGATGCCGTTTTCTGTGTCCACAGTAACCTGACCCTCAGAAGGTGTGACGTCGCCCCACTGCTTCTTTCCGGCAGCTGACATTGTGAAGACAATCTCCTTCATTGTAGGACCGCTGATGGTCAGCGTGTTCTTGGCATAGTGGCGAAGGTCCTTTGAATTAGTGTTCTGTGTAGGAACTGTCGTGCCGGCAGCCTTGTCAGCTTCGAAGGTGTAGCCCTCTGCTGTAAGCGTGTAGCCCACCTTGTCCTTTAATGTGGCAGCCTGCTGTGTGAAGTCGATTGTTGTTTGGGCAAACGAGAAGTTTGCCACCATGGCAACAACAGCCATCAATGTGTAGCGTAAAGTTTTTACCATAATTATAAGATTTTAGATGTTAATGAATTTTTGTCGTACGTGTTACGTTTTATGTTACAATGCAAAATTAGCCATTATCCGTTATAGTGCCAATACATACGCGTTAAAATAAGGTTAAAATAGGAAATATCAGTCAGTTAAACGGAGCGTTAGGACGTTTATTTGTCCAGTTTGTCCATTTCCTTGGCCTCCCATTCCTCCCATTGCTTCATGGCTTCCTTCCAGTCTGTCTGCTCTCCCGTCTGGATGGCTTCCTGCTCACGTTCGGCAGCGTCGCGTTCACGGTCGCGCTGTCTCTTCGCCTTCATGTCGGCGATGGTGCGGTCGTCCAGTATGAGGATGGCTCGGCGCTGAATGGCGTCCAGTAGTTCCTTCTCGCCGAAAGCCTTTCCCGGCTCGTTAAAGTCGGAGATGTTAAATTCGTACTGAGTGCGGAGCTGGTGTCTTATCTCTTTCTGACGCGCACGGTTGGCGGCGTTCTTGAGGCGCAGCAGTTTCGCTATGCCGTCTATCTCGCTTTGCGAGTATTTGTTTCTTCCCATATTGTTTAGTTGTTTTAGAATGCAAAGTTAAGAATTTTCAGCCACATTATCTCCTAACTGTCGACGAAGGAAGCGCGCAAATGTTAAATTCTGATTTTTTCATCCCTTTTATTTGTTATTGTCAAAAATATGCTATACATTTGCGATATCATTTTTGATGATTTCGCTATTTTTTTACGAAATCGACTTATGAGGTTGGCAGCATCCTGCGCCAACCTCTTTTTTATGCCCTATTATATTGACGTTATATTGTCGGATTTTTGTTGTCGTATTATTTGGCGGTTACGTTAAAAGTTGATATCTTTGCAATGACTTAAACAAAAGACAAGTTGCCCCTATTTGAAACTTTAATATTAACAACATCAAAAAACGTACAGCCTATCGGAAACATTTACTTCATAAAAACAAAAAAATAATAACAAGATGAAGAAATTGCAGGATATGACCGACGAAGAGTTGGCCCTATCATATGTCGATGGGAATAATCGTGCTTTTGACCTGCTGTTGTCACGCAACCAGTCGAAGCTTTTCTCATACATCCTTTTCGTCGTCCACGACCGCGAGACAGCGGAGGATCTCTTTCAGGAGACCTTCGTCAAGGCCATCGTGCGCCTACAGGACGGCAGCTATACTGTCAGCGGCAAGTTCGGTGCATGGATGATGCGCATCGCACATAATGTCGTGATGGACTGGTATCGCGATATGAGTTCGCGTCATATCGTGGAGGTGACAAAGGATAATGACCTTTCAAATATGGGTGGTGACGATGTGCTTGAGGGCAACATCGAGGGACATTACGTCAACACACAAGTGATGGCTGACGTAAGACGCCTCATTGATACGCTTCCGCCCATCCAGCGCGAGATAGTCTTTATGCGTTATTTCCAGGAACTCTCGTTCAAGGAAATAGCCGAACTCACCAATGTAAGCATCAACACAGCGCTTGGTCGCATGCGTTATGCCATAATCAATATGCGCCGTACGGCACGCAAGCATGGCATAACGCTGCAACTCTCTGTGTAAAGCAGCTCTGCTTAGAGCTGCTTCAAATCGTGTATTGTAGCAATCGGGTCGGCAGCCTTGAAGATGTAGCTGCCGCTTACGAGTACGTCGGCACCAGCCTCTACGAGTAACGGGGCGGTCTCGGCGTTCACTCCACCGTCAATCTGTATCAATGCTTTGCTTCCCGACTCGTCAATCATGTGGCGCAGACGGCGTGTCTTGGCGAGTATCTCGTCGATGAACTTCTGTCCTCCGAAGCCGGGATTGACGCTCATCAGCAGCACCATGTCAACATCGCAGATGATGTCCTCGAGCAGACATACTGGTGTGGCGGGATTCAGCGTTACGCCTGCCTTCATGCCGGCGTCATGAATCTGCTGTATGGTGCGGTGAAGATGCACGCAAGCCTCGTAGTGTACGTTCATCATCATTGCGCCCGTAGCAGCCACCTGGCTGATGTAGTTCTCGGGATGCACAATCATGAGATGCACGTCCAGCGGCTTCTTGCATTCCTTTGCCACGGCCTTTATCACCGGGAATCCGAAGGAGATGTTAGGAACGAACACACCGTCCATGATGTCGAGATGCAGCCAGTCGGCCTCGCTGGCATTGATCATCTGAATGTCGGTTTTGAGGTCAAGGAAATTTGCCGAAAGAAGGGAAGGCGAAATCAGTGGTTTCATGAATTTATTGTTGTAAGTTTATGGGTTTGTTCTTTACTTTTTAGGGGTTATACGATTAATAATTAGTTCATGCAATACGACCCGTTGCGTCCGTTCTTCTTTATCGCGCAGTATGCACGTGCTATCTGGCGGATGATAGACAGGGTGTTTTCTGAGGGTTTAACCTCTTCTGGGGTATAATGTGTCATAGGCGTTGGGTTTTGAATTGGACAATATGTTTCTTCTATGCTCTATATCTATTTAACGCCCTAAGTTGGAATTTATTACATATTGTCGAAGATTTTTTGAATTACTGTTTATATCATAAAAAACGAGGTGCGCAAAACTGCTGATATAGCGTTTTGCACACCTCGTTTTCTTATATTATATATGTAGGCTTCTTGTTTTAGAAGCTGAGCATAAATCCAAATCGGATGCCGTTCTTCTTTATGCCGGGGCCGTTATAGTTCATACGTCTTACGTAGTCGATGGCAATGAGCTTGAAGATGTTGTGCACACCAACCGTCACTTCCCAGTAAGGTGTCTTCTTGTCCATTACGCGTGCGCCGTTGGGGAACTGGAAGAGGGTGTTGTCTGCACGGTTGCGCTCCAGGAACGGATTGTTCTTGTCGGTCAGCGTGCCCCACATTCCCTTTACGGAGATATATTCGCGCCACTTCAGTTTCTTGATGAGCGGTATGCGGTTGAGCAGTTTGCCGTTCATATCCCATGCCACTGATCCGAAGGCATAGCGGTCTGTGAGGAACTCCATGTTGTTCATCATCGAGAACGTGCCCTCCCATTCGAGGAACGTGATGTTGACGGGCGGCATGATAAGCAGCGGGAAAGGCACCTTGTCCCACTGTACGCCACCGTCCAAGTGGGTATCGACGTAGCCCCAAGAGCCAAGCCAGAAGCGCTTGTATATCTTCGCTTCAGTGTAATTGAGCTTGTATTCACCTCCGAGGAAGTTCTTGAAGCCCATTGTGTGGCTCAGCGTAAACTCCGGTGCGTCAAGATTGACGGGCCAGCGATGCTGCTTGGTGTTGATGAACGTCTGTCCGGGGCAGTAACGGAGCATTAACTTGCCCTCCGTGGTGCGTATCTGCCTTACATATTCCTTGCCGTCTGGTGCGAGGTTGGTGGCAACGCCCGGCATACGAGCGAACGAAAGGTCGCCGGTAGGCTCGTTGCTCTCTGCCTTCAGCGATGTATGGAACGACAGACCCCAGTCTGTCTCGTACACGAACGAGAGCTTCTGACGGTTGTAGAAATACATCTGCTCCACCTTCTGAGTGCGTAACGACATGAACATGTTATCCTTGTTATGGATAAGGAACTTGTCGGCAGGCGACATTACGTCATATCCTGTTTCGAAGATGATGTTGCGCTGCGGGAACTCGAAGGGCACGTTCTTCTTGGCGTTGAGGCTGTATGTCACCTCTGTGCCGTAGTAATGCTTTTTCGACTTTGTTCCGTAGGCATAGAAACCGTTCCAGAAGAGGTGCTTGTTGAGGTTGGCTGTGGTACGTCCGCTGAGGCGGAAGCGCCACTTGTCCACGAAGTTGCTCGATATGATGGTGGTTACCGGACCGATGTCGAACAGTGAGCGTTTGCGTGAAGAGCCGGTCTCAACGAAGTTCTCGGCGAAAGCTCGGAGTCCGAAGAGAATCCACTTGAAGTTCTTCGACTGTTCGATGCGGTGAATGAAGGCGTTCATTGACGACTCGCCCTTCGAGAGTTCCACCGTTCGGTATTGGTTCCAGAACGCCTCGTCACGTATCATCGCGTCCGCCTCATGCCTTGTCTTCGCCTTTCCCTTGAAGAGTTTCGACGGCAGTTCGTCGAAGGCATAGTCATTATATCGTGTGGCTTTAGTCACAAGAGTGTTGGCGCCGAGCAGGGTAAGCTCTGCAGCAAGGTCGTCCTTCGAGAGCACCCATTCGCCGTTAGGCAGCTTGGCGTATTCCTGCGTAATCTTCATGTCGTGCACGAAGTTGACGTCGGACGTCTTCGGCAGCGTGAACGAGCAGCGCTTTACGTGCAGCGACGAGTCGGCGAGAACGTACAGCTCGCCTCGGAAACCGAAGTCCTGCTGGTTGTTGGGGATGAATTCAAGGTGATAACAGAGGTCGCGGTCCACGTATACCGTGTCCTGAATGTAGAATCTGTAGAACGATATGGCAGTTTCGCCGATAGGACTCGTAAACTGATACTGTAGCAGACGCATGTGGTCGTCGTAGATGTCCACGTCGGTGAACACCTCGCGCAGCATGGTGTTGAGAATCTCTCCCGTCTGCAGCACGTTGTTCACACCTTCAGAGCGCTGACCCTTGATGATGTCCTTCTCCACACGCGGGTTCTTTCTATAAATGTGCTGTGTGACGGTCTCGTCGTACGTAACGGGCAAGATAAGCTTGCCGTTGTAGGGCGATGTCTCAATCTGGTCGCGTACGTAAGCCTTGTTCTTGAACTTGCCCGAATCGAGATCGGCGGGCTTGATGTCGTTCAGTGAGAACGTTATCTTCTGATACTTGTTATACTGATAATAGTCGTAATTGTCCAGATGCGTGCGCTTCTTGGCTGCGATTACGCGCTTCATTAGCTCTACGGCAGGATTGTTCTTGCGCGAATAGCGCTCACGCTTCTGCTTGATTACCACCTCGCCGAGTGAGCGCGAGTCTTCCTTAAGGACAATCTTAAGATGCGACGGCGTGTTCGGACCCACCTTGATGGTTTGCGGCTGGAAGCCCACCGAACTGAACGTCAGTTCCCATCCGTTATGGCGTGCAATCTTGAACTTGCCGTCCAGGTCGCTGGCTTCAGCGACGTGGTGGCCCTTGTATATGGCACTTGCCAACGGTATGGGGTAACCGTCAGTATCATAAATTTCTCCTGTAATCTGCGCTTTGGCAACAACAGCCAAGAGCAAGAACATCAATGTAACGAAAAAAGACCTTTTCACGTTTGTTTTATACTAATTTATCCTATTATAGATTTCGAATATACTTTCCTTGTGTCGTAAAACCACATATTAGCTTTGCGGCTGCAAAGTTACATATAATAGTTTAAAAAAGGTAGAAAACTTTTTGCCTTTTAATATTTTTCTACTAATTTTGCACCTTTGTAGGATGATAGTGCCATTATAGGACACGTTTCGTGGCTGTTCTGGCGTATCTCTATACATTATATTATATATAATATTTTCGCGCCCTTAAATAATAATTTCACACAACACAACATAGCGCCATTATGGGAAGCTTAAAGCACTCTATCATAACTTTCTCAAAGGCGCAATGCTCTGCGTGGGTGGCATCTGCCGCCGACTTTGCCGTTACTCTCGCTCTCGTCAACATCTTCGGCATGTGGTACGGGTATGCCACGTTCATCGGTGCTGTCAGCGGGGGAATGGTAAACTGCGCCATCAACTATCGATGGGTGTTCCACGCCTTCGGAATGAAGAAGAAATACATTGCCCTGCGCTATATGTTCGTATGGGGAGTGAGCATTGCCCTCAATACGCTTGGCACGTGTCAGGTGACGGAAATGACAGGACTCAACTATGTCATCTCCAAGGCCATCGTTGCCGTACTTGTGGCTGTTCTGTGGAACTATCAGATGCAGCGCATCTTCGTCTTTCATGAAGGCAGAAGGTCGGTACAGAAAACAGAATAATAAAACAAATAAAAAAGAAATATGAATTATCGCGATTTTCTACAGAAGGTGATTTACGCCATTATCAATCCGCTTATCAAAGGCATGATAAAGGTGGGCATCACCCCTAACTTCATCACCACCACGGGCTTCGTCCTCAATCTCGTAGCCATGGCGATGTTCATCTATGCCGCAGAACTGCCCGAATGCGAGGCTTATGCCTGGATAGGGTGGAGCGGTGGCGTCATCCTATTTGCCGGACTGTTCGATATGATGGACGGTCGTCTGGCTCGTATGGGTGGAATGTCGTCTACGTTCGGTGCCCTCTGGGACTCTACGCTCGACCGTTACAGCGAGCTTTGCACGCTCTTTGGCATCTGCTATTATCTCCTTATGCACGGCTCGTGGGACTGGGCTGGCGTCGTTACGTTCGCCGCTATGGTGGGCTCAGTGATGGTGAGCTACGTCCGTGCACGTGCCGAAGGACTTGACATCGAGTGCAAGGTGGGACTGATGCAGCGTCCCGAGCGCGTCGTGGTGACAGCCGTGGGAGCTCTCTTCTGTGGCGTATGCGCCAATCTTTGGGTGCTGGTGGTGCCGATGATCATCATCGCCGTCCTCGCCAATCTCACCGCTTTCTGGCGTGTAGCACATTGCTACCGCGAGCTCGGCAAGCGTGACAGAGGCGAGAAGTAATTTTTTTCTTTAAACGACATTATCAAAGTGTTCAGCATTAACCTCATTATTTTCTGGCTGGTGCTTCTCGCCGTGCGCCCCACACGCAAGATAGCACTGGCTCTGGCGCCGTGGCTGGCGTTCGCCGTCAGCTACGACTCGATGCGATTCTTCCCCAACTATGAGTTTCGCCCGATAGACATACGTGGGCTTTTCGAGGCAGAACGTTCCCTCTTCGGCATCACCACAGCCACGGGCACTCTCATTCCAGGCGAATGGTTTAACATCCACAACTGTGCCTTCGCCGACTTTATGGCAGGCTTCTTCTACCTTTGTTGGGTGCCAGTGCCTCTGGGATTTGCCATCTACCTTTATCTGAAAGGCAAGCGTGAGGCTTATCTCCGCTTCTCCATTGCCTTCCTGTTTGTCAACCTCGTGGGTTTCGTGGGCTACTATATCCATCCCGCCGCCCCACCATGGTATGCCATCCATTATGGTTTTGAGCCAATCCTCAACACTCCGGGCAACGTGGCAGGACTCGACCGCTTCGACACGCTCGTCGGTTTCCCCGTCTTCCACTCCATCTACTGCAACAACTCCAATGTGTTTGCTGCCGTGCCTTCGCTGCACGCCGCCTACATGCTCGTCACCACCATCTATGCCGTGAAGAGCCGTGAGCATATTCTCACCACCTGTGTCTTCGCTTTCATCTGCATGGGCATCTGGTGGACCGCAGTATATTCCACCCATCACTACATCATAGACGTCCTTCTCGGTATCCTTACAACCATCATTGCCGTTGCAATGTTGGAAGGCGTAATCTTCCGCGTAGGCTGCGTGAAGAGAGGAATGGAGAAATACATCGCCTCAATAAAGAATTAAGAATAAAGTGGCGGAGGTCTCTGGCCTCCGCCATACCAAGTTCTTCATCCAAGTCCTCAATTTGTTTCGATTACGGATCTTTTTCTTTCCCTCTCTTAATGGCGTATCCTCCAATAAAAATCGTCATATCCGTAATTACTACTCACTACTCAATAATCACTCCTCACTATTCAGATGCACTCTCTTTATTTTCGCTTTATACAGTTTTCCTTAGGCATTTACGAAGGAAAGGAATTTCTGGACGGAACCGCCCTTTGCGGCTTCGACTGGGCGCTGCTGTACCGTTTCGCCAAGAAGCAGATGCTGTTGGGGGTGCTTATGGAAGGAATATCCAAGCTCCATAAGAAGGTGGCACCCGAGCATGCGTTGCTGATGAAATGGTTTGCGGAGAGTCAGAAGGTCAGACAGCAGAACTTCGTCATCAATAAGGCTACGGCTGACGTGTATTCTAAAATCAGGGCTGCAGGCTGTCGCTGCTGCATATTGAAAGGGCAGGGCAATGCGCTGATGTATCCCAATCCGTATGCCCGTATGTCTGGAGATGTGGACGTGTGGGTGAATGCATCACGAGAGAAAGTGCGCCGACTTGCCGCCGTGCTGACGAAGGACAATGGCAGCATCGGCAAGGAAAGCCTTAATCACATCGAACTGAAGATGAATGGGGTGGAGGTGGAGCTTCATACCACTCCTGCCATTATGAACAATCCCCTGCACAACCACAGAATGCAGCAATGGTTGCGCCGTAACGCTGACCTGCAATGCAGCAATCTCGTTACGCTCCCTAATGTGACCACTCCTATAGCCGTTCCAACAAATACGTTCAACATCATCTATCAACTCTTCCATCTTTACCACCATTATTTCTTCGAAGGGGTAGGGCTGAGGCAAATCATCGATTACTACTTCGTTCTTATGAATTGCGAAGAAGTAAGAAATTCAAAATTATATAACTCAAAATCGCAGGCGAAGCCGCGAACAATTCCTAACTCAAAACTCCTAATTCAAAACTCGCTCAAACGCTTAGGTTTGAGCACATTCGCTGGTGCTATGATGTACGTATTGCATGCGGTTATGCGCTTGCCGGAGGAAAGGATGATAGTGCCGATGGATGAGCGCCGTGGACGTATGCTCTTGTCAGAAGTGTTGCGCGGCGGCAACTTCGGACAGTTTGACGATCGCCGTCCTTCCACCAATGGCTTCATCAGCCATAACCTCCAGCGCCTCCAACGCGACCTCCGTCTGCTAAGATCCTATCCTCAAGAAGCGCTACCCGAACCATTCTACAGACTTTGGCATTGGTGCTGGAGAAAAACGAGGTAAAATTTTGAACAAGAAATAACAATAAGGCGTACAACCTTAATCTTTACGATTTTGGGTTGTACGCCTTTTTCGTTGTCATTGAATTGGTTTATTTCGCTGCTTTTGTGTTTTTAACGAACCACCACTTTCTTTCCGTTGACAATGTAGATGCCTTTAGAGGTCGGAGTGGTTATGCGGCGGCCCTGCAGGTCGTACCAATCGGCTGTGGACGCGTCATCGCCTTTGATGCTTTCAATGCCAGTCGGGTCTACATAGTTGTGCTTGCTGTAGTAATAGTGGCACACATTGCGATAGCCGTCGGCTAATGTCTCAACACTCTCAAGCAGATAGTTGGTGCCGGGGAGATACTCGTAGGTGATGTTGCCACCCTTGCTGTAGGTCTCCTCAATCAGTCGGTCGTCATCGTCAAGACGGTATGTTATTGTACTTACTATGGTCTGATTGCCGTTGTAGGTGTCGGCAACGATGTTGCCATCCTTGTTATACACCCTTTGGGCTTCTGTCGGTCCCTCCATGGGTTCCCAATCGCCCTTGTCCGTGTTCCAATTATAGTACCACATTACTACACCGTTATCATATTCGTCATCATCCTCTTCACTTTCGAGAGGCATCAACGGGTCGGTATAGTTGTATTCAGGATTAGCAGGAACGGATGCGTTGCTTACGAGTTTCTGATAATAACTACCGCCTGCCACAACGCCATCTGCCACAACGTAGTTTCCTTGAGTATTCCATACGCCATCATTGTTTTCTATAGAATGATAGCCGTCGGTCATATCATCGATAAACTTCGGCGTTTTAGCTGCACGCGTTGCGAGACGTTTTCTGGCTCTTGCTTTGTTCCAATCTACCTTGGTCCACGGGCCATCCCAGCTGTCGCCATCATATTCTGCCTCGCCGGTCCAAACACCTTTCTTGTTATACAAGTATTCAATCTTGACGAAGTCGTTTTCGCTGATGCTATGGTCAATCGTCCATGCCATGTGTCCATCGTCGTTATATCCTATTCGTGCCTCGCCGTAGTCGGTCACGGTCGACGTATCGTTGTTATCGTGGCCAGACTTTATAGAAGTCTCCTTCCATGTTCCTCCAATGAGTTGTCCGTTAGCGTTCCACTCGTATGTACTTTCACCCTTATCACCATCGTCGGCATAATAGTAAGAAGAGGTTGCTATACGTCCAAACTTCATAACCTCGTCCTCCGGATATATCTGACCGCCACCGTCTAATGCTTCAATAGCTTCGCGCAGCGACAGCTTCTTTGCGTAGTCGTCGGCGTAAGTGTATTCATCCTTATATGATATTTCAGATGAGGATTTGTTGTATTTGATGACGGATAGCAGGCGACCGAGGTTGTCCCATGCGAAAGTGGAAGTATGCTCGCTTGTTACCTCGCCATTCTTGCTATAGTAGCGCATTGTCTCCTGTACGGGGCGGGTGCCGTCAGCGTTGAGTTTAAATTCACGTTCAGACGATTTCCACATTTCTCTCTCTATGCTTCCTACCGTGATTTGCAGAAAGCCTTCGCAGCCGTATTCCCGTGCGTACAGTTTGTCGTTTTCAGTTTGCCATACTACCTTACGGAATTCCTCAACATACAGCTCGTTTATATCCATCGTGGTTTGGTCGGAACCATTTGTTTCTGCCGTAAGATCATACAAAAGTCGACTTTCCCTGATGCTATTGTAGTTTGTATTGTCGGCGTATTTGTCTACCGGTCCGGAGTATTCTCTCTTCTTATAGCCGCGTATGTACTCCTTTTTGCTGTCGATGTCGTATCCATAATAGATTTTCTCCACGCGGTTGCCCCACTGGTCGTAGGCGTATGCCTCACTTAGGTGAGTGGTTCCGTCGTCGTATTTCTGATAGTGGCGCTCCCATGTCGTGTCGCCTATCACTTCCACTTCGGCTTTGTTCTTCTCAGTGGTTTTGTTGCCAGCCTTGTCCACGTTGTAGGCAGTTCGGGCTGTACACTGTCCGTCGGCGTCGAACACATACTCCTGGCGATACGAGTTGTCGATGTCGAGCACCCACTGTCCCTCCTCTTTGTTGTATTCCATGACCGACGTGATATATCCATACTCGTTGTATTGATATTCCTTCTTGTGCGTGTCGCTTTCCACTCTGTCGAGCAACGTAAGCTCGGTAGAAGGCATTACAGCCTTGATTTTTCTGATAGGCACATTGTTTTGTGCCACAGCAGGATCTGCCTGCATAAACATTGCCGAGGCAATAGCAAGTAATAAGGTAGAATTTCTCATATTACATCGTATATTAAGTTTTGACAAATTACAATTACTTCTGTCCGGCAACCGGACTACAACCCTCACAGTATTCCCATCCGATAAGCGGTTCCGATGAGCTGTGCGATATTTCGCGATTTTGTTTTCTTGAGCAGTTGTCGGCGATGATACTCCACGGTATGTGGAGATATGAACAACTTTTCCGAAATCTCTTTGCTGCTAAGTCCTATGGCGAGCAGACTTAATATCTCCTTTTCGCGTGTGGTTATACTGTCCTTTATATCGGTATTCATGTAGCTGGTATTTGGTAATGAGTACGCTGTTTGGTTACAAAGGTATAGAAAAATAATAGTAAATATATTCCTTTTAATACAGTAACCCCCTACCAAAAACTAAGAACTATTGTTTTTGGTAGGGGGTCAGCTATGGTTTTCCGTAGTCAGCCGAGCCGCTGTCCGACCGACATAAAACGCTTTATAGCTATCCGGCATCAGATGTTTGCCTTCAAGCCCAATTCAGTTGCCCGGCTTATCATTTCGGCAGCGTTGGCAACATTGAGTTTCTGCATGATACGACGGCGGTGGAACTCAACTGTATTGGCACTGATGCCAAGCCTTGAAGCCATGTCAGCAGCCGAAAGTCCCATTGCCGTGAGACTGACGACCTGCTTCTCGCGGTCGGACAGACGGTCGGGATGGCGCTTCAATGAATTGAGCAATCGGAAGAAGGTTGGACTATAGTAGCCCTTGCCGTCACAAAGACTCTTGACGGCCATAAGCAGTTCCGCAGCGTTGTCGCTCTTCATCACCACCGCCTCGGTGTCCATATCGGCTATCTCGCCTACCGACCAGGGTTCTTCGTGCATGGTATATACCACCACTTGTGTGGCTGGTTGTACGTCGCGAACGTGCTCTATGAGCATGGATCCGCTTTCGCCGTTGAGGTCGAGATCGGTTATAAGTATGTCTACTTTATGTCGGTTGAGCATCTGTTCTGCCTCTTCAAGCCCTGCGGCATCCACGATACGGGCTTCGGCAAACGACGAAGCCAGCAGGGCGTGTATGCCCTTAAGCACTATGGGGTGGTCGTCGACGATGAGTATTGTCATTGTTTTCAATTGGTAAAAGTGTGATTATGTGGTGGTGAGTCGGTAAGTCAGCGTCAGCCTATGGCGCATACCAGCCTCATCTACAGTAAGCTTTGCACCGATGCGGTCGGCACGTTTCTGCAGTGTCTGCTGTCCTATGCCATGATTGGAGGTGTGCCTGCCGTCAGCCGGACGGGTGCCTATGCCGTTGGCAACGCATACGCATAGGTTGCCGTCGTTGACGGTCAGCGATATGTCTATGCCTGTATGGTCGCCGTACTTCATGGCATTGGCTGTCGACTCCTGAATGATGCGGTATATCTCGTAAGCCACCTGTTGCGGCAGACTGCTCCAATCGAACGCGGTGTCTATCTTGAGCAAGATGTCGCGGCCACCGTTCTTGCTGATGGCGGCTACATACGAGCGCACCACAGTGTCGAGTGTGACCGTGGCGAAACATGGAGGCATAAGCTCGTGCGACAACTGGCGCACGTTGCGCCATACGTCGTCGAGATACTGCTCGGCATGAATGCTGTCGGTGGCAAGCATCAGTTTGGTGGCGAGGATGTCGTTGCACACGCCGTCGTGCAGCTCCTTGGCTATGCGCTCACGCTCGCTCTCAAGTCCGTCGATGTAGCTCTGCTTCTCGTGCAGCAACGCCCGCTGTGCAGCGATGCGTCTGCGATAGAGCATAATGCCCACCACTCCTAGCAGCAGCACTACCGCCACCACAAGCCACAGCACCTGATTGGCTTTCTCGGCAGTCTCGCGTCTGGATTCAGCCAGAGCCATTTCCGTTTCCAGAGTCTTGTATTTCACCGTGAATTCGCTCATGCTTTTCTCTATGTCGCTTTGCTTTACAGAGTCGAGCACGGCATAGGCACGGTTCATGAACGCGAGCGCTTCCGCGTTGCGATTCATGTTTTCGAGACATTGGGCTTTCATGCGCAGCATCTTGTCTGGCGGCATTGCCTGGTTATGGGTGCCGCTGGCGATGATGCTGTCCATAAGTGCGAGTTGCTCGGCGTATCTATGCTGCTTGCCAAGAAGACTGGCCTTGACCTCAAGAATGCCCAAAACTCCGTTGCTATTTACTGCCATTCCGTCCTTTACACGGTCGGCATATTGCATGTATTGCGCCACCGCTTGATAGTCGCCCAATGCGCTGTACGATTTCAGAATGATAGAGAGAAACTTCAGCGTGAGCACGTTATAGCCTACGCTCTTCACCTCTTGCCAGCACGGCAGCATAGCGTCGAGCGCCGCCTGGTGGCGGTTCTGCCTCAGATATATACCTCCGATGTTGGCACGCGCCGACAATCGCTGTATGGTGTCGTTGGCTGCAAAGGCTGCCTTTTCGGTCTTTTCGGCATAGTGAAGAGCCTCTGCAAAGCGGTTGCTTTCGGAGTATAACACCGTGACACAGTTGTTCAGATATATCTCATATTCGGCATTGTGCTTGGCAAGCGCCATCTGTATGCCCTCTTTATACTGCACCAGAGCCGAGTCGGTCTTGCCAAGCCTGCGGTAGGCTATGCCCATAGTGCCACGCAGATTGAGCATAGCGTCCACGTCATGCAGTTTCTCTGCCAGACGGTAAGCGCCCTGAGCCACGCCGACGGCATCTGCCATGCGCCCCATGTCGACAAGCGTCACAGCCTTCTCGCTCAAAAGCCAGCATCTGGTGGTGTCAGCCGGGTGCATCAGCAGGGCACTGTCTGCCAGAGCCAATGCTCCTTGTTTGTCGCCTCCGGCGTTGAGTTCGGCTACACGTTCGAGCATGGAGTAAGCTGGGTCGGACACTGATTTGTGTTCGGTTCTGTTGCATGCAAGCATCAGAAGTGCAAGTAGTAATGGTAGAATTTTTCTCATTTGCGTGGGTTTTGGTATGAATCTCTGATGCAAAGGTAACGATAATGTTCTTACCTGTATAATTCATAGGGGACTTTATTTGATACCTTCATGTCCACCATGCAAATATCGTACAAAGAGTAAAAAGCTGTTACAAAATAAAAATTGATTCTAGAGATTTAGATTGCTGTTTTTACGGTGTTTTACTGTGCAAACGGCACCCCTGCTTAACAATAGCGCCACTTTTATCATGCAATAGTGCCACTATTAGAGTGTAAAAGTGGCGCTATTGCATGATAAAAGTGGCACTATTGGAGTGTAAAAGTGGCGCTATTGCAACCCTATGAGGCTTGTTTAGCTCAGTCATTCATTGCACACTTCTCTTCTTGGTAGTGTAATCTGCAGAGTGTCAGTGTGTTGTCGCTGCACGCTCAAAACTCAAGAATTTCGCACCAAAGATTTTGTTCTGCGTCTGGCTCATAGTATTGAGCATCAGAAATGCAAATATTGTCTTCGGCGGAACCGCCGAAGAACTAGAAATAACCCGCTAAATGAGCTGTCGTTTCTGGTGGCAAAAATAACAACGTCTACAATAAATTAGATGGAATTTCGTTTCTAATATAAACAATTATAGGTTATAATGTGATGAATGATATAATCAATATTCTAAACCAAGTTCGAATAGTTTCACGAAAAATAAAAGAACAAAGAAAAGAAAAGTTTGAGCGTGGTGAAAATTATAATATTTTCTATGATTTGGGCTTCATGTCAGATGAAGTCCATCTACACTCTATGTTTTTGGCAAACCTGCTGAATCCAAAAGGAAGTCACGGACAAAGAGGAAAATTCCTTGAGGCATTTTTGAAAATGCTACAAAAATCGTTTCCTGCAATATCTGCAGATAATTTAGAACTAAACATGACTAATGCTTCAGTAGAAGTAGAGAAATATATAGGTAGGCAGACAGATAGAGAAGGCGGCAGAATAGATATTTATCTTACCGATGGCAAGCATAGTATTATCATAGAAAATAAGATCTATGCTGGTGACCAACATCATCAGATGCTAAGATACTGGAATTATGGAATGTCACAAAAAGGAGACGATACGGAAAAATCATTTGTATTGATTTACTTGACATTGGATGGTTGTTCTCCTTCAATAGACTCTTTGGGTGAAGATTTAAAGGAAAATGATATAGTTTGCTTATCCTATAAGAGTGATATTAGAGGATGGCTTGATCGTTGCGTGGAGTTGGCTTCAAGAACTCCGCTCGTTAGAGAAACTATCAATCAATATATTAGTACTATTGACATATTAACAAATAACGTTATGGAAGATAATAAGGAACTATTAGATATTTTAAGCAAAGAAGAAAATTTAGATGCAATTTATGATATTGCAAACAATAAAAATATTGTTGTAAACAGAATTATAAACGAAGTGTTTATTCCTAAATTAAGAGATTTAGCTGAAAGCAAAGGGTTGACTATGGGAGATAATTGTACAGAGAATTGGATGGAAGAATCGTGGGCAGGAGCATCATTTTATAATCCAAAATGGAAGTATCTTAAACTTGTTTTCGAGTTTGAACGTAGAGGCTTAGGGCGTTTAATCTTTGGCTTTCACGCAAAAGATGAAGATGGTGTCAAGCGTGAAGATGTAAAAGACTGGGAAAAAGTTCAAAAAAACTATTCCACAAAAGATGTCAATAATCAATATTGGATTTGGAAGGATTTTAATGGAAATCAAGATTGGGATAATGCCTCGGGGATAAAAGACTTGCTGAACGGTAAAACTTTAAATGTTTTCTCAATAATGTTCGATGAAGCTATAGATTGTGTCAAGGGACTGGATATTTAGTCCCTTGACAAAAGAACATTGATGATTTGCCTTTCAAAGATACTTACTTGCAAGATTTCAAACTCGGTCATAAGTCATTTTAAGGAATGGGGTAAAGTTGTTCCCCATTCCATAAGCATCGAATGTTTTGCTTTAGTTACCTTTGTGGCGAATATAACCCTCAAACAGAAGGAACTATGGCTAACGTAGATTTCTCAGGCCGTATCGCATGGATTTACAAACAAAATGCTCTACTTTTAGTAGTTGAGCGCAAAATATTTACGTATGAAAATACTTCATTTATCAGACACGCAAGTGGAGAGCTGTGGTGAAACCTACAGAATAGAAGAAATGTGTTCGCATAGAAAATTCATGGCATTTGCAATTAACAGACTACCACTAAGCCCTTTTGCCAAAAGTTATAATTAATCTGAATTAGAATTTATGGAAAAGACAGAATCTTTTGTGTGCAAATGTTTTGATGTCAGCCATCAATTGGTTTTAGAGACTCTTAAAACGGAAGATTTTGCTAACAAGCAGGAAAAGCAGCTACATTAATGATTGTCGTTCCTATTGATTCTGTTAGACCTTGTTCAAACATAGTCTGTGCAATGGCTAAAGCCTCGTTCTCGTCATAAGCATTCACCAAGACGCTAATGGCATCTATCTCTGTATTGATGTCTACTTGGTACAAATTCATACTATGATTTTTTCTTTTTGATATAGTCACTTAATTTTGTCCGAATCACTTCGATGTCAAGATTATGATTTCTTTTTAATCGTTTTGTCGTACCGAAGTCGTTATAGCTAATCGACACAAGGTTGATACCATGTTTCGGCAACTCTACTTTTCGTCGTTCGTCATACAAACGTCTTTGTTCGCCTCTTGAAACACCACTTACTGTTTTCTTCTTGTCAAAGAAAGGAGTAGATAGTGTATGCTGACTTTCCAGGTATTCAACTACCAAATTCAAATCTTCGTAGTAAGCATCAACTGGCAGCTTTGTACCGCTATCTCCAACAAGAAAATCAAAACGATGCTGCTGAGACGCTTTTAGGCCAAGAACCTCGTTGCATAGTTCAATTACATAATACTCATCTGAGTCCATGCGACCAACTCTCTTCTTACTAGTTGTTTCATTTGTGATATGCGTTGTGGACTTGCTATTATCAATTGGGTCTAAACGAACTTGGATGTTTGTCTGTGGTTTGGCAAAGAACCAATTTTTGTTTTCCCTCTTCATTTCTCCGATAGCATAGGGAATATCTGAAAGCCTATTCTCACTATCGAGTTCTCTAAGAAGTTTCCTAATAGGCAAACCACCTTTACTATCTTGGTTGAAGATACCTTTCTCTACAAATAGTTCCATAAACTCTTTCGCAGGAATGGGTCCTTGATTTGGTTTGTCTTCAAAGTATTCCTTCAATACTTTGTTTATTGCATGTATGCGAGTATATCTGTCCATATTCTTTCTATCCTTAATTTAGCAGACTTATTCTTGTCTGCCATAACTATGTTGTCTTGTCTATAAATATCCTCATTATTTGGAATAATGCAAATTTAGATAAAATTTCCGAATTATAAGCCAGTTGGGATAAAAAACAGAAATG
>ERZ1026858.24-NODE-24-length-78288-cov-51.609781_pt1 | contig 78288 bp, 46 predicted proteins | sample MGYA00380159_ERZ1026858 | MGnify/ENA primary metagenome ERZ1026858 (study PRJEB33269, sample SAMEA4719795) | human gut metagenome | biome: human-associated habitat; feature: organic feature; material: feces | place: Cameroon | collected 2013-10 ...
AGCTTGCAGTGGGTTTCTGATAGATACGTGTCCCCTCGGGACACGGCGCTGATTGGCGGGTGCCATCCGCTACCTTGTGTTTTTTATGTTTTTCTTTTGTTGGCACAGTGATGCTTTGGCATCACTCATGATATCGTTTGGAGGATGGGTGTCGAGAGCAACGCTCTCGTAAAGCCCATTCGCCAAACGATATCATGAACCCGAAGGGTGTGCCAACAAAAGACATGTGGAGAAAGGTTTTTGTCAAAGCCCTGCCTAACCGGATTTCGCCGATAAAATTCCTGTTTGGCGGTTAGTTTGCCTGACAATATTTGTATTTCTAATGCTCAATACTATGAGCTGAGCGCACAACAAAATCTTTGGTGCGAAATTCTTGAGTTTTGAGCGTTTGGAGACAACGTGCTCACACACAGTGTGTTATACGGTTTTCTGACGAAGTGTTATGAAATCAGACTCGCAAAAGAGCCGTTTTTTGCTGCAATAGCGCCACTTTTACACTACAATAGTGCCACTTTTATCATGCAATAGCGCCACTTTTACACTCTAATAGTGGCACTATTGTAGTGTAAAAGTGGCGCTATCGTTAAGCTCGGGTGCTGTTTGCACAGCAAAACACCATAAAAACAGCTTTTTGATTCTCTAGAATTGATTTTTATTTTGTAACAGGTTTTTACCACTTGTACGATATTTGCATGGTGACCTTTCTCCACAACAATTATTTGATTAACCATTTCATAGCCCATTCCGCTAAAGGTGATGGACATGCAAGCATTCCACAGTTCTGCTGTAAATTGAGAAACGAGAAACGTATGCGGTTCTTGGGTTGGTAGCGTTCGTTATACACAACTATACTTCTACCACTGACACAATTTTCGGCCTTTACCTCTACCGGAATTATCTCTTCCTCTCGCTGTAAAAGAAACTCTATCTCTGCCTTTCCCTCCGAAGACCAATAGTAAGGCATAGAACCGTATGAAGGCAACACACTTTGCAGCACTGCATTCTCTGCCATTGCACCTTTAAATTCCGTGTAGTTGGCAGTCGGGTCTATGACTATGCTTCCCGGTAGTCCGGCCAATCGCCGCAATAATCCGCAGTCACTGGCATAAATCTTGAAAATGTCTGGTTCTTCGTAAGCACTTAAAGGCATTCCAGGTTTCGACACCGCGTTCACACGATATATCATGCCAGCATCTTCAAGCCACAGCAAAGCATCCTCGTAGTCACGGCTTCTCGCACCTTTCTTTACAATCTTATATATGAACTTTCTGTTCTCCTTGGCAAGTTGAGACGGAAGTGAGTGCCAAATCGCATGAATGCGCGGTATCTCGCGAGGTTCTGCATACTTGGCAAAGTCTAGCTCATACAAGTCTAATATGCCTTGCAATATGTCATCCACTGCTTGCATACCCTGATTTTCAAGCATACTTACAGTAGCTTCCGGCATTCCTCCAGACACCATGTATCTGCGGTATTCCGACTTCAACTTGTCAAGTATAATAAGAGGCAGTTTCTCAGGCTGTTCTATCTGTTCAACAAAATTGAATGTCTGGATGTCGCTGGCTCGAAGATATTCCTTGAACGTAATCGGATGCATACGCATAACCTGCACCTTTCCCACAGGTACGGTCATTCTCCTCCTCTTAACAGCCACACCCAACAGCGAACCTGCCGCAATAATATGCCATTCGGGAGCATCCTCACAAAAATACTTTAACGAATTGAGCGCTTCCTCACATTCTTGTATTTCATCGAATATAAGAAGTGTCTTACCAGGAATAAGGGGAACTGGACTATAAAGGGCGAGTTCTTTAATTATGCGTGAAGGCTCTTTTGACACAGTGAAGGCTGACAGCAACTCTTTCTGGCGGTCAAAGTCAAATTTCGCCGTATAATCGAAACATTCCCTTCCAAACTCATCCATAGCCCACGTTTTGCCTATCTGACGGGCACCTTTCAAAAGGATTGGCTTATGCTTTTCTGCATCTTTCCAATCCTTGAATTTATCTATTATGTCTCTTTTTATCCTCATACCTACACTAACAACTTCTGATTTGTGTCAAAATTGACATTTTTCCGAACTTATCAGGTGCAAATATACAATATATTGAGGAATATTACAACTTTTCTGAGAATTATTTTCGCTTACTTTTCCGATTAGTCGGTATTCCCATTATTTTCCTCATCGCCTTTATTTCTCAATTATTTGAAGTACCTTTACCGATGGATTTTACATTAGTGCGATATCAAAGTTTTAATAAAAAATGATTCCCTCCCTGCGTAAGTTTTCTGATTGTCATGCGACTAATAGGGTAAAGAGTCGAACGATAACAATTAATTAAAAATGAACAAAAGCAAATTAGGACAAAGGTTTCTCAGATTGGTGGACAGCTACAAGCAGGTGATATATAAAGTCTGCTTCATGTATGCCACCGAGGATGAGACCATAAGCGACCTCTATCAAGAGGTGGTGCTGAACCTCTGGACAGCCTTTCCGCGATTCCGAAGCGAGAGCAAACCATCGACATGGGTTTATCGCATCAGCGTTAACACCTGTATCTCACGGCTTCGCCATAACATCAGGCAACCAAAGACCGTGAGCATTACGACGTCGATGGCCGACCTATTTCCTGAGGAATCGGAAAGGGAACAACTGAAAGAACTCTATCAGCTCATAAGCCAGCTCGGCGAATTGGAACGTGCGCTGATTCTGCTGTGGCTCGACAATAAGAGCTATGAGGAGATAGCGGAAATCCTCGGAATATCGGTCTCGAACGTGGGAGTGCGCATCAACCGCGTCAAGGCAAGACTAAGGGAAATGTCTAATCATTAAAATCAGAAACTATTATGGAACTACAAGATTTGAAACAAAAGTGGAATATGCTCGACGAGCGACTCTCAAAGAGTGAGGTGTATAACAAACGCACTTTGGAGGAAATCATCAAAGGCAATAACAAGACTACATACGAGAAGCTTCAAAAGCAGGGAATGTTCAATTTCTTCGTAACGCTCTTTATTGCAGCTGCCATTTATCCTTTGTTGTATAGCAAGGGAATCTTCCACGACACACCGTTCTACATCTTAGAGGCAGTCTGTCTTCTTGGCATAGTGATGGTGACTTGCCGATTGGCTGTGCTTTCCCGTTTAAATGTCATGAAGACACCAGCCGAACAACTCTGTAATATTACCAACTACAAACGTTGCTATTTCTTTGAGTCTGTGATTGGCGTACCTGTGTGTGTCTTTGGCATCTGTGCCACGCTTTACTTTGAACATACCACTTCGCCACTCGGATTGCTCTTTGTCAGTCTCGGTGTACTCGCCGGTGCAACATGTGCCTACTTGGGCTGGAAGAAACATAAGAATACGATGTCGGAGATAGAGCAGAACCTTGCAGAACTCAAGAACTTTGAATAAACAATATACAGATTTGAGCAGTTTATCCGGTGGAATAAGACCGAAAAAAGCGGTATAGGAATCTTGCTGTAGAATTCCTATACCGCTTATATTCTTTTGCCTTTAAGCTTTGTCAGCTCGTGAGCTTTTAGTATTCGTCATCGTTCCAGAGGAAGTCGTCCTTTGATGGATAGTCGGGCCAGAGGTCCTCGATGCTTTCGTATACGTCGCCCTCGTCCTCTATCTCCTGAAGGTTCTCAAGCACTTCGAGCGGAGCGCCGGAACGCATAGCATAGTCTATAAGTTCGTCCTTAGTTGCGGGCCAGGGTGCGTCTTCCAGTTTGGAAGCCAATTCAAGTGTCCAATACATAGTCTAAAGTTTTTTACGGTTCAAAATTTAATGTTTTTCAAAGAGGCTTTCATCCGTTGCGATGATGCCATTTTCATGAGACAATAGGATTATAACCGCATGCCTCTTGTTTCAACTGCAAAAATAGTAATTTTTGTATTATTTGCAAGTAATATAGAGTTTTTTTTCGTCGCAACCTTCAATAAAGTTTAAATATAAAGCCAAACTGAAAAAATAATCGGACAATCTGTTTACAAATTGCATCAGAAGGCTGTCTATATGCTCTTCACGACTAAGCGTTACCAAACGGCGCTCCACACGGCGGCATACCGTACGGCACACATGAGCTTGAGCTGCAGCAACGCTTCCGCCGGGCAGAACGAAGGTGTCGAGAGCAGGAACTATAGACTGCAAGCGGTCTGTCTCATGCTCCAGCCTTGCTATTTCGTCGCATCCCAGACTGCCTTCTCCCTGCACGTCTTTGCCGACACGCCAAGTACGATTGCCCGCCGTGGACGAAAGACTGGATCCGATGATGAACAACCGAGCCTGTATCTCCGCCAGAAAACGCGATACTTCCGCATCGGATTCAGCGGCAAGCAGCCCTATGTGGGCATTCAGTTCGTCAATCTCGCCGCTCACTTCAATGCGTATGTCGTCCTTCATGACACGCTTGCCTCCATAGAGCGAGGTGGTGCCGTCGTCGCCAAGTCGGGTATAAAACTTCATAATGTCAGAAATTTACGATGTAACAGGATGTCAGAAATTCACGATGTAACTGGTCTTGTATCGGTCTGTATCAGTAAATGCGATGCCGAGATAGTAGAGGTCGTAACAGACGCTGACGCGAGGACTTGAAAGAAGTGTCTCCCACATTTTCTTAGCCAAAGCATTGTCATAGATGTCCTCCACCAATATCAGCGTGTCCATGTCAGAATGCTCCAACACAGACGTGAGGAAGTCTTCGCTTCCCTCAACGGGACGGATAAGCGCCACTTCTACTGTCTCTGCTTCCATTTTTCCGTCCCTTGCCTCCTTTGTCTGAACAGCGCGTACAGCAGACGCCTTGCATCCGCTGCTTACATATCTCTTCAGCAATGCCGTGTCGCCACCGTAGCAGAGCCATGTGCTCGCCTGGCGGAAGTTGGCAATGCGGAAATACAGCTCCATGCGCATACGTTCCAGCCAGCTGACATCGGGCAATTCGCTGCGCAGGTCTGAATAAGCATAATACGGATAGTGCTCGTTGATGACATAGCGGATGAAACGGTATGCCGAGGGCGACTGCACACCGAAACCACGGCAATACCCAATGCGGCACAGCCAACGGAAATATCGTTTCAGTTTATTCATACCCACAAAGTTACTAAATTATTGGGAGTAAATGTAATTAGGAGTTAGGAATCAGGGGTTAGGAATAAAAAAATACTAAATAAAAAATACCAAATAAAAAATACCAAATAAAAAATACCAAATAAAAAAGGGTGCTTCTCCTTGACAGGAAAAACACCCTTTTTGTATTATGTTACTTGTTGTTAAGCTCTGAAATTACTTAACCTGAACAGTAGCACGACGGTTGTAAGAGATCGGAGAGAGATCCTTTACACCACCCTTAGCCTCTGTTGTGATCTGGTCGCGGCTAACGCCCATCTTAACGAGCTCGTTAGCAACGGTCTCAGCACGCTTCTCAGAGAGCTTCTGGTTGTAAGCAGGCTTACCTGTTGCGCTATCAGCATAACCGGTAACGAGGAGGTTAGCGTTGTTATCCTTAGCATACTCAGCCATGTTCTTAACGTTTACGAGGTCCTTCTTAGAAGCGATAACTGACTTGTTGATGTTGAAGAATACAGATACCGGAGTACCTACGTATTCCTTAACAGCAGCTGTAGCATCCTTCTTCTGAGCGAGGAGGTTCTTCAGACGAGCATTCTCTGCGTTAGCGTCGTTGAGCTGAGCGTTGAGAGCGTCAATCTGAGCCTGTGAGAGAGCCTTGATAGCGTCTACGTCAGGAGTCTTGTCCCAAGAAGCCTTACCGAGGTTGAAGGTCAGACCGAGCTCAGCATAGAGCTTGTTGTCCTTGCCTTCCCAGATAGTGCTACCCTTGCCGTCCTGTACTACACCGTCGAGATCCTGCTCTGCGTAGTTCCAGCCAAGCTCGAAGTGAACACCTACGTGCTTACTAACACGGAATGTGTTGAGGATACCAGCTGAGAGGTTCATTGCATAGCGGTTAGCGCAGCAGTTACGGTTGATACCGGCACCTACGAAGGGAACGAAGTTCCAAACGCGGTTAGGATTATAACCATAGAGCATGTTGCTGAGGTTGAAGAGAACGTTCTCGTTAAGAGTCCAAATATGGTTAGAGTGCTTGTTCTCGTCTACTACGGTACGACCCCAAACGCCAGAGAACTTGGTACGAAGACCAAGACCCGGTGTGAACCACTTACCGATAGCTACTGAGAAACCAGGAGTTGAACGGAAGTCCTTGAACGGGCTACGTGAAAGGCCCTGACCGTGCTCCTGATTTGAATAGAATGCATTCCAATCTGCACCAACCTGGACAAACCAGTTGCTCCAGAATGAGTTTGTTGCAACGCTGTACTTCTCTACAGGATCTGCTGTTGTCTCCTGAGCCATTGAGCCCATTGACAAACCGCACATTGCCAAAACAATTAATAACTTTTTCATAACCTTTATTTATTTAACAATCAAAAATTTTATCCAGTTTTAATTTTGGTATAGAGGGTTTTCACCTTATAAATCGCTGCAAAGATACTAATAAAAACAGTATCCACATCAATTTTTCATAAAAATATTACCTAAAAGTATAAAAAATCTTACATTTCGGATAATCTTGTGTTCATTTTATCTTTTTGTGTATTAACATTTTATGTAAATAATGCAAAACTGACACTATTAACTTCCTACCCCAGGAGTTGCTCCATATCTGTCTGGCGATATACGGCAAGGATTTTCTTGCCATCGGGGGTGTAATTGCAGTTAGAACAAGCGAAAAGACTGTTGATTATGGTCTCCATTTCCTCGTTGCTGAGCACCTCGCCATAACCGATAGCGGATCCACGAGCCATGCCGAGCGCCAGTTCGTGGTTGACGTTGCTGACCAAGGTGGCGTCTACGCTTGCTGCTGACGACGACGACACGTCTCGGGCAGAGGCTATAAGGTCTTGCAGAAGATTGATGCAGTTTACGCCTTCCAGTCCTGACGGCACGGCATTCACGGCGTACGTGTTGCCTCCAAGGTCGCTAAGCTCGAAGCCGAGCGACTGCATCTCGGTCATTACCGATGCTAAGACATTGCCGTCGGCAGGTGTAAGATGGAGTGCTTCGGGGAACATCAGCTTCTGCGGATAACTGTGATGGTCTGCCATTTGGGCGAGATAACGCTCGTATAGTATTCGTATATGCGCACGACGCTGGTCGATAATCATCAGTCCTGACTTTACGGCGGTCATGATATACTTGCCTTTAAACTGATAATGGTCGGGCGATTTCTCTGCCATCAGTCCTTCATCGGTGGCGGCAGACTGAGGTTCTGCATCGGACGGAAGCGTGCGCGACTGCACTATCTCGTCAGTAGCGGGCTCATCCATATCGCCCAAACCGTCAGACGGAAGAACATCTGCATCACCAAAACCACGTGATGGGATGGCGTCTGCATCACCAAAGCCGCGCGAGGGGATGGTCATTTCTGCGTCGTCGCTGTTGAAATTACGCGACGGCACTATCTCGCTGTCATCCGGGAAGAAGCTTGTCTGACGGGGCTGGCGCGATGTGTCGCCAAGTCCAGCATAGAGTTTGTCCCACTCAGAAGGAGCGGTAGGCTTCTTTGGAGACGATTCCTTGAAGGGATTGTATTCGGGATTATACTGCACTTTGGGCGCAGTAACTCCACCCAAACCGCCTACTGCGGGAATGTCAGGCTGACCTTCAGTGTCGAATTCGATGGCAGTAACGTCATTGAACATGCCCACTGCGTCCTTTACGGCAGCTGATAGAATCTGCCATATAGCCTGTTCGTTGCCGAACTTTATCTCGGTCTTGGTTGGATGGATGTTCACGTCAATGTCGTCGGCGTTCACATTGAAGTAGATAAAGTAAGGCACCTGTTCGCCTTCGGGTACAAGACGGTCGTACGCCATCATCACTGCCTTATGAAAATAAGGATGTTTCATGTAGCGACCGTTAACGAAGAAGTACTGGTGAGCGCCCTTCTTGCGTGCCGATTCGGGTTTGCCCACGAAGCCGGAGATGCGACACATCGATGTGTCGACGTCCAAAGGCAGAAGGTGCTGATTGATTTTCTTGCCGAAGATGTCCACGATACGCTGTCTCAAACCGCAGGAACGGAGATTATACATCTCGTTGTTGTTATTATAAAGCGAGAAAGCTATCTCGGGATATACAAGGGCTATACGCTCGAAAGCGCTTACAATGTTGTTAAGTTCGGTGGTATTCGACTTCAGGAACTTCCTTCTTGCAGGAACATTGAAGAAGAGATTCTCAATCTTGAAGTTGCTTCCGACGGGACATGAGCACGGCTCTTGCGACACGAAACGCGAACCAGCTATGGTAAGCAGCGTGCCCACCTCGTCGTCTGCCATGCGTGTCCTCAACTCCACCTGCGACACAGCGGCAATGGAAGCAAGCGCTTCGCCGCGGAATCCCATAGTGTGAAGATTGAAAAGATCGTCCGCCTTTCGTATCTTCGACGTAGCATGACGCTCGAACGAGAGGCGTGCGTCGGTCTCTGACATGCCTTTACCATTATCCACAACCTGTATGGTGGTGCGTCCTGAGTCGACACACACCACATTGATGCTGGTGGCACCCGCGTCAACGGAGTTCTCCACCAGCTCCTTTATCACGCTGGCGGGGCGCTGTATCACCTCGCCGGCGGCTATCTGGTTTGCCACGGAATCGGGCAGAAGTTGTATAATATCGCTCATACGTTAAAATGGTCTGTTAATATATACCCACATTCTTGTCCACGGCTTACCTAAGTTCAGCAAGCCAGCAACGCCATCAGGGCTGCCAACAGTAACAGCAGCGCCACTATGAAGAGCCATCCGGTGATGCGTGCCGGCTGTCTTGCCGACTTACGGTCGCCGTCGGACGAGCCTTCCAGCGACTGTCTTGCCACATCCTCCGGCGCCACTCCCCTCTTCAAGGCGTCTATTATGTCACGTCGCTCATTGGAGAAGCGAAACGTGTGATGGAAGCCGCGTGGGCGGCGATTGCCGAAATACATTTTTATATATATGTATAAAATTAGATATATGTAAGACGAAATACGCAGCATTTACGCCTTAATTACATTCTGCATGGTGGGCTGCGTCACTCTCCCGACAGCGTCTGCAACGGCGCTTCACGTCTGCGGACCGCCTTCAGTTCGGTGCCGGCATTCTTTCCGCGCCAGTTGAATATGTCGTTCTTGTCGGTAGGTCTGATGTAGTCGAACCACGCAAACTCAGGCAGACGATACTTGTCTGGCGGTATCTGCGTAATGGGATACATCGTTCCCGTGGACTTCGAAGCCCATATCTTCTCCAGCTGTCTCTTCTCAGACACAAACATTCGCATGGTATCCGTCTCCAAATAGTTGAGTTCGGTAAGCACCGAGTCCTTGCTGTCGGCGTTGTAATATACGGTCTTCACGTTTCCGACGGCGTCAGCGCGACGCATGTTTCCGTCCTTAAAGAAAGCATCCATGCGCTTTGAAGATATCTGATTGAAGTGCTTGTCGTCCACCTGTTCCACCGAGAGCGCCTGATTGATGACCTCTGCACGCTTTATTGTGGAGTCGCTCATATACACCTTTATCACTTCTCCGAGAATCTGACGGTTGATGTTCCACGCTATCGGGTCGTGATACATCGTCATGCACGAATCAACGGAAGTGGCGACAAGCGAGTCGCACACCGCCTGCATGTCGTTGCGGAACGAACGGACATGGCGGAAAGCGTGCACCTCACGTTTCACCGAGTCGGTATTGATATTGTATGTATAGAGCTTCATCGAGTCGGCATGCATCCACAGCGTGTCCTTCTGCGAGTAGTCGACAAGCATGGCACGCTTCGTGGCATAGCCATAACCGTCCTTCTCGTTATAGAAGAAGCGTCCTGCATGCAGCTCGTTCTTGTTTTTATGGTCTACGAAAACCACATTACCGAATCCTTCGTTGTTGCCGTTGTTGTTGTCATGATAGAGCGAATCACCAGTAATGGTCTTGTCGCCGTCCACGATGGTGGAGCGTCCGAAGAGCTGCGAACGGTCGGTACGCGAGTTGAGATAGGCATCGGTGGTGTGTATGACGCTCTCCTTCGAACGCACGGTTGACGGTCCGGTGACGTGAGCCACCGATGTTCGCGTGTCGTAATGGAGCGTATCCGTAGTGATATGGTTATGACCGCTGAACATCTCCACCGAATAGAGGAACGTAGCCTTACGCGTTACTGTGTTATACTCTCCCCAGTCACTCACCAGACGGTCCTTTCCGTCCACGAGTTTTCCTCCTTCGAAGAAGTAGGCGTTCTCGTAAATGCGGTCATAGTCGAGCGAATCGGTGTAAAGCGTCTGCGTACGATGCTTCAGCACCACATGGTTTCTGGCATGCATCATCTGCTCTGCTCCGTCATAGTCGGCATAGTCGCAGGTCATTGAGAGCGTGTCGCCCTGCTTGAAGCGCACGTGTCCGAACGCTTCCACGGCGTTTGCCTCCTGGAAGAAGTATGCACTGTCGCACCAAAGCTGGGCTCCGGCATGCGTGAAATGCACCTTTCCTTTCAGTATCTGCGCGTCAGGAACGCTGCTATACTGGTCGTATCGCAGCTCATCCGAATGGACGAGATACACACGTTCGTCTGTCTTCCTGCGCTTTTTCTTCTTGTTTGGCGCCGCCACAGCCGAGAGCAGGCAGAAGCCAAAAAGGCATAGAACCGCCATCAGGACGGTTCTATGCCAATTATGTATGATTTTGGATTTCTGTTTTCCCATTTTATTATAAGATCACTTCATAGATCACTTAATCCATCCTTCATATTCAAACTTGCAACTCTTGCATCTGTCTGCCATCTTCACATACGTGGTCTTGATTTTGTTAACCACCCATTCATGAAGGAAGTCGGCACGCATCTTCTGCAACACCACGTTCTTCATCACCTGATAGTCCTCGGTGATGGTGGCGCGGTGAGCCGGTGTGCGGCTCTTCAGTTTTACGATAGCCACGACAGTCTTGCCTTTCTCGTTAACCATTGAGAACGCCTTCGACACGTCTCCAACTTCCATGTGCTCCACCTCGCGTGCCACCTCAGTGGGGAGGTCCTTCATCTGGAAGCGTGATGTGCGTCCGTCCTCAGCGTTAAACGACATCAGACCCTTATTATTACGTGTGTCCTTGTCGTCGGAGAAGTAAGTGGCAGCCTCCTCAAAGGTCAGCTTCTTGGCTCTGATGTCATCTGCCACGGAGTCAAGACGCAGACGCATCTCCTCGGTTGCCTCCGGCGAAACTCGCGGAATGCGGAGGATGTGGCGCACCTTTATTCTGTCACCTCTCTTGTCGATGAGCTGAATGATGTGGAATCCATACTCCGACTCCACTATCTTGGATATCTTCTTCGGGTCTGTAAGATTGAAAGCAACAGTGGCGAAAGCCGGGTCGAGCATACCTCTTCCCACATAGTCCATCTCTCCTCCCTGGCGTGAAGAACCCGGGTCTTCAGAGTAGAGACGTGCGAGAGTGGCGAATGATGTCTCGCCCGATGTGACACGCTCCGTGTATTCGCGCAGATCGTTCTTCACACGATTAATCTCGTCCTGCGAAATCTTCGGCTGCTTGGTGACAATCTCCACCTCCACCTCTGTCGGCACAAAAGGTATGCTGTCCTCCGGCATATCGCGGAAGAACTTGCGCACCTCAGACGGAGTTACTGATATGTCGCTCACCAGCTTCTCACGCATCTGCTGAATCAGCTGGTTGTTCTTGAAGTCGTCGTGGAGCTGCTGTCTCATCTGCGCTACAGTCATCTTCTTGTATTCCTCCAGCTTCTCCTTCGAACCTGCCTGCTGTATCCAGCGGTTTATCTGCATTTCGATGTTCTGTGCTATCTCTGACTCTGTAACGGTGACAGAGTCGATGGCTGCCTGATGGAGGAAGAGCTTCTGCACGGCTATCTGCTCCGGTATGGAACAGTCAGGATCGCCATGCCATGTCACGCCTTCAGCCTCACCTTGCAGGCGCATAATCTCGACATCCGACTTGAGGATAGGCTCATCGCCTACCACCCACATCACCTCGTCCACAACGCTGTGCTCAGGAGGTGTATTGTCCACAACGGGCTTCTCCTCCGACAGTTCGGGGAGCGAGACCGGCTCGTCGCTCTCCACCTCCGTAGTGTCGGTCTTGAGAGCAAGCTGCATAGCCTTTCCGCGGTTTGCATTTGCTCCTATCACGGCAAGCAGCATGGCTGCTGCCGCAATAAATATGGTTACTCTCTGTTTGTTCATCTATCAATTTGAATGTATATTCTGAATATACTCTATATTATAATATATGTGTGGATTAGTGCTTGTTTACAGTCTCGAGCACAGCCTTGTCTACGCTTACGCTATACTTCTTGCGCAGGTCAGCCACCCACTTCTTCTCAAGTTCTTCCTGATAGTCAGCCACAACAAGCTCGCGCACGTCCTTGTATGTCTTCGGAGCCTTGAGCTTCTCGCCGTATACGGCTGTGATGGGATAACCCTCTACGGGCTTCACCTTTGCACCTGTCTGGAATATCTCGTTGTCCACGAGGGTGTTGTCGCCCTTCTTGAAGATACCCTTCACCACCTTGATGCGAACCGTAGAGTCGTTAAACTCCTTGCGCAGCGTGTCTGCCCAAGCCTCGAAAGGAATGTTCTTGATGGCGTTCTTCACGTTCTCCACGTCGGCAGCGTCCTTCACGTAGTAAGCGATGCCCTTGAAGCGCGGTTCGTCCCAACGATACTTCTTGCGGTTCTTCTTGAAGTAAGCCTCAAGTGCCTTATCGTCCTTTGCAGCACGGTTCCAAACTGTACGGTTTGATATTTCGTAGAGCAACAGTCCGTCGTGATACTCACGGATGAGGTTCTTGAGTGACGGATCGTTTGCTGTCATCTCCTCCACACGCTTGTCCAGGATGTCGCCGGGCTTCACCTTGTCAGCCTTTGCGATGGAATCAATCTTCTGTGTGATGATCTGCTCGCGGATGCCGCGCTGGTCGATGAATCTGCGGATGTCAGTACGAACCGAGTCATACGGGAAGAAGTTGCCGCAATCCTTTACGTAAACGATATGATAACCGAACGGTGAGAGGAACGGCTCTGAAGTCTCGCCCTTCTTCATTCCGAAGATTTTCTGCTCAAACTCCTTAACGGTCTGTCCCTTCTGCACCCATGAGAGGTCGCCACCACGCATGCCGGACATCTTATCGTCCGAGCAACGACGTGCCAAATCCTCAAAGTCGGCGCCCTTCTTCAGCGCCGTATAGATGCTGTCGGCACGCAGCTTGGCTGAGTCCTGGCTTGCCTGCGACGCTTTCTGTTGCAGAGCCACGAGGATGTGGTAAGCATGCACCAAGCCTCCGTTGCCGTCTACGCGCTGCTGGGTCTGCTTGTATATGTTGCGTGCCTCGCGCTCCACATCGTTATCGTCGATGAATGAGGGACGCACCTGCTGGTTGCGATACATCAGATATTCGTCTCTGAACGCCTTTGTCGTGTCCAGTCCTTCAGCCTGTGCAGCCAGCACCTTGAGCTTGTAATTGACAAAGAGGTCTACATAATCAGCTACGCTCTTCTTGTCGACGACAGTCTCAGCGTTGTTCTTGTTGTATGAATACTCAAACTCAGAACGCGGCACTGCCTGTCCGTTTATGGTCATAATCGTGGGGTCGGCGGTCTGTGCCGACACGCTGCCTGCGGCAAGTAGCAATGCAGCCAACAGTGATTTAATCTTATTCATTTCCGTTTATGTGTTCTATCTGTATTTGGTTTGCCTTACGGCGTATTTTCTTATTCAGTGGACGATTCGGGGCATCATCGTCGGCATGGGGTGTTTGTGTCTATACATTTATATATATAAGGTGTGCGGTACGTTCCGTCTTCTTTGTATGGATACGTCTAAAAAAAGCGTAAGCAATGGTCCGTGGCATTTCCTCGGAAACGCGGCGCGGACCATTGCTTTATAGAGTGTCCGTCCTGTTATTACTGTGGACGTGAATAGTTAGGAGCCTCGCTTGTGATGGTGATGTCGTGCGGGTGGCTCTCAAGCACGCCGGCATTGGTGATGCGTGTGAACTTGGCGTTGTGCATAGCCTCGATGGTGCCAGCTCCGATGTAACCCATACCTGAACGCAGACCGCCGATGAGCTGATAGATAACTTCCTGAACGGTTCCCTTGTAAGGTACGCGTCCTGCGATGCCTTCCGGCACGAGCTTCTTCACGTCCTTTGTGCCAGCCTGGAAGTAGCGGTCCTTCGATCCGTTCTCCATAGCCTCGAGCGAACCCATACCACGGTAGCTCTTAAACTTACGACCATTGAAGATGATGGTGTCGCCGGGGCTTTCCTCAGTACCAGCCACGAGCGAACCGATCATTACTGAGCTACCACCGGCAGCGAGTGCCTTAACCACGTCGCCTGAATAGCGCAGACCACCGTCAGCAATCAAAGGCACGCCTGTGCCCTGGAGAGCAGAGAATACGTCATATACAGCGCTGAGCTGCGGCACGCCTACACCTGCAACCACACGTGTGGTACAGATAGAGCCCGGACCGATGCCCACCTTCACCGCGTCGGCACCATTGTCGACGAGCATCTTGGCGGCAGCACCAGTGGCTACGTTACCCACAACGATGTCTACGTTGGGGAATGAAGCCTTAGCCTCGCGGAGCTTCTCGATAACGAACTTAGAGTGACCGTGAGCTGTGTCGATGACAACGGCGTCAGCGCCAGCCTCAACGAGAGCGCTCATACGCTCGAGAGTGTCGGCTGTTACGCCCACACCGGCAGCCACACGCAGACGACCCTTGTCGTCCTTGCATGCCATTGGCTTGTCCTTAGCCTTGGTGATGTCCTTGTATGTGATAAGACCTACGAGATGGTTGTCACCGTCAACAACGGGGAGCTTCTCAATCTTGTTGCTCTGCAGAATTTCAGCAGCAGCCACAAGGTCGGTCTTGATGTGTGTTGTGACAAGGTTGTCGCGTGTCATCACGTCGTCGATGAGCTTGTCAAGGTGACGCTCGAAACGCAGGTCACGGTTGGTGACGATACCTACGAGGTGGTTTTCCTCGTCAACTACGGGAATACCTCCGATGTGATATTCCGCCATCATGTCGAGGGCATCCTTCACCGTCTTTCCACGGCGAATGGTCACGGGATCGTAAATCATGCCGTTCTCGGCACGCTTCACGATAGCCACCTGACGAGCCTGGTCCTCTATCGACATGTTCTTGTGGATAACACCGATGCCGCCTTCACGCGCGATGGCAATAGCCATAGCCGACTCCGTTACGGTGTCCATGGCTGCTGTGACAAAGGGCACATTCAGGCTGATGTTCCTTGAGAACTTGGTTTGCAACTCTACCGTCTTGGGCAGTACCTCTGAATAAGCTGGGATAAGCAGGACGTCGTCGTAAGTGAGACCGTCCATTACAATTTTATCAGCAACAAATGATGACATATAACTTAAAAAATTTATTGCATGCAAATTTAGCAATAAAAATCCATTTGCAAAAAAAATCGGGGCATTTAATTTTTACGTTAATGCTAATTAACGTCAGAGAGCAGAAAAGTTGAGAGATGTACTTAGTTGAGAGTTCAGAATTGAGAGTTGAGAGTTATGATATGTATATTAATATAATGTAGAAATCTTAAATGATTAAAAAAGGTAATCATAACACTGAACTCTCAATTCTGAACTCTCAACTCTCAACTTCCAACTCTCAACTTTAATTCGCCTGTTCCGACAGGAACTTTATGCGAACCAGTCTTATTTCGTTGTCCTCGTAGTCGCCTCCGAGTTCGTCCACAGCGTCATCTATGCTGTCCGTCTCGCTCTCGCGGAAGTATTCATAGATGTCGTCCACCTGATCTTCGTCCATGACATCTTCGAGGAAGTAGTCGATGTTCACTTTTGTGCCGCTGTATACGATGGCGTCAATCTCGTCCAACAATTCTTCAAACTCAAGGTTGAGCGTGGAGGCGATGTCGTCGAGAGGCATGCGACGGTCGAGGAATCCGATGATTTTCACCTTCGTCATCGAGTCCTTCGCCACGGTGCGCACGAAGAGTTCTTCAGGACGTTCTATCTCGTTCTCCTCACAGTAAGTCTTGATGAGCTGGCAGAATTCCTTGCCGTAACGCTTCGCCTTGCCGACGCCAACGCCCTGAATGTTCTTCAGTTCGTCCACGGTGACTGGATAAAGCGTTGCCATCTGTTCCAGCGACACGTCCTGAAAGATTACGTATGCGGGCAGGTTGCACTTGTGTGCTGTCTTCTTTCTTAAGTCCTGCAGCATGCTGTATAGCGTCGGGTCGAGAGCCGATACTCCGTGATCTTCCATATCATCCTCAGCCGACTCGCTGAAGTCGGTGTCCTCCACATACGTAAAGTCCGTCGGGTTCTTCACGTATCGGCGTCCGGCAGCCGTCACCTTCAGCAGTCCGTAGTTCTCCACGTCCTTTACGATATATCCGGCTATCATACCCTGACGTATCACAGGATTCCACACCTTCGACGGCATGTCCTCTCCTGCTCCGAACTCTTCCAGCTGTTCGTGCTTGTGCGACACGATGTCGTCCGTGGCTCTGCCCTTTATGAAGTCCACCACGTAGTCCTGACGGAATGCCTCCTTCACTGCCATGATGGCTTTCAGGACGATGAGCAGCTGTTCCTTGCCTTCGTGCCGTGTCTTGGGATGCAGGCAGTTGTCGCAGTTGCCGCAGTTGTCCTTCGTATATTCCTCTCCGAAGTAATGCAGGAGGATGCGTCTTCTGCATACAGACGACTCGGCGTATGCCGCCGTCTCTTGCAGTAGCTGCTTGCCGATATCCTGTTCAGCCACAGGCTTGCTCTCCATAAACTTCTCCAGTTTCTGAAGGTCCTTATATGCATAGAAAGCTATGCAGATGCCCTCGCCGCCGTCACGTCCGGCTCTTCCCGTCTCCTGATAATATCCCTCCAGGCTCTTCGGAATGTCATAATGTATTACGAAGCGCACGTCTGGCTTGTCGATGCCCATTCCGAAGGCTATCGTAGCCACGATGACGTCAATGCGCTCCATAAGGAAGTCGTCCTGCGTCTTCGATCGCGTAGCCGAGTCGAGTCCGGCATGATAAGGTGCCGCCTTGATGTCGTTGGCTTTGAGCACGGCAGCCAATTCCTCCACCTTCTTGCGCGAGATGCAATAGATGATGCCGCTCTTTCCGTGGTGCTGCTTGATGAACTTTATTATCTGTCGGTCGATGTCCTTGGTCTTCTGCCTTACCTCATAATATAGGTTGGGGCGATTGAATGAGCTCTTGAATTCCTTTGCATCCATGATGCCGAGGCTCTTCTTGATGTCCATCCTCACCTTGTCCGTAGCCGTAGCGGTGAGTGCTATGACGGGAGCGTCGCCTATCTTGGATATGGTAGGACGTATGTTTCGGTATTCTGGTCTGAAGTCGTGTCCCCATTCGGAGATGCAGTGCGCCTCGTCCACGGCGTAGAACGAAATCTTGAACGAGCGGAAGAATTCCAGGTTGTCTTCCTTGTTGAGCGATTCGGGTGCCACGTACAGCAGCTTGGTCTTTCCGCTGTGCACGTCGTCATGCACCTGCTGTATGGCAGCCTTGTTGAGTGAGGAGTTGAGATAGTGAGCCACTCCCGTCTCCTCGCCGAGCGAATTGATGACATCCACCTGGTTCTTCATGAGCGCTATCAGCGGCGACACGACAATGGCCGTGCCCTCCATGATTAGAGACGGCAACTGATAGCACAGGCTCTTTCCTCCGCCCGTCGGCATGAGCACAAAGGTGTCGTTGCCGTCAAGCAGATTGCGTATGATGGCTTCCTGCTCCCCCTTGAAGGAAGAGAAGCCGAAGTAATGCTTCAGTTGTCCTGTTAGGTTAATTGTCTCAGTCATAGTAATAAGATTTAATGTCTCTTAAGATATGCGTGGGAGACAGGCTCGTCTGTGTCCTTGTCTCCCTCGCATTCCCTCTTATTTAAGGTTCGATTTCTCGAGCTGGCTCTTTGCGTAGTCGAGAGTTACGGTAAAGGAGTCCACCTTCTTGGCAGGCACCTCAAACATGGCGTCCATGACTATCGACTCCACGATGGAGCGCAGTCCGCGTGCGCCGAGCTTATACTCCACAGCCTTGTCGACGATGAAGTCGTATGTTTCTTCGGTGAATTCCAGCTTGATGCCGTCCATCTCGAAGAGCTTCTTATACTGCTTTATGATAGAGTTCTTCGGCTCCACGAGGATACGGCGCAGCGCCTCTCGTCCGAGCGGATTGAGATAAGTGAGCACGGGCAGACGTCCGATGATCTCTGGAATGAGACCGAACGACTTGAGGTCCTGCGGAAGAATATACTTCATGAGGTCGCCCTTGTCGAGGTTGCGCACGTTCTGCACAGAATTGAATCCTACGACGTGCGTATTGAGACGCTGTGCAATCTTGCGCTCTATACCGTCAAACGCACCACCGCAGATGAAGAGGATGTTGCGTGTGTCGACGTGTATGTAGTCCTGGTCGGGGTGCTTGCGTCCGCCCTTTGGCGGCACGTTCACCATTGTTCCCTCGAGGAGCTTGAGCAAACCCTGCTGCACACCCTCGCCGCTCACGTCGCGCGTGATGCTGGGGTTGTCAGCCTTGCGTGCAATCTTGTCAATCTCGTCGATGAAGACGATGCCTCGCTCAGCGGCAGCCACATCAAAGTCAGCCACCTGAAGCAGACGCGAGAGGATGCTCTCCACGTCCTCTCCCACGTAACCAGCCTCGGTAAAGACCGTGGCATCCACGATGGTGAACGGCACCTTGAGGAGCTTCGCTATGGTACGTGCGAGAAGCGTCTTGCCCGTACCCGTAGAGCCCACCATGATGATGTTGCTCTTTTCTATCTCCACGCCCTTGTCGTCTTCGGGCTGATTCAGACGCTTATAGTGGTTGTATACGGCTACGGAGAGATACTTCTTAGCCTCGTCCTGTCCGATGATATATTCGTCGAGATATTTCTTTATCTCCGTGGGCTTGGGCACGTCGCTGAGCGACACGTCGAATGCGGGTTTCCTGCGCGTTCCCTCCGGCCCGAAGCCAGCCTCCATCACAATCTGGTTGGCCTGCTGCGCACAGGCGTCGCAGATAAATCCGTTCAATCCGGTGATGAGCAGATTGACGTCCTTCTCGCTTCTTCCGCAGAAGCTGCAAACTTTCTTTGGCATTTTCCTTTATCTTTCTCTTATTGCTTCTTTCTTGTCATCACCGAGTCAATCATTCCGTACTCCTTAGCCTCTTCGGCTGTCATCCAGTAGTTGCGGTCAGAGTCTGCCCACACCTTGTCAAACGGAGTGTGCGAGTGGTCGGAGATGATGGTATAGAGTTCCTTCTTGAATTTCTGAATCTCACGAGCCTCTATCTCGATGTCCGAAGCCTGTCCCTGTACGCCACCGAGCGGCTGGTGTATCATCACGCGGCTGTGTGTAAGAGCAGAGCGCTTGCCTTCCTTACCTGCCACGAGGAGCACGGCAGCCATCGAAGCCGCCATGCCAGTACACATGGTTGCCACGTCGCTTGAGATAAACTGCATTGTGTCGTAGATGGCAAGACCAGCCGTTACGCTGCCGCCGGGAGAGTTGATATAGATAGAGATGTCCTTACCGCTGTCAATAGAGTCGAGGTAAAGGAGCTGTGCAGTCAATGTATTGGCTGTATAATCGTTGACCTCTGTGCCGAGGAAGATGATGCGGTCCATCATAAGACGCGAGAAAACGTCCATCTGTGTGACGTTGAGCTGGCGCTCCTCCAGGATGTAGGGGTTCATATACTGAGCCTGTGCCTTCATCACTTCGTCGAGCGTCATTCCGTTCATGCCAAGGTGACCTGTGGCATACTTTCTGAAATCGTTCATATCTTTTCTGGTGTTGCTTTTTAGTTTTATTGCTAAGATTGAGTCCGCATAAGGGGCTATCTTATGCAAAGATACTAAAAAAGCGCCACATTCTTCCACATTCCACAGGTTTTTTTCGGCTGATTTCTAAGTAGCGAAGATCTCCGGTAACTGTTAATTCAAAAACGAACAATTCCTAATTCAAAATTCGGGTTCACCTAATTGAGTTTTTCTTTGTTTTTCCATTTATGGGCGCGTGCTGTGCACAAATAAAAGGCTTTACATTAGGTTTTCTCGTAAGACCTAATATAAAGCCTTTTATTTAAACCCGATTAGGGTTTACGCCCACAAACGGAATGTGGAGGAAGTTTTTTGTCAAAGCCCTGCCTAACGCAGCTGCTTCTTCACCTTATACACTCCCTTCGGCAGCCCACCAAGCTTCTTGGCTCCTCTTGCCATCACCTTGCCGTCAGGTGTGTAAACGTCATAAGTCTGCTGTGTCTCGGTAGCTGGCAATGCGTCCACGGCAGTAACCACAGGAGCCTGTATCGCCTCCGACTCGCCGCCTACGTATACAGCAGAGACAGCGTAGCGGTGGCGTCCGCCGTCTGCCTGTGTGTCGGTGTATTCGGCTGCAGCGTCAGCCTTCACCTGTGCCAGGAACACGCCGTCGCGATAGACATTGTATGCCTTCACCACGCCGGTGCCAGCCTCGTACGTCACGTCGTCCACCATGAACATATAGGTGTCGGCGGTGTTGTTATGGATGGCGAAGAAGGTGGCACCCTGCGGCAGCTCCACAGCATACTGCTTCCATTCTCCCATCTCTGCCTTTGCCTTCAGAACCGTGGTTTTGAAGTCGGCGATGGCTGTTCCGGCTGTAGAATAGAGCACCTCGAAGTCCTCTGAATAACCGAGGTTGGCGTTCTTGAAGTTATTAGCCCAGAAGCTCACTGTCTGCTTGCGCTCGGTGAGTGGGGGCGATATAAGCCAGTTGTCGGCGGGGATGAACTTCGAGTCCTCCACGCTGTAGAACGATGCCAAGTAAGCCTTTCCTGAACGGGGCTTCAGACATGGATTCTGGTCGAGCACCGAATTGACTATCCATGACGACGGCTCCACCAATGTGTAGGCGAAGCGCTTGCCCTCGGCAGGATGAGGATATGTGCGGCTGAACGGACCCTTTGCGATGCCCTTCTCGCCGTATACGGATGTCCACTCGCCGAAGTCGTCCATTGCCCACGGAGTGTACGATTCGAAGTCGTCCGTTACCGTCTCCGACTTCTCCTCCACCTTCTTCCATGTCACGCTTACCACCTTGCCGTCCGCCGTCGTAGCGTCTACGCTCTCGGGGGCTGTACGTGTGGAAGCGGTCAGCTCTACCGTAGCCTCAACTGTGTTGTCGTCAGGTGTGGCGTCCTCGTCGATTGCTACCTCTGCCTTCAACGCCAGCGGCGACTTGTCCACTACCGAACTCTTGTATGTCAGCTCAACTATGCGACGTTCGTTCGGCTCGAGCGTTTCGTTGATGTCCTTCGTGTCTGCCAGCTTGCCGTCAGCATAAAGGCGGACAGCGTATGAGCGGGCAGCAACGCTACCCACATTCTCCACCACAACCTTGGCTGTGACGTTCTCGCCACGGCGTACTTTCTCTGGTGCGGTCATCGAAGCACGCAGGTCTTTACCTGCCACATCGCGCACGCATACATTATCTATATATAGTGCTGTGCCGGCAGGTGTCTGAACGATGAACGTCAGCATGACATACTTCTGACTTGCAAGATTCTTGTCGAGCGGCACGGACATCGTTGTCCATGCAGACGATCCTTCGCCGCCGCACTTGAATGTCTTGTAGAGCACGTCGTCCTTGCCGGGAGTCTTTACGTAAAGCTCGATGTTGGCCTGCTCCTTTGCTGCCGTTGACATATAAGAGAATACGAGCATCGGATTCTCGGCTCCGTCCAGCGCTATCTTGCCCACGCCAATCTTCGCCTTGTCTGCGTCAGCCTCAGCGATGTAGCCCGAGCATCCTCCGTCGCCTTCCGACGACATGCCCTGCATAAGGTCGAAGCCCACTTCGCCAGTCTGGTCAGTCCACCACATGGCGTTGTCCAGTCTGCCACCCTTGAAGTGCTCTTCGAAAGGCAGCGTGTAAGGTGTGCCGACGATGATGCCCGGCGACATAACGCGTGGTCCCTCGTCCACAGAGTTCTCGGCAGAGAGAGCATAATTTATCATCTCCTGTTCGCCGTCGTTGGTGTCGTATGGGATGGTGATGGTGGTGGCAGAAACCTGATCGACGAGCGGGAGGCTAACGCCTGTACCGGTCTCGATGATTTCGTATATGTTATACACGACATCATTCGGGTCGATGTATCCTCCATTGGTTCCCTTTGTTACCGGATCCCAAGTCAGCGTGATGTCCTTGTCGGTGGTAGTAGCCTTGATGCCGGTCGGCGATGCTGGCGTATCCTTGCCCACATAAGCCGAAACCTTCTGGCTCTCGCGTCCCGTACCCTCATCGTTAGAGGCTATGACAGAGTAAGTGTTTACGCCGTTCTGCGCCCAATTGTCAATATAATACTGTTCGCTGCCCGGCTTTACGGCTGCCATCTGCTGTATCTCCTCACCGTCACGCATGATGTAGACGTCGAGATCAGAGGTGAGCTTGGTGCCGTCGATAGCCTTTGTCGGGGCAGTGAAGTAGAATGTGGCTTTAGCCGAACCGTCCTCTGCGGGCACCACACGGAGGTTGGTGGCTGCGTCAGGAGCCTTCTGCGAATTGCCCTTCACGGTGATATCGTCAAGGACAAGCTTGTAGAAGTTGTAGCCGTCGGTGGTGCAATGGAAACCGATGTAGAAAGCACCGTCCTTGTCGGGCGTAAGCTCTGCCTTCAGCGTCTCATACTCCACGTTGGATATCTTGGTCTTGGCCATGAGTGTGTGTGTCATCGCTTCGGCTGTAGGCTCGCTGCCGTACATCACCTCCAGCTCCTCAGGGTACGACTCGCCCATGCTTGCCACACGGAACGACACGTTATAAACCTGACCCTTCTTCAGCTTGAGCGGCGGCATGATGAGCCAGTCGTCGTGACCGTCCTCGCTATCGCCATACTCAATCTGTGCCGACGACTGACCTGTTCCGTCGTTCTCACAGAACTTCCATGTGGCTCCGTCCTCGTTGGCATCGATGATGGTGAAGACGTTAAGAGACGCCTCATTGTCGAAGCCCTGATAATAAGGCGGCTCCAGCATGTCGCCGTAAGAGACGCTGTTCGACTGTGCCGGCTCGCTCTTGCGCTGTCCGCTGCGTGCCGTAACGGTGTAGTAATAGCCCGTCAGATTGCCACCCGGCAACTGGTCGGTGAGCGATGTCTTTGTCGTAGCGCTTGCCAAAGTCATGTTGTCGGGATAGCGCACCACGTCGTAGGTGACGTCACCCACGTATCCGTTATTGATTCCCTTCGTCACGGCTTCCCATGAAAGCGACAGCTTGCCCGTTGCGATGTCAAGACTGGCTTTCACGTTGGTAGGCTTGCAGGGCGTATCGTCGCCCACAAAGACTGTCTTATAAGCCTTCGGACCATTGCCCGCGGCGTTGGAGAGCACCACGCTGAAGAGGCGGTTGCCACGCTTTACAGTAAGCTTCTCACTAACGGCAGCTCCAGCCGAAGCCTTGCCCGTAGCCACGCTCTTGCCGTCCACCGATACCACGTAGCTTACATCTCCTGTCAGCTGCGAGCCACGGTATGTGGTGGTGGGCACGGTGAATGTCAGGTTTCCGGCAAGCGAAGCCTTGTCGAGGACTACGGCAAGGTCAGTGGTCATGCCTGGAGCGGCGTCCGCTACGGTCTCCTTAGGAATGGAGAGAAGCGCCAGCTGCTCATTGTTGACAATGTCGCCCACCTTTGTGGCAGCACCTGTTGTGAGGTCAACGGTGTAGAGAGCTGAAGCGCCGGCATGGTCAGTGCAAGCCCAATAGAAGATGCCCGACGCCTGATCAATCTCGCCACTCTGCACGTTCCACGAACCGTCGCTGAGCATAAGCTTCACGCCTGTGCTGCCCACAAGGCTCTCCTTGGCTGTCTTGGTGTCGATGCGATAGAGGTCGCCGTATGTGCTGATGCCGTAGAGCACGTTATCCTTCGTGATGCCAAGCGCCACGTAGTAATTGTGAAGCGAACCGATGGTGCTGCGCGTATTGTTCTCATAATCAGCGATGCCAAGCTCATAGCTCGATGCGTCGCCCGTGAAGAAGTCGCCATACACAGTTCCGTCAGCGGCAACAGCAGTCTCGGTCGCCCACAACGAGTAGTCGCTGAGGTAGTCGCTCGACTTCAGGTCGCCCGTCTCAGCATCGAAGCAGTAGTGCGTCATCGTGCCCACGGAGCTGTCATACTTCACGATGTCAAGCCGGTCGCCTGACAGAGCACCACCCGCATTGGCATACATCCTTGCGTCCACATACTTCTCGTTCAGCTCCATCTTGCCTGATACGCCGAACGAATACATGCCGTAGTCAGGGTCAGAGTCAGCCCAACGTCCGCTCTGCATGACGTTTGCCCACAGTTCCCTACCGAGTGGCACGGACTGGGGAGCCTTGCTGACATAGAAGGGAGCGGCGTCAGCCTTTGCCGGCACCGCACGCTTCACGGGCTTCAGCCGTCCTGCCACAGCCTGACCTGCAATGCGTGCCTTGAAGAGCAAGGGACGGTTGGCCCTGAGCTGTGCCAATCGCTCGGCTTGCTCACGTGGTGATGTCTTTGCCTCGGCTCCCGTCAAGGGAAGGAGGTTAGCCACATTGGGTCTGACCATAGGGCGCGGTGCCCTGCTGTCTGCCGTCTGGGCTACTGCCGTAGTGGCCAGTGCTGTAGCAAGCACGGACGATGCGGCAACGAAAAGTTGTGATAGATAAGTTTTCATTATGTGTGTATATATATTTTCCGGAAATATGCTTATCAATTTTGCAAAAATAGCCAAAACCACTGAATAAAGCAAGAAAAGAGCTTAATATATCATTCGGTTTTGTTTGACGATTAAGGAAATAAGCGTATTTTTGTAGCTACATAAACATACGATAAACAATGAAAGCATATACATACATTGAAAGAGGCAAGTTTGCCTTGACTGACAAACCGAAACCCGTATTGTTGGAACCTACTGACGCCATTGTACGCGTCACGTTGGGCAGCATCTGCACAAGCGACCTGCACATCAAGCACGGCAGCGTGCCAAGGGCAGTGCCTGGCATCACCGTGGGCCATGAGATGGTAGGCGTGGTGGAGCAGATCGGTGAGGACGTGAAGGGAGTGAAGCCGGGCGACCGTGTCACGGTGAACGTGGAGACATTCTGCGGCGAGTGCTTCTTCTGCAAGCACGGCTACGTCAACAACTGCACATCGCCTCACGGTGGTTGGGCTCTCGGCTGTCGCATTGACGGCGGACAGACCGAGTATGTCCGTGTGCCGCAGGCAACGCAGGGTCTCACCCGCATTCCCGACGGCGTAAGCGACGAGCAGGCTTTGTTCGTGGGCGACGTGCTTGCCACCGGTTTCTGGGCTGCACGCATAAGCGAGATAACGGAGGAAGACACGGTGCTCATCATCGGAGCCGGACCGACGGGCGTCTGCACCCTGCTCTGCGCCATGCTGAAACAGCCCAAGCGCATCATCGTCTGCGAACCGTCTGAGGAGCGCCGCCGCTTCGTAAGGGAGCATTATCCTGAGGTGCTGCTCACCACTCCCGACGAGTGCGAGGAGTTTGTCAGAAAGAATAGCGACAATGGCGGAGCCGACCGTGTGCTGGAAGTGGCAGGAGCTAAGGACACGTTCCGCCTGGCTTGGCAGTGCGCACGCCCCAATGCCATCGTCACCGTCGTTGCCCTGTACGACGAGGCACAGACATTGCCCCTGCCCGACATGTACGGCAAGAACCTTACGTTCAAGACGGGTGGCGTGGACGGTTGCGACTGCGAGGAGGTGCTCCGTCTTATCGAGCAAGGCAAGATAGACACCACGCCGCTCATCACCCACCGCTTCCCGCTCAGCAGAATAGAGGAGGCTTACAGCATATTCGAGAACAAGGAGGACGGAGTAATCAAGATAGCCATATACAATGAATAAGATAACAATGCTGGGTACGGGCAACGCCACCGTCACCCATATCTATAACACGTGCTTCACGCTGCAGACCTCCACCACCCTACTCCTCGTCGATGCGGGTGGCGGCAACGGCATTCTCACGCAGCTTCGCAAGGCGGACATCCAGATAGCCGACATTCATCATCTCTTCGTCACCCACTCCCACACCGACCACGTGCTGGGCGTCATCTGGGTCGTCCGCATGGTGGCGCAATGTAAGGGCTACGAGGGCAAGCTGCATGTCTACGGCAACGACAAGGTGATGCGTGTCATACGCATCATCATCGACATGATTCTCGCCAAGAAGCAGTTGGCAAAGGTGGAGGAGCGCGTCGTCTTCCATGAGCTGACGGACGGCGAGAGCTTCGACGTGGGCGACATCCGCCTCACCTGCTTCGACATCCATTCCACGAAGGAGAAGCAGTACGGCTTCCGTGCCGAACTGCCTGACGGCAAGGTCCTTGCCTGCTTGGGCGACGAGCCATACAATCCGCTCAACTGCCAGCACATCCGACATGCCGACTGGATGATGTGCGAGGCTTTCTGCCTCTATGCCGACCGCGACACCTTCAAGCCGTACGAGAAAAACCACAGTACGGCTCTTGACGCAGGAAAGCTCGCTGCAGAACTCGACGTAAAGAACCTCATCCTCTATCACACGGAAGAGAAGACAATAGCCACACGCAAGCAGAACTACACAAGTGAAGCCGCACAAAACTTCAAGGGAAGAATCATAGTGCCGGATGACTTGGAGGAGATTGAGGTGTAAGGGGTTTGCCTTTTCTTCTAATTATATTAGTTTTGAAAACAAGGTCAATACCTCAAATTAGACTAATTATTTTTCTTCTCATCGAATATTCGTTCGTAAGGCATCTTGTATTTTGCTTTCAATTCCGATTCTTCGTTTATCTCCCTGCAATACCTGTTAATATACGCAACAGGAAAATCATATCACAGTCTTCCATTTTCTCCGCTAATGCGCTAAGCTTATCAGGCAGATGGTGTGGGTCAGCCAACAAGGAATCCTTTAATATGTATAAGTTGTGCTGATCAGACAATTTTGATAATATGTATCTCTCTTTTTCTTCTGTTGTTTCTAAAATTGGAGGGTCATTTGGTATAAAGTCACATCCATAATGAAGCCCATATTGCTCATAAATATAAAGATATACTCCTTTAAGAATTTCCATCATCGTTGTATTGTCACACTTTGTTTTTTCAACTATGCCACATACTTCCTCTACGACACCCGTAGGACAAACAAAGCCTTCGTTTTCTATACAATAGGCATTGCCTTTCAAAACGATAACGCATTTTTCTGGATAATGAGGTTGATAGCATACTCTAAAAGTATAGATACCATTTTTTGATGCGCCTCCAAATGTATAAACAGAATCTATCAACACTCTCGCATAATATGGTTCATCATAGAAATTGTACATCTTTGCCACTACATCACTTGGCAATTCTATGCCCACATTATTTATACGATATGCAGTTCTTGTCTTACATGGTCTGCCTGCATAGCAAGCACACGACAAGGACAATAAAAAGAGTAAGATGAGATTTCGTGATATTCTATTCATTTTTAAGTTCCTCCCTATATTTTCCTTGAGTATCCAAAGTTTTGCGTTTGGATAACTTTAAAGTCTCAGCTCATTTTATCAATCCATTTGATCTTTTTGGGGGCTTCGGTCGCCAGAGCTTACGTATTCTTATTGATTTAATGATATCATCATATTTCTTTTTACTTTCTTTGTTTACATTTCATATATTAGTCGATGTCGATTATTGCTTTATAAAGCTGATAAATTTCTCCTTTATTATTGAATTTAAATAGAAAAGCATCTATTGTAGGTGAGCCAAAAACACCAATCTTTCTATCTTTTGGTAAAATGTCGCATCTTATCATTCCTTTATATGGTTCAGAGAAAATAGCTATATATGTGCAAGAATCGCTGACCTTAGAACCGAACATAGCAGCAATTTTTTCACAATAAACAGGATCATTCCATATAAAATCTTTCTCTATTCGATAAGAATCTAATATTTGTTTGGTTTGATTATCAACACCTGGAAAATAAAACCATTCAAGATCTTCAATAGAATCTGATACACACAATTCGTTTGCATGATAATAAACTTGCAGAAGAGCATACGCCATTTTTATAGCTCTCTGTTCAGTTTTATTACCATAAATATTATTTTTTGCGGGCATTGTCAAAGAAACCCCCAAAAAAACTAACAAAAATAACATTCTCATGATTATCATTTTATTTTAATATAATAAGCCTTTTTACCCATAGAACCATTGAACTTCAAAGAAGTTAAAGCAGAATTATTGAAAGGAATAATATTGCCATCTCCTGATGGGATTGTTTTATAATTTAACCTTTCTCCGTAATTAAACCCTTGTTTGTTCAGTTCATTGCGGATTTTATTCATACTATCAACAACATCTCCAGTCCCAAAATCTTCTGTGGTATCTCGATAGTTACCTCCTATTGTTGTATGATGAAGTTCATGTAAGAAGGTCATTCCAAAACCAAGTGTATTACCATCAACCCCAACAGCACCCTTAACAATATCACTGATTTGGTCAAAATTAAGGGCTATCCGAGTTATTTGTGTACAAGAACTTTTAGCATAGGAGACATCGATCTCTGTCCTGTCGTCAATCATTTTTACGAGAAAATTCCTTGCAGTTTTACTTCCTGCATCAATTTCTTCACCTTTTTGGTTAATAATTTTACTAATAACAGGTTTTCCTTCATCATTCTTAGCATATTGCAACTTATTATCTTTATCCAAACTAAGCTTTAGTCCCGTTTGAGAAGTCAAATCTTTTATTACAAATTGCGTTGTTGATAATTTAAATTTTTCATCTGCCAAGCAAATATTTGTCATATTGATTTCCAAACCTGTAGGATCTGTAAATTTTATTGGATTAGAAATTACATAGCAATATGGTGACACATTAGAATATTTTTCCTGCAAAGGGTCTGTAGCCATCCACCTACCCACGACCGGATCATACCATCTCGCTTCATGGTCCTGCATATTCCATCCGTACATAGTGTCAAGTTCCTTGCCTATGTACTTGTATTTGTTTCGGCTCACGCCACAGCGGTCGCCCATCAGTGCGCCGAATGGGTAATAATGGTTCACCTCCTCGATGTTGCCGTTACCGTCCACTACGAGACGGTTGCTGCCAAGATGGTCCTTCACATAGAAATGCATGACTATGCCGCCACCTTCATCCACACTTGCGTAGCCGCCGTCGAAGAGGATGGTGGAAAGCCTGTCGTCGTTGTAGACGAGATTGGAACAGTAATGGTAATTGCTCTCAAGAGAGCTGACCATGGGAGTCACCATACCGCTTGTCTTGATATTTATTCCTGTGTTATTATTATAAAGGGTATTTGGTTTGTATGGCATTGTCCTTGAATCGGCTTCATTGTATGTGGCGCGTAATTTTGTCCCGTCAGCCGAATATGTGTAGTATATGGCATTGCCAGTGTTTTCTTTGAATATGATTCTTGGTTTTGTTTTTATGCATTGTGGCAGGTCCAGCACATTGTAGTCAATGCTTGTGATTCCTTTGTTGCTGTCCGTCAGCATATTGCCGTTGGCGTCGTATGTATACTCCGTCTCTTCATTGGCGGCATCACGGAAATGCATGGCTCCGCTGTAGTTAGGGCTTTCGTCTGCTGCATCGTCTATCTTCACCACCTGGTTGCCTTCATAGCTGCTACGGAACATGTTATGCAGCATGTCCACCTGTTGTGCAATACAAAAAACAAATGAGCGGCACAGCATACACAATAAGATGAAAACAGACTTTCCCATAATGTATGGTTTAGGTTTTACATATCACAAATGTAGAAAAATTATGTATATGGTGTATGCGGGAAGCAGTTCTATTAACAAAGATTATACAAAAAAGGAAAAGCTTGTTAATTCATCTCACCGACAAACTGCAATTTGCAATCTTACAAGGCTAACATAGGAGGCTATGGCGTCTCGCCGTAGCCACGCAGCCTCCAATAGCAGATCATCAATCAGCGCCGTGTCCAGAAGGGACACGTATCTATCAGAAACCCACTGCAAGCTCCGAAGGAGCGCAGCTGTGGGATAAGCATCACCTCACCATCTCTTGGTTCCGCAAAGCGGGACCGACTATCATCCTCAACAATATACGGGAAGCATAAGTCCCCTTTCAGGGAACTCATTTTTGGGGCATATGTACCCACAGCTGCGCTGCTTCGCAGCTTGCAGTGGGTTTCATTATAAAGGTCCCGCTCCGCGGAACCCGCAGCTCATACTCAATCTGCTTGCGTTCGTGGGTGCGGGGCTACGGCGAGACGCCATAGCCTCCTAAGTTTATGAGAAGATTATACGAACGGGGTGCACCAGAATTAGGAATTAGGAATTTTGAGTTTTGATTTATTCTCGGCTTCGCCTGCGTTTTTGAATTATTCAATTTAGAATTGGCAGTTTTGACAGGAATACATATTTTTTGACAAGAAGACATGAACACAGGTTTCATCCTATCAATTCAAAATGAGCAATTCACAATGCGCCTTGGCGCACAATTCAAAAATCACCGCTCGGCTTTGCCGCTTGCCTAAGCAAGAACTCAAAATTCCTAATTCGGACGGCGTCCGCTGTCCGCCATGCAAATATCGTACAAAGAGTAAAAAGCTGTTACAAAATAAAAATTGATTCTAGAGTTCCGGTTTGCTGTTTTTACGGTGTTTTGCTGTGCAAACAGCACCCGAACTTAACAATAGCGCCACTTTTACACTGCAATAGTGCCACTATTAGAGTGTAAAAGTGGCGCTATTGCATGATAAAAGTGGCACTATTGTAGTGTAAAAGTGGCGCTATTGCAACCCAGTGATGCTTGTTTGGCTCCGTCATTCATTGCACACTTCTCTTCTCAGCAGCATAATCAGCTGTATGTCAGTCCACTATCGCTGCACGCTCAAAACTCAAGAATTTCGCACCAAAGATTTTGTTGTGCGCTGAACGAGGAGTATTGAGCGTTAGAAATGCAAATATTGTCATCGGCGGAACCGCAGAAGAGTTAGGAGTTTGGAATTTTGAGTTCGGAATTGTGCGCCAAGGAGCATTGAGATCGGTGATATTACAAATGAGCTTGCAGTGGGTTTCTGATGAATACGTGTCCCCTCGGGACACGGCGCTGTACAAAGTTACGTATTACAGGCGCTGATTGAGCATTCTGCTATGGTAGGGTGCGTGGCTACGGCGAGACGCCATAGCCTCCTATGTTGGCGTCCGCCACCTTCACCCTCTTCATCTTCCCGCTCATTGTGGAAGCGGTGTATAAGAGAGTGAATATAAAGAAGATATAAGATATAACGCAAAACATGCTTGAACTGGGGCGGTAACTCGAAAAAAAACATAGTTACCGCCCCATTTCAAGCATGTTTTTCTTGTTTATGAGGAATTAAAACGTTATCTTTGCATCTAACTATCAGATAGTTACGTCAATTCAACTAATTATACGATTATGATTCAAAAGATAATAGGACGCAAGGCAGAACAGGAACTGTTGCTTGAATGTTACGAATCAAACAAACCAGAGTTTGTTGCAGTATATGGCAGACGACGTATCGGCAAAACATTTCTTGTAAAACAGTTCTTTAAAGAAAAGTTTGATTTCTATTTTACAGGTGCTTATCAAGCCACGAAGAAAGATCAACTTTTCAATTTTAAGATGACATTGGAGTCTTATTCAGGCAAGAAGCAGAAAACCCCAAACACATGGTTGGAAGCATTCTTTCAACTTAAGGACTATTTGGCTTCGCTTGGAGAGCGCAGAAAAGTAGTGTTTATTGATGAGTTGCCATGGTTTGACACGCCACGTTCCAATTTCATAAGTGCTATAGAATTGTTTTGGAACCAGTGGGCTTCCGATCAGAATCTTATATTGGTAGTATGCGGTTCGGCTACGTCATGGATGGTCAATAAGCTATTAGGCGACAAGGGAGGATTGCACAACCGTGTGACACATAGTATTTATCTTGCTCCTTTTTCTTTAGGAGAGACAGAAGCTTTCCTACAAGAAAACCGTATTGTGCTTAATCGCCATCAGATAGTAGAGTGCTATATGATGTTGGGTGGTACGCCGTATTATTTGAACATGTTGCAACCCAAGCTGAGTTTGGCCCAAAACATCAACAATTTGTTTTTTGTTGAGAATGGCGAATTGCGTAGAGAGTTTGACTTCTTGTTCAGGTCATTATTCAAGGATAGCAAGAACTATCGCAAGATAATAGAACTACTATCAAAGAAAACCAAGGGTATGACCCGTCAAGAGATTATACAGGAATGTGGCATTACCGACAACGGCAAGCTGTCGGAAATATTAGAGAATCTGTGTAATTGTGATTTCATCCGTCGATACTCCTCGTTTAACAAAAGACAACGAGAAGCCATATATCAGCTTACCGATCTCTTTTCATTGTTCCACCTACGCTATATCAAAGATTCTAACGGTATGGATGAGAGATTTTGGACTGATGCTATCGACTCTCCAAGTCACCGTGCTTGGTGTGGATACGCTTTTGAGCAGGTTTGTCTTCATCATGTCAAACAGATAAAATGGGCTTTAGGGATAGAAGGAGTTCAGACTTCCGTTTGCTCATGGGCAACTCCTCCTACCATAGATGCAGAAGGCAATAAACGTGAAGGTGCTCAAATAGATTTGGTGATAGACAGACGCGACCAAACGATAAACCTCTGCGAAATGAAATTCTCTATGAGACCTTTTGAGATTACACCTGCTTATCTTGAGCATATTATTAGAAGAAGAGAGTTGTTTCGTGAAGTAACGGGAACAAACAAGGCTCTTCATCTTACATTCGTTACTACTTATGGATTGGTGAAGAATGCTCAATACGGAATGATACAAAGCGAGGTGACAATGGATGATTTGTTTAAATATTAGTTTTTACTGATGCTTGCAGATAAGCTGTTTTTATCTGCAAGCCCATTACTTTACGTCCACTTTATTGCATACACATCAAAACTTAACCTTCATTGATTATCAGCGCTTTAAGAAAGATTACAGTCTAATATCATCCACTTTTTAAACACTCACTCTTTTATTTTTAGTAGCTGAATGCTAAATTTGCAGTCAACAACTAAAAACCATTACTTACACATTATCATGAAACATATCATAACATCTTGCTTGATTGCGGTGTGTACTATGACTGCCAATGCTCAGCAGACACCTGTTTATCTGGACGAGACACAGCCCATAGAGCAACGCATTGACGATGCTCTCTCACGTATGACTCTTCAGGAGAAGATTCGCGTTATCCATGCGCAGAGCAAATTCTCGTCTGCCGGAATACCGCGTCTGGGATTTCCCGACTTCTGGACTGACGACGGTCCTCACGGTGTACGCCCCGATGTGCTGTGGGACGAGTGGGAGCAGGCGGGACAGACCAACGACTCATGCGTGGCGTTTCCTGCGCTGACGTGTCTTGCCGCCACATGGAATCCTGACCTTGCCGCACTCTATGGCAAGAGTCTCGGTGAGGAAGCTCTCTATCGTGGCAAGGACATGATTCTCGGACCGGGCGTCAACATCTATCGCACTCCGCTCGGAGGACGCAACTTCGAGTATATGGGCGAGGATCCTTATCTGGCTTCCACGATGGTGGTGCCCTACATACAGGGAATGCAGTCGATGGGAGTTTCGTCATGCGTCAAGCATTACTGCCTTAACAATGACGAGGAATATCGCTTTAATGTGAACGTCATCGTCAGCGACCGCGCTCTGCATGAGATTTATCTGCCGGCGTTCAAGGCAGCCGTAGAGCAAGGAAAGGCTTGGGCGATTATGGGCGCATACAACCTCTACAAGAACGAGCATAACTGCCATAACCAGTATACGCTAAACCGCATTCTGAAAGGCGACTGGGCGTTTGACGGTGTGGTGGTGAGCGACTGGGGCGGATGTCACGACACAGATCAGGCCGTAAAGAACGGACTGGACATGGAGTTCGGTTCATGGACCAACGGTCTGTCAGCAGGAACAAGCAACGCTTACGAGAACTATTATCTTGCCACACCATATCTTAAAGGTATCAAGAGCGGCAAATACACTACACGAGAACTTGACGACAAGGTGCGCCGTGTGCTGCGATTGTTCTTCCGTACGACGATGAACAGACAGCGTCCTCACGGCTTCCTCTGCTCTGAATCGCACTACGAGGCAGCCCGTAAGATAGCAGACGAGGGCATCGTGCTCCTCCAGAACCGCAACAACGTGCTGCCCATCGACCGCAACAAGGCTAAGCGCATACTCGTCGTAGGCGAAAACGCCATCAAGATGATGACCGTCGGCGGTGGTTCGTCGTCGCTGAAGGTGCAGCGTGAGACGCTTCCTCTTGACGGACTACGTGCCAAACTCGGAGGTTCGGCAGAGATTGATTATGCCCGAGGATATGTTGGTGACGTGACGGGCGAATATAATGGAGTGGAGACAGGTCAGAATCTGAAGGACAACCGCTCCGCTGACCAGCTCATTGCCGAGGCAGTGGAGAAGGCAAAGAATGCCGATTATGTCATTATGGTAGGCGGACTGAACAAGTCGGACTATCAGGACTGCGAGGGACACGACCGCAAGCAGTATGAACTGCCGTACGAACAGAACCGCCTCATCGAGGCTCTCGCAAAGGTTACGGACCGCCTCATCTACGTCAATGTGTCGGGCAACGCCGTGGCAATGCCTTGGAAAGACAAGGTTCCTACCATCGTACAGAGCTGGTTTATCGGTTCGGAAGCAGGCAACGCCATCGCTGACGTGCTGACAGGCGACGCCAATCCGAGCGGCAAGCTGCCCTTTACATGGTACGGAAGCCTCAACGACTGTGGCGCACACGCCCTGAAAACTTATCCCGGCACGTGGCGCAACACCGATGACAAGGCAGCTGGAGCAGACCGTATCATCGACGAAGAATATAAGGAAGGCATATACGTGGGTTATCGCTGGACGGAGAAAAACCATATAAAGCCGACATTTGCTTTCGGACACGGACTTAGTTACACCTCTTTCAGCATCAGCGACCTGCGCCAGTCAGCCAAAGAGATGACGCGCGACGGCAAGCTGACATTCACCGTAACCGTCAAGAACACCGGCACGAAGCGCGGCGCGGAAACCGTACAGCTCTACGTAAAGGACGTGAAAGCATCGGTGGACCGTCCCGTAAAGGAGCTCAAAGGATTCAAGAAGGTATGGCTCAATCCCGGCGAACAGCAGAACGTGGACATCACCATAGACAATACGGCTCTCTCCTTCTACGACGAAACGTCAAGCTCATGGAAATCGGAGAACGGCTTATTTGAGGCTCTCATAGGCAACGCCTCGGACCATATCACGCTGAAGACACGCTTCACACTCAAATAAAAGCGCTAACCGCAAGAATAAAAAACCTAATAAAATATATAAAAATCTAAGTTTATGAGCAAATCCAAGTTATTACTTACAGCCATCGCCATGACGCTGTCCTCATCGCTCTATGCCCAGAACCATAAGTTCGCAGGAACGGTGGTGGACGCCAACGGCGAACCCATCATCGGAGCAACAGTTAATGTGAAAGGCTCGAAAGAAAATGCCATAACTGACATAGACGGCCGCTTCTCCATTTCAGCAGCTCCCGGACAGACACTTGTCATCAATTACATCGGATTCAGCCCGCTGGAGACAAAGGCTGCCGACAACATGCAGCTCACGCTCAACGAAGACCGCCAGACGCTTAACGACGTCGTGGTCGTAGGTTACGGCGTGCAGAAGAAGAGCGTCGTGACGGCTTCCATCGCAAAGGTCAGCGCCGACGACTTGGCCGGCACAGCCCCCGTACGTGTGGACAATGCCCTTAAAGGTCTGGCTTCAGGCGTAACCGTAACATCGGCTTCAGGTCAGCCGGGCGCCGCTTCGCAGGTGCGCATCCGTGGTATCGGCACCATCAACGACTCAAACCCACTCTACATCGTGGACGGAATGCCCATCGAAGGCGGCATCGACTATCTTAACCCGAGCGACATCCAGTCCATCGAAGTGCTCAAGGACGCTGCTTCGGGCGCCATCTACGGTACGCGTGCCGCCAACGGCGTTATCCTCGTCACCACAAAGGGAGGCGAGAAGGGCAAGATGCGCGTCAACTATAACTTCTCTTACGGATGGCAGAACCCATGGAAACATCGCGATGTGCTCAACGCCACTGAGTATGCAGTGATGATGAACGAAGGTCTGGTGAACGCAGGACAGGCCCCCATCTACAACGATCCTTACAGCTACGGCAAGGGAACAGACTGGCAGGACGAGGTATTCAACGACAATGCCGGTGTGACAAGCCATGAGGTTAACCTTAGCGGCGCATCAGACCGCGTCAACTATTACCTTTCTTTGGGCTATTTCCATCAGGACGGTATCGTCGGTGGCAATTATGACCGCTCCAATTATCGTCGTCTGACAATGCGCAGCAACACCACATACACCGTATTCGACGACCAGAAGGAACGCTCGCTGTTCAACAAGCTCACCGTAGGCGTCAATCTTTCTTACGCCCGCGTCAACAGCAAGTCAATCGACGCCAACTCGCAGTGGGGCTCGCCACTCGGCTCTGCCCTTTATCTCTCGCCCATCCTCTCCCCCACTGTCAGCGGAGCGGACGCAGACGCCCAGGCAGCTCTCTACGGCAAGCAGTATATGCTTTACGACAAGCAGGGACGCATGTTCAGCATTCCGGGCACCTCTTATCAGGAAATGAACAACCCGCTCGCCATGCTGTCATTGCCAGGCGACAAGAACTGGAGCCATAAGTTCGTGGCTAACTTCTCCGGCGACCTCAATATCGGCTACGGACTGAAATACCGCATCAGCTATGGTGCAGACCTCTCGTTCTGGGGCGCTGACGGATACACACCGCTCTATTATCTCTCTGGCAACAACCGCGCCACCATCACCAACGCTCACCAGTCGAGCAATCGCGGCACGGTATGGCAGATAGAGAACGTGGTAACATGGGACCGCCAGTTCGGAAAGCACTCCGTTAACGCCGTGCTCGGACAGAGCGCCATGCAGAATACGGGCATGAATCTCTACGGTTCGCTACAGAACCTCAAGGACATCAACAAGCCCTACATGAACAATACCAACGCCGACCAAAGCCGTGGCGAGATGTCGGCAAGCGGTGGTCCTGCCTATAAGCACACGCTCAGCTCTTATTTCTTCCGCGCAAGTTATAACTACGGCGAGCGCTATATGGCTCAGGTGACAGTTCGTCGCGACGGTTCGTCACGCTTCGGCGCCAATAACCGTTACGCCACATTCCCCTCATTCTCGCTCGGATGGAACGTCATTAACGAGCCTTACTTCAAGGCTCCCAAGTGGCTTTCTGCATTGAAGGTGCGCGGAAGCTGGGGTAAGAACGGTAACGACAACATCGGCGACTTCACATACGCAGCATGGACAGCCTCACCTTATAATACTGTATGGGGACGCGGCGAGAACGTTGTGAACGGCGTTCAGGCTGGAGCGCTTTCCAACCCCGACCTGAAGTGGGAGGAGAGCATCCAGACCGACCTCGGACTCGACCTCGGATTCTTCGACAATGCCCTCACGTTCTCAGTAGACTGGTTCAAGAAGAAGACTAGCGGCATGATCATCTCTATGCCCATCCCCAACTATGTAGGTTCGGAAGCACCGCTCGGCAACGTCGGCGACATGGAGAACAAGGGCGTGGAAATGGAAATCGGATATAAGTGGTACGTCGGCAAAGCCAAGTTCCACGTCAAGGGCAACGCTTCTTATCTGAAGAACACACTGACCAATCTCGGCAACACATCAGGATACCTCGAGCTTGACAATATGCAGAACACCGGCACCATCACACGTGCCACCAACGGTGAGCCGTTCCCATACTTCTACGGATACAAGACCAACGGCATCTTCCAGACTATGGACGAGGTGAAGGCATACGTCAACGACAAGGGCGACATGCTGCAACCTAACGCCAAGCCCGGCGACGTGCGCTTCGTGGACGTAGACAAGAACGGAACCATTGACGCTGCTGACCGTACAAAGATCGGTAAGGGTATGCCTGACTGGACATACGGATTCACCTTCGGAGCGGAGTACAAGGGATTCGACTTCATGTTTATGATTCAGGGAACCATCGGCAACGACATCTATGACGCCACACGACGCACAGACGTTCGTCCTGCCAACCTGCCGTCATACATGCTCAACCGCTGGACCGGTCCTGGCACAAGCAACAAGTATCCGCGCTTCGTCGTAGGTGACGGCACCAACTGGCAGAGCTCAGACCTATACGTCACGGACGGTTCGTATATGCGTCTGAAGAACATTCAGCTCGGCTATACGCTGCCGAAGAACATCACACAGCGCTTCTACGTCAACAATCTTCGCGTGTATGTAGCTGCAGAGAATCTCCTTACCTTCACCAAGTATGCCGGATATGATCCTGAGATATCGTCAGGCGGCACCTCACTTGGCGTCGACTATGGTGTGTATCCGCAGAGCCGCACATTCACTGTAGGCGTGAACGTCGGATTCTAAGAGAAATACAGATGTACGCAAATACGTTAAATCTAAAAAAACAGAAACCGTTATGAAATCAATAAACAAATATATAATCGTCGCAGCACTCGCTACGCCGCTCGCACTTACAAGCTGCTCGGACAGCTTCCTTGAGGTCACACCTCCCGACAAGGCCACCGTCGACGAATACTTCAGCTCATACGACCATATCATCGAGGCTATGGCTGCCACATACAATCCTATGCGCCAATACGACTGGAACAACAGTCAGTATGCTCCGCTCACACTCTGCTCTGACGTTATGGGCGATGATGTGTGGCCCGGCGGTTCGGGCATCAGCGACAACCAACACCTACACAAGATGTTCAATTTCGAGTCGACGCAGAATTCTTCCGACGCTCTTTCCGGCATCTGGGACCAGAGCTTCAAGGGAGTGCGCAATGCCAACGACGTGCTTCGCTACATAGACAACTCAAAGCAGAGCCTCACTGACGCACAATACAACACCCTTTCGGCAGAGGCACGCACGCTTAGAGCGTTCTATTATATGCAGCTGTGGAAGTTCTATGGCAACATACCTTTCTATATGGAGAACCTCAAGGCTCCTTACATTGCCGAACAGAAGCAGGCAGATGAGGTTTACGAAGCAGTGATCAGCGACCTTGAGTCAGCCATCAGCCTCAACGCCCTGCCTATGAAGTGGGACGACGACAACATCGGACGTATTAGTCAGGCTGCCGCATACATGATTTACGCCGAAATGGTGATGTATCAGAACGATGAGGCACGTTATCAGAAGGCTCTCTCGTTCATGCAGCAGATAATCAACGACACCGACAACTACGACCTCAACCATGACTATGCAGGCATCTTCCTCGAAAGCGGCGAATGGACAAAGGAGAGCATCTTCGAGATTTGCTATAAGGACGACAATGCTGTGCGTGCATGGGGCGACGGCGTGGTCAATGCAGGCGGAACCATCTATCCGCGCCTTATCGGTCCGGCTGGCGGTGTGCCAGAGGACGGAGTGGACAACGGATGGGGATTCGAACCCGTTCGCGAGGAAACTTACAATATGTTTGCCGAAGGCGACAGCCGTCGCGACGCAACAGTATATGATGCCCGCAAGGCTTCTTACACGAAGCGTTATCAGGACACCGGACTGTGGCTTAAGAAGTATCTGCCTTACACGGAGAACAACAAGGACCAGAAGGCTGACGGCGACCTCAACTTCAACAACAACCTGCGCATCTATCGCTTTGCTGAGACACTGCTCAATGCCGCCGAACTGCTCGTACGTACCAACGGCGACCAGACCAAGGCACAGGAATATCTCAATCGTGTTCATCACCGTGCAGGACTGACCGACAACCGTGCCGCCACCATTGACAACATCATCGACGAGCGTCATCTTGAGTTTGTGGGCGAAGGCAAGCGTTATTGGGATCTTGTACGCACCGGCAAGGCTGCCTCTACACTTACTCCTGATGCTTACGGCTACCGCACAAACACATGGAGCGAGAGCAAGAAGTATCTGCCAATACCGCTGAGCGAGATTGACGCCGCACACGGAACACTAAAGCAGAACAATTATTAAAATCTAAAAAAACAACGAGACTATGAAACTCAACAAGATATACACTCTGGCTCTTGCCGCCCTGTCATTGGCGGCTTGCAGCCCCGAGGATTTCGACGGCGTGTCGGAAGCAGGTCTGCCAGTAGCCGAAAACGCTAAAGTGACAGCAACCGTAGACGAAGCCACCAACACCGTAACCTTCAATCTCGAAGGCGACGGCATCTATCCGATGTGGTACATTCCGGTGGACGGCAAAGAAGTGACAAAGAATCCGGTATACTCCACTCTCAACCCTCTGCAGAAGATATGGAGCAATGCCGGCGACTATAAGATTTGTTATCGCGTGGGCAACCATAACGGTCTGTCGCAGGGTATGGGCGAGACAACATTCCACATCGCCAACTCGCTCACCAACTACGATGAGCTGCTTGCCATGCTTTGCGGCAAGGAATGGCGCATTGCCTCTACCGAAGCAGCCCACATGGGTTGCGGTCCTTCAGGTACGGACGGCACAGAATGGTGGTCAGCAAAGCCTAACGAAAAGGCAGATTTCGGCGTTTACGATGACCGTATCAGCTTCGGCACCGACTATTCATATACATACGATCCTGGCGAAGGCGGAACAGTATACGTCAACAAGGATTGTAGCGTTCTCGGCGGACCGCAGTCAGAAGACTTCATGGCTCCAGTAGACGGCAAGAAGAAGAGTTCGTTCAAGCTCTCAACAGAGGGCGAGGACATCTATATGACCATGCCTGCCGGCACTTACTTCCCTTACATTCCAGCAGACGGCGCATTCAACGGCGAGCTGAAACTGCGCATTGAGAGTCTTGTGGGCAGCACAATGACGCTCGTCTGGGACAACGGCGAAATTGCATGGCATTACATACTGACCAATGCTGACGAAGGATTCCAGGGATTCAATGCTGCAAGCGACTGCAACCTTTGGAAGTCATGCCAGTACAGCAATACGTTCTTCTATGCTCCGGGTTGGGCGCAGATAGCTGATCCTACGCTTACTGCCGACGGCAACAAGTATGTCATAGAGCTGCCCACCGCCACTACAGACCAGTGGCAGGCACAGGTGCACTTCCACACTGATATGGCTACCAACGCAGACAATTCGTACGACTTCTCTGCCAAGCTGCTCTCTTCCACCGACCACAACAATGTTACTGTCAAGCTTACCAAGGAAGGCGATGACAATACTTACTACTTCATGGAGAACATTCAGCTCAAGGCTGGTCAGGAATACATATTCTATAAGAGCAATATGGCTGGCATAGACATGGACAAGATAAATCTCGTGTTCGACTTCGGTGGAAATGCTGAGAACACAAAGATAACCGTACGCGACATTGACCTTCAGGAGCATGGCTGCGACGGTATAGAAGCACCGGCTGAGGATGAAGACAAGACGGTTTATACGTATGACAGCGAGTCGAACCTGTGGAAGACATACGTAGACGATAAGGGCAACGAAGGATTCACCACCACATTCTTCTATGCTCCGGGATGGAACCAGATTGCCGATCCCGACTTCTCTGTCGACAACGGCAAGTACACCGTGGTTCTGCCTGAGGCAACAAGCGACCAATGGCAGGCTCAGGTGCATGTAGTGACCAGCATCCCTGCCGAGGCAGACACCGAGTACGACTTCTCTTGCAAGTTCCTCGCCAAGAAGGACATCAATGGCGTGACAGTAAAACTCACCGACACGGCCAGCGACGACAACTTCTTCTTCGCCAACCGCTACGACCTCAAGGCCGGCACAGAGTATCAGGTGAAGATTCCTGCCGTGAAAATGGGAAAAGGCAAGGCAGATGCCCTTAAACTTGTGTTCGACTTCGGTGGTTGTCCTGCCGATGAGAAGATCGACATCTACAATATTATATTACAGAAGACAGCAAAATAAAAACGCAATACAATTATGAAGAAGACTATGATTCTGACATCTCTCTTCGCTGCCGCCATCAGTCTGATGGCGTGCAGCAACGAGACCGACATAACATACGCTCCGCAACAGAACATCACGATAACACAAAAATCTGTATCGATGGGCAATAACGGAGGCAGTATCAGCGTTGAAGTATCAAGCGACCATGAATTCGCAGCATACACCAACGACGCTTGGCTGACAGTTTCGCCGACAAACAGCACCGGCAAAACAGCCACGCTCACCATCACAGCCGAACCTAACACGGGAGCTGAACGCACTGGTAAGGTGATGGTTTGGTCGGGAGGCTCACGCGACAGCATCAGCGTTGTGCAGTCTGCCGGACAGCAGGAAGACATCAAGTGTCCGTTGAGCGGCTACGAGCTGGTATGGAACGATGAGTTCAGCGGTTCGAAGGTAGGCAGCGACTGGACGTGGGAGGTGAAGCCAGCAGGATGGGTGAACAACGAATTGCAGAACTATGTGCAGGACGACAAGGTGGCGCAGGTCAGCAACGGCACGCTTAAGATAAACCTCATCAATGACGGCGGCACCATCAAGAGTGCCCGACTCTATGCCCGTCAGACCACTGGCTGGCAGTATGGCTACATCGAAGCAAGCATCAAGCTGCCTAAGGGCAAGGGCACATGGCCTGCTTTCTGGATGATGCCCGTCAACTTCAAGACGTGGCCTGGCGACGGCGAGATAGACATTATGGAGGAAGTTGGCTACGATGCCAACGTCGTCGTGTCAACCATCCATTGCAACAAATACAACAACGGCGGCACTGCCATCGAGTCGGCACGCAAGAAGGTCTCCACCGCACAAAGCGAATTCCACAAGTATGCTATGGAGTGGACAAAGGACTACATGACGTTTTACGTTGACGGCGAAAAGCTCCTCACCTACAAAAACGACGGAACAGGCAAGGACGCATGGCCGTTTGACGCAGCTTTCTATCCAATCCTCAATCTCGCTTGGGGCGGTGTTTGGGGCGGACAGCAAGGCTTGGATGAGAGTTGCCTTCCCGCCACAATGGAGGTTGACTACGTAAGAGTGTTTCAAAAGAAATAGAAAATAAAACGAAAGAATGAAGAAAACCAATATTGCATTGGCAGCCCTGTTTCTCCTCTCTCCTGCAACCATCTTTGCAGGAAAGAAGAAACAGCAGCCTCCTATGAATGAGTTCGTTACCGAACTGATGCAGAAGATGACCCTGGAGGAGAAGATCGGTCAGCTGAATCTGCTCCCCGGAGGCGACCTTACCACGGGCGCCGTAATGAATTCGCCGCTTGCAGAAAAGGTGGGAGCGGGCGAGCTGGGTGCCATCCTTAACGTCAAGGGCGTTGAGAAGATAAAGAATCTGCAGGAGATAGCTGTTAAGAAGACACGTCTCGGCATCCCTCTTATCTTCGGACAGGACGTCATTCATGGCTATCAGACCGTATTCCCATTGCCGTTGGCTCAAGCCTGTTCGTGGGATTTGGCGATGATTGAGCGTGCCGCACAAGTGGCAGCAGCTGAAGCCACAGCCTCGGGCATCAACTGGGTGTACAGTCCTATGGTAGACGTTGCCGTCGATCCGCGCTGGGGACGAGTGGCTGAAGGTGCGGGCGAAGACCCTTACCTGACCTCACAAGTGGGCGCCGCAATGATTCGCGGCTATCAGGGCAACTACTCTGACCATAACGCAATGGCTTGCGTCAAGCACTACGCTCTGTACGGCGCCTCTGAGTCAGGACGCGACTACAACACCGTGGACATGAGCCACGTACGCATGTATAATCAGTATTTTGCTCCTTACAAGGCAGCTGCCGAGGCTGGAGCCGGTTCGTTCATGACCTCGTTCAACATCGTTGACGGCGTTCCTGCCACAGCCAACAAGTGGCTTATAGACGATGTTCTGCGCAAGGAATGGAAGTTCGATGGATTCGTAGTCACCGACTATGGGTCAATCAATGAGATGATGATGCACGGCATAGGCAATCCGCTCTCCAACACAGCACAGGCTCTGAAGGCTGGCACCGATATGGACATGTGTTCGGAAGCATTTGTACGTAACCTTAAGACCTGCCTTGAGAAAGGCACAGTGAAGATGAGCGACATCGATCAGGCTTGCCGCCGCGTGCTTGAGGCGAAATACAAGCTCGGACTCTTTGCCGATCCGTACCGCTTCTGCGACACCAAGCGTGAGAAGACAGAGCTTTACACCGAAGCCAATCGTAGCGTTGCACGCGACATGGCTGCCGAAACATTCGTACTTCTGAAGAATCAGAACAGCCTGTTGCCACTTAAGAAGCAGGGCACCGTGGCTCTCGTAGGTCCGCTTGCCGACACCCGTAACAACCTTCCCGGCTCATGGTCAACTGGCGACAAGCCTGAGAAATACTCCACTCTGCGCGAGGCAATGACCCGTTATCTTGACGGCAAAGCCACCGTTCTCTACGCCCAAGGTTCCAATATCTATCTGGACGAGAAACAGCAGAAGGAGATAGAGTTCGGTCGACCTATCGAACGCGGCGACCAGAAGCGTATGATGCAGGAAGCACTTGACGTGGCACGCAAGGCGGACGTAGTGGTGGCATGTCTCGGCGAGATGGCAGAAATGAGTGGCGAGTGTGCCTCTCGCACCAATCTGGAACTGCCAGACGCACAGATGATGCTCCTGAAAGAACTGGTAAAGACGGGTAAACCGGTTGTGTTGCTCAACTTCTCAGGCAGGGCAACCGTGCTGAAATGGGAGTCAGAGAACGTGAATGCCATTATGAACGTATGGTTTGCTGGTTCTGAGACGGGTGATGCTGTCTGTGATGTGCTCTTCGGCGACAAGGTTCCGACGGGCAAGACGGTCAACAGTTTCCCGCAGAACGTGGGCCAGCTGCCTCTCTATTACAACCACATGAACACGGGACGTCCTGTTCCCGAGGGCACAGACCGCTTCTTCAAGTATCAGAGCAATTACATGGACGTGCGCAACGACGCTCTCTATCCCTTCGGATACGGACTGTCTTACACCACGTACGAGTATGGCGACCTTACTCTCAGTGCTCCCTCTATGAAAGCAGACGGCACTGTTAAAGCTTCGCTCACCGTAAAGAACACTGGAGAACGCGACGGCGACGAGATTGTTCAGCTTTACATCCATGACGTCAGTGCAAGCATTGCCCGCCCCGTCAAGGAACTGAAAGGCTTCCAGCGTATCCATCTGAAGAGCGGCGAAGCCAAGACCGTGACCTTCGATATCACACGCAAGCAACTCGAATTCTACAACTCTGAACTAAAGCAGGTGGTAGAACCCGGCGAGTTCACCATAATGGTAGGTTCCAACAGCCGCGACGTAAAGACGGCAAAACTTACCGTGGAATAAAAAAACAATTCTTTATGAAAGCTCCGAAATCTTAATGGTTTCGGAGCTTTTTTATTGCAAAAATCAAAGCTATGTCTTTTTATTTTTGTAATTTTACGTTCCTAATCCTAAGAACGAATGAAACCATCAAAGCCAAACAATATCACACTTACCCATATATTACGCCCCCGCATAGCCGTAATGGTCATCTTGCTATGGTTCGGCATGTCCACAGCCGTGTCTGCCGTACATCCCACAGCCGCCTCCATTGACTCCATCCTGCAATGCATAGACGAAGCCATATCCGCTTCCGACCAGTACGTGCAGAAGAAGAAGGAACGTATTGCGTACCTTAAAAGCCGGGCTGATCAGGCAGAAACCTTATCCGCCAAGTATGAACTGACCTATCAGCTCTACGCTGAATACCTTCCTTTCGTCAACGATTCTGCCATTTATTACCTTGAACGATGCTCTGATATAGCCCTACAGATGGGTGATGACTCGAAAGCGGGAGGATGCCTGTCGCTTACTGCGCTGTGCTGTTCCAACGCAGGAATGTACGTAGAGTCAGAAGCAATTCTGAAAACCATCAATCCAGAGAAGCTCCACGGCATTGATCTTGGACTCTACTATTACGCATCCGGTCATATTTCAGGCGAGCTGGCTTACTACGGCAAGTTCGAGAATATGCGCAGACAATACGCAGAAACTTCCGCCAACTACTTCTTATTGGCACAGAAGTATCTGCCCGTCAGTCATAAATACTACAATCAATGCCGCGAGATGTTGGCACAAGGCAGGAAAGACTATCGTCAGGCACTCGCCATCAACAACGAATGGCTGCATAACGTAAAGCCAGGTTCCCCGGAATATGCCCTCATATCCTTCTATCGTTATCTTGACTATAAGGCATTGGGCGACTCCATACAGATGATGTACAGTCTGGGCGAATCGGTATTGGCGGACATAAGGAACGCCGTAATGGACCAAGGTTCGATGTGGGAGATGGCAAACCTTCTGATGGCAAACGGCGACGTCGACCGTTCTTACCGCTACATCTGCTTCACCTCTGACTGTGCCGACCGATTCGGTTCGCGCCAGCGACTGTCCCACATATCGCCATTGCTAACACGCATAGCAAAGGAATATAAGGCCAAGGAGGAAAAGTCAGGTCGTTCGCTGCGCTTCACAGTCATAGCCATAAGCATCCTCTCACTGATGCTTCTCGCCGCCCTTGCATACGTCTATCGGAAACGCAACCAGCTCGCCGTGACGCGTGACCAGCTGGCAAAGTCGAACGCACAGTTGCAGGATTCCAACGCGCAGCTCTCGTCGCTCAACTCACAGCTCTCATCGCTCAATTCGCAGCTCACCATACTTAACTCCCAACTCTCTGAAGCCAACAGCGTGAAGGACATGTATGTGGGACGCTTCCTCAGACTGTGCTCTGTCTACATTGACAAGCTGGAAGACATTCGCAAGAAGGTCATAAAGCGCGTAAAAAACAGACAATACACCGAACTGGCTGAGCTGACACGCTCCGCCGAGTTCACCAGCAAGGAGACTGACGAGCTGTACGCCACCTTCGACACCGCTTTCCTGCAACTGTTCCCGACGTTTGTGGATGACTTTAATGCATTGCTCAACCCCGAAAGCCACATCTTGCCTCCCGACAACAAGTCGCTCAATACAGCCATTCGCATATTCGCACTCATACGTCTCGGCATAACTGACAGCAGCAAGATAGCTGAATTTCTGCATTACAGCGTCAACACCATATACAATTACAGAGCCAACGTCAAGAACGGAGCCGTGTGCGACCGGGCTGACTTTGAGAACCGCGTGAGACAGATTGGCATGCCGCACAGCAAGGCATAACCAAGAGCATTCTGGAAAGTCTCGGCGCCAGCATCAGCGTAACGTCAGACATAGAGAAGGGAACAACATTTAAGGTTACGTGGGTATAAGACTGTGGGCTAATATATAAAAAAAGGGTGTGTCGTCACGACATACCCTTTTTTCAACAAATCTAAAACTTACCTTATACCTAAAACTAACTACTAAACCAAAATTACTAACTACTATAACTTAAAACAATCAAATTATCTTAAATACAAACTAACTATTCTCTAATACGCCTATTACAACTTTCTTTTTTGTTCTTACCTAAAGAATCTTTGAAGCTGATTCATCGTTTTCTCTGCTGCAAAGTTAGACAAAAGCCATAAATCTCAAGTACACAAATCGTTCACAAAAGAACAATTTTTGATAATTGTCATAATTTTACATGTTTATGAACGATTTGTGTACATCCATGACCGAAAAAGAATCGTTTTTTTCTTTCAAATCACTTGCAACATTGGATATAAAGTTATAAGTTTGCAATAGTAATCATATTTTTTCAATTACATTATAATATATATGGCAAATTACATACGATTCGACTGGGCTATGAAACGCCTGCTTCGCAACAAGGCCAACCACGCCGTGCTGGAAGGATTGATGTATTCTCTTCTGAACGAGAAATTCACCATCAAGCGTTTTCTGGAAAGCGAGACAAACCAACAGTCAGAGAACGACAAGTTCAACCGCGTGGACATTCTTGCCGAAAACGAGAAGGGAGAGTTGACCATCTTTGAGATACAGAACACACGAGAGTTGACTTACTTCCATCGCATCCTCTATGGTGTGTCTAAAGTGATAACCGACTATATCAACCTTGGCGACGACTACGACAAGGTAAGGAAAGTATACTCCATAAATATCGTCTACTTCTCACTCGGTCAGGCAAAAGATTATGTCTATCATGGCAAGACCGTATTCAGCGGACTGCATGAGCCGCACGACATACTGCGCCTCTCCAACCGTCAGAGCGAAGTGTTCTTCGGAGATGACATCAAGAAGGGAGAGAGCACGAAGCGTGAGGCTGGCGACATCTTTCCAGAGTATTACCTGCTTTGTGTAGACAATTTCGACAAATTAGCAGTCAACAACCTTGACGAATGGATAGCCTTCCTTAAGACGGGAGAAATAACGGATGAGCCCAAAGCCCCAGGACTGGCAGTAGCAAGAGACTGTCTTAATGTCGACAAGCTGTCCGTTGTAGAACGTAACGACTATGTAAGACACATGGAGAACTTACGCTATCAGCGCAGCGTCATCATGACTGGATATGATGACGGACTGCAAGAGGGTAGAGCAGAAGGTAGAGCAGAAGGTAGAGCAGAGGGTAGAGCTGAAGGTAGAGTCGAGGGCGCTGACCAACAAAAAATGCAAACTGCCAAAATGATGTTGGAAGACGGTGAATCTGTAGAGAAGGTTATGCGTTATACCGGACTTACACAAGAACAGTTAGATACGTTATAGCAAGAATGTTTTGTGGTCGTTATAGCCTACAGCGAGCATCACATCTTGAACTGTGGCTGTCATCTGACGCAAAATTACAAAATATTTGGAAAAAGCAAGGATTAGAAATGCAGCATTCTCTTTGATAAACAGGAATTTATCAGTGAGTCTATCTGCTGTTTTAGGCAGGGCTTTGACAAAAACCTTTATCCACAGTCCGTTTATGGGCGCTAATCCTATCGGGTTTAAATAAAAGGCTTTACATTAGGTCTTACGAGAACCAGTTCTCGACAACCTAACGTAAAGCCTTTTATTTGTGCACAGCACGCGCCCATAAGCGGAAAAACATATAAAAATACAAGATTATCGGGCGACATATCGCCCGATAAACTACAACCCATCAGGTATGAGATGGTATATCAAAGATTGTTTTAATTCAAATATAACAACATATTAACAAAAATAATTGTAGATATAATATTATTATTGTAATTTTGAAGACTTAAATAAATGTATTAAGTTGACAAATACAAACAATAATAAAATAACGTATGAAAAAACTTCTTTTGGCAGTCGCTATGGCATGTATATGTTCATATTCAGCAAAAGCCGTCCCAAGAGACTGCATGCTGATTCATTTCACTAATGGTAGCAAGTTTATGCTACCTATTGCCAACGAACCCAAAATCTTATTTAATGGAAATGTCGTAACCATTATGACTGAACGGTATCAGTTGTCAAATATCAGCAAATACACATTTGAAGATTCTGAAACCGTGGATATTAAAAATCCCACAAGTAAAGAGTACTCCTACTCAAAAAATGGCAACAATGTCACAATCCGATTGGCATCTGCCAATACAAAAGTGAAACTCTTTACTATTAGTGGTTTGCAATTGCCCGTTCAGAAATCCGATGATAATATTTTATCCATAAACTTAGACAACTATTCAGACAACAGACTTCTTCTGCAAGTAGGCAATGAAACAATTAAAATAACAAGGAAATGAGAAAAATCATCTTTTTATTCCTTTCACTTTTCACTTTGTTACCAACATGTGCACAAACGGAGAGGGGCGAGCAAGTGTTGGTCTTCAGAAACACGGGTGAAGTGAATCTGTTCTTTTCCGAACAGCTTGACAGCATTATATATTCAAGAATTGACACAGCCAACATAAAGCACGAGAAGATAGTATCGCAGATTTTCTATTCGCCGGACACAGCCATTGTCATACCTATAAACGAAATTGACAGCGTGGCGTTTGGAAGCAGAAACGAAGTTGTATTCAAAAAAGATGTTCGTGAATTAAATGAAGTAGACCGCCAATGGATTATAAGATATGATGTCAGTAATATCTTTTATAAACTTTCCACTCCTACTAATATATTGCCAAGTAAAGGTGACAGATTATTTTATGGCGAGAGAGACAACATTTTCCCTAATGGTCTTGCCGTAAAAGTGAACGACGTAACACGCACTAATGAAGCATATACTGTGACTGTTACGGAAGTAGACCTAAAAGAAATATTCGAACGACTATTCTTTGCCGGCAGTGTAGAGGCAGCGAACTATACAACAATACATAATACAAGTAAACAAAACGCGCCTACAGAGATTAACAACATCAATTTCTCTAAAGACTATAACGTTGAATATGACGGCAACAGTGCAAAATTCGGAGTTAGTTACAGTCTGAACATCAACAATTCCTATATTGTGGCAAGACCATTGGACGGCTATTACAGCTTCAAAGCTGAGCTTTACCATTCATTAGGCACATCAATATCAGCAGATATAAGCAAGGCTAAGTATAGTAAAGATTGGGACGGATTAAAAATTCCATTGGGACGCTACGCAATGGTGTTCACACCTTATTTCCACCTCAAACCTTTCGTAAGTCTGAATGCAGAGATGTCGGGCAACATGAATACCGAACGAAATATGGTAACACGCATCAACTACTCAAGCAAAAGAGGCAGCAAACCTGCTTTTACTATGACTACAGAAAGAACCGATGGTAACGACCATGCAAGTACCGATATTGTATGCGATGGAGAACTGTATTTTGGAGTTGCTCCGATATTAGACTTTAACGTGCTTCAGGAAACGGCAGGCGTACGTGCAAAAATGCGCTTTGGTCCATGCTTTAACAGCGAATTCGGCTTAGTCGTAATAACACAACTGGCAAAGAGTTACAATATAGAAGCTTATGGCAAAGCCAATTTTTCCGCTTGTCTCCGATTAAAAGGCGAAGCTACATATTACACTCGTAACTGGTTTACAAATGAGGAGCGCGAGGACAATATCTTCGATTGGCAGAAGGATTACTTAAAGAAGAAGTATGATCTGTTACCATTGTTCATGTATTCCAAGGCTGTAAGACCCAAAAGCAATAAAAAGGACATTATAGAAGTGGCTGTAAAAACAAAGCCTGACTCACTTATAGAAAGCAAAAAAGAAATAGGCTTTGAAATTGCCGACAAGAATAATGTCAGCATAGACAGTTGTTATGTGAATCCTATAGAGAGCGAAAACAAAGAAAAAATGTGCTATGCCACGGAAATGGACATAACATCCAAGGATATTAAATCCCAAGAGGTGGCTGTTCGCCCAGTTATACATTATGCCGGTTACACACTGAGAGCAGACAACATAGCTTTCAATAACGATATGCCAATACAACCTATGGTGTTTACGATGTCTAACGGAATAACAATGGCTTTATCGGGCATGCCATATACAGGAGAAGCTTCAAATGACAGTATACTGTATAAGGCAGGACCGCACATTCCGATACCTATATATGACAAGGATTTTGGAAAGAAAAAATCTGTGCAAACCATTTTCATAGGAAACGATGAAAATGAATGGCTCTTAGGTACATGGAAAGGAAAGACAGACGAAGGCTACGTGGAATACACCTTCCGTGATGACAATAGCGGAAATAGAAAAGCCGAGTCAGAATCATGTGAGTTCACATATTACACAAATTATCCACAAAGTGGCAAGCTGACACTCTACCTTGAAGACGATTCTGCCATAGTGTTCATCGTTAACAACATTACCGAAACAACATTAAACTGTACAGATGCAGAAACAAACGAGAGAATAACATTAACAAAACAATAACCATCTTAAAACAATAAAGAATTATGGAAAAGAAATATTTTGCGAGCACACGCTCCTCAAACTATATATATGGCATTATCGTTGGTCTTCTTATGATTGCTTCATCGGCTAAGGCCCAGATAGGCTACCAAGTGTCGTTGTTAAACAAGGCTACTGGTGAGCCACGCGCCAACACTACTGTAAATGCCACAATAACAATAACCGACTCGCAAGACGGTGTTGTGTACACAGGTACACAGCGTGCCACAAGCAACGATTTCGGAGTGTTGTCGCTTGCGGTTGGCAATGCAGATACATTTCAGAAAGTTGACACCGGAAAGTTGCCGTTGTATATATCCGTTTCTGTAGATGGTACGCTAATAGGCAAAACTCAAATACTAAGTGTACCGGTGGCAGAGGTAGCTAACAGACTGAAATCGTCATTTACAAAGGAAAATCTGATTGGAACGTGGAAATATAGTGATTATGCTATAACATTTTCCTCAAATGGTTCTTTAAAGAAAACAATTGACACAGATACTTATTTTGGAACATACGAGATAGAAGGAAATACTATTTTCTTATATTATCCTTCATTCAGCGGTAATCATTGCGCTGGTGAATTTATAAGATGGCATAATGGTAAACTCATAGCATCCTATGCTATATTTTCCAAAATAAAATAAAAACATAGTCAATACGTTTTGGACTTTGACTGCATATAAAAAGGCTTTACGTTAGGTCTTACGAGAACCAGTTCTCGACAACCTAACGTAAAGCCTTTTATTTGTGCACAGCACGCGTTCATAAGCGGAAAAACATATATAACACAAGGATGCAAATAGAGGGTGTGCAACCTAAAGAAATAGAGAGGATTACGTAATTAGCAATGCAAATTGTAGTAGCCGCGGGCATTTGCCTTTTCTCTCAATTTGTTTAGTTCACACATTCTCTTGTAACCTTGTGTTTTGAACGGTTTTTCCGCTTGTGCTTTTCGAGAGAGGCGCAGCCTCTCATTTCTTTATGACCATATATGTCATAAAGAAATTGCCGAAGGCTCGAAAAGCACAAGCGGACTGTGGAAAAAGGTTTTTGTCAAAGCACTGCCTAACATATCGAACGCTATGCCGACCGACACAATATTTGCATTTCTAATGCTCAATACTCCTCGTTCAGCGCACTAAGAAATCCTTGGTGCGAAATTCTTGAGTTTTGAGCGTGCAGCGATAGCGTGCTGATATATAGCCGATTATGTGGTTAGGGCGAAAAGCGCCCCTTTTACACACCAATACTGGCACTATTGGAGTGCAAAAGAGGCTGTTTTGATAAATCTTGGTGTCACAAACGCAACAAGACCTCACAAAAACGGCAAGACAAATCTCTAAAACAGATTTTTATTTTGTAACAGGTTTTTACTTGTTTGTACGATATTTGCATATCTAAAATCTTACTTATCGAGCATCTTGAGCGACTGGACGAACCATACATTCATCTCGCCTGCGCCACGATGGTTCCAGGCGTAGTAAGGGATGAGCGTCAGCTTCTGCTGCTTCACAGCCACGCCGTCAGCGTTCTCCTCAAGCATCTGCGCATCTGTGGTGATGGCCTTTACAGCGAATGAGGGGGCACCAGCTGTCTCGGTGTTATCCACCTTATAGTCATTTACTACTGTGAACTTCGGCTGCTTGCTCATAACGGCACGAAGAACCAGCTCGCCCTGATTGTCGGCAGCCTCAGCGCAGTAGACTATCGGACCGCACTCAACGGCTACGCGTCCCTCGTCGTACTTCACGTTCTGGTTAGCCACAACGGTGCGGACGGGCATGTCGAAGTGGATGCGGACAACGTCGCCCTTCTTGATGTTCTTCACCGGCAGGTAACCCTTGTTGGCAGCGAGGTCAGCCTCCACCTTCTTGCCGTTAACAGAAACGGTATAAGCGGGACGCTCATTGTCGCTGTACTTATAAAGGTCGCTCGGCAAAACCTGGTTCTGCACCCATCCCGGGATGCGCACCAGCATGTTAGCGTTCTTTGCAGCAGACTTCACCACGCGAATTTGGATGTCGCCATCCCAAGGATACTGCGTGGTCTCTTCCAGCACTACGTCCTTGCCGCCCACCTGAATAGTGGATGTGTTGGCAGCGAAAAGGTTCACGTATATGTTGTTGTCCTTCACGCCGTACAGATAGCCCGGTACTGAAGGGATGAAGCGGCTGAGATTGCTGGGGCAGCAGGCGCAACCGAACCAAGGCTGGCGTGTCTTAGTATCGTCAGCGTTGAAGGCATACTTGCCGTCGCTCGAAAGCGGATTAGGATAGAAGAAGCGGCCGCCGTCCATACTCATTCCCGAGATTACACCATTATACAGCGTACGCTCCAGACAGTCGATATACTTGCTCTCGCCGTGGAGGAGGAACATGCGCTCATACAGATAAACCATGGAGATGGCAGCGCAGGTCTCGTTATAGGCGGTCATGTTGGGAAGCTCATAGTTCTTGCCGAACGCCTCACCCTCATGGCGTGCCCCCACTCCACCGGTCAGATAAACCTTCTTGCCGATGATGTTCTGCCAGATTCGGTCAATCACCTGGATGTAAGCCGAGTCCTGTGTGAGGGCAGCGATGTCGGCAATGCCGGCATACATATATCCTGCACGGACGGCATGGCCCACAGCCTCGTCCTGATTAAGGATGGGCTTGTGGCTCTGCGAATATTCCTGACGGATGTGTGTCTTGCCACGGAAGTCGAGCAGATACTTTGCCTCGTCCAGATAACGCTTCTCACCGGTGAGAGTGTAGAGGCGTGCGAGTGCCATCTCTGCTATCTGATGACCCGGCACTATAGTAGCCTGACCTGAGCCTGATCCGACCTCACGGCATACGCAGTCGGCATAACGGCGGGCGATGTCGAGGAACTTGTGACTGCCCGTAGCCTGATAATGTGCGCAGGCAGCGTCCACCATGTGACCGAGATTGTAAAGCTCGTGGCTTAAGTCTTCCTCTTTCTCCCAACGCTTCTTACCCGACCATGCGTGTGGATGCTCGGGATTGATGGTGCGAGCGGTGTAGAGATAGCCGTCTGGCTCCTGCGCAGCGCCAACGACGTTGAGCACGCTGTCAATGTAAGCCTTGAGCTTCTTGTCGGGATAAGTCTGAAGGATGTAGCTGGCACCCTCAATGGTCTTGTATACGTCGGTGTCGTCAAACGAGAATCCCATAAACTTAGCCACGTCCCATTCCGGTGTCTGCAGTCCTGCATGGCCCGGATGCTTGAGCGTGTAAGCAGCCATGTCGAAGTTCTTATAGCGGTGTTCGCTCTCACACTTCGAGAAAGCAAGTGGTACGGTCACTTCGCGGGCAGCCTTAAGGCGTGCGCCCCAGAACGAGTTCTGTGCCATCTTCACACTTGTGAACGCCACCTGTGTGTAGGGATAGCCGTTTGCCATCACCTTAGGAGCATTGCTCTTGGCTGACATCGATGCTGATGTAGCCACCAGTAATGCTGCAGAAAGAATAAAATTCTTCATTATTTAGTATTTATTTTTTTATTTTCTAACAATGCTTGGCGTGCTGTCTATGGGCTTTATTGTGCCGTCGGCGTTATACTCCAGCTTCTTCATCACGACGCTGCGCTTGTATGAGTGACCGTCGTGCAGCGTGCCGTCATGCGTGAAGTAGAGCCACTGGTCCTTGAACTTCACGATGGACGGGTGCGTGGTGTTGCTGTTGCCAGAGACTCCGTCGATGAGTCCCATCGGACGCCACGGTCCCATGATGTTGTCGCTCATGGCGTAACCCATGCGCTCCGGCCAGCTTACTGCGTATGTGAGATAGTACTTGCCGTCACGCTTGTGCACCCACGGTGCTTCGGTGAAGGGGAAGTCATTGCCGAGGTCTATCTGATGTATCTCGCCGTCTATCTCCGTCATGTTGTCCTTCAACTTGGCGATGTAACACTGGCGGTTGCCCCATATTATATAAGGTGTGTTGTCGTCATCGATGAAAATGGCAGGATCGATGCATGCCCAACTGTGCTTTGAGCCGCGACAGTCCTTGTTGGTGAGCAGCGGCTTGCCGATGGCGTCATTGTACGGACCCATTATCTTGTCGCTCACTGCCACGCCGATGCCACACCAGTTGGTGGATACGTACCAGTAATACTTGCCGTTACGCTTTGCCACGTGTCCGGCGAAAGCCTGCTTACTGTCCGCCCACTTGAAGGCAGAGATGTCCAGACCAACGGGATGCTGGTGCCAATGCTTGAGGTCGGTGGTGGAGAAGGTCAGCCAATCCTTCATCTTATACTCGTTGTTCGGAGCGTCGTCCTCGTCATGTCCTGCAAAGAGCCAGAGCGTGTCGCCCTCCACGTAGGCTGCTGCATCGGCTGTGTGGACATGGCGGAAGAGCGGATTGCCGTCGGTAATGAGGTCGATGGAACCGTCCTTGTTGGTCACGGCGTTGGTCGGCGTAACGGGCTTGATGGTTCCGTCGGCGTTAAACTCCATGCGGTCTATGCAGACCTCGCGGTGAACGCCGGGCTGCTCGTCAGCCTTGATGAAGTATTTGTTGATGCGATGATAGACAATATACCATTCGTCCGTGCCAGGAACGTTTATCACGGAATTGTGAGCCGTGCCGTAGATGGCGTGCGCAGGATCCTGCTGGATGACAATAGGTTCCTTTGCCACGGTGATGGGACCGAGCGGCAACTTGGATGTGCCGTAAGCCACATGGTAATTGGCAGAGCCGGTGTCGTCAACGGACCACATAAAGTAATAGATGCCGTTACGATAAAAGACGTACGGTGCCTCGCGATAGGCATAGTCCTGCAGCGTGCCGCCTTCGGGTGTGAGCACCTTCATCGTCTGCGGCTTGATGGTGGTCATGTCCTTCTGGAGTTCGGCACCAGCCATATAGCCGTTGCCCCAATACAGATAAGGCTTCTTCGAGCGTGGATCAATGAATACGTCCACGTCAATCTGCTGCCCCTGGCAACCTTCTGGTGCCTTTGAGACAATAGGTGAGCCGTGGTCAACGAAGGGACCTGTGGGGCTGTTGCTGACTGCCACGCCTATCTGCTTGCCGCCGCCAGCCTTGGGGTTGGCGCTGTAATAGAGATAATACTTGTATTTTCCCTTGCCCACCTTCACTTCCTGTACGGCTGGCGCCCACAGATTGCCGTCAGCCCAGGCTATCTGACCATTCTTGGCATTGAGCACCTCGCCCTCGTCACGCCACTCCTTGAGGTCGGCAGACGAGAAGCACTGGTAAGTGTAACCGCCCCAACCGGGTGTGCCGTCGGTGGTGGAATAGATATAATAGCGGTGTGTCTGATTGCTGTACGTTATCTCCGGATCGGCATGAAAGCCGGGGAGAATGGGGTTCTGCTGAGCCTTCATCTGCGAAGGGCAGAGCGAAAAGGCAGCAAGAGCCAAGGTGATGAATGATTTCTTCATATTTAAAGTTCGGTTTTTATTTATTTGTGAAGTGCTTCTCCAGCCTCTTCGCTTCCTTCTCAGTTATGTGCACCACAGCTCCGTGCTTGGGCTGGTCGAAGTTGGTGGCGAACATTGTGCCTTCATTGAAGTGACCGAGCGGACGGAAAGTCTTGAAGTCCGAGGTCTCTACGAAGCCGAAGTTGTGAATCTCCTGTCCGTAATGGTCGTACATGAGCACCCACTTCTCCTCGCCGATGCGCTTCCATACGGTCGGAGCTTCGCATGCCGTAGGCTCAGGATCGCACCAGGCGGGCAGGTATTGCCAACCACTGTTGATGCTTTCAGACGTGGCTTGCTTGATGCCGGGCGTGCCGTCGTGCGCCACATAGAAGAGATGATACTTGCCCTGTGCGTAGCAGATGTCGCCGTCAATAGCCGTAATCTTGGTGTCGGGATATTCGAAAAGGAGTTTAGGAGTGGTCTCTATGCGATTGAAGTCGTTGTTGGCATAGACGTAATAGAGCTTGTTGGGGCCGTTCTTGTGGCGCATCGTGAAGTAGATCATCAGTCGTCCGGTCTTCTCGTCGAAGATGGTTTCGGGAGCCCAGGCGCAACCGATGTCTGCCAGTTCGGGCGACATCTCGTTGATGTTCACCACGGTGTGGGTCCAATGAATGAGGTCACGCGACTTCATCAGCACCAGTCCACGGTTGTTTCCCCAACCGTATGTCTCGCCGTCACGCTCCCACTCCGTCTCACGCTTGCCCTCTCGCTGGGCGTAGATGTGAAGATCGGTGGCTACTAGATAGAATGCGCCGTCGGGTCCGCGATAGATATGGGGGTCGCGGACGCCACGCTGCTCAGCAATGGTGTCGCCGCTGATGACGGGACGTGCATTGTTGAGCGCCGTGAAATGATAGCCATCACGACTCAATGCCATATACAGACTATGCGTGTCGTCACGATGGAACACCATAAGGTAAGCCGACATGCGCTTCTCGCTTACCTTTTTATTGCTCGCAGCCGAGGCGAAAGCCAAGGGCAGCATGAGCAAGACCAAAAGAAGTTTCGTTACTTTTTGCATTGCTTTGAAATAGGTTTAATTAGTAGGTTTACCGCTTAGTTATTATTTTTTACACAGCAAAATTACAGAAAATACCCCTCGTAAGGGTGGACTATTTGAGAGAAAAAGGGGGATAAATCGTGAAATAAGTGTAATAATAACAACATCTACCCATTATATCACTATTTGTCCCTATACGAAAGGTATATTCTATGTAATTTTGCATGTACAATACTAATGTAAAATAAACCTATAACAATAAAACACATGAATATCTCTTTAAGAAATTCGCTTGCTGCCCTGCTCCTCATGGCAGCCTCAACGGGTGCGCTTGCCGAGCAGAACAAGGTGGTGTCGCCCGACGGACGACTGGTGGTGAACGTGGAAGACCGCGACGGACGCCTCTATTATGACGTCAGCTACGACGGCAAGCAGATGATGCAGCCCTCACAGTTGGGCGTCGTTGCCAACATCGGCGACTTCAGTCAGAAGCTTTTCTATCGCTCTGTCAGCAACCATGAGGTGAAGGACGACTACAGCTTACGCAACGCAAAGGCCTCCACCATCCATTACCGCGCCAACCAGATGAGCGTGGTGTACGAGAACGAGAAGAAGCTGCCCATCACCGTTACGTTCAACGTATCGGACAATGACGTGGCTTTCCGCTATGAGTTCGGTGAGGTGAAGGACCGCACGCATATCATCATCGACGAGGAGAAGACAGCTTTCCGCCTCCCTTCGCAGACCACGACGTTCCTCTCTCCGCAGTCAGAACCGATGATTGGATGGATGCGCTCGAAGCCGAGCTATGAGGAGGAGTATACGCCGGACGCTCCGATGACAGCCAAGTCGAAGTATGGCAAGGGCTATACCTTCCCCTGCCTCTTCCATGTGGGACAGGAAGGATGGGTGCTGGTGAGCGAGACGGGCACGCACGGCAATTATCCCGGCTGCCGACTCTCTGACTATAACGCCGAAGAGGGATATAAGTTGGAGTTCCCGATGGAGGGCGAGTGCGACGGACGCGGCGCAAAGAACGCAGCATTCCCCATCCCCGGCGCAACGCCCTGGCGAACAATAACCGTAGGATCAACGCTCAAGCCTATCGTGGAGACCACCGTCAGCTTTGACGTGGTGAAGCCCATGTACGAGGCTTCAGAGCAGTACAAGCCGGGACGTTATGTATGGAGCTGGCTTATCTGGCAGGACAATTCTGCCAACTATGACGACCAGAAGCAAATGATTGACCTCGCTGCAACAATGGGATACGAGTATGTGCTGGTGGACGGATTATGGGACCAGCAGACAGGACGTGAGCGCATTGCCGAGCTGAGCCGTTACGCACAGCAGAAGGGCGTGAGCCTTATGCTTTGGTATAACAGCAACGGCACAGCCAACGAGGCTCCGCAGACTCCGCGCAACTGCATGAACACGGTCATCGCACGCAAGAAGGAGATGAAGTGGATGAAGTCTATCGGCGTTAAGGGCATCAAGGTGGACTTCTTCGGAGGCGACAAGCAGCACGTCATGCAGCTTTACGAGGACATCCTCAGCGACGCCAACGACTACGGCATCCAGGTGATTTTCCACGGATGTACGCTGCCGAGAGGCTGGGAGCGCATGTTCCCCAACTACGTGTCGAGCGAGGCTGTGCTTGCGTCTGAGAACACATTCTTCCAGGAGCATCACGCCAAGCAGGAAGGCTTCGAGCTGACCATGCACCCGTTCTGCCGCAACACCGTAGCAGCAATGGACTGGGGTGGCACGATAATGAACCGCTACATGTCGCGCGACAACAAGAGCCGTCACCGCCGTTACACGTCAGACGTGTTCGAGATGGCAGCCGCCATCGTCAATCAGGCAAGCATCCAGTGCATCGCCATGTATCCGAACAACCTTTCAGAACTGCCTCAGCACGAGATAAGCTTCCTCCGTGACGTTCCGACGCAGTGGGACGAGACCCGCTTCATCGACGGCTATCCCGGCAAGTACGTCGTTCTGGCACGCCGTCACGGCGACAAGTGGTACGTGGCTGCCCTCAACGGCACCAACAAGCCCCTCTCCCTCAATCTCTCATTGCCGATGCTCGCCGGTTCCGAAGTGTCATACTATTACGAGACCGCCGACAAGAAGAGCTTCTGGCCCAAGTCTGCAGTAAAGAAGACAAAGGTAGGCAAGGACGGAAAGATGAAGATAACGATGCAGCCAATGGGCGGAAGCATCGTATGTGAATAATAAAAGCCTTTTATTTGTGCACAGCACGCGCCCATAAATGGGATAAAACCTTACCAATTAGACGACATCTCCTCTAGGTTCCTCTCCACGTCCTCCTTACCTATAGTAAAGACATGGTTGAGGATGCCGAAGGAGATGGTCTTTACCTCGCCCTTATAATTGATTTCGCCGGTACTGAAGATCAAGTAGTTGTTCACTTTCAGACGCGATTCCAACACTTCACCGATAATCTTGGAGACATACATCGAGCCAAGAAAGCCAAGCGGATTTTCATTCTCGCCATTGTCTATCTTCTCATTCACCACTATGGATACCTTATAAGTGATGGCCTCGCTATGCGCCTCCTTGTCAGGGCATGTAAAGGCAAGAACGAAGAAAGCGACAGCCGAGCATAAAGCCAGAATAATATTCTTTTTCATACAGATGGTTTTTAGTTTTCTGCAAATTTAAAAAAAAGCAGGAAAAAGAGATTACATGGCTCTTAATTTTGCTAAGGCTTTATACAAAATGTCTTCATTTCTTCTTGTCTAAAAAAATCAAACAAGCCCTATTCTCTTACAAAACCGCTACTATTGCTGACACAAAACAATTTGTTCGATCTCTCACTTCGTTCGATATGAGCATTCATATCGTTCGATGTAAGCATTCACTTCGTTCGATGTAAGCATTCACTTCGTTCGATGTAAGCATTCATATCGTTCGATGTGAGGTGACTAAAGTGGCGGTTTCGGATAACAAGCGCAATTATATTATGTTTCTTATGCGTTTTTCTCACGATTAAAGTCAATAATCAACAATGCAAACCTATGGGGCTATGGCGTCTCGCCATAGCCCCATAGGTTTGCATTGTCTACTGTAATTCAAAATTCGGTGCAACGCACCGATAAATTCCTGTTTAATACACATAAACCTTATACTCCTTCACACTGCCGGGAGCACCCTGCTCCATGCGCGGCAGATATTCCAAAGCCTTTACGGTCTGCTCCGTGCCCATGTCGATGACGAGGAGATGGGGAGAGGCGGCTTCGCGCTCCGTCTGCCAATAGGTTGACTCCTGGAGGTCGAACGCCTTGTCGCCGGTGTGATTGCCTTGGAGGTTCTCCGAGTCAGCGTACTTGACGTCCCAACCGTCACGTGAGAGACGCTTGCCGTCGGCACCCTGAAGGTAAAGCTCGGCTATGGCTACGGGCTTACCGTCGTGTGTGGAAGGACATTCTATGGCTACGTAGCGACCGGTGGCTGCATTGCTGAAGCCGATGGTCTGCCATCCGTTGCCCGGCTTCGTCTCGCCCTTGGCAATGGGAGTGGCTGAGTTGAGGTCGGGCTTGTCGCCGATGTTGTTGTGCTTGGCCGACTTCTCGAGCTGCAGCTTGTCGAGCTCGGGCTTGTTCTGTCCACAGACCACAGGCTGCTTCGGACCCACAACGTCGAGCACCACAATCTCGTTTTCGCCCTTCTTCAGCCAGCAGCCGGGACAATAGAGCGTCTGCTGCGGACCGATGCTCCAGAAACGACCGAGCGCATGTCCGTTGACATACACCTGTCCCTTGCCCCATGTCTCCATGTTGAGGAACGTGTCGCCTGTCTTCTTCAACTTGAACGTAGCCTTGTAATAGCCTATCGCGGACGGCGTATTCGAGGCGAGAGCTAAGTCGTTGCGCGGAGTGGTCATGGCGCGGCGGGCTGTCTGATAGTCGTCAGCGATGCGGCGCATGCGCCAGTCCTTGAGGTTCCATGTAAGCTCGTCGCCGTCAACGTCAGCCGTGAGCGTCACGTCGCCCACCAGTCCCTTAAAGTCCTTGATGGCACGACCGAAATTTATTCTGCCCATTCCCTCAACGAGCAGCGTCAGCACGTCGCCCTTCTTGGTGGCTGGCAGAGGCAGCGAACGCTCGTTCTTCACACGGTCTATCTTGCCGACATACTTGCCGCCGACGAACACCTGAACGAAGTCGTGACCGTTGATGTGGAGCATAGAGCCTTCTGAGATTTCTGGCAACTCCGTGTTGTATATCATCGAACCGTAGCCCATGTTCATCTCCTCGAATGTCTGGACGTCGCGACTCTCAGCCGTGCTGTCCACACCCATATAGATGGGAGCCACGTTCTTAAGCGTCATCTTCGGGATGCTGATGATGCCAGCCGCCTTACCGGGAACGGCGGGCAACTTGCCGTCAGCGTATTTCTGGAGAGTCTTGCGCAAGAGCCAGTACTTCTCCGTCGGAGCGCCATACTCATTGATGGGCGCGTCATAGTCGTAAGACGTTACGTCGGGGGCGAATCCGGGCGAGTTGGCACCAGCCCAATGACCGAACGACGTGCCGCCGTGAGTCATGTAGAGCGAGAAGGAAATGCCCTTTGAGAGCATCTCGTCAATGCCGTCCACCATGTCCTTGGCAGGACGCGTCTCGTGACGTGCTCCCCACTTGTCGAACCATCCGCTCCAGAACTCGGAGCACATCAACGGAGCGTTGGGACGAAGCTCGCGCAGACGGCGGAACTGGTCGTCGATGTTGGCTCCTGTTCCGAAGTTCATCGTCCATGTAAGGTCGTCCAGTCCGTTCTTCTCGAAGTTGGAGTTCCAGTCACACTGGAAGAGCGTGGTCTTGGCGTTGGGCGTGTCCCAGTACTTGCGGAGCGTGTCGCGGATGTCAGAGACGTAAGCCTTGTCCTCGCCGTAGCTGCCATACTCGTTCTCCACCTGCACCATGATGATAGGTCCGCCACGCTGGATGGTAAGCGGAGCCAGCTGCTCTGCCACCTTCTTCTCGAAGCGGTCGACGCAGGACATGAAGTAAGTATCCTGCTCGCGCAGACGGATGTCCTTCTTCTTTAGCAGCCACCAAGGCAGACCGCCCATCTCCCACTCCGCACAAACGTATGGACCGGGGCGCACGATGACGTACATGCCGTTCTTCTTGGCAAGGCGACAAAACTCTGCCACGTCGTTCTGACCTGAGAAGTCGAAGACGCCTTCACGCTGTTCGTGGATGTTCCAGAATATGTAGATGCAGATGGTGTTCATGCCGAGCGCCTTGCACATCTTGATGCGATGCTCCCAATACTGGCGCGGGATGCGCGGATAATGTATCTCTGCCGCCTTCACCACGAACGGCTTGCCGTTAAGCAGGAAGGTCTTGTCGCCCGTGGCGAACGTGTTCTGACTCATTGTCTGTGGAGCCGCAGCTGATGGCACGGCGGCAAACCCGCTTGCCGTCAGCGACGACATAAGAGCCAGACTCAAGAATATCTTGGATGTCGGTTTCATTCTTTCTATGTACTAATTTTATTTAGATGCAGAATAATCTGCAATAATGCATATCATAACTCTAAACTTTCAAATCTAAACACTCAACTTGCCTTACTCCTCCACCAGCGTGGTAACACTGCGCGGAGCCAGATTTGTGGTTCCGTCCGTTGTGCCTATCGGAGCCAGACTCTCTGCCGAGACGTCGCTCGTACGATACATACGCCATGTCTTTGCGCTGACACCTTCCACGTTGAAGCAGACGGGCTTTACGTCTTCCGAATAGTTGATTGCCACAATAGCCCACTTGCCGTCGCTGTTGCGGTAAGCGGAGCACATCACTCCCTTCGGATCATTGAAGCCTTCGGTTATCTCCTTGCCGTCCTCAGAGACGGTGCGGATGTCGAAACGCTGTGCGCCGGGACGCACGAAGCGGCTGTAATTGCCGAGCGTCCAAAGCAGCTTCGAGTCGACAGCATATCCCGTCTTCCATCCGTCGTTGCTGTAGATGCGCAGCAGACCGTCACGATAGTCGCCACCTGCGGCACGCCACCAGCTCCAGCTCTCGGCGTTGGCGTAGCAGAGGTCGTGGTGGATGACACGTGCAACGTAGAGTGCGGTCTTCATCGAGAAGTCGTAACCGCCTCCTCCGCCAATCTCCTCGTCGTTGCCCATGATGCAGATTTCGGTCTGCCAGAACTTGATGTTCTGCTTCTTGCAAGCCTCACGCACCTGCATACGGCACTCACGCATATAGTCGATGGGAGTGTTGGTCCAGTAGCTGTGTCCGCCGATGAGCGGCATCATGTGCTTCACGCTGCCCACGTATGTCTGCGTGCTGTCCCTCGAGAAGAGCGCCTTTATCTCATTGCCACGCTGCCAGTCAGCCACGTGTGTGCCGAGCATGCAGCGATAGTCGCTCGATTCGTTGACGAGAATCTCCGTATTGAGCTTCTGCTTCGACAGCGCCTTGCCCAGTTCGCGTGCCACATGCGCAAGTTCGCGGTTGGTGGCAGGCGATCCTTCCTGCTTCGGACCGAGCCAGTTCCAGTGACCGTCCGGCTCGTTGCACGGACTGATATAGTCGATATGTACGCCGTCGTGCTCCTCAATGCCCTTTACGGACGTAGCCATGAAGCGGGCGAAATCGTCGTAACAGTCATCCTTCAGGTTTATGGTGCCGCCGCGACCGGTGTTGGTGGCAAGTCCGTTCTTCGTGAAATAGACGGGAGCCGAATTGCAGAAAGCCAACATGTAAGGTACGCCACGCTCCTTTGCAAGCTTGAGGAAGCGTCGCTGACCTTCCTGCTTGGTCCAGTCGTAGGTGCCGTCAGCACGGAGGAAGCATTCGGTTCGGGTGGCGGGATTTATCTGAGCCTTGTCGCCCTGTTCCGCGCTACCCGCGCCAAGATTAAATCGCCATATAGACAGACCTATGCCTTTCGGCTTGCCCTGCTCGTCGTTTTCGGAGGAGAAGAGCCAGTCTGCCACCTGACGCTGCTGCTGTTCGGGCCATAGACCGATGAACTGCATGCTCCATGCGTCGCTCGCTCCGAAGTGCTGGATGTGTTGTTCGGGAGACGACGGAAGCACCGTATAACGTGTTTGGGCTGATGCCCCTGCGGATGCTGAAAGCATCACGGCAAGGGAAAGAGCCTTGAAAATTCTGTTTGCCATATCCTGATTCGATTTGTTTTATTTTATTTCACAGCAATCTTGCTACCCTTCCATACATACACGCCGCTTGGAAGTCCGGCGAGCGACGTAGCCTGCGCCTTCACCATCTTGCCGTCGAGAGAGTAAACGTTGGTGTCCTGTGTGCTTGCCGCATTGTCCGTGCGTACGCCATTGATGGCTGTGACGGGAGAGTCAAAGTCGATGACGAAGGTGCTGACGCTCTTCTTCGGAATCATGATGCGCTGTCCGAGCGTATAGGTCCCGGCTATGTGCTTGAGGTTTTCTGTTTCGGAGGTGCGATAGAGGTTTATCTGCTTGGCGGCAGACTGACCGTCCACATTGAGCATAACGCCCGTGGCAGAACCCATATTGACGTATACGGCTACAATGCGCTTGCCGTCCGGCGATACGTATGCCGAACCCATGAGCTTGTTAAGGCTCTCAGACTGATTGGTAGTGTGGCTGATGCGGCGATATCCCGGACGTATGAAGCGGCTGTAATTGCCAAGCACCCAGAGGTTGGCGTTGTCCGTGACGGTTCCGCCTGTGGTGATGTCGCCGTAGCTCTCGTTGCCAGTGTCGCCCTTAGTGTTGAGACGGAGCAGATAAAAACGGTTTTTCTGTCCCCACTTCTCCTGTGCGAACGTAGTCCAATAGCTCCACGAAGCCATATTGCCGAAGGTAAGGTCGCAATGAATGAGCTTACCCATATACAAGGCGATGTCCATGTATGAGGCATCGTCATAACTTGCGGGGAATCCTGCCGAAGTGGACGGCTCCTTGTCGAGCATACTCCACTCGGTCTGATAAACGTCCACATCGTAATGTGCCGCCTTCTCAGCCACCGCCTTGCGGATGTCCTGCAGGTCCTCGTTGGTGGAGAAGGTCCAGTAGCTGTGTCCTGCCACCGCACGCTGAAGATGCTTCAGGTCGCCGATGTAGGTGTCGGTATTGGCAGGATTGAAGAAAGCCTCTATCTGATTGTTGGCACGCTTCTCCGTGCCGTCCTTATAGAGAGCCTTCCACTGGCACGCCTCGGGCAGAAGAATCTTTGAGGCGATGCCCTGCTTCGTTATGGAAGCGTCAATCTCACGCGCCAGATGGCTGATGCACTCGTTGGTCCAGGGCGAACCTTCCTGACCGTTGGTCCAGTCATACTGCGGTTCGTTTACGGGTGAGATAAGTGTTATGTTGTAGCCTTCGTCGATGAAGTGCTTTGTTGTAGTCGTAAGGAAAGAGGCGAAGTCGCCATAATGGTTGTCATTGAGATTGCAACCTTTTTCTCCGGCATTGGCGCAAGCCTTGCCGTTCTTTGTGAATTGCACTGGGGCAGAATTGCAGAAGAGCAGGTAATGGTCTACGCCATACTTCTTTGCCTGCTGCATGAAATATTGCTGACCGGCGGATTTGGTCCAGTCGTACGTTCCTTTCGCGTCGAGGTAGCAATAGCCTCGGCGTGTGATGTCGTCTATTCCGCTGCCATCGCCCTGCTCTGCCGATCCTGCACCAAGATTGATGCGCCATACGGACAGTCCGATGCCTTCGGGATTGCCGTTGCTGTCGAACTCGCGGCTGAAAAGCCAGCGTGCCGACTTTTCCTTCTCCGCATCGCTGTAGCACTTGCCTACGAAGTCGGCTGTCCAACAGTCGCTCGCGCCGAAGTCCTGAATGGTCTGATATGTGGTGTTGGGGGTGAGCGTCACTTTATAGGTTGACTGGGCTGAGGTGCTGGCTGAGAATGCCAATAAAGAGGTGATGGAGAGAAGAAGACATTTGTTCATAGTAATAATTTATTTTAAGTTGAGAGTTGTTTAAGTTGAGAGTTGAAAGTTGAGAGTTGAGAGTTCTTGCTAAGGCAAGCGGCAAAGCCGAGCGATGATTACCGTATGTACTATATTATCAGTAACAATTACATATCATAACTCTCAACTTTCAACCCTCAACTCTCAAATATATTTGTCAATTAATTATATCCCGGATTCTGCTTGATTGATCCGTTAGACATTGTTATTTCTGAGTTAGGGATGGCGAAGAGCAGGTCGCGAGGAGCCTGGAAGTTGATGCCCTCGTTGCTGTTCTCAATCTGGTTGGTGGTCTCGTACGGGTCTGTGGAAGTCTCCATGTTGTACTTAACGAACGAGCCGTTAGGACCGAAGACGTGCTCCATCATTGTCTTGCCGTCGTCCATCTTCCAGCGGCGGAGGTCGTCAAGGCGTGTACCCTCAAGGGCGAGCTCCAGACGGCGCTCTGCACGGATGGCATCGCGAAGCTCCTTACCAGTGGTTGTAACGGCAGAGAGGTGAACACGACCGCGAACCTCGTTCAATGCCCACTGTGCCTCGCTGTCATGGCCGAGCTGATTCTCCACCTCAGCGTACATCAGCAGCACCTCTGCATAGCGGAGCAAGCGGATGTTGAGCGGGTTGTGAGCGGCGTCGTACAGACTCGGACGCTTGCCCACGGGGATGAAGAGCTTCATGTTGCAACGTCCTGACTTGTGCTTGCTTGCCGAAACGACGTAAGGATTGTCCTCGTTCCATGTCGGGTCGCCCGGTACGTCGGTCTGACCGTCGTGGAGGATGGTGTACTTAAGACGAATCTCATCGCCCTGTGCCTTGAATGCGTTCTCAAGGTCGCTGGTGGGCTGTCCCCATGCCCAACCTGAATCGTCACGCGAACCTACCACTACAGAGTAGCGCTCGCCAAGACCGTACTGTGTGTCGTCGAGTGTCTGAATCTCGAAGAGGCTCTCGTCGTTGTTGTTATAGTCGATGTTCCATACCTTGCTGAAGTCGTCCATAAGCTTATACTCCGGTGTCTGACCGGCGTAAGAGCCACGGCAGCAAAGCTCCTGCAGCACCTTCTCAGCCTCCTCGTAGTTGCCCGAGTAGAGGTAAGCCTTGGCAAGGAAGCCCAAGGCAGCGCCACGTGTGGCATGACCTACGTCCTTAGGATCCTGCTCCGAACGTGAAGGAAGGTCGACAGCTGCCTCCTTAAAGTCCTTCACAATCTGTGCGTATGTATCCTCCTTAGACGCACGCTCTACGCCCTGCACCTCTGAAGGCATCTTCAGCGACAGCATGATGGGCACACCGCCGAAGTTCTTAACAAGGTCGAGATAATAGAAACCGCGCAGGAACTTGGCCTCAGCGACAAGACGCTTCTGCACCTTCTCGTCATTAAACTTAATCTGCGGAATCTTTTCGATGGCGATGTTACACTGTGTGATGCCCTTATAGCGATACTGCCAGAAGTTCTGGCAGGCATTGCCAAGATCGATGGTGTTGCCAGTGAACATACAAGCCACGCGATATTCGCCCGGATCCTGTGTGGTGTTGCCCATCCAGCAGTCGTCGGTGGTGATGTTGCAGAGGTTATAGAACTTGTAGATCTGCCACCAGTCGCGACCGTCGAGGAAGTTGTAGCAGCCGGTTATCTGCTTGGCACACTCCTCTTCGGTGGTGAAATAGTTGGTCATGTCCTGCTGACCACGGATTGGTTCGTCAAGGAAATCCGAGCATGAGGTCAAGCCCATTGAGAGAGCCGACATCAATGTCAAACCAATGATATATTTTTTCATAATCTATATGCTTGTTTTATTGTTATTACACATTATATATATAATAGTCTTAGAAGCTCATGTTAACACCGAAGAGGAAGGTGCGCGGGTTAGGATAGCCGCTGTAGTCGATACCTGCCTCTGTCACGCTCTTACCCATTGAGGCTGTCTCCGGGTCGGCTCCTGAGTAGCCGGTGACGGTGAAGAGATTCTGTGCCGAGAACGACAGACGGAGGTTGAGCTTGTTACTGAACCACTCCTTAGGCAGTGTGTAGCCAATCTGGAGGAGTTTGCAGCGGAAGTAAGAACCGTCCTCTACGAAGAAGTCGCTTACGCGCTTGTAGTTCATGTTAGAGTCGTTGGCAGAAAGACGGGGGAATTCTGCTCCCTTGTTGTCCGCACGCCATGTCTTGTCGTATGTGCCGGCATATACATTCTGACCGCCTACACCTGCATAACGACCTCTGTTGAGGTTGTAGATGTCGTTGCCGAATGTGCCGTAGAAGTTGGCCACGAAGTCGAAGCCCTTGTAAGCGGCATTGAGGTTTACGCCCATCATGAGGTCAGGGAACGGATTGCCGATGTTGGTCTTGTCGTTCGAGTCGATCACACCGTCGTGGTTGCGGTCGACGAAGCGGAGGTCGCCGGGCTGTGCATTGGGCTGAAGAGCCGTGCCGTGCTCGTCGGTGTACGACTTCACCTCTGTCTCGTTCTGGAATATTCCGTCTGTCTGATAACCGTAGAACTGGCTGAGCGATTCGCCAGCAGCGTTGCGTACAATCCAGTCGCCAGAGAAACCACCGGTCCAGATGTAGTCGCCGTTAAGCTTGACAGCCTTGTTTCGCACCTGCGAGAGGTTTACGCCGATGCCGTAAGTGAAGTCTGAGACGTGGTCGTTCCAGTTGATGCCGAGTTCCCATCCGGTGGCCTTCATCTCACCTACGTTCTCCCACATCTGTCCGTTCCACATCGGATAACCGAGCACGAGGAGGTTGTCCTTCTTCATGAGCATGTCGTGAGAGGTCTTGTGGAAGTAGTCGGCTGTGACCTTCAAGCGGCTCTGAAGCAGAGCAAGGTCGAGACCTACGTTCCAGTCCTCCACGGTCTCCCACTTAAGGCTGGAGTTGCCGATGCCTGAGACAGTAGAACCGATGTCGCGGATAGGCGTCTGTCCGAATACGTAGTCCGTTGTACCGATGGAGCTGAGATAAGCCGAATTGTCAATGTTCTGGTTACCTACCTTACCCCAACCTGCACGTATCTTGATGTCGTCGAAGACCTTCTGGTTCTTCATAAACTCCTCACCGGTAAGACGCCATGCAGCAGAAACAGAGGGGAATGTAGCCCACTTGTTGTCCTTCGAGAACTTTGACGAACCGTCCACACGGACCGTAGCAGTGAGGTAATACTTCTCATCGTAGTTATACATCACACGACCGAGGTAAGAGATGAGCGATGTGAAGGTGTCAGTACCAGTGGCTTTCGGATTCTTTGTTCCTGAGCTCGGATAGCGCAGCGAGGGGTCGTTGTTGGGGATGTTCTCCGAGTAAGCCTCTGCCCAGTAGTCCTGGAAGCGCTCCATGGTGTAACCGCCCATGAGGTTGACGTTGTGCTTCTTTGCGAAGGTGTTCATATAGTTGACGGTGTTGGTCCAGTTCCAGTCCACCCAGTTCTCCATCTTACGCTTGGCGTTGTTGTTGTCGTTCTTCTCAAGGTTGTCGATGAAGAAGTCCACGTTGAACGTATCTGTACGGCGGAAGCGGGCGTTCATGCCGAACTGTGAACGAACAGTCAGACCCTTAATCGGCGTAAGGCTGATGAACGGTGTGGCGAGCAAGCCATATTCGCTTGCGCCAGAGTCCATACGATACATCTTAGCCACCGGGTTATGCTCCTCGTTGTTGTGCGAACGGGCATAGTTGTTATAGGGATTGCTGGTCCACTCGCTCTTGTCGAGCATCACCGGAGTGGTGGGGTCCATAGATATGATGCCACCGATAAGGTCGGGCGTGTCGTCCCACTGCTCGTAACGCGGAGTGAAGTCGATACCTGCCTTTACAATCTTATTGAAGTTATACTCTGTGGAGAAGCGTGCAGAGAGCTTCTGCCACTGTCCCACCTTGTACTGAGAGTCCTGCTTGTAGTAGCCGATGCTACCCGAATAGATCAGCTTGTCCGTACCGCCTGAAAACGAGAGGTCGTAGTTCTGCTGTACAGCCACGTCGTTAAAGCACTCCTTCCACCAGTCTGTATAAACCTCGTCCGTGCCCTTGAACGGCGAAACATTGCCGTCGTTAACGTAGCGTGCGTCAAACACTTTCTTGTATTCCTTCGAGTCTGCCATCTTCTGCTTGGCAAGAGTCTGAAGACCGACGGTGGCAGAAGCAGTGAACTTAGCCTCGCCCTTCTTGCCCTTCTTAGTGGTGATGAGCACCACGCCGTTGGAAGCTCGCGTACCGTAGATGGCTGATGCCGATGCGTCCTTGAGCACCTGCATGCTCTCGATGTCGTTCTGATTGAGGAAGTTGATGTTGTTGCCTACGGGCATTCCGTCAACAACGTAGAGCGGATCTGATCCGTTAACGGTGGTGACACCGCGGATGATGACGCGCGGAGAAGCACCCGGACCACCTGCTGTGCTCACCTGCACACCGTTGACCTGACCCTGAAGGGCTGTCATTACGTTACCCGTAGAGAGCTTGTCCAGCTTGTCGCCCTTGATGGCTGAGATGGAGCTGGTGAGGTCGCTCTTCTTCACCTGACCGTAACCGATGACCACCACCTCATTGAGGTCGTTGGCATTGTCCTTCATCACTACGTTAACCAGTGTGCGGTTGGCAACCTTCACCTCCTGCTTAGCCATACCAACGTAGGTTACTACGAGTGTGGCGTTCTTGTCTGCGTCGATGGTATAGTTGCCGTCGATGTCGGTAACGGCACCTTTATCCGAGCCTTTCACCTTAACATACGCACCGATAACGGGTTCGTTCTTATCGTCCACCACCTGACCTGTCACCTTCACTGTCTGTGCATTGGCTGCAAGCACAAGAGAAGAGGCCATGGCAGCTACCATATATCTTTTGTTCATCTTATTGTTGAGTTTAGGATTTTAATAATAGGGTATTTATTTCACGAGTGTAATACGAGAGCGCAGCAGGCTGTAGTCGAACTCCATGAGGTAGGTGCCAGAGGTCTTCACCTCCACTTCCTTCATGTTTTCGCCGCCGTTGAGCACGTTCTTCTCGTTGCCTTCCGAACCGTCAAAGCGCCAGTAAGGCTCCGGCCACCAGCCCCACCAGTGTGTGGCGCTAATCGTGAAGCTTACCTTGTCGCCTGCCTTGAGCTTCATCTCACGATAGAGGCGGTAGGGATTCTTCTTGTCCTGATTGAGGATAAAGGCATTGTCGTTCTGATTGGTTGTCCATGACGGAGTGTCAGGCAGACCCGAACCTGCAAGACAAATCATGAACGGCTGTGCACCAGCTCCGTCGTTATAGTCCTTAGTCTGCGATCCGTCCACTACGAGCTTGGCTGTAGCTGGTGTGTATTCCTGAACGTCGTAGTCGCCGGTGACGGTGTTGAACGTAATCTCGTAGTAGCCTACCTTGTCGAGAACGATAGGCTTAGCCTCGCTCGGGCTGCTCGTAAGCAGACCGGTGCTCTCGTCCACGCCGAAGCAGATAGGCTCAAAGTCGGTGGGCTGCGGAACGAAGCGTACGCCGGTGCCAGCCTTCTTATTATAGTAGAGCGCCTTATACTTATACTCGCCTACGTGGTCGATAAGCATCGGCACACCGTAAAGGTCGCTGGTAAGCTCGGCAGCAGTCTCGACATCTGCAAGATACATCTTCTTGAAGTCGGGCAGCTCGCTTACGTTGATGACGCTGTTGGTCTCTGTCTTGTTGCCAAGCGCGTCATACACTCTTACGGTCATCATATAAGAAGTCTCGGTTGTGGGCATATCATACACCTTCTTAAGCTGGTATTCGGTGCCGCTGATAAGTACGGAGTCGTTGATGTGGAGTCCGGGGATGTCCACCACGATGCTCTGCAACTTCTTATTGTCAGTAACTGTGGCATTGAGCGAGAGTTTCGGATTCTGCACCAGAACGGTCAGCTCAGACGAAGGAGCCGCGGTGAAGATAGGATCTGTGAAGTCGCCGTCGCCCGACACCTGGATGGTCTGTGTGGTGGTTCGTCCTCCGACGTCCTCGACGGTCACTTCCAACGGGAAGCTGGTGTCGTCGGTCCAGTCAGACGCAGGTGTGTATGCGTAAGAGAGATTGTAGTCATGGAGGAGTGAGTCTGAATAGATCTCAAGAAGATTGATGGTCTTGTCCAGGAGCATACCCTCGCTCTTCAGTCGGACAGACTTCAGACCGTCGGCATCCTTCAACGTTCCTTCAATGTTAAAAGTACGTCCAGGTTCAACCTGAAGATGATTGGTCTTAAGAGACAATGTCGGCGCCTTACCGTCCACGGTGGGATAGTCGTCAGTGTCGTCGCCGCACGACTGGAATGCTAAACCAATCACGGGAGCAACAGCCATAAGCATGACTGTGCGAAGAGAATTTGGCTTAAATGTCATAAATGCTGGGTTTTAAGTTTTTAATTATTGTAATATTCTTTATTTAGGCTTTGTCATTTCGCTCTGTCTGTCATAGAGCCTTAACAAGTAGGTTCGCAGTCTTCGCTGCTTTGTTTCTGCCGCAAAATTACAATAAAGGGATAATAAGAATGGGGTGTTTTTAGTTCAAAAAAGGGGGATTTCTCGTAAATCGTAAAAAAAGGTATAAAAACGAAAACCACCCTTAAAAAGAAAGAGTTGAGAGTTATGATTAGTTGAGAGTTGAGGATTGAGAGTTGAGAGTTATGATTAGTTGAGAGTCGACTCTCAATTCTCAATTCTCAATTCTCAATTCTCAACTTTCAACTCTCATCTGCCTCACAAGCTCTGCACATACTGCTTCGGGGTCATATTCATCTTGCGCTTAAAGAGCTGTCGGAAGTTCTTGATGTCGCCGAAGCCACACATCTCCGCCACCTTCACCACGTTGGTCTGACCCTCCTTGAAAGCCTGCACAGCCTTGTAGATCTTATAGTCGTTGACAAATTCGATGAGGGACATGCCGGTCATCTGCTTCAGTTTCTTGTAGAGCGTGGAATGACTCATGGCGAGTTTCTCCGCCAGGAAGTCCACATTGAAGTCAGGATTGCCTATGTTGTCGTCTATTATCTCGCGACAACGCAGCAGGAACTTCTGCTCTTCCTTCGTGTACGTGCGCTTGCTGCTTGCGAGATCGGCGGTCAGCGAGGCGGCGTCACCCTCGGCTATGAGGCGGTCAATGCGGACACGCAGCAACTTAAGCGATACGGGCTTCGTGAGGAAGGCGTCGGCTCCTGCGTCGTAAGCGGCGATGCGCTCCTCCTCGGAGGTCTGGCCGGTGAAGATTATCACCTTTATGTGCTTCAGCTTCTTGTCCTCGCGCAGGGCACGGAGGAATCCAAAGCCGTCGAGCTGCGGCATCATCATGTCACACACGATGATGTCCGGCAATGAGGCGGCAGCCATGCGCAGACCCTCTTCGCCGTCGTATGCCTTCAGCACGCGGAAATCGCTGACGAGGTTGCGCTCGAGCAGAGCCACCGTCTCGCGCTCATCGTCAATCAGGAGTATGGAATGAGTGGCTGTAGGGTTCTCCTTCAGGGGAGCCGTTCCGGGCGCAGCCTCGGGCTCGTCATCGGTGACAACGGATGCCGGCTGAACCGCCACGTCTACCGCAGATTCTGCCTCTACTGCCGGTGCCTTGTCGGTCTGAGGTTCAACAACAGCCTCATCTGTCTCTGCCACCTGCGCCAACTTGACATTCACGGCCTTCGGAATGTAAAACGAGAAGTCAGAACCCTCGTTCACTTCGCTCTCAAGATGCATCTCGCCGCCGTGCAGCTCCACAAGGGTCTGGACGAAGGAAAGTCCGATGCCGTCGCCCTTGCTCTTCGCCTGACCACGACTTGTGCGGAAGAAGCTCTCGAATATCTCGGTGCGTGCCTCGGGCACGATGCCGATGCCGTCGTCCTTTACGGAGAACACCACGCGGTCGGGACAGTCGGTGACGGTAAGCACCACGTGTCCGCCCTTGTTGGTATACTTATACGCATTGGATATGAGATTGTTCAGACACATCTCTATCTTCTCTCCGTCCATCTTCAGCAGTACGGGCTGCTTGGGCAGGACGGTGCGGAAGGCGATGTGCTTCTGGTCGAGCAGGTCGTCGTAGTCGCCAGCAAGGTTGCCTACAAAATCCACCACGTCTATCTCCTGACGCTTCACCACCAGCTTGCCCTTGTCCGCCTTGCGGAAGTCTATGGCCTGGCTGATGAGCTTGTTTATCTTCATGGCGCTGCGGTGCATGGCCATAAGGTAAGCCGACGGGACGCTCACTACAGACTGCTTGCGGTCAATAAACTCCTCCAGCTGGGCGGCAATGAGGAACACGGGGGTGCGCAGTTCGTGCGTGATGCTGGCGAAGAACGTCATCTTGGCATCGTCCAGCTTGCGCTGGCTCTCCTTCTCCACCTCAGCCAGCTCCATGCGGTGGCGCATCTTCAGCATTCTGAGGTAGAGGCGGAAGCTGGCATACACCACGCCGATGACCATCAACAGCCACAGCGTCTTCGCCCACCACGTGAGATACCACGGCGGGAGAACCGTAATGCGAAGCACGGAGGCACTGGTCCAGCGACCCGTAAGGTCGGTGCAGCGCACGAGAAACTCATAAGTGCCGGGAGGCACGTTGGTGTAGCTGACCTCGCGTCGGTCGGTCATCTCATTCCACGTTTCCTCCATGCCCTTAAGGTAATACGAGAAGTGGAGCGAGCGGGGGGCGCCATATTCGGGCACCGAATAATGTATGGTGAAATAGTTTTCGTGGCAGCCGAGCGTCACCTCTCCCTCGCTGTTGCTGCCAAGATTAATGGAGCGGCCCTCTGCCACGTCCAGCCTTCCGAGACTGACGTCCTTATAGAGCGACTTGGAATGCAGCGGCACGTCGTCAGCAAAGACCAGTCCTTCTACGGAACCGAAATAATAACGTCGTCCGTCATAATAGCAGGCACCATAATTGTATGCCATCGGTATGGAATTGTCGAGGTCGCGGCGCATAAACGCCTTGTTCTCAGGATAATAGATGTAGAGTCCGTTGTTGGAAGAAAAGACCATATAGCCGTGGCGCGACTCCACAATGCCCGTGACGATGATACTGCCCAGTCCGTGTTCTGTCAGTCCGGTGAGCACCTTGCCCTGCGGCTCGTCTATGCAGCACGGCGCCTCATAACGGAACGACACCCATACCCTGCCCTTGCTGTCGGCATACACATAGCGCACCCTGTCGTTGGGCAGACTCATGCCGGGCGTGGACATATTGTAGTGCTTCACGGTGCGCAGCGTGCGGCTGTCTATCTTGTAGACACCGTTGTCGTTGCCTAACCAGATGTAGTTGCCGCTACGACAAAGCGACTGGCAGAGCGATCCGACAAACTCGCGCACAACACGAAACTTGTGTGTCTGCTTGTTGAAGACGAAGAGGTCGCGACCACCCACCCAAATATTGCCGTTGCCGTCGTCCACGATGGTCCATACCACGTCGCCACGGTTGCTGACAAGCGGGATGGGATAATTGGTGATCTGATGTGTGGCGATGTCGAAAGCCGAGAGGCCGTGGTTATATACAGCCATCCACACCGTGTGCCGGTCGGCTGTCATAGAGACGATGTTGTCGCCCCAGAGCTGGCTGTTATGCGAAGTGTAGGTGGAGAGGTTGCGGCCGCTGAGCGAATAGACTCCCATGCCGCCGCCGTCCATACCTATATATATATTGTCGCCCTGCGCTGCCACAGCCGCCACGATGTTATACGGCAGCGTGCCAGCCTGTTCGGAAAGCGAAGCGAAGATGTCGCGGTGGGCACTGTAAAGGGTAAGGCCCTTGCGGTAAGAACCTATCCACAGATTGCCGTTACGGTCGGGCAGCAGCGAATAGATGGCATCGCCGCAAATCCGCGCGTTGTCCTCCGTGATAAGACGGTCCATTCCGTTACGGCGCAATATCACGCCATGTCCGTCCGTAGCAAACGCCACACCGCCTTCATAGTCGCACGCCGTCTTAAGGCTTGCCGGCACAGGCTCTGCCGCCACGCTCAGCTTTCCGCCCATCACGTCGAAGGCCTGCCCCGGCTCGTCCACTCCCCTGCCCACATACAGCCGGCGTGTGTTGCGGCAGTAGCTGGCATTGTACATGTTTGACGGACTTGGCTTCAGACTCACGCGCGACAGCACACGGCTGCCGTCAGCCGAAAGCACCGCCACACTTCCTCGCATCACGGCAAACAGACAGTCGCCGTCAGAGGCAATGGCCTGAACCGGCGCACCGGTGGCTACGCCATGGAAGCGGGCTTCACCTATGGCAGAACGATAGATATGTCCGTCATCGTCCACAACGAACACGCTGCTCTTGGTCTTAGTCAAAGAAATAAAGGAATGACAAGTCTTTCGCAGTCCTATTATCCGGCAGCGATGAAAGCGGATGTCGGAATAACTGTAGAAGTCTACACCGAAGTCAGCGGCAACGTACAGTCCCGTGTCGGTGGACAGCAGGCTGTGCACGTTATTGTTGGATATTGTGGTGGGGTCGGTATTGCTGTAGCGAAACAACGTGAAGAACAATCCGTCAAACTGGGCAAGTCCATTTGTGGTACCTGTCCATACGAATCCACGATTGTCCTGAGCAATACAGTTGATAGTGTTGTCGGGCAATCCCTGCTTGATATCAAAATTGCTTGTACGCATTTGGGCTACAGCCGAATGTATGAACAAGACAATACATAGCAGTAATAAAAGAAGGCGTTTTCTGTATATCATATTACTGTTTTAGGCTTAACGACAACAAAATTAAGAAAAAAATCGCCAACTAAGAATTAAAAGAAGAACTATTCACGCCTAACGAGGAATTTACAAGCAGAAAAGGCTAACTCATTTGTAATATCACCGATAAACAGGAATTTATCTGCGAGACTGTCTGCTGTAGTAGGCAGGGCTTTGACAAAAACCTTTATCCACATGCCGCTTATGGGCGCAAATCC